>Ga0208461_1000146_pt1 | contig 69725 bp, 66 predicted proteins | sample AD_JPNTR4_MetaG_FD_184448 | JGI IMG/M metagenome (GOLD analysis project Ga0208461, IMG submission 184448) | Active sludge microbial communities of municipal wastewater-treating anaerobic digesters from Japan - AD_JPNTR4_MetaG (SPAdes) (version 2) | ecosystem: Engineered > Bioreactor > Anaerobic...
TAAGAGTATGTTTGCCTGGTCCAAATTTGCCTATAATCTGACCTTTTGAAAATAATATTGCTTCTTGTGATTCTTGCACAATCAACTGTGTGTATGTGCTAAGATTTGTCTCAGGAAACCTATAGGCATATATGGTTTGATTTCCTTGAGGTGCCCAACGGACTAGATCAATTATTGCCATAACTATTTAATTTTAAAGTTTGTATTTGTAAATTTACTCTTTTCGTGCGAAGGAAAAAATGGCTCTTTGACTTTTGCGAAGCGTTTGCTTGTGTGTCGGGCAAAAGGCAATGTGCCATTTGTGTATCGGATTTAAAAAACAAAAAATGCGGGACGGCAAAAAATAAAACTTTATCGGGTCGGCTGGTGTGGTCGGCAATCATTCCGAATTGTCTGTCTTTTCTGTCTTTGTAAGTCGTCTTGTCAATTTTCATGTCGCTGTCTTTTTTTAGGCTTGCTTGTAACGGTTACGTATATGAAACGTTTGGCATTTCGAAGCACTTTCCTGTCAGGTTACAAGTACTTTTGATAATGGCTGAAACGCTCGATAAACCACTGACTGCCAAATGTTTTATATACGATGTTACCACACGTTATTCTTCTAATTCAAATTTTTCAATCAATTTTTCCAAGGTGTATTTATTTTTAAGCTTGAAAGCACTATTTTGATTTGCTCGTAATCCTTTCTCCCAATACGCATCTTTTTCTTCAATTGTTTTTATCCAATCAATCCGCACTAAATATTCACTCTGTTCAAGATTTTCGGAATCGTATTTAATTGATTCACAGTCAAGTTCAATATCAAGAATCGATTTTTCGATTCCATTTTCAACAACTATAAAATCTTTAATAGGAACACTTTCCTCTTTGACAATACCAACACCTAAATATCCTTTTTTCGGAATCATTGCAAATATCCTTGCACCAATAAACAATTGTTTTAGCGAATTACTATACCATTTTCCGCCTCCAGCGGATACGAATCCATATTTCCGAGAATCTAACCAAGTAGATTTACCATTCTTATCAACATCAATGTTTACTACAAAATCTTTCCCATTCCATGATTCACCTTTATTCTGTGTTTTTGATTTACTTGATTTTTCAACTACTTCTGTAGGGTCTATCAACCAACTCCTACTTAAATATTCCGAATTTTTGTCCTTAAAAAATCTAAGAAAAACAACATTAATTGGAACATTGTAAGAATCAGATAAATAATTAAGAATTCGCTCGGTTTCATTATCGAGACTAGAGCACACAATCAACATGTCATGTTCTTGATTAATTTTGTCTGGAGCAGTTATCCCATATTTTTCTTCGAAAACTTTTTCAAATTTTTGTCCTTTGTAATATTCTTCGCAAATAGTTTTTATCTCGTTGTAGGATAATTCACTAATCCATGAAGCATAGTCAAGTGTTTGAGCAACAACATCTCTTGGCGTTTTATCTTTTTTGAGTTCAATTATTGTTAATTTACCTTCTTGGTCAATGGAGAGCAAATCAATAAACTTGCCATAAGTAGTCATAACTTGTCTGCCAATAATCAAGTAGTTATCTCCAAGTATTGAAATATCTTTTGTAAGGATTTCTTCTAATCTTTTTTCTGAATCTATCGAACTAAAATCAATTTTGTCGATTTTATTATCAGTTATATTCCATATTCCTATTTCAATTGGCATATTAGTTTCCCTTTAATTTTAAAAAATCCTGAACTTGACTATTTGATGAGCCATAACTAACAATCTTTACATCCAAAGGTATTTTTGAAAACTTTGAAATTGCTTTACTTATTGCATCAAAAATCCATTCAATTTTATTTCCAAACACCCCGCCACCGACAAGCGTTAAATAAAGATGGTTATTGTTGGTCTTTTTGAAGTTTTGCAAGGCAGCATATAATGTTGCTTCATATGTCGCCTCAAGAATAAAACGAGCAAATTTTTCCCAATGTAAAGAGGGAATACTGGAATAACCAACAGGTAAACCGGAACAATAGCATTGTGTAACTTTAAACTTGTCTGCACAAATTGTTACTTCTGAGTCGGTTTGTATTCCAATCCGTAGTTTCCCTTTTAAATACTCATATTCTGCTCCATTTAACTTTTCTAATTCACGGTTAATTATTTTTAAACCTTCGATATTCGACAAAGCGTAGCCATTTGACATTGTCCATAATTGCTTTTCATTATTATTCAGAATAGTTCCAATGTCATTTAAACAATCGATTTGTTTGTGTATTGTTTGCCCAATTTGAGTACCTAAATCAACAAAATAGTTTCTGTAAATTGTACCTGCACCACAAGCTATCGCACAAGCAGGACCTTGCGTTCTGTCGTAATAGTATCCATCAACGCCTTGTTCTGGCGTTACATTGGGACTTGTCATTTCCAGCAAATTAAACTGTGATGCTACTTGAAATGTAGCTCCATTATTTTCTGGCAGAATATGCAATTTCTGTACATCAGCAACTACTTCGGAAACTTTTATGCAATCATAATATTTATCCAATAACTCTCGTTTTCTTAGTTCTTCCAAAGAAGGTGTTTCAAGCTGTCCAAAAGTAAATGCCGCATTGTTTACTTTCGATATTAGTTTATCGCCTTTAATATAAAGGTTTGCTCTAACTTGTTCTGGGTTTTCTTCTTTGAATCCTGTTAATTGCTCAAACCACATATTATTCATTAATTTGAATTATTTTTTTAAGAGACTTAAGTATGCCAAGAATATTACCATTATCGAAGCAACTTATTAACCAACCATCACAAAATCTATCGTTTCGAACATGTGTAATCAGAAGCTTACACAAAGTATATTTGTCAAAGCTTGAAAAGTCAGTTGTTTTGGATTCAATTATTTCTTTTCCTTTTTCCCATTGCATCCAATCAAAGCTTATGATAATATTTCTTTGATACACTCGATGTACAAATTCGTCTACGATGTTTGATGTTTTGAAACCTTTATAGATTGAAAGATTATCGGAAACTTTTTCCATAGAGATATATTCTCCAAATTCTTTCGTTTGCTCAATGGTTGGGATTAATTCAAAAACTGATTCCCATTCTTCATTGCTAATTTTATCTATTGAATCATTAAAGGCTGTGTTCATCGTTCTTGTCTTTTAATGTGTGGTAACGTTCGGCATATTTGCGAAGGCACGGAATTTGAAAACCGTCATTCGAAAATATGCACAAATGCTGATAGTAGCACAAATGCTCAATAACTTCCTGCAGCCGTGCTTTTGCAAATATGTTTGTTGTAGGCAGGTAATTTGTCATTCTTTATATCCTTGTAGCCAAATAATTCCTCGTATTGCGTCATTTACTTTAGGCTTTTCGTCAAAAAAGTCTGCCTTAGCATATAAGTCAATTTCAATGTCAGGGTCTCTAAAAATCGTTATTTTAACTTTATAGAATTTTTTGTCAAACGCTTGTATAGTGTCAATGTTATTTATTGGGGATTGAAATTCCACATCATCTGGATAATTCTTATTTGTTGGCAGGAAAGCAACGAGTTCATTAAGATAAAATACGACAGGTTCTATGTTGCCTTTTTCATCATAAGTTGGCTCTTGTCCACTCTTCGCAAGCCAATCTATTGCTTCTTGTCCTTTGAATGAGAATGAATTTTCTTTCAGAATTTCAATGTCATACCCCAATGCAAAAATAGAGAAGTCGTATTTTTCACCTATTTTATAGGTTTCTTTATGTAAAAAGTAATTTGTGTCAAAAAATGAAATTGTATGCTCGTCTTCTGTCTCTCCTGTTATAACTGCTTCAATAAGGTTTTCCCACTCATTGATTTCAGTTATTTTAAGTTTAATACTATTTTTTGATTGAATAAATGGATAACCAGAAATAACTTCATTAGTTTGTTTTTTTTGATTTGTTGCAATCAAAATTTTTGCTGTTATTTCAGATTCGTCTGTAATAGAAAAGATTTTAGCTCTACTTGGTGTTTCATTTTCAAAGCAATTTGCAATTACTTCAGATGTTTCCACTTTAGTTCCTTCTTGAACTATTGATGGTAAAATCTTTTCAAGAACATTGTTCATTTCTTCAACACATTCCCAATGGTTTCCGTGTCCTTGTTCAGCCATATTGTTATTTTATAGTTTTGGTGTGAGTTCGGCTCTACTTGCCTACAACGGTCGGCAGTTGCTTACGCTGGGGAGTTAACCGTCAGCGGCGTTATCCGCCGTTAAAAACTAACTTAAAGGTAATAAAAATTCTGCATCTGCATCATCAGCCCCAGTGAAAGTAACTGCCTGTTAGCAACTGAATTTTCATCTTGTCGTTACAATGATGAAATTCAATTCTATCTAATTTTGTTTATTATAATTGCGTTTTTTCTTTCTTTAAGATATATGTAATATAGCCAACTAAAAGCAATTAAGATTAGAGCAAAGGCTGTGATTCTTAACCAGTAAATCTTCGTGTTGTACAGAACTGTAAAGACTAAAGGGAGTATAAAAGTTATCATCAAAGGATTTTTTATATTATGATTTCGAATAACTTCAATCTCGTCATTTTCACTTACCTGTATTTTGAGTTTCGTACTTTTGTATCCAAATGTTTTAGCTTGTATTTCAATTGTTTCTTTATCAGTTTCGATTTCTAACGTGTCATTCTGCTGGATTTTTCCAACAAAAGAATCATTTACATATATTCTGAGAAAACTTTCGTCGTAAAATTTTTCTTTCTCTTTTGGTCGCTTTATCGTTAGTTTTTTCATTGCATTTTAAATTTGAAAATTTTAAGAAGTTTATCTTATCGTCAGTCTTAATTTTGTTGCTAACTCGCTTATAGGTCTGACTTTTTCATCCCTATACACCCCAAAATAGGCGGATAGGTCTGACTGGTGTCATCCCTATTTGCGTTAGCTAATATATAAAAAAATGTATTAAAGGCTGTCAAAGGGTGATTTTATTTGCTGTATTTGTTTGGTGGATACGTGGGTGTATATTTCAGTGGTTTTGGAGCTCTTATGGCCCAGCAACTCCTGTATATATCGCAGGTCGGTTCCGCCCTCTAGCAGATGTGTGGCGTATGAATGACGAAGCCAATGCAGGGTTACGGGTTTGTGAATATTGGCTTTGACCAATGCCTGTTTTAGTACAGATTGTAGGCTCTTTGCGCTGTATGGCGTACCCGCATACTGCCCCTCAAAAAGCCACCGTTTGGGCTTGTATGCCTTGTAATAGGTACGCAACATCTCCAGTACCTTTGCTGACAATGGAGCTATCCTGTCCTTTCGTCCCTTGGCATTCCGAATAACCAAAACCATGCGCTTGCTATCCACATCGGTGGGTTTGAGGTTCAGCAGCTCACTACGGCGCAGTCCACAGGCATAGATTAGGCTGAGCATGGCCCTGTGCTTCACATTGGCATGAGCCTCCAAAATGCCCTTTATCTCCTCCTTACTCAGCACATTGGGCAATTTGAACTCTCGCTTGGGCCGGTGGATTTTCTCAATGTCCATACGGCTTTTCTCCACTTCACGGTAGAAAAGCTTCAGCCCGTTCACCAGCTGGTTCTGGTATGAGAAGCTCAGGTTTCTCTTAACCATATACTCATTTACAAATCGCACCACATCCTCGTTGGTAATCCCGGTGGTATCCCTGTCCTGGAAAAACATTAAAAACAGCTTTACCATATCCCTGTAGGCTTTGATGGTGTTGTGGCTGTACCGTTTATGCTCCATCCACCGTGTAAATTGGGCCAACTTGTCTGCCATGTGCGGGGGCAGATCCGGAACGCTCTCCTTTGATTCAGTATGGTGAGGATGTGTTGCGGGGGGTGGGCTTTTGTAGCGAATAGCGGAATAATCTATCCATGCCAGACCTTTCATTACCTGAAGCAGCTTTTGAAGATCAAATCCTTGCTCAGGTGCATACCACATCCTGTTGGTAGCACTCCAAAGCACACTGAAATTTTGCCTGAGTATTTTTATAATCTTTTCATCTTTTTCAAATTGGAAAAAGATAACACTTTGGTTTCGATGTGTCCCTTTCAAAAGAATTACCTTTTGTTTCATGTCGGCAAGTTTTTATACAATCAGCAGGCACAAAAACTATGGGTTATTTCAATATAAAGGATAAAAATAGCTGAAATTATGGCAATTTAGAAATGAAAAGATAAAAAAGAGGTTGTTTATCCTGATTTGTCCCCTTTCAAATTAATGCGGTTGTAAATGGTTAATAATCAATTCAAGCATTGAAAAAAGGGTAAATTTACCGCACTAAGGCGTTTCTTCAAGAAAAGGCAATGAACAATTAACAATGTGTAATTCAGTGTCTCAGCTTCATTGCGGTATATTCAATGAACAATGAACAAACGGTATGGGTTTTAGTGCCGCAGAGTTGCGCAGAGGTATCGCTAAGTTGCGCAGAGTTTTTTTCTTTGCGCTCCGAGCCTTCGGAGCTTTGCTTCTTGGCGGCTCTTTGCGGTACAATCAGCGAATCAGTGAATCACCATTTATGGGGCAAAGCCCCAATGGACGTTGAGTCACGAAGTTCCGAGAAACAATCTAAGGAGTTAAGATAAGAACCAAGATTCCCTCCGAATATTTGAAAATATTTGATAAGTTATATCTAACGCCCTAAAGGGAACAAGTCAGGAATATAAAGGATAAAAATAGTTGAATTTATGGCAATTGAAACATAGAATGTTAAAAAAGAGTTTGCTTTTGTTGTAAGGGTTATATAAACAGCAACAGGCTCACTGCCATCACCACCATTCCTGCAATCAGCCCATATATGGAGAGATGATGCTCGCCATACTCCCGCGCAGCGGGTAGCAGCTCATCGAGGGAGATGAACACCATGATACCCGCCACACCGGCAAAGAGTATCCCAAAGGTAAGGTCGGAGAGGAATGGCAGGAGTATCAGGTATCCCACAAGCGCCCCTATGGGCTCGGCCAGCCCCGAGAGAAACGAAAGCGTGAACGCTTTCTTCTTATTCCCCGTGGCATAGACAATGGGAACCGATACCGCAATCCCCTCGGGGATATTGTGAATGGCTATGGCCACGGCAATGGCAATACCCAGGCTGGGATTGGAAAGTGCCGCGGTGAAGGTGGCCAACCCCTCCGGGAAGTTGTGAATGGCAATGGCCAGCGCTGTGAGGATGCCCATGCGAATGAGCCGCTTGTCCTTTTGTGTACAATTTTGGCAATCCTCCACCATCTTGATCTCGTGAGGGTTCTCGGCCGAAGGGATTAACCGGTCGATGATGCCAATCAGCGCTATGCCCCCAAAGAACGACAGGACGGTAACCCATGAACCCCGAAGGTTCCCCAGGGCCATGACCAGCGACTCCTTGGCCTGGAAGAATATCTCAACAAACGATACGTAGATCATCACGCCCGCCGAGAACCCCAATGCCAGCGAAAGGAATTTGGTGTTGGTGCGCTTGGCAAAAAAGGCGATGGTACTGCCAATGCCGGTTGAAAGACCGGCGAAAAGTGTGAGCCCAAAGGCCAGAATTACGTCGTTGAGAGTGTATTCCATTGCTTTACCTTTTTACTTTCTATGCCCTTCCAAAATGCTTATCTCTTTCGAAAAATTCAGCGTGGGATATTTGGCTTTCAGCCTATCCATACTTTCCACAACATGTTTCGCAAAATTCGCAAATTCTTCCGATTGGGGATGAAGCGGACGATGGTTTACCGCTGCCATGACCCTTTCAATATCCAGCGACAGTTTGATGGTATCAGCATCCATTGCCGCCGATCGGAACTTATTCCAAATATAATCAATGGCCGTTGACGAGAGATGTATCATATCGTCGGCGTAGAAACGGTAGTCGCGCAGCTCGTCCATTAGGATTTCGTATGAGGGGAAGTAGAAAACCCTCTCCCGAAACCTTTCCACCAGTTGGCTGACAGCCAAAAGCAGCGTCGATTTGCTGACCTGGTTGCCCACAGGACCATCTTTCCAATGTCGTACGGGGCTCACCGTAAGGATTACCCTAAGCTCTTTCTTGGCGTTAAGTATCTCCGTGAGCAGATCCGACCACAGGGTAACAATTTCATCCACCGGGAGAAGGCTGTGGGTGAATTCCCCTGCGGGGATTTTGTGGCAATTGGCCACCACACGGTTTAGCTTATTGTGGGTGTAAACTCTGGCCGTGCCAAAGGTAATGGCAAGGTATTCGGTTTTCCCCCAAAATGCATGAGCCTGCGCAAGCGATGTGTTGATTTGTTCAAGGCACTCCTCACGATCGGGGGAAGAGAAAGAGGTGTGATGGTAGAAACTGAACCAGAGATTGTTGTGTTTGTGCAGCTCACTGGCCCCAAAAGGAGTGCCTCCCATTATCCGCATAAGAACAAGAGCAACCGAAACGGGATTGTAAACAACCCCGAAGGGGTTTACCATCGATGGGAACTTACGCTCACACATTTTATCCCCTATGCTTTCGGCAAAGCATGATCCCATGAAGAGAACGGGAGAGGAGTAGCCAATGGTGAATGGGTACCTCTCAATGCTTACGGGGGTTGTGAACGCTTTTTCCATGTCACGGTTAGGTTTCAATGTTTCCTCTGATCCATTCGTTAATAATCCTGAACACTTCCTTGTTGATGGTTTCGTTGTGCAGCTCGTGGTACATATCCTTGAAGGGGATAAAGCTGCAATGGGGTGCCCGTTGTGACAGTTTGTACGACTCTTCGTAGCGGGTGATGGGGTCGCTAATACCGTGTATGAGCAGAAATGGCTCTTTCAACCGCTCTATGTTATTAATGGCAAATTGGCTGGCCATGTTCATTTCGTGCATCAGCCGCGGGGTTATTTTGCCATGGTTGAGCGGATCGTTTCTGTAGCTTTCAATAATTTCGGGGTCGTGGCTTATGTCTTCCGCTTTCACGGGGGCCTTAATTTGCAGCGAGGGTACCACAAGGTTTAGGAAGCTTACCAGCAGGTTCATCACCCCCGACGAGTTTTTGGTTAGCTTTAGCCAGGGAGAGGTGGCTATCAGCAGGCTCATGGGGCTGAATTCCCTCAGTGCAAAGTTTATGGCGATATTCCCACCCATGCTGTGCCCATACAGTACAATGGGGCTGTTGGGAAACAGCATGGTGGCCTTTTCCATGGCAAGGTGGATTTCTTCCATAAAAACCCCATACTCGTTGATGTGCCCCTGCTTCCCTTCCGATTGTCCGTGCCCGTAATGATCCCATGCAAAAAAACCGAAGCCGTTGGCCGCAAAGTTGTCGGCCCAATGCTTGTAGCGCAGCGAATGCTCGCCCCATCCATGGCATAAGCAGATTACTGCCAGGGGGGAAGGGTGAGGCGAAAGGTGCCAGGCGTAGATATTTTCGCCGGTTTTTAGTTTTAGGTTGATTTCTTTGGGTTCCATGTTTGTTATTGTCAAAATTTAAATGACTAATACTAAATGGGTTATAAAGTTGTCGTCACAAGGATTCTTTGCAATTCTCAACAAATTTCGCAAATCCTGCTCTTTTCACAGGCGTTTTGCCAAAAATAGTCTCAAATTCTCTTTCTGTCAAATGGGCATAGTTTTTTACATCCAAATTAGCGATATGACCCATGGGGCGTATGTCGGGCATGTCCGTTTCTCTTGCTTTCCCATTCCACGGGCATACCTCCTGACAAATATCGCAGCCAAAACACCATCCGTTGAGCATGCCTTTTTCCTTTTCGCTAAGCGGAGTTTTCTTCTCAATGGTTAGGTACGAAATGCATTTGCGAGCATCAACAACGTGTGGGGCCACGATTGCCCCGGTGGGGCAAGCATCCATGCACCGCGTGCATGTACCGCAACGGTCGGGGATGTTCACTTTGGTTGCTTCAACCTTGGCATCGATGATAAGCTCCCCGATGAAAGTGAAACTGCCCATTTGCGGGTGTATCAGCATGCCGTTTTTACCAATCCACCCCAATCCCGTCCTTCGTGCCCAGGCCCTTTCGAGCACGGGTGCCGAATCGGTAAAGGCCCGCCCGTTGATAGTGCCATGCTCTTTGCGCAGCAAATCCAACATTTTATACAGCATCCCTTTCACAATCGAATGGTAATCAACTCCCAGGGCGTACCTGGCAATTCTGGGCCGATGGGTGGCGGCTGGCGGATTTCCGGGGAAGTAGTTGAGCAGCACCGTGATAATCGATTGTGCACCGGGTACCAGCATGCCCGGGTCGATGCGTTTGTTGACATTCCGACCCATGTATGCCATATCGCCATGCATACCCTCTTCAAGCCACTGCTTAAGGTGATTTTCATCATCACTTAAGGGTTGGATTTTACCCGTTCCACAGGCATCAAACCCCGCTTTATGTGCTGCAGATTGTATGGATAATAAGGGTATGACGATGACGTTTATGTTTTGGTTAATGATGTTAAAGTAAATAAAATTAAAAATCAAAATTATTCCAAACTTATGCTTTTTAAAACGAATTGTTATATTTGTAGAAGATTATAGAGACAGCATATGCTTCAGTTCATGTCGAAAACCCTAAGTATCTCTCTCTTCATAGCACTTTTTACCGGTGCAAATCTTTTTGGGCAGGAGAATGACAAGCTGATTAAGTATCGAGAAAAAGTTGACCAGGCAGCGGCAAATACGGCCAAGATTCAGGAAATGATTGCTGCCTGTGAGGAGGACATTAGAGAGGGTACTTCTTTGAGCAAATCGTCGGGGAAAGAAAGAAAGGCACAGATAAAAGAGGAGAAAAGGCTAACGAAGAGTCACAATAAGAGCGTTAGCAACATGACAAAAAACATGAGCAAAATGGATAGGGAGGACAGGGATGAGGCGAAAATTGAGCTGAAAAACATGAAGGAGGAGTATAAGGTAGAGCGTAAGAAATTAGCCACAAGCATTAGGGAAAACACAAAGTTACAGAAGAAAGGCGATAGTCAGGCCGCCAAGGGGAAGGCCAATTTAAAAAAGAATAAGCAGAAGCTTAAGGATGCCAAGGCTAGAGAGAAGATGGCCGTCAATAAACTCAAAGAGGCCGAGAAAAGATACTCATCAGATTAAACTAGATTAGCTTGAGATATAAACGAAAAACCGCTTGAACATTGGTGCAAGCGGTTTTCTTCTTCAATGGGGTAAGGCTATACCACAATATTCACAATTTTATTGGGGACCACAACTATTTTTTTGGGTTGCTCCCCGTTGAGATAGCGGTTGGTTTGCTCATTCTGCATCACAATTTGCTCTACCTCCTCCTTGGTAAGATTCAATGGCAGTTCAATGGTAAACCGTGTTTTGCCGTTGAATGAAACCGGACAGGTAAAGGTGCTCTCAACCAAATATTCCTCCTTATACTCGGGCCAGCGGGCATCGCAAACGCTTGTGTTGTTCCCCAGCAAGTGCCAGAGTTCCTCCGCAAAGTGCGGAGCGTAAGGTGCCAGTATGATAGCAAGGGGTTCAAGAACTTCCCGCTTGTTGCATTTCAAATCGGATAGTTCGTTCAGGCATATCATGTATGCCGATACGCCGGTATTGAAGTTAAACTTCTCAATGTCGTCACCAACCTTCTTAATGGTTTTATGGATAACCTTCAGTTCATCCCTTGAAGCGGGTTCGTTGCTCACGTTCATGTTGTTGTTGGCATCGTGGTATAGGCGCCATACGCGTCGCAGAAATTTATGTGCGCCGTCAATTCCATGGGTATCCCACGGCTTGGATAGCTCGAGGGGGCCCAGGAACATCTCGTAAATGCGGAACGTGTCGGCTCCGTACTGCTCAATCACCTGATCGGGGTTCACCACGTTGTACATGCTTTTGCTCATCTTCTCAACAGCCCAACCGCATAGGTATTTCCCATTTTCGAGAATAAACTCGGCGTTGGCAAACTCGGGACGCCAGGCACGGAACTGTTCAATGTCAAGGATATCGTTGCTTACAATGTTTACGTCAACGTGAATTTCGGTAACATCATACTGATCTTTCAGTCCATGTGAAACAAATTTGTTTGTGCCCTTCACCCTGTAAACAAAATTGGAACGCCCCTGTATCATCCCTTGGTTTATCAACTTTTTAAAGGGCTCCTTCTTGCACACAATGCCCAAATCGTAAAGGAACTTGTTCCAAAATCGGGAGTAAACCAGATGCCCTGTGGCATGCTCGGTACCACCGATATATAAATCCACATTCTCCCAGTACTCGTTGGCTTCTTTCGAAACCACACCCTCGTTGTTGTGCGGGTCCATATAGCGCAGGTAGTATGCCGAAGATCCTGCAAATCCCGGCATGGTGCTCATTTCGTACGGGTACCCGTCGGGTGTGTGCCATCCCTTGGCCCTTCCAAGCGGGGGCTCGCCCTTCTCGGTGGGAAGAAATGCATCCACCTCGGGCAACTCAAGGGGCAGCTTGCTCTCATCAATGGGGTAGGGCATCCCGTCTTTGTAGTAAATGGGAAATGGCTCGCCCCAGTAGCGCTGACGGCTAAAAATGGCATCGCGCAGGCGATAGTTTACCTTAAACCTGCCCAACCCTTGCTGTTCAATATTCCCATTGATGGTTTTAATGGCCTGCTCAACCTCAAGCCCGTTGATAATCCCACTGTTTATCACAATGCCCTCACGCGCATCGTACGATTCGTCCCACGTGGATGGGTCGGAAGTGGTTTCGCCGGGGCGGATAACCGTTTGTACTATGGGTAGTCCAAAGGTTTTGGCAAAGGCAAAATCGCGGCTGTCGTGTGCCGGAACGGCCATAATGGCACCGGTGCCATAACCCGCCAGGATGTACTCGCCCACCCAGATGGGTATGCGCTTCTTGGTAAACGGGTTGATGGCGTAGCTTCCCGTGAACACGCCGGTAACCTTTTTGGTCTCGGCCTGACGTTCGCGTTCGGTTTTGCGTTTGGTTGCTGTCACATATTTCTCCACCTCCGCCTTATGTCCGGCGGTTGTCAGCTTATCAACCAGTTCGCTCTCGGGTGCCAGCACCATGAAGGTAGCACCGTATATGGTATCGGGACGGGTGGTGAATACCAGTATCTCTTCATCCGATCCCTCCACTGCGAAGGTTACCTCGGCACCCTCAGAGCGACCAATCCAGTTTCGTTGGATTTCCTTCAGCGAGTCCGACCAGTCAATGGTTTCCAGGTCGTTGAGAAGCCTCTCGGCATACGCCGATATGCGAAGGCACCACTGCCTCATTTTCCTCTGCTCCACAGGATGCCCACCGCGAACCGACAAACCCTCCTTCACCTCGTCATTGGCCAGCACTGTACCCAGGGCCGGACACCAGTTTACCATGGTATCGGCAAGGTAGGCAATACGGTATGCCAGCAGCACTTCCTGCTGCTGTTTTTCGCTCATGGCCTTCCATTGCTGAGCGGTGAAATGGTCAATCTCGCTACATGCCGCATCAACAGCCATGTTTCCGTTTTTTTCAAACTCGGCAATCAGCCCTTCAATGGGTTCAGCCTTTTGGCTCTTGTTGTTGTACCAGTGGTTGAACATCTTGAGAAATGCCCACTGTGTCCAGTGGTAGTACTTCGGGTCGCAGGTGCGCACCTCGCGATTCCAGTCGTAGTTGAATCCTATTTTATCCAGTTGCTCGCGGTACCTTTTGATGTTGTTATCCGTAGTGATGGCCGGATGCTGTCCCGTCTGTATGGCGTACTGCTCGGCGGGAAGGCCAAAGGCATCGTAGCCCATGGGGTGCAGCACGTTGAAGCCCTTCAGCCGCTTGTAGCGCGAGTAGATATCGGAGGCAATATACCCCAGCGGATGCCCCACGTGTAGGCCTGCCCCCGAGGGGTAGGGAAACATATCGAGAACGTAGTACTTGGGCTTCGCCCTGTTGATTTCCACCCTGTAGGTTTCATGCTCTTTCCAGTATTGTTGCCATTTCTTCTCTATCTCGGCAAAATTGTAATCCATGGTGCTTGGGTTTTGCAATTATTTTGAATGGGCAAAGGTATGAAAAATGTGGTATAACAGTAGAGGCAACATCGAGTCAATTATTTGAAGACTTGTCATGTTGGCATTAACGGGCTGGCTTGGGTATTGGGAACTGACATTGGTTTTTTAAATATATTGCTTTTACTGCGCACTTATCTTTAAAAAAATGTAGATTTACCCTATTGAAGTGCCACCATTTCTTTTTTCTGCATCACAGGTAATGAATCGTAATCAAATGGGAATAGCTAAAAAGAATTTTTGGGAAGATGTTTATAATCAGAACATCGGAAAACTGGTGGGGCTTTGCTACAGGTATGTTTCCGATTGGCAGATTGCTGAAGATCTCGCTCACGACTCTTTTGTAAAGGCCATGGAAAAAAGTGAAACGTTTAAAGGGAAAGGCCACTTTAACGCGTGGCTAAGAAAGATTGCCGTCAATATTGCCTTGCAGTACCTACGCAAGGATGCGTCGCAAAGAGCTAAAAACCTATCGTTGGAATACGGTGAGTATGCTCCAGAGGATGTGACCGAACAGCGCCAATCATACAGTGCAAAAGAGCTGATAGGGGCTATCAACATGCTGCCGCAGCATCATAGGCTGGTTTTCAACCTATACGTGCTGGATAACTTCACACACAAACAAATAGCTTATGAGCTAAACATCACCGAGGGAACATCAAAATCGCACCTAGCAAGGGCAAGGAAGAAACTCCGTTCCATACTACAAGATAAGCAGAAGGAGAGCCGCTGGAGAATGCTTGTTCCTTTCATTTTCCTGTTTCCAAAAAGCTCATTTGGTATGGACAGATTGTTCCGCAAATCATTGTCAAATTTTGAAATTAAGCCAAAACAAAACTTCCCTTTTAATGCCGTGCAATGGGATAGCGTGGCGTTTCCCGTTGTAAAACAAGTATCTGGTCTTTTTACCGCCATTGGAGTAGCCGGCTTGACAGTGGTGTTAACAGGGGTAATCCTGTTGAAGAACTTCAATGTGCCTGAAAGAGAGCAAGATGGCAATGATGCCATGACTATTGATACCCTTATCTCGATGCAACCAAATGATACCATGGAAAATTGTAAGGATACCCTTTTCGAAAAAGGGACAGAGATACCCGATGCTCCGCCGGTGGTTGTGAAAAAGAAAAGGTTGGTGAAAAAGCAAATTATTGTAAGGGATACTGTAGAAGTAATAACAAACGATGCACAGTAAACTTCGGATATTACTGCCGGTTATTATTGGGATTTGCCTTTTTTTCCATACAAAGGGGCAGCCCGATACCCTATATATTTATGAAGACGTAGTGGTGTACGATACCATCTATATTCGTGATACCATATACACTAAATCCGCAGAGAAAGAACTGTTCCCCATAAATCAAAGGTCTCAATTTATATTGCAGCTCGATACGGTTAAGCATAACACCAATTTGCTGCAATTATCCAATGGCAAAGCTGCCACCTTTCCGCTAAACAGCATCATACTGTATGGAAACTATTGTAATAACCTGAAAAATTCTAACGGTATGAAAAAATTAAATTTCTTTGGTGTGGTATTCCTTGCTTTTCAAACCATGGTATTATCACAAACGCACTATGAGATGTCCATTGGCTCAGGTGTCTGGTGGGAGCATGGTAAAATGGACTACGTAGTTAAACCGTACACTTCGCTCTACAGTGTGGGTTTCTATGCCAAGAAGGATCTTGGGAAAACACCCTTTGGACTGAAAACGGGTATTGAATACAGCTACTTTTGTCGCAGTAGAGATTACAAGTTTGACGGAACCGTTGGTGTGTGGCACAGCATAGAAGGTTGGGAGTTCGAAAGGCTCAATTCGCATTACGGGGCGGGTCAGCATAGCATAGCGGTTCCTGTGCTTTTTTACTTTGATAGGTATAGAGTACAGCCATTCATGGGATGTAGCTATAAATACCTGACCACAGGACCGCAATATGATTACTTTGGAGATAGAACCTTCGGCGTTTCGCACAATATTGGCGTGGCCATGGGATGCAATATCGGGTTGGCCAATAGAATTGCTGTAAATATGGAGTTTAGGCATAATTTCACGTCCGACTATTCTGAGGGAATAGATGGGCCCAATAACATGGGACCAAGTGTTTTAGGTGAAAACTTTTTTCTTAGGAATAGGCAGGCAAGATTTTCGTTGGTTTATACCTTCAAAAAAAGGAAAATCGTGCCTCCCGATGAATTTAGCTCTGACGCCACACCTCCTGCAAGGTCACGTTAGCCACTTATAAGTTAATGGCTATCTGCCATATTATTTGTGTATTGAGGAGGAATTTGCATTTCAACTCCCTGGTAACGAAAATTTACTCAATCCATACGTTTTACTATTGGGAAAACTGAGTAAATAATTTTGAAAACAGCTGTTAGTCAAGGATTTGTATTTCGGTTTTCAAAAAAGGGTAGCCCACATTCAATTCTGCATGTAATAAATTAATAACTTTGACCCTTGTTGGGACTAAACTTTCGATATCATGCAAACCTATACCCTTAAAAAGAAGGATAAAAAACTATCCGGTGAAATAGCCTTGGCTTCGTCGGTTAGCGTGAGCAAAAGGAACCTTTTGATAAGGGCCCTGAAGAATTCCAAGCTGGATGTGAAATCCATATCCGGTAAGGATTCGGATAAGCTCATCGATAAATCATTGCGTAAAGGCAAAGTATCGCTCGATGTGGGCGAGCCCTTAAAGGGCATGAGGTTCCTCAGGGCTTTTTTGGCATACTTTCGGGGCGATTGGATTGTTACGGGAACAGCCGAGATGCACAAACGACCCATTGGCGATGTAATCGACAGGCTGCACCGTCAGGGGTTCAATGTGAGGTATCTGATTCGCGAGGGCTTTCCCCCGTTGAAAATCATTGGCAAAGGGTTTAAGGAAAATATCACACGAGTGGATGCCAATATTTGCAGCCAGTTTATCTCCACTACGCTGGTAATATCGCAATCTCTCCCGGCCAATGAGGTGGAGGAGTTGAAAAACAGGATTATGAGTTCTCCGTTTATCGATCAAACTATCAGATTACTACGATATTTAGGCGTTAACAGCAATTGGCAAAAAGAGGAAATTTTGGTGGAGTACGAGTTGAATGACGGATCGGAAATATCCATTGAATCCGACTGGAAATCGGCGAGTTACTGGTACGAGATGGCCGCAATAGCCGGTAAGGCTAACCTAAAAATCAAAGGTCTTAACCCCGATAGCGTTCAAAGCGATGCCATTGTTAAGGAGATATTTGAACCACTGGGCGTTAAAACGGAGACTGTACCCGACGGTGTTGTCCTAAAAACCACAAAACGTAGAATTAAATCGTTGGAGTACGACTTTATAAACAACCCCGACCTCGTTCCTCCTCTGGTAGTAACCTGCGTAGCCCTGCAAATACCATTCAGGTTCTCTGGCATTGAACAGCTTAGGCATAAGGAAACAGACAGAATTATGATACTTCAATCGCAGATGAACAAGGTGGGCGCCAAGCTTACGGTGGAGAAGAGAGGCGATATGGAGACCCTGTGTTTCAACGGGAAGATGAAAATACCCAGGCAGAAAAAATTGGCAATCGAAACATTTAACGACCATAGAATGGTAATGGCTTTTGCCCCGCTGGTCATGATGGGCGTTGAGGTGGTTATCGATAATCCCAGGGCAATAGCCAAGGCCTACGCCAATTATTGGGAAGATTTTAAAAAGGTTGGCGTATCGGTGGAGCAATCGCAGTGACGAATGCTTACATGATACGCTCCAATGGATTTGCTTTCCCATTTTTCGACTAAATAGTAGTTATTCCATTAAGTTTTTAAAATACTTGAATAGACGATGTTGTCATTTAGCAATACCGAAATAGCCTTTGCCTATCGCACCAACAGAGAGCTCCGAAGAGCCACAATGCTTTTTAGCATTCTGGCCTATCCCTTTCTCGTTACGGTGGGGCAAGCGCTAATAACCCTGGCCCTCAGGTTGAGGCTCCCCATAGCCTGGATTGTGAAACCCACCATTTTTAAACAGTTTATCGGCGGCGAATCCCTTGAGGAGAGCGCCACGGTGGTCAATACGTTGCAGAAGCACAATGTTAAATCAATACTGGACTATTCGGTTGAAGGTCAGCAGAATGAGGAGTCGTTTGGTAAAATTTATACCGAGATTCTGCGCTCCATCGAAAATGCAAAGGGAAACCCGGCCATTACTTTCGTAGTTTTCAAACCTACGGGTTTGGTTAAAACGGCCATTCTTGAGAAGGTTAGCCTTGAAAATCCACTGACGGATGAAGAGAATCAGGAATTTTCGCTGTTTAAGGAAAGGGTAACTACCCTTTGCCGCACGGCAGCAAATATCCAAAAACCTATTCTTATCGATGCCGAAGACTCATGGTATCAACAGGCGTTGGACGATATCTGTCATGAGATGATGAAAATGTTTAATCGGGAGAAAGCAGTGGTTTTCAATACTTGGCAGATGTATCGCAAGGACAGGCTCGATTTTCTAAAACAATCCACCGATAGGGCCATAAGGGATGGCTACATACTGGGTGCGAAGTTTGTGAGAGGTGCCTATATGGAGAAGGAGAGGGAACGCGCCATGAAGATGGGATATCCTTCACCCATTCAGGACACGAAGGCCCAAACCGATGCTGATTTCAATGCAGCCCTTGAATTCTCAGTTGACAACCTGAACGCCGTATCCATTTTCTGCGGTACGCACAACGAGGAGAGCGTTGAGTTACTTGCCAGGCTCATGGAGCAAAAAGGGCTTGAGCGCAATGATCCGAGGATTACCTTTTCACAACTCTATGGCATGAGCGACAACATTTCGTTTAACCTGGCAGGCATGGGCTACAACGTGGCCAAGTACATTCCCTATGGGCCCGTGAAGTATGTAATGCCTTACCTTTTCCGAAGGGCACAGGAGAATACCTCGGTTAAAGGGCAAACCAACAGGGAGCTAACGCTAATCCGGCTTGAGAAAAAACGTCGAAAGAAGCAGAAGTAACAAAACACCTTACCTCCAAACCATGAAATTTGATAACAAACACACGGAGATAAAGATACAGTCCCAGAAACAGCTGTTCGCTGTCATCGTTGCCGTCGTAGTGGCGTTAATTTTTATCACCGATTTTTGGGATTATGTTTACAAATATACTGGGATTAGCCGGGGGCTTTTTACCATTATCCTTTGCACGCTCTACCTAGCATTTTACCTGTACCATATTTTTAGAGCCTCTTCATATATCTCTTTTAACGATGAAGAGGGAAAAATCGTCATAAGATTTTATCAGCTCAACTTCTTCAATCAGGCAAAGATTTCGTGCGAAATACCCAGATCGCAGTTTGCAGGTTATCGTATCGAGCGCAAGTCGCTTTTCAAGCTTAGGGAGAATGTCACTGTTTTCCGCAAGTCGCAGGGCAATATAGTTCGCTATCCCCCTTTCAGCATCTCGGCCCTTACTGCTGACGAGAGAAAAAAACTGCTAAAAACATTGGACAGCTATTCGGGAAAATAACCCACAACCTCCCCATAAAATCAATCGCCTGCCAAGCCCATGGATACTGACATTTTAAAATATCAAATCGGCATTGATATGATTCCCATGATTGGCAGTGTCAACGCTAAAAGGTTAATTGCTTATTGCGGCGGGGTGGAGGCAGTTTTCAAAGAAAAGGCAAAAACCCTCACGAAAATTCCCGGGATTGGCAGTATCATTGCCAAGGAGATCGTCAATCAGAAAGTCCTCGACAGGGCAGCCGAAGAGGTTGATTTTGTTGTTAAACACGGTATCCGCGCTATTTTTTACCTTGATGAGGATTATCCCAAAAGGCTATTCCAATGCGACGATGGCCCGATAGTGCTTTTTATTAAGGGGAACGATGGTGTTGACCTTAACCAAAGCAAGGTGATTAGCGTTGTTGGTACGCGCAGTATCACCGACTACGGAAGGGCGATTTGCGAAGAGCTAATCCGGGGCCTGGCCCAAAGGGGTCACAACCCCATTGTGGTCAGCGGTTTGGCTTACGGGGTTGATGTTTGCGCCCACCGGGCGGCACTGAAGGAGGGCTTTCAAACCGTTGCCGTTTTAGGGCATGGACTGGACAGGCTCTATCCTGCAACTCACTGGAGCATATCGAAGGAGATTGCCGAGACAGGCGCTCTGGTTACCGATTTCCCTTCAAAAACACCATTCGAACGCAACAATTTCATTAAGCGCAACAGGATTATTGCCGGTTTGGCCGATGCAACCATCGTTGTTGAGAGTGCGCTTAAAGGCGGTTCGCTGATTACCGCTGATATGGCTGTTTCATACAATCGCGAGGTACTGGCCATTCCTGGCAATGCCGGGCAAAAGTACTCACAGGGTTGCAATATGCTCATTAAAACCAACAAGGCAGCATTAATCGAAACTGCTGAGGATATTGAATTTCAACTGGGATGGGAGTCGCCCAAAAAGGCCAAGGTACCCAAACAGACTACCCTTTTCCCTGTGCTCAGTGCCGAGGAGCAAGCCGTTCTCGATGCCCTTAAGGAGAATGGGCAAGAGCCCATTGACTTGCTTTGTTTAAAAACAAAAATGCCTGTGGCCAAGGTATCGTCCTTGCTGCTCAACCTCGAATTTGCCGGCCTTGTTGTCAGCAAACCGGGCAAAGTGTTCGCCATTAAAAACCTTTATGTATAACATAGGATTACTCCTGAGGAGTAACGATATGCAGTAGGTAGCTATTACCCATAGGACAAAGACATTAAGATGAATCACGAGTCGCTGTTTTCAAATCCATTGCTCCCCTGTGGCTACTTTGGAGCCGATTATGAATGCCATAAAATCTTAAATTGCCTACCGGACAAAGTATGCGTAAGCAACCCTGTGCCAACAAACTGCAAAACAATTAGCTTTGGTAGCGACGAGATGTGCTTCTAAAAAATTACTACTTTTGACCTGATTTTAGGGAAATCTACCTTTAGACATTGTAAAATATACACAACGTGCAGCTAATCGATACCCATTCGCATATCTATACCAAGGAGTTTGATAACGACCGCACCGAGGTTATCCATCGCTCCAGAGAGGCGGGTGTGAGCCGTATTATCCTGCCCAATATCGATGTTAATTCCATTGCTCCACTTATGGATCTTGCCAATCGGTATAAGGGATGTTGCGTTCCGCTTATGGGGTTGCACCCCACATCGGTTAAGGATGACTTTCGGGATCAGCTGGCAATTATTGAGGAACATCTTAGGAAAGATAGGTTTTGGGGAGTCGGCGAAATAGGCATAGACTTATATTGGGATAAAACTTTCATCAATCAGCAAAAGGATGCTTTTCGGTATCAGGTAAAGCTGGCCAAAGAGATGAAGTTGCCCATAGTAATCCATACCCGCAACGCCTTCGACGAGATTTTTGAAGTGCTTGACGATGAAAATGATGACTCTCTAAGCGGAATTTTTCACAGCTTCTCGGGGAATATCGACCATTACAACCATATTGTCGGTTACGGAGGTTTCTTTATAGGGATAGGAGGTGTGATTACTTACAAGAATGGAGGGCTCGATACATTGGTTCGTGAAATGAACATTGAACATATTGTACTCGAAACCGATTCGCCCTACCTTCCCCCCGTCCCGCATAGGGGTAAACGAAACGAAAGTTCATACATAATCCATGTGGCCCAAAAAATGGCCGAGGTTTTTAACCTGCCCATCCATCGGGTTGCCGCTATTACCACCAGTAATGCATTGACACTTTTCAAACTAAATGAATAATTATGCAGGCATCAGCTACATCCATACTCATTATTTACACCGGGGGAACCATTGGGATGAAGGAAAACCCCGAAACGGGAGCTTTGGCTCCTTTCAAATTCGACCAGCTGCTCAACGAGGTTCCCGAACTCCGCAAATTCGGATTTTCTCTCGATACCATATCGTTCGATCCCCTGATTGACTCATCCGATATTTCTCCCGCCATCTGGGCAGAGCTGGCATTGATAGTGAAGAACAACTACCACAAATACCATGGATTTGTCATCCTTCACGGCACCGATACCATGTCGTTCTCCGCATCGGCTTTAAGCTTCATGCTTGAGAATCTGAATAAACCCGTTGTGTTTACCGGGTCGCAGTTGCCCATTGGTATGCTTCGCACCGATGGAAAAGAAAACCTGATTAGTGCCATTGAAATTGCCGCTGCTTACAGCAACGGGAAGCCCTTGGTTCCTGAGGTAACCATCTTTTTCGAGAATCAACTTTTCCGGGGCAACCGCACTACCAAGCACAATGCCGAGCACTTCAACGCCTTCCGATCCGATAACTACCCGCCTCTGGCCCAGGCGGGCATTAGCATCAAGTATAATTTTCCCTATATACACTATCCCACACCCTCGCAAGAGTTCAAAGTTCACACCAACTTAGGCTGCGATGTGGCCATTCTGAAGCTGTTTCCGGGCATTTCGCCCGCCACAGTGGATGCCATTCTTAATCAGGAAGGTTTGAAAGCAGTTGTTTTAGAGACCTATGGAGCGGGCAATGCCATAAGCGACGATTGGTTTTTAAAAAGAATACAAAAAGCTGTGGAAAAGGGGATTGTTATTCTAAATGTTACCCAATGCAAGGCGGGGGTTGTTGACATGGATAAGTATGAAAACGGCCTGTTGCTGAAAAAACTTGGTGTGCTGAATGGCAAAGACATTACATTTGAGGCTGCCATTGTGAAATTGATGTTCCTTCTGGGGAAGAATCTATCCCTTGAGAAAACGAAAGAATTGGCCCAAAAATCCATTAGCGGAGAAATAACTTCGTGAATCATGCGTGGGAATAAAATATTTTTTGTACTTTTCGCACTTTAATTATTGAAGGCGTTGGGTCAGGAATTTATTGGAGAGATGGCCGAGTGGTCGAAGGCGCACGCCTGGAAAGTGTGTATACCTCAAAAGGGTATCGTGGGTTCGAATCCCACTCTCTCCGCTCTTTGATTTTTAAAAACAAACGATTATTTTTGCTTAATATCATAGTAGTAACTTAACTTAATTAAACCATGAAAAAGCTATTAACATTTATTGCAATTACCGGATTGTTTATGCTGGGCACACAAGCTATAGTTAAAGCCCAGGACAATGCTCCTGAAGGCATTGATACCACTACCGTTGTAGAAACCGATACAGTGGATGTTGAGGGGGCGGCAATGGCTCCAACTGCCGCTGTTGAAGAGGAGGTTTCGATGCATCAGCAGATTAAGATTAAATTCATCGAAGGAGGTCCCGGCTTTATGGCATCAATCCTAATTGTTTTTATCTTTGGTTTGGCCGTAGCCATTGAAAGGATTCTTTACTTAAATCTGGCTACCACGAATACCGACAAACTCCTTTCCAAAATTGAGAAAGCTATGGAGGAAGGTGGCGTTGAAGCGGCAAAAGAGGTTTGCCGTAGCACCCGTGGCCCCGTAGCCAGCATTTTCTATCAGGGTCTCGATCGCGCCAGCGAGGGGATTGATGTGGTAGAAAAATCAGTAGTGGCATACGGTTCGGTTCAGATGGGACAGCTTGAAAGCGGTTTAACATGGATTGCCCTATTCATCGGTATTGCACCCATGCTTGGGTTCTTGGGTACTGTTATTGGTATGATCGAGGCTTTCGACGCCATTCAGGCAGCCGGCGACATTTCTCCCTCGCTGGTGGCAGGTGGTATTAAGGTAGCCCTTATCACTACAGTATTCGGTCTTATCGTTGCCATCATTCTTCAGATATTCTATAACTACTCAGTTTCTAAAATCGACAAATTGGTAAATACAATGGAAGATGCATCCATTTCGTTGATTGACATACTGTTGAAGCACAACCTTAAAAATAACTAGTCATGTTCAGTAGTTTAACCACTAAATTGCTAAAAATCTTTTCTTGGTGTTTAATGATAGCATCCATTGTTTTTACAGTGGTATTCTTTCTCAGAATTTTCAAGGTAACACCAAGTGAGCAGTTGGATGTAGCAGGAACATTCATTATATGGGCATACATTCTACTGGGATTAGGTGTTGTGTTTACGTTGGTTTTACCCTTGATAAATTTTATCCTAAACCCAAAAAATATTAAGGGTGTATTGATCAGCTTGGTTTTTATGGCTGTTATCTTTATAGTGTCTTACCTAATGGCCGATACAACACCACTGGTTACTGCAACATCTGCAACTGATCTCAATTTTTCGAATCCCACAGTACTTAAGCTTACAGATACCGGACTTTTTGCTACTTATTTACTGTTTATCATTTCACTCCTTTTGCTCCTCCTTACCGGGCTGAAAGGGGTTATAAAACGATAGTTGATATAGGTGTTTTTTTTACCTACAAATTATTTTAACAATGGCTAAACCAACACCAGAAATAAATGGAAGTTCGATGGCCGATATAGCATTCTTGCTACTTATCTTCTTCCTTGTTACCACAACCATGAATGTGGATACGGGGCTGGCAAGAATGTTACCACCAATTGCTGACAGTAATGAAAAAACCACGCAGGATGTTAAGCAGAGGAATATTTTTACCGTCCTCATTAACAAAAGCGATCGTTTGCTCGTTGAGGGTAAACCCATGGACGTCAGCATTCTTCGTGAAAAGGCCAAAGAATTCATCGCAAACCCAAACAATGACCCGGATCTTCCTGAAAAGGAGGTGAAGCAAATTGACTATTTTGGGGCTTACGAAGTACCCAAAGGGGTTATATCGTTGCAAAACGACAGGGGAACGTCGTATTCCATGTATATGCACGTTCAAAACGAACTGGTTGCTGCTTACAATGAGTTGCGTAACGAGTTGGCCCGTAGTAGATTCGGAAAATATTACGATGATTTACTGGAAGATCAGCAGAAGGCAATTCAGGCTATTTACCAGATGCGTATTTCCGAGGCCGAACCAAAAAGTGTAGGAGGGAAAAAGTAATGGCAAAATTTGAAAGGAAAGGCAAAACAGGAATGCCTGCAATATCAACGGCATCGCTGCCCGATATCGTATTCATGCTATTGTTCTTTTTCATGGTCAGTACAACGCTTAGGGAAACAGAACTGTTTGTTAAAATTAAGCTTCCCGAGGCATCGGAAGTAGTCAAACTCGAGAAAAAGTCTTTGGTGTCATATATTTACATTGGACCTCCGGCCAGGCAATATCAAAGCCTGTTCGGCACAGACTCACGTATCCAGCTGAACGATTCATTCAAAACGCTGACTGACATCCGCGATTTCATTTCTTCCGAAAGGGAGGCTATGAGCGAATCGGACAGGCCATTCCTGCAAACATCGCTTAAAATTGACGAGGATACCCGAATGGGTATCGTTACCGATGTAAAACAGGAATTGAGAAAGGCAAGCGCTCTCAAAATTAGCTACTCGGCCAGAAGAGTTATCCACGACTAATGGATTAACTTTATTCTCTTAGGATATAAAAAAAGGGGTTGAGAGTTTTCTTAACCCTTTTTTTTAGCTGTGTTTAAGGTCTAGAAACTTCCTAAGGGTAACACGGTTGAGTTTGCCAGATGCGCAATGCGTTCAAGGATTCTCGTGGATAACACCATCCATGGAAAAGCAACGTTCATTTTTTAAGCATTATTTTTTGCAAATTAGGTCATCCTACTGTGCTTTTCCATATATTTTCAAGGTTCAAACTGTTGATTTCTCGTAATAATATTTGCAAATTTGAACCAACAAATACTTATGTTTTTTTGTTAATTACTTATTGTTTTCTAATACTCTATAGCATGTTAAAAACTATCAGATTCTCATTAATCATCGCCATTATTTTATCAGGCTCACTTTTCTATTCCTGCCATCGGGCGGATGACGGAAATAAGGCTAAATACGTTTTCTATTTTATTGGCGACGGAATGGGTTTGCAGCAGATCAATACTACTCAGGCATATCTGGCTGCCATCAGTGATACTTATGGGAATAAAGATCTAAGCTTCACCTCATTCCCCGTTACAGGTTTTGCTACCACCTATGCGGCCAATCGTTACATCACAGGATCCGCTGCAGCCGGTACGGCTCTGGCCACGGGTAGTAAAACTTCGATAAACACGTTGGGGTTGAATGCCGAGCGCACCGATACGCTGTTCAGCATTGCATACCATGCCCACAAGGCAGGTTTTAAAGTGGGAATCGCCACTAGCGTTAGTATCGATCATGCAACCCCTGCAGCATTCTATGCTCATCAGCCCGACAGGAACATGTACCACGAAGTGGCACATGATATGGTAAAATCAGGCTTCAGGTTTTTTGCAGGAGGTGGTTTCCTAGATCCCGAAGGCGAAAAGAGTAAAAACCCATTGGGCAATGTTTTTGAGAAGGGGTTGGCAGAAAATTTCTACTTTACTCAAACGTTTCCCATACCCGATTCAATACTAAATGCTTATTCATCCATTGTTTACTCAGTTCCCGAGCCCGATGCAAGTTCTACGCTGAAATGCAGAATCGATGCCGATTCGGCAGATGTTACCCTGGCCGATATTACATCTTTGGCCATCGATGTGCTCATGAACCCAAAGGGCTTTTTCCTGATGGTAGAAGGTGGAAAAATCGATTGGGCTTGCCACAATAATGATGCTGCTACGACAGTAGGAGAAGTTATTTCTCTTTCTGATGCTATTGCCATAGCAGTTGATTTTTACAATAAACACCCCAACGAAACGCTGATCGTGGTTACTGCAGACCACGAAACAGGAGGTATGACCATTGGTAATGGCTCAATGAAATATGAAACGAACTTTACTATACTGGCGAATCAAAAGCAATCCATTGATGGGTTCAATAAAAAGGTTTTGGAGTTTAAAACAAAACATAAATCCAATCCCACCTTTAATAGTTATTTACAATTTGTTTCCGACGAATTGAATATTGACCCAAAGGCGTATAACGAGATGCAATTGTCGTACCTCCAAAAAGCACATTTGGCCTCACTAAAGCAAAACAACCCGCGTGACAAGGAGGCCAATCGTAAAGAGTACGGCTCATTTGATCCCATGGCAACTGCAGCAATCCGCGTCTTGAATCAAAGGGCTGGATTGGGTTGGACCACGATGTCGCATACTGGTGCACAGGTTCCTGTTTATGCCATTGGGGTTGGACAAGAAATGTTTTCCGGAAACATAGATAATACTGATATCCCCAAAGGAATATCCAGAGCGATGGGAGTTGATTTGCCATAAAGCATTATCTGTCTATTGTCTCGGACGAAGAGTAAATGCCGGGCAAGGGAAATTTCTCGAATAATGATTGACTTCCCCATTTTTTTGCTAACTTTATACCTGAATTTTTCATTTGAAGAAGTAACATAGAAATTTCAAATTGCTCCTTAATCTTCGCATAGACAGAGTGTGAAAAGTGGGTGGTTCTTGACCTTTAATTTTTAGCATAATTATTGTTGCAAACAATGCTTTTTGTTTTTCATTTTGGCAATTTAACTTGTGAAACTTTTGTTTGGCTAATTTTTTTAAGAAACATAATATCTTAAAACCTCTTAAATTATAATCACTATGAGAACACGTTTACTAACTCTTTTTTTCGTAATTGTTGCGAGCACACTTGTTGCTCAGGATATTATAAAGTCTAAATCCATTCCTACTACGTATGATCGTAGTTCGTTTGCGGTTTTTTACATTGAAAATCCCGCACAAAACCATTGGAGCGAGGTGCGTCCAATGATCGATTCTGTTATCTTTTCCGATAAGTACGATAATAATAATTTCAGTAACATTATAATCAGCTCCTCTATAGCAGGTCAACTTCCTACAAAAGGCACCCAAGATGTGTTGCTCAATGAGCTAAATAACATGAATGTTGGCCGTCAGCTGATTGCCAAATGGTATAACAGGCAACCGGATGGGTCAATGAACATGGAATTGATTCATAAGCGTGGGCGGTTTACTGCTACTGATGCAGATTTTTTGAAAGCTCAAACAAGTAAGAGAGGTAACGCCGCCCTCGAAGATTTTGGCAATCGGCTGATTAACCTTAGCCATATTCTTGTCATCGACCTTCAGAATGTTAAAACAACAGAAGAGTTGGAAATAAAAAACATGAAGGGGTGGCAAGCAAATGCAATTGGCTATCTTTTTCGCCTAGATTTCAATGAGGAAAAACAGAATGAACTTTACGACACTTGGATTTATGATGATGATACGGAGGATGTTAAAAATCAGAAACGGGCTGCTTTCGATAAAATTGTTTTTTCTCTTAATCCGGTTACAACACAAATTGTTCTCATTTCTGCAACTCAACTTGAATCTTCTTCCGGTATCCGTTTGGCACTGAAAGCGAAAAGTATGGAGCAACTGTTAAAAGAGTTGGTACAGAAATCGTACGATGAGATTATCTACAAAACTGAAATGAAAGTAGAAGATCTAAAGGTTAAAACACCCCTTTACCAAACCCGCCCGCTTAGGGCTAAAATTGGTCTGAAAGAGGGGCTGAAAACCGATTACCGTTTCTTTGTGTACGAACATGTTTTCAATCCGAAAACCAACGAGGCCGAACCCAAAAGAAGGGGTGTCATTCGGGTAGCAGGGAGATCAAGCATTGTTGACAACAGGAAGGAGGCCACAGGCGATATGGGAACATCAAAATTCTATCAGGTTGCGGGAAGAAAACTGGAGGCAGGCTTCACTCTGCAGCAGCAAAATGATTTCGGATTGGAACTGATAGCGGGCGGCGAAGCGGGTAATACTTCCGGCCTTTTACTGCGTGCCGATTTTCGCTTGGGCCGTTTCATTGGAATACCTGCATTTTACCTCTATGGAGAGTTTGGCGCATTGGAATCAAAATATTATTATGGCACAGAAGCATCATTTGTCAGGTATGGAGCAGGTTTAGCCAAAGGATTCCAACTGGGTAGAAATTTGGAAATACGTCCATATTTCGGATTTGGGCTTGATAATACAACAGATGAAGGAATCGGTAGTACAATTAGTTCATTGTATATTAAGCCCGGAGTTAACTTGGCATTAAATTTGAGACACAACATACAACTTGTCGGAGGGCTTGGTGCCTATAGTTTTATAGGGGAGGTTACCGATGCTAGCGGGTACACAGTAGCTGGTTCGTGGGATGATCTATATGACAAAAGCGGCCCCTCGGCATTATTCGGAGTGAAATTTATGTTCTAAATACATTTCTAACTATTAAATCTTTTTTACTATGAAAACAATTCGTTTGGTATCGCTACTACTCCTTGGAGTAATGTTCTATTCAAATGTAAGTTCACAGGAACGTTACAGCAGGAAAGAGCGTAAAGCTCATTATAGCAGCAATTATAACTATGAGGTTCAGATTTCGGGGGTGGGACAGGATGGCACAAAGGTGATGAAGGTGTGGGGATATGGAAAAAGAGTTGAAGACGCCATCATTGAGGCAAAAATGAACGCTGTAGCTTCGGCTATTTTCAAAGGTATCCCAGGTGGGCATGGTGCTGCTGCTACGCCTGCTATTCTAACGGATCCAAATGCCAGCGAGAAGCATGCAGATTACTTTGAGACCTTTTTCTCGCCCGGCGGGAAATACTTGCAGTTTATCACTATGACTACAGATGGCATGCCCAGCGGGCAGGATCGCCTGAAGATGAAAACCGGATATAAGGTGGCCATCTACGTTCAGGTTATGTACGATGCACTTCGTAAACAATTGGAGGCCGATGGCATAGCCCGTAGGCTTGACGCCGGTTTTTAATAAGTTTAAATTATTTCGATATCTATTTAATTAATACCATTTGTTATGAAAAAGTTATTTGGATTAATAGTTATTTCTTCACTCAGCCTTGCCCTTTTTGGTCAGGCTAAAAAGCCCACCATCATGGTGGTACCCAGCGATCAGTATTGCATAAGCAAGGGCTATAAAATGGAGTTTGAGAGCATGGGGGCGAAACAGACCCTACCCGATTACAAGGCTGCTATGCAGAATGATGCCGAAGTGAGATTGGTAATTACAAAGATGGGTGAGATTATGGCCGATAGGGGTTTCCCCCTGAAAGACCTTGAGATGGAACTCAAAAACCTTGAACGCGAGGCTGCCGAGGCTGCCATGCTGGCTTCTTCCAGTTCAGGTTCCGAAATGGCCGAAAGCCCTATCGACGCATTGAAACGTACAGCCAAGGCTGATATCGTTATGGACCTTAGTTTCGAGATTAAACGTCAGGGACCTAACAAATACATTACTTTCAACCTGAGGGGGCTTGATGCATACACATCCAAACAAATAGCTGGCGCTGCAGGGCAGGGAGCACCCTCCTCATCGGCCGGTGCCGATCTCCTGCTGGAAGAAGCAGTCCTCAGCCATATGGACGGTTTCAATGCAGGCCTTCAGCGCCATTTCGACGATATGTTTGCCAATGGCCGCGAGATTAAGGTTATGGTGAGACGCTGGGCCAACTGGTTCGACAATCTTGAAAGTACTTACGATTACGATGGCGAGGATAAGGAACTGCTGGAGCATATCGAGGATTGGTTCTACGACAACACGGTTCAGCACCGTTTCAGCCTGTCCGATGCCACCGAGAATATGATGCGTTTAGAGCAGGTTCGCATCCCCATGATGACAACCGACAGCCGCGGTCGCGAGCGCGCTGTGGATGCCCGCAGTTTCCTTAGCGGCTTGAGCAAACATCTCCGTGACAATTTCCAAATCGATTCGAAGATTTATTTAAGGGGATTGGGCGAAGCCTGGCTTATTGTGGGAGAAAAGTAAACCAGTTCAAACCTTAAATTATTAACCATGAAAAAAATACTGGTACTAATGCTTGCTGCTCTGCTTCCCATGTTAAGCATGGGGCAGAGTAGTTTAGGCAAAACCGACGATTTGGGGCGCATAGCCATTGCGGCCATTGTCCCCGATGAGGCGGAAATACCTGCAGGTGCACAAAAAATGCTACAAAACAGGCTCATGCAGGTGGCTACTCTCAATGGTTTGGGTGCAGTTGAGGGTTCGCAGTTTGCCATGGTTCCCATGGTATCAATCATTAGCCAGGATGTTACACCCACGGCTCCGCCGCAAATAGCACTCAAAGTGGAAATTTCTCTCTACATAGTGGATGCGCTGAGTCAGACAATTTTTAGCCAAACCAGCATTGAGGCCAAGGGAGTTGGCAATACCGAGGACAGGGCCTATACACAGGCAATCAACAATCTGAATCCAAGACATGGTCAGTTCCGAGGCTTTGTGGAGAAAGGCAAGGAGAAGGTTGTGGAGTACTATAACTCGCAGTGCGACGTGATAATCTCCTCTGCCAAAGCGTTAGCCGGGCAGAAGAAGTACGAAGAGGCCCTGGCCATGCTTTCCAACGTGCCCGATGTGAGCCGCGAGTGCTTTGACAAGTGTATGGCTATTTCAATGGATATTTACCAGGAGTACGCCAACCACAAGTGTAACGAGTACCTTTCGGCAGCTAAGGCTGCATGGGCCGGCAAGGAGTTGGGAAAGGTTGAGGAGAATCTTGGAAAAATCACACCTGATATGGCTTGCCATCCCGAGGCTGAGCAGCTGGTTGCTCAAATAACCAAGGCTGTTGAGGCAGAGGGAGGGAATGCCTGGAGTTTTAAAATGAAGAGGTACGATGATAGCGTGGATTTGGAGAAGATGAAGATTCAGGCTGCTAAAGAGGTAGCCCAAAGTTGGGCTTACTGGGGTGCTGCTTCGCATTTCGATTGGAGTTGGATGTATCCCAACGCAAAGAAGAAGGTTGTGGCTCAGCGTCAGGCTGAAAAAACCACAACAAGTACCTCTAAACCCTCTTCGGAAGTAACAACAAGCACTGCACCCGTTGACGTTAATCAGTTGGGTATCCTTAAGGCAACTGTATCCAAATACTATGGGAGTTTTAAGGGCAATTATCATCGCATTACCGATGGTGAATTTGCTGGTAATGGAACTATAAGAGATGGTGATAAGTGCGTTTGGTGGGACGATCCCAAGGATGTGTATTTTATCCTTGACCTGGGAGAGGTAAAACAAATTAATGGTTTCCATATTTCGAACCATAATACCGATGTGTATATTTTAGAATGTTCAGTTGATGGGGTAAATTTTTCCAAAATGGCCACCATTGATAAAACATGGGGAAGGGTTGGAGGTTATAGTAATTACCGCATGGAAACTTTTTCTACCGTTCCTAGTCATAAAGGATATGAGCCGCGAATCAATTTTAGCCCTGTGAAAGCAAGATACGTAAAAATATATGCCACCGAATGTAAATACTGTTCTCTTTCAGAGGTGCAATTATTGGGATACTAGTTTTATGATTTTTGCTATTACGGCACAGGGTTTGTAACAATAACCTTAAACACTAAGATTTTTTTATGAGAAAATTAATTGTTCTATCCATCTGCTCCATGTTTCTATCAGTTGGAGCATACCCTCAAAGCAGTTTAGGTAAAACTGATGATTTGGGACGCATTGCCATTGCAGCCATAGTACCTAATGAGGCCGGTATTCCCGGAGGGGCACAGCAAATGCTTAAGAATAAGCTAATGCAGGTTGCAACCCTCAATGGGCTGGGTGCAGCCGAAAGTGGATCGCAGTTTGCCATGGTGCCCATGGTTTCGATTATAAGTAAAGACGTAACACCCACAGCTCCGCCTCAAATTGCATTGAAGGCTGATGTTACCCTTTACATTGTTGACGTGTTAAGCCAAAATATTTTCAGCCAAACTAGTATTGAGGTGAAAGGTGTTGGCAATACTGAGGATAGGGCCTATTCGCAGGCTCTGAATAACCTGAACCCGAGACATGGGCAGTTCCGTGGGTTTGTGGAGAAGGGCAAGGAGAAGATAGTGGAGTACTACAACTCGCAGTGCGACGTTATCATTTCATCTGCTAAAACGTTAGCGGGGCAAAAGAAATACGAGGATGCTTTGGCTATCCTTTATAATGTGCCCGATGTAAGTCGCGAGTGTTTCGATAAATGCATGGGAATTTCCGTAGATATATATCAAGAGTATGCCAATCACAAGTGTAACGAGTACCTCTCGGCTGCAAAAGCAGGTTGGGCAGGTAAGGATTTGAACAGAGTGGAAGAAAACCTTGGTAAGATTACTCCGGATATGGCTTGCTATCCCGATGCCATGCAGTTGGTCGAACAAATTACCGCAGCCGTTGAGGCAGAAGGAGCCAGTTCGTGGACCTTTAAAATGAAAAGGTATGATGATAGCATCGATTTGCAAAAAATGAAGATTGAAGCTGGCCGAGATGTGGCTAAATCATGGGCCTACTGGGGCGCAGCGTCGCATTTTAATTGGGGTTGGCTTTATAAAAATTAACACATAATTACTTTTTGTTTATTTACTAATACACATTTACTAACCTAAATTTTACAGTTATGAAAAAACTTGAACTGACAAAGATGATTATTGCAGCAGTTGTAATAGTTGGAGCTTTTACATTGGCTAGCTGCGGTGGAAAAAAGAAAGCAACTAAGAGCGTTTTGGGAACCGAAATTGAACTTCCCTGCAACGATGTTGACTACCATTCCACCAAAACTCACTTCCGTGGAACCGGACAAGGCGAAAGTACAAACCAGTCCATGTCCAAGCAAAAAGCCAATACCGATGCAAACGCCAACCTTGCTGCCGGAATTAATCGTACCATTAAAACTGTATCGGATCGTTACAGGCAGGATATTACCGTTGGTGAAGCCAGCGAGTTTGCCGAGAAGTTTGAATCCATGACTCGCGAAGTGGTGAATCAGGAGTTGAACAATGTTGCCATTGTTTGTAGCAAGACTTTTATGAAGGATGGCAAATACATTACTTATGTTGCCGTTGAGGTGGCAAAAGATGAGCTGTTGAACAACATTAGCAATAAGATCAGCAAGGACGACAGGCTGCGTTTGGACTATGACAAGATGAAATTTGAAAACATCTTCAATCAGGAGATGGAAAAACTGGCCAACGAGCGCCCGTAGTTCTGCACTAAAGCACAAACCGGCAACCCCCAGTGGGTTGCTGGTTGCTTTTTCACATGGCATAACCGATAAGTTTTACATAAGTTTTACACAATATTCGGGTACCTTTTACCCATAACATGCTTCAATATTTTAAGTTATTAACGATGAAAAGAATACTAGCAATACTGCTTTTGATACCTATAGCATGCCTTGCTCAAAAGCCAACAGAAACAAGCAGCAAGAAACAGCCAAGTTGGGTTAACGGACTCGAAAAGGATTATATAATAGCTGTGGGAACGGCTCCAAATATTCAGGATGCCCAGCAGAATGCTCTGAAAATGGTGAAAGAAAGGATTGTGAGCGCAGTGGCCGAAAATGTTAAAACTTCAACAGAGATGAAAGTACAGGAAACCACTGTCAATAACATTTCGTCGTACCTTGAAAATTTTGCCACCACCACAACCACCACTTCTGGGCCTGTTCCCTTTTTGCAAGGTATTTCGCTATCCAACGTGGAGGAGTTTTACTGGGAAAAGTTTGAAAACAAAGCGACCCGAACAGTACAGTACAATTATCACATTAAATATCCATTCTCCCAAGTCAAGCTATGGGATCTAGTAACCGAGTTTAAAAAACGCGACAAGGAGATGACTCAACAGCTGGATGATATACTGGAAATGGTTGATAAGGTTAAAAGCGTTGAAGAAATTGAAAAGAATATCGGCGATTTAGTCATTCTGGCGAAATATTTCATGGACGGCCGCAAGGATAAGGCTAATCTTGGAATTTCGCGCTATCGCAATCTATACAAAGGTATCGAACTTGTGGAATTGGAAAGTGGCCTTGGAGAGTTGAAATATGCGTTGCGCCTTGGGAGCAATTATATTGAAACAAGCCGCAAACCACAGATTAAATCAGATTGTGCAAGAATTACCAGCACCGTTAACAATAAGGATTATACAGTGATTAAGTACGATTACTTTAACTGTTATGAAGATCCCGAGAATCACATACTTGTTTCATATAGGTTTGGTAATGAGAATGTTCAAAAACCATTCTACTTTGATATTACAGCCGATAAGGCAGCTATCTTTGTTAATGAACCTTTTCACTTTGTGGCAAACTCGAAGAGTGAGAGTACTGTGGAGAATGCTACGCTCGATATAACCCTAATATCGAAGTACCAGGCACCGTTTACCATCAACAAGGTAGTGCTTGAATGGCCGGGTCAGCCACCCATAATTATTGACAACATCGACAGGAGTTACGCAGGGAAAGGGAACCATTCCTTAATTCTCAATATAGATCAGCCAATTAGCATTGAACAAACCACAACAGCAGGTAAACGTATTTCTATGCTCTCAGGGTATATACATTTTACTTCCGATGCCAAAGGGGAGAAGAAAACCTATCGAATATATAACCATAATTACACAACCAATTGGTAATAAAAAAACCGGCTCTTAAGCCGGTTTTTTTATTCTTTATAGCATTCCAAGTGGAATGGAATTTTAATACTTTCCGATAAATCTTTGCCTGCATCCCGCATATCAATATCATCCTCCGGATACTTCCAGATTACTTTGACCGCACTCTGTTTCAAATGAATCGCCTCAAATTTTTTTAAAATTTGGAAGAAAAATTTTGAACTCGGAGTATTGTAATATGTCATTTTAAAAGTGATGGACGATTCTAAAAGAGGGGATTGAATATAGTTATCAACCCAGTCCATAATAGGCTCAAAAAAACCTTTAGCATCTTCAGGCAAGGAGTTACCGGAGAATTTCAGAATCCCCTTGTTCATGTCAAGGAGAATTTCCGGAAATTGATTGGTCCCTTTTATTGATAAAACTTCCATATCGCACCTATTAAAAGTTAATTTTCAAAGTATAAAAATAAAAAAAAATAATTAAAAACAGATCTTAATTCCATGTTTTTATCTTTATTTTAATTCGGAATCATTTATTGCAAATAAAATGTTCGTTTGAACCATTGGATTAGTCTCGTTTATAGGTTCGAAATATGCCAACAAGAATTTTTGTAAAAAGTTCAATTTTTTAAAAAAAACCGTCTATAGGTATAAATACTTACTAGTCGATGAGTATTATTTCTATTAAAAGGGAGCCAAACGCTCCTTTTTTTCAGTATTAACTGTTAGAATTATTGTAACCTCTCAAAATAAATTTGTTATGTAAAAAATACCTATCGGCATGGCAGAATTATTAGACATGATATCTGCTGATATTCGCTATATTGATGGATTGAAGGCATGTATGAATTGTGGCGTTTGTACCGCAATATGCCCAGCAGCAGAGTTTTACAATTATGATCCCAGGGATGTTTGTAATACCCTGATGTCCAAGGATGAGGTTGCCATCGCAGAATTGCTTAAAACCGATAAGATATGGCATTGTGGTCAATGCCTGTCGTGTAAAACCCGTTGCCCCAGAGGCAATGTTCCGGGTTTGTTAATATCACTACTTCGCGAAGTGTCCATTCGGATGGGGTATTTTACCGAAAGTGAAGAAGGGCGAAGGCAATATGCCATTAAGAAGACTCTTGGCGAACACATAGTCGATTCCGGTTACTGCGTACATGTGATGCACGTTAAACCCCATCTTCACCCCGAACAGGGACCTGTTTGGGAGTGGTATTTTAAAAATTCCGAAGAAGTGGCCGATCGGCAGGGGGGGAATTATAATAAAGAGGGCTCCGGTGCGCTTCGGAAAATATCGGAAGAAAGTTTGAAAGATTTGAGAAAAATATTTGAGGTTACCGGAGGGAAAGATTTTTTCGAACAGATAGACAGGCAGTCGAAGAAAAAAGCTTCCGAATTAAAGAAGAATATCACTGACAACGTGGACGACAACGAGTACTTCTACCATGTTTACAGAGAGAAGAACGAAACCCAGGAATAATGAAAAAACAGTATTGGACAGAATACGAGAGCAAGGTTGCCGACGACCATTACTACTACGAGAGGAGTTGCATTCGCCAATCGTTTTTTACCGGCTCCGAGGAGGTTTTTATAAACATAGTCAGGGATCTGCTGGGTAAAGATATTGCAGACGACATGAACCTGCATACATGTTCGGGTATTGGTTACTATTCGGGCGTGGTACCACTCGATACCACAATGACGGTAGTTGCGCGTCTGTTTGCATTGATGACTGAAGCAGGTTACAAAAACTTTGTGCCTTCGTGCATCACATCCTTCGGTTTGGTTAACGAGGTGGTTGATATGTGGCATCACTTCCCCGAAAAACTTGAGCAGATTAGGGGTTACCTGAAAGAGGCCAATGGGAAAGAGTTTGATGTGCCGGAAAATATTGCTCACCCTTGTGATATCATCTACAAATATCGCAAGGAATTGAAAGAGAAGATGAAATACAGCCTTACCAACGTGCATACCGGCAAACCACTTAAAGTGGTGGAGCATATTGGTTGCCATTATGCCAAAATATTCCCGCGGCAGGTGAAGGGAGGTGCCGAATTCCCCCAGGTGCTGGTAGGCATGATACAGGAATGGGGAGGAGAGGTGGTGGACTATCCCGAAAGGAGGCATTGCTGCGGTTTTGGATTCAGCCAGTATATGGTTTTGGCCAACAGGGGTTACTCGGCTGCCAATTCCAAAAAGAAGTTGGAATCGATGCAGCCGTTCAAACCCGACTTTATTTTAGCCAATTGCCCCGGTTGTACCATGTTCATGGATAGGTGGCAATATACCATTGCCGAAACCGAGGGTATTACCTACGGCGAGAACGGCATGGGTATCCCGGTGTTGACCTATGAGGAGTTAGCGGCAATATTGCTGGGATATAACCCGTGGGATGTAGGATTGCAGACACATCAGGTGCAAGTTGAGCCGTTGCTTGATAAGATGGGCATTAAGTACGATCCAAAGGATAAGTATGTTGGTAAGTCGGGAGCGTTTCTTGGTGAGCCTGAAAAACCCACCCACCTGAAAGTAAAGGCTTATGAATAAGGCAGATGTTGTAGTCATTGGCGGGGGCCCGGCAGGTATTGAGGCAGCATACAATCTGGCCCGTGATAACCATAAGGTTGTCCTTGTTGAAAAAGAGAAAGAGATATTTGGCCATATGCAAACCGCCTACACTCTTTTTCCGAATTTTCAGGATGCTTCGGAAATCAGAAGTTCCCTGTTGCAGAAAACAAAGCATGGCAATATCACCCTTTACAATAATTCGGAAGTAACACAGGTGTCAAGGGAGAACGACTTTTGGCGTGTGCAAACCATAAATGGATTGGATTTTATCGCCCCGGCGGTGTTGCTTGCCAGCGGATTCAAAACTTTCGATGCCAGGTACAAGGAGGAGTTGGGGTATGGAATTTACAAGGGTGTTATCACTTCGGTGGAGTTTGAAGAGATGCTGAAAGTAGGAAAAATACAGACAGCCAACGGCGAAAAACCACGCCGCATTGCCTTTCTGAACTGTGTAGGTTCGCGCGATGAAAAAGTAGGAAATCACTACTGTTCAAGAGTTTGTTGTATAAATGCCGTGAAACTATCCATTGAGGCAAAAAAACAGCTTCCTGAGGTTGAGGCCTACTGCTTCTACATGGATATCCGCATGTCGGGGCAATTTTATGAGGAGCTTTACCGCAAATCGCAGGAGGATTTCGACGTGAACTATATAAGAGGCCGAATTTCAGAGGTTGCTCCTACCATCGACAACCGTTTGCAGGTTAAATGCGAAGACACCCTTAGCCAAACTCCATTGAAAATGACGGTGGACCTTTTGGTGCTGATGATAGGTATTGAAGCCTCTGAGGGCACTGCACGGATTGGTGAACAGGTAGGTGTGAATGGTGAATACAACTTTTCAAAAAGCATAAGCCTGCATACAGCTGATAATAAAACAAAGCATCAGGGTTTCTTTTTGGCAGGGACTTGTAAAAGGCCGCTGACCGTTCCCGAAACCATGGCCGATGCACGCGCTGCGGCTTTAGAGATAGATCTGTACCTAAAGAGCTTGTCGCAATGAAGGATTTAGGATTTTCGATATCGCAATCGCGTACCATTGATTTGGATAAATCCGACCTCTCGGCGTATCGAAGGGTGGTGGAGAAAGTTCCATCGGCAAAACTATGCCTAATGTGCGGAGCTTGCACCGCAACCTGCACGGCGCGGAATCATACCGATTTCAACTTCCGGAAGGTGCACCTGCTCTTTCGTCGCGGACAATTTGAAGGGTTGGCAGAGGAACTGGATAAATGTATGCTTTGCGGTAAATGCAGGCTTGTCTGCAACAGGGGGGTTAATACCCGTGCGATTATTTATAACATGAGGATTATACTGGAAAATCTTAACTATAAAAGCATAAAATGATGAACTATCATCCATTTGTCATCCCGTTTACCGTCGGGGCCCTGTTCCTTTTCGGAGTGGTGTTCTACAAGTTTTACGCTTGGATTGCCGCTTTGGACAGGAAACAGAAATTTATGGTTAAGCAGAACATTTTTAGCTTTAAAACCATTCGTGCCATCGGAGAGATTTTCAGAGAGGCCCTGGTTCACCATAATATATACAAGAAGAACCCTGTTCTTGGCTATATGCACATGAGTCTGGCATTCGGATGGTTTTTGCTTATCGTTGTTGGAAAAATAAAGGCTTCATTGTATGCGGGAACCTTTTTTGAGCCCCCTTGGCTGGGCATTTTCTTCAACTTCTTTGCTGTTGATGGTCATGCCTTCTCGTATGGTGAAATGCTCACTTTTACCATGGATTTCTTGCTCCTCATCATACTCTCTGGCCTTGCATTGGCCATTATCAAACGGGTTAAATCGTCATTGCTGGGGATGCGGAAAACTACAAAACATAGCCGATTCGACAGAATCGCCCTATCATCGCTTTGGTTTATCTTTCCGCTAAGGCTTATGGCCGAGTCCACTACAGCATCGTTACATGGTAATGGCGGGTTTTTAACCAATTCGGTAGGTCATTTAATCCCTTCGGCCATTGCCCCATACGCTGAGCTGCCGTTATGGTGGGCTTACTCCATTTCGCTTTTCGTCTTTTTTGTGGCTTTGCCCTATTCAAGGTATATGCATATCCCTACGGAAGTGGTTTTAATACTCCTTCGGAATTGGGGAGCAGATACAGGCGAGCAGCTATCGGGGTACACCGATATCCAGTTGAACTCATGCTCAAGGTGTGGAATTTGTATAGATGCCTGCCAGCTGAATTTTGCTGCCGGTATCAGCGATGTCCAATCGGTCTATTTCGTTCGCGATGCACGGTATAAAACCTTAAGCGATGAGGTTGTTAATAACTGTTTGATGTGCGGCAGATGTTCAAATGAGTGCCCGGTTGGCCTCGAGCTTACGTTAGTAAGGCAGCAGTTCAGAAATAAACAGGAGATTCCCGGGAAATTCTACTATGAGTACACCGAACCCGTTGAAAGCAAAGCAGGTGTTGATGTAATTTACTATGCAGGGTGCATGACTCACCTAACGCCAAGTATAATCATCTCGATGAAAAAAATATTTGAGGCGGCTGGCGTGAACTACTGGTTTATGGATGAGGACAAGGGGGTTTGCTGCGGACGACCGCTCAGGCAGCAGGGTTTCATTCAGCAATCGAAAAATCTTGTTATCAAAAATTCGAGGATAATCAACTCAGCCAGGGCAAAGTTGCTGGTAACTTCTTGCCCCATTTGCTATAAATCGTTCAGGGAGGAGTACAACCTTAACCTACCGGTAATGCACCACACCGAATATATTGAGGGGCTGTTAGCCGACGGACGGATTACTTTGAACGCTTCGAATGTTACCGTGGTTTACCACGATCCTTGTGAATTGGGAAGAGGAGCGAATATCTACGAACAACCCCGAAACATCCTGAGAAATTTCTCCCTCATTGAATCAGACTATGAAAAAGAGAATAGTCTTTGCTGCGGCGGGAGCCTATCCGATGCCATACTCGACCTGAGGTTGCAACTGAAGATTCGGGATCATGCTCTTGGTGAACTTACAAAAGATAAGCCCGAAGTGTTGGTTACGGCCTGCCCCCTGTGTAAAAAATCGTTTGTGCATGGCAATAAGGCCCGGGTGATGGACATAGCCGAAATAGTTGCCGGAAATCTCAAGGTAATTGCCAGGAAAAAGCAGTCGGTCAGGAAAGAAGAACTTCAACTTGTTTGATTTTAATATACCGCCATTCAACTCATTTAATAACAACTAATCATTTGCTCTAAGGAAATGGAAGATATTTTTGACAGGCTTAAAAAGGCCAGAGGACCCCTTGGAAAGTATCAGGAGAAAGCCGAGGGCTATTTTATGTTCCCCGAATTGGAGGGAGAAATTGCTCCCAAAATGATGTTTAGGGGGAAAGAGGTTCTGACATGGAGTTTGAATAACTATCTGGGGCTTGCCAACGACCCTGAAGTAAGAAAAGCCGACGCCGAGGCTGCTGCGAAGTATGGAATGGCATACCCCATGGGCGCTCGCATGATGTCGGGGCAGACCAAATACCACAAACAGCTCGAAAACGAACTGGCCGCATTTGTCAGCAAGCCGGCTGCCTACCTCTTAAACTACGGGTACCAGGGAATGGTCTCCATAATCGACTCGTTGATGACCCGAAACGATGTTGCCGTTTACGATTCCGAATCGCATGCCTGTATCCTCGATGGCCTTAGACTCCACATGGGCAAAAGGTTTGTATTTCCGCACAACGACATGGAGGGCCTTAGAAAGCAGTTGCAAAGGGCAACTGCTTTGGCAGACAAGCAGAATGGCGGAGTATTGGTAATCACCGAAGGTGTTTTTGGCATGGCCGGTGATTTGGGAAAGTTGGATGAGATTGTAGCCATGAAAAGGGATTTTAAATTTCGCTTGCTTGTTGACGATGCTCACGGATTTGGCACAATGGGGAAAACCGGGGCAGGAACGGGAGAGCATTTGGGTGTACAGGACCAAATAGACGTGTTTTTTGCAACATTTGCCAAAAGCATGGCCGGAATCGGAGCCTTTGTGGCTACCGAAGAGGAAATAATTGCCTACCTGAAGTACAATATGCGTTCGCAAATATTTGCCAAATCGCTGCCAATGCCCATGGTCTTTGGGGCATTGAAACGGTTGGAACTGTTAAAAACCAAACCGCAATACAAGGCAAAGCTATGGGAAATAACCAGAGCATTGCAAAATGGATTAAGAAAGAATGGGTTCAATATCGGCAATACGAATTCTCCTGTAACCCCGGTCTTCTTTAATGGCACCGTTGATCAGGGAACTAACATTGTAGTCGATTTGAGGGAGAATTACAATATTTTTTGCTCTATCGTTGTATATCCTGTTGTTCCCAAGGAGGTTATCATGTTGCGCCTTATCCCGACGGCTGCCCATACGCTGGAAGATGTTGAACGCACCATCAAAGTATTTAGCGAGGTAAAAGATAAGCTGATGTCGGGATTTTACGATGCACATGAGATGCAGAACATGAGGGTTGTATAATATTTTTGTAGCTTAAAATACCCGTTCCTTGTGCCGTAGTTAATTAAAAAGATTAAACCTGAATACTAACAACTTGCATCATGCAAAATTCAAAGTATTACCTTGAGTGTACCAACTGCAAACGCATAACCCCCGATTTTGCGCAGTGGTTCCGGCAAAATCAGCAATGCCCTGAATGTGGAAGCAAACATTCGGAGGTGTGGTATCGTAGCGATTATGGTAAGTTATCAGCATTACTTGCGGGGAACCCTGAGAGCTTTTGGCACTATTTCGACTATTTGCCCCTATCCGATAGAAAAAATATTATCTCATGCAATGAGGGGGCTATTCCACTGGAAAGGTGGGGTTTCCTTGAAGAGTTTGCAAAAAAACACTACGGTGTGAACTGCGAGGTATGGGTCTATAGGAACGACCTGAATGGCGGAACCGGTACATTTAAGGATGTTGCGGCCTCGTTGGCTGCCAGCTTATTCAAGGAGGAGGGCATTAAGCATTACATTGTGGCTTCAACAGGTAATACTGCAACTTCGTATAGTAAATACCTGGCTCTTGGTGGGATACTTTGCTCGGTTTTTATCCCCGACAATGCCCTTAAAGCGTCGGAGGCAGTGATAAGCGCCTTTTCCCAGAAGGTTTACAGGATAAAGGGTGACTATGCCAGGGCCAAAGAGGTTGCTGCCGAGTTTGCGAAGCAAAACAACATACTCATCTCATCGGGGAATATTGATCCCATACGGGTTGAAGCCAAAAAAACCATGGTTTTTGAATGGCTCCGAATAATGAAAAAAACGCCTGATGTTTACATTCAGGCAGTCAGTGGTGGCACGGGCCCCATTGCCATCGATAAGGGGGTGAGGGAGATTGTCAATGCTTTCCCACAGGTAAAAAATCCCAGAATGATTATGGTGCAACCCGATAAGTGCGATCCCATGGTGCGAGCATGGGAGAATGCCGAACGCAATAATTTCCCCGAAGGGTTTGAAAAGGATTACCCCATACTAAAATCGCCACAAACGGGAGTACCCACATTGGCCACAGGCCATCCGGCTACATATCCATTGATTGCCAGACTGGTAAGGCAAACCGGCGGAACATTTCTGAGAATTAGCGAGAATAAGCTGGTGGATTTTGCCCGATTAGTGGCATTCGAAAGAAAAGTGCTGTTGGGTCCTGCTTCAGCAGTTTGTATGGCAGGTTTTTTTAAAGCGCTTAAGGAGGGTAGGATTAACAACAACGAAACGGTTCTGGTAAATACAGGTGAAGGGACCAACCGTGCTCCCGATTTTTTAGAGCAGATGATATACACCACCGATCACGTAAGCGGGATAGAGGATTGCAAACCATATGATAAGCAATTGATTGAGAAACAGCTTTGGAAAGCTGTGGAGGGGTAAAGGCGTGGACCCCGTTGGTTGAGATGTGCCTGACAGCCGATGCTTATATCTCAACAATCCCATTTTTAATGGCATACACAACAAGTGCCGCGGTATTCTTCGAGTTGGTTTTGAAAAGGATATTGGAGCGGTGTTTTTCCACTGTCCTTTTGCTCAGCGAAAGCTTTTCGGCAATCTCGGAATTTGAGTTGCCACGGCAAACCAATGAGATAATATCAATCTCACGCTCGGAAAGATCGTCTGTTTTGTCGGGCTTTTGTGGGCTGTTTTTAATAAGGTTAATGAGATTTTGAAGCAACATCTGGGAGAAATAGCTTTTCCCTTCCATAACGCTTGACAGGGCAACGAATACCTCGTCTATATCCGACTCCTTAAGGAGAAATCCGCATGCTCCGGCTTCAAGCATTTTGAAATAATAGCTCTCGTCGCCATACATGGATAGGGCAATGACCTTTAAATCAGGATGCTTGCTCAGCGCTATCCGCGTAGTTTCAACACCATCCATCTCGGGCATGGAGATGTCCATAAGTGCAATGTCAATGGGTATAACATCAAGCGTTTTAATAAATTCAATGCCATTGGAAGCCTCGGCTATCACATTGAATGATTCGTGGGAATTGATGAGCAATTTCAATCCATTGCGAAAAAGGGCATGGTCATCAACGATGGCAATATTTATTTTCTTCTCGTTTTTCATGCTTATAGAGGAATGGAAATTATTATCCGCGTGCCTTTTTCGCTGGAAGAGTTGGTAACTACCTCCCCGTTAATGGATTTAATCCTTGAGAAAATGCTGTAGTAGCCCATCCCTTTAGCCTGTGGCTTAAATAGCGAGTCCACTTCGAAACCTACACCATCATCCTGATAATCCATGTACATACTTTTCCCGTCATGATTGAGGGCAATGTAAATATTCTTGGCCTCAGCGTGTTTCACCGTATTGCTAATCAGTTCGCAAATCACGCGGTAAAGCACAATCTCAATATCGTTGTGTGGTCTGTAGTTATTCAGCTTATCGGCGAAGTGTATTTTAATGGTTTTGGTGGCGTTAATTTTTTGAATAAAGTTGTTTAAAGCTTTTACCAAACCAAAGTTTTCTATAACGTGAGGGCTTAGGTTATCCGAAATATCCTTGATTGATTTAATGGCCTCATTGGTAATAACATCAACGTTATCGAGTATTTTCGCGGCGTTTGGTTTGTCCCATCCCTTTTTAAGTGCCGAAATGGACATTTTAATGGTGGAAAGCAGTGGCCCCAGCCCGTCGTGAATGTCTTTCGATATTCTGGAGCGTTCTCTCTCCTCGGCCTGAATGGTTACAGCCAGAAACTTCTTTTCCGTCTCGCGCTTTTCGGTTTCCATCCTTTCCATGTAATTAAATATTCGGCCAACCAGAATCAGTCCTACGGCAAGGCAAAGCGAAGAGAATATACCCAGCCAAACATAGGCCATTCTGTACTCTACAGGGTCGAATTCAATGAGGAAAGGAAGTGCTTCTATAATGCGCCTGGATAAAAGGATGGCAAAGCCGATGGTTATTAAAACCCACGATACATTGTATTTTGTGCGGCGGGTAAGCCTCAATGATACAACAGTTGCAATGATGTGCAAAACTATTGTAATGAAGACCATCGTTTTAAAAACCATACCAAATTGTCGTTTTATGTTAACGATTGTACCCAGGCTTTCTGCAAATATAAGCTACAATTTAGTTCCATCAAAAATCATGGTACGCAGAAATCCTTCCTACAAAAGTACTTTTTACCCGTAGCAAATCATCGTTTGACACATAATTGTTGTTAATCATCGGTTGATTCCGATGAAATTAATTAATTAAATGAATGTAAGGCTTTTACGCCATGTAAAAGTCTTTTTCTACCCCTTTGCTCTATGCCCTTTTCTGGCAAGAAACAAAAAAGTTATTAACAAAGTGGGAAAAAGTGGGAGAAAGTGGTTGAAAATGGAAAAATTTGATTTAAATTTACTTTTTGAAATTTTTAAGCATGGTTACCTCATTCATTGGAGATTACGTTTGCAGGGTTGATGACAAGGGGAGGATGCTTTTCCCTTCGGCCTTCAGGAAGCAGAGCAAATCTGCCTCACCTGATCGCTATGTGCTAAAGAAAGACATATTCGAAAATTGTCTGGTGATCTACACTATTGAAGAGTGGAATAGGCAGAATGAGCTGATTCGAAGGAACACCAATCCCTATAACAGGGAGCACAATCAGTTTTTGAGAGAATTCTATCGGGGAACGGTAGAGTTGCTCCTCGACGCCAACGGGCGACTCCTTTTCCCCAAGCGTATGCTTGAGATGATCGGTGCCATTAGGGATCTGGTGCTAACGGGGCAGGATAGTAGAATTGAAATATGGGCAAAAGAGCGATACGATGCTCACCAATTCGATGAGCAACAGTTTGCCCAGCTGGCAGAAAAGATTTTGGGTTCATCTCCTTTAAGCGGTGAGTAATGGCCTACCATGTGCCTGTGCTTTTGGCTGAGAGTATCGAGGGTTTACGCATTAAACCCAAAGGCATTTACATCGACTTGACTTTTGGCGGAGGCGGCCATTCGCGCGCGATAATCCGAAACCTGTCTTCTAAAGGCAGGTTGATTGCTTTTGATCAGGACAAAGAGGCACTTACAAATAGGATAGAAGATCCCAGGTTTAAACTGGTAAATGCGAATTTCAAATATTTGTACAACTACCTTAGGTATCTTGGTGTAGTTCAGGTGGATGGGATTTTGGCCGACCTTGGGGTATCGTCGCATCACTTCGATTCGCCCGACCGTGGCTTTTCGTACCGCACGGATGGCCCTTTGGATATGCGGATGAACAGGAGTGCGCAATTAACGGCTGCTGAGGTGGTAAACTCTTATCAGCCTGAAAGGCTGAAGGAAATTTTGGAACAGTATGGCGAGGTGCCCAATGCCAAAAGGGTGGTTGGGGTGATATGCAGGGAAAGGGGAAGAAAACCCATAGAAACGGTACAGCAGTTAAGGGACTTGGTTAGCCCACTTTTCCCTGCGAAAACGTTAAACAAGGAGTTGTCAAAACTTTTTCAGGCTATCAGAATAGAGGTTAACCGGGAGATAGAATCGCTACAGAGAATGATAGGTCAGGCAGCCGATGTGTTGGTTCCCGGAGGACGATTTGTAGTGATATCGTACCATTCGCTGGAGGATAGGTTGGTGAAGAACTTTTTTAAATCGGGGAATTTTGAAGGGGAGGTAAGCAAAGACTTCTACGGAAACGTAATCTCTCCTTTCAGGCTTGTGAACCGGAAGGTGATAGTGCCATCGGATGCGGAAATAGAAGAAAACCCGAGGGCAAGAAGTGCCAAATTAAGAATAGGAGAGAAAGTGTGATGAGCGAACAGGAAAAAACGGTTGAGTTTGTTGATGCCACTTCCGGTAGGAAGGATGGAAAAAGGACGAATGTCATTAGAAATATCCTCAACGGGAATGTGCTGAACAGGGAATCGGTGACGAGTCAAATACCGTACATCTTTTTCCTGGCCTTTTTGGCCATTATCTACATTGCCAATCGGTATCGGTATGAAAAGTTGGTCAAAGAGGTGCAAACGCTTCAGGTTGAGGTAAAAAACCTCAGGGCCGAATCCATTACAACGGCATCGCAACTTATGTTCATCAGCACACAGAGTCAGGTTTCGCGCCTTGTTGAGGAGAAAGGGTTGGGCTTAGAGGAGTCGGTTGTACCGCCAAAAAAAATTAAAGCAAAACTGTAATCGAAGCAGAGATGTCGGTTAAGCGAGAAATACTATTCAGGTTTGGCCTTGTGTACGTGCTGTTTATCCTATTGGGATTGGCTATTCTGGGTAAAATTCTTCACATTCAGCTGGTTGAGGGAAACCGGTTGCGTTCGTTGGCAAAGACAATAACCTATAAGGACATTACCATTGAGCCAAACCGGGGCGATATCTGTGCCATTGATGGCAGATTGCTGGCCACATCGGTTCCCTATTTCGAAATCAGGATGGATTTGCGTGCTGCAGGGCTAACCGACGAGTTGTTTAATGCCAACATTGATTCATTGGCCATATCCCTGTCCGATTTCTTTGGCGATAAATCGCGCTATACCTACAAATCGCAGTTGACCAATGCAAGGAAATTTGAAAAGAATAACAGGTATTACATGGTGGCTCCAAGGCAGGTAAACTACCTGGAGTTGAAAGAGATAAGTAAGTTCCCCATTTTTAGGCTCAGCGCCAATAGCGGAGGGTTCATACCAGTACAGGTGAATAGAAGGATTAAGCCGCATGCAAGTTTGGCATCGCGAACCATAGGTATGGTGAATGAGGATGGAGCGGCCGTGGGGGTTGAAGGAGCATACGACCATGTTTTGAGGGGTAAGGCCGGACTTAGCCTAAGGCAACGGACATCGGGCAATGCGTGGGTTGAGGTAAGCAGTTCGATGCAGGTAGAGCCCGAGGATGGGATGGATGTTATCACCACCCTCGATATTACCCTGCAGGATGTGGCCGAGAAGGCATTGCGCAAACAGTTGGCCAAGCACGATGCTGAGCACGGCTCAGTGGTGTTGATGGAGGTTAAAACCGGTGAGGTCAAGGCCATAGCGAATCTTCGCAGAAACAGCGATGGTACATTTACCGAGGCTTTTAACTATGCCATAGGTGAAGGTGCCGAACCGGGTTCAACCTTTAAACTGGCATTGCTAATCGCTCTGCTCGAGGATGGCTATGTTTCCATTACCGATACCATCGACACCCGAAAAGGGCAGATGCAATATTTTGACAAGCTGATAACTGATTCCAAAGAAGGGGGTTATGGGAAAATATCTGTAAAGGAGGCATTTGAATACTCTTCCAACGTGGCCATGACGGAAATGGTTACCAAGTACTATAAGGACAAGGAGAAGCACTATATAGACAGGCTTTACTCCATGAACTTAAACCAACCCCTCAATATTTCCATAAAAGGAGAGGCTGCGCCATATATCAAGTATCCCGGCGATAAGCTATGGTCGGGGATATCGCTTCAGATGATGAGCATAGGTTACGAGGTCAAGTTAACGCCTCTTCAAATACTTACTTTTTACAATGCCATTGCAAACAATGGCAAGATGGTGAAGCCCAGATTTGTACACTCCATTCGCAGGCATGGACAAACGGAACAAACATTCCGAACCGAGGTAATCAACCCCTCAATCTGCTCGAAAAGAACACTACGAGATGTCCGGGAGGTGTTGGAGGGAGTGGTGGAGAATGGTACAGCCAAAAACTTGCGTAACAGCAATTATAAGATAGCAGGTAAAACAGGAACGGCTCAGATTGCAAGGGGTGTTTCGGGCTATAGAGGCGATTCGGGGGTGAGCCATCAGGCATCTTTCGTTGGGTATTTCCCCGCCGAAGACCCAAAATTCTCCTGTATTGTGGTGGTTAACTCGCCCTCAAGAAACGTGTACTACGGGAACGTGGTAGCCGGTCCGATATTCAAGGAGATTGCCGATAAAGTTTACTCCACGTCCCCACAGTGGTTTCCCGAAGTGAGCCGGAGTCCTCAATTGGCAGAATTGCCCGAATCGAAAAATGGTTTTAAGCCCGAGTTGCTCACCGTATTTAAGTCATTGAAAATTCCTTCCGATGATATGGCAACCGATGTGGAGTGGGTTAGCACGCGCAGGGGTGAAGGAGTGATTGATATTGTGGAGAAAGAGGTGATTGATAACCTAACGCCTGATGTTGTGGGTATGTGCCTGAAGGATGCCATATTTCTACTGGAGAATGTCGGCCTAAAGGTGGTGGTGAACGGAAGGGGAACCGTAAGGAGGCAATCCATTCAGCCCGGTACCAGGGTGAGGAGGGGCGAAAATGTTGTTTTGGAAATGAGCATGGGATGATGAGAAAACTTTTGGACATAGTGCCTTCCAATCGGATTATTGAAGTTAAGGGAAGTTTGGATACCCCGATCAATAATCTGTCCTTTGACTCAAGACGCATTGAGAAGGGAAACCTATACATAGCCATAAAAGGCACTCAGGCAGATGGTCATGATTTTATTGCCCAGGCCATGGAGCGTGGAGCCGTAGCGGTTGTTTGCGAAAGATTCCCGGCCACCATTGCACCCGAAATAGCCTATGTGAAAGTTGCAGACACTTCAGCCACTCTCGGAGAAATGGCTTCGGCCTATTTCGATTTCCCCTCAAAAGCCCTCAGGATAGTGGGAATCACCGGTACTAACGGCAAAACAACTACTGTTACCCTGCTCTATAGGTTGATTAACATGATGGGTGGAAAAGCCGGGCTCATTTCTACGGTGAGCAATTATATTGGCAACGACCCTATCCCTGCTACTCATACAACCCCCGATGCCATTGAGTTAAACCGCTTGTTCAGGAAAATGGTTGACAGCGGGTGTACCCTCTGTTTCATGGAGGTGAGTTCGCATGCCATAGTGCAGAAGAGGGTTGAAGGGGTATATTTCGCCGGAGGCCTGTTTAGCAATATTACACACGACCATTTAGACTACCACAATACTTTCAGCGAGTATATCACTGCCAAGAAGATGTTTTTTGACAAGTTGCCCCCTGAAGCATTTGCACTGACCAATATCGACGACCGCAATGGCAGGGTCATGGTACAGAATACAAATGCACGGGTTTACACATATTCTCTTCGCAGCATGGCCGATTATCGTTGTAAGGTAATTGAACAGCAGATGAACGGAATGTTGCTGAGCATTGATAATACGGAACTTTGGTGCCGCCTGATAGGCGGATTTAATGCCTATAATTTATTAGCCGCATACGCGGTAGCAAATCTGCTTGGATTCGAAAAACAGTCAACCCTTACAGCATTGAGTGCCATGGAACCTGTACGGGGGCGGTTTGAGCATTTGGCAGCCGATAATGGGGTTGTGGCAGTGGTTGACTATGCCCACACTCCCGATGCCTTGGACAATGTTATTTCGACCATTACAAAAATCAGGCAGGAGGGGCAAAGGCTGATTACTGTTGTTGGTGCCGGTGGCAACAGGGATAAAACCAAGCGCCCTGTAATGGCCCAGGTTGCGGTTCAGGGAAGCGATATGGTAATCCTTACGTCCGATAACCCCCGAAATGAAGAACCTTCGGACATTATTAACGATATGAAGCAGGGTGTTGCTGCATCGCAAGTGGGGAAAGTGCTTTCCATCGTAGATAGGCGAGAGGCAATCCGAACGGCTTGCCTGCTGGCCACCCCGGGAGATATTGTGTTGATTGCCGGGAAGGGTCACGAAACGTATCAGGAGGTCAAGGGTATTAGGCACCATTTTGACGACAAGGAGGAGGTAATTGAAATATTTAAATCCCTTAAAGCATGATTTACTACTTGGTTGATTTGCTGGAACGTATCAATATGCCCGGAACGGGAATGTTTCAATACATATCGTTCAGGTCGGGTTTAGCGCTGATAACGTCGTTATTCATATCGCTGCTTATCGGCAAGCGGATTATTAAGTTTTTGCAGGTTAAGCAGATAGGGGAGGAGGTGAGGAACCTTGGACTGGAAGGGCAAATGCAAAAGAAGGGAACGCCCACCATGGGGGGAATTATCATCATTCTCTCAATTATAATCCCCGTTATCCTGTTTGGCCATTTGAAGAATATCTACGTAATAGTGATGCTGGTTACTACCGTCTGGCTGGGCCTGTTTGGCTTTGCCGACGATTATATAAAAGTATTTTTGAAAGACAAGAAGGGCCTGTCGGGGCGATTTAAGATTTTGGGACAGGTTACGCTTGGACTGTTCGTAGGCCTTACCATGTATCTGAGCCCCGATATCGTAGTGCGGGAGAAGGTTTTAAAGAGCCAACTTTCCGAGGGTACCGAAATAGTTGAAGGCACAGCCACAACCGTCCGGCAGCAGTACACCTTAACCCCCAACCAGAAAACAACTAAAACGACCATTCCCTTTCTAAAGAACAATGAGTTTGACTACGCATACCTTATTCCGGCTAAGGGGGAATGGGCGCAGAAACTTGCCTGGGTCGTTTTTGTTATCGTTGTAATTTTTATCGTTACCGCTGTTTCCAACGGGGCTAACCTTACCGATGGTCTGGATGGCTTATCAACAGGGGTGAGTGCAATTATCGGAACAACACTCGGCATTTTTGCATACCTCTCGGGTAACGTCATTTATGCCGATTACCTTAATATCATGTACATCCCCTATACCGGCGAGTTGGTGGTATTCATGAGTGCATTCATTGGTGCTGCCATAGGATTTCTGTGGTACAACAGTTTTCCTGCCCAAGTATTCATGGGCGATACCGGAAGTTTAGCCATTGGTGGAATCATTGCTGTTTTTGCTATCCTAATCCGTAAAGAGCTGCTAATCCCCATTCTGTGTGGGATTTTCTTTGTAGAAACTCTTTCCGTGATGATACAGGTAAGCCATTTCAAACGGACAAAAAGAAAATACGGTGAGGGCAGGAGAGTGTTCCTCATGGCACCGCTTCACCATCATTATCAGAAGAAGGGATTCCCTGAGCCCAAAATAGTTATTAGGTTTTGGATTGTTGCTGTTATGCTGGCTGTGATTGCCGTAGTAACCCTTAAAATACGTTAACCATGGAAAAGCAAAGGAAAGAAAAGCGGATTGTGGTGCTGGGCGGAGGAGAAAGCGGAGTTGGCGCTGCCATATTGGCCACTAAGAAAGGCTTTGATGTTTTTCTTTCCGATGCAGGCAGTATCAAGGCTAAGTATAAGGAAATGCTCCGAAAGTATAGTATTGCATGGGAAGAGAATAGTCATAACCTCGAACTCATCCTTACGGCCGATGAAGTGGTGAAATCGCCCGGGATCCCCGATAGAGTGCCTGTAGTTCAGGAAATTCTTAAGAAGGGTATCCCTGTTATTTCTGAAATTGAATTTGCAGGGCGTTATACCAATGCGTACAAGATTTGCATAACCGGAAGCAATGGTAAAACCACCACTACGACCCTTATTTACCATATGATGAGGAAGGCGGGGCTTAATGTGGGATTGGCAGGTAATGTTGGGAACAGCTTTGCCTTACAGGTGGCCGAGCATGAGTTCGATTACTACGTAATCGAGCTAAGCAGTTTTCAGCTCGACGGCGTACACTCTTTTAAGCCCGATATAGCCATTCTGCTGAATATTTCACCCGACCATCTCGATAGGTACGACTATAAGATGGAGAACTATGTCAATTCAAAATTCAGGATAACGAAAAACCTATCCGAGGATGAGTATTTCATCTTTTGTTCCGACGATGAGGTTACCATGGATCGTGTGAATCAGATAGTATTCAAAGCGCAGCTTTTACCCTTTTCGCAGCAGAGGGAGGAGGGGCAAACGGCTTTTCTGAGAGAAAATTCAATGTTTGTAAACTATAACGATAGCGATTTCAGCATGTCAATCAACGACTTGGCGCTCAAAGGGCGCCACAATGTTTACAACTCCATGGCGGCAGGTATTGCCGGTCATGCTTTGCATATCCGCAAGGATGTAATCCGCGAGAGCCTATCCGACTTTCAGGGGGTTGAGCACAGGCTCGAACGGTTTCTCAAGGTTCGTGGCGTACAGTACATTAACGACTCTAAGGCCACCAATGTAAATTCAACCTGGTATGCCCTCGAGTGCATGGACACGCCTGTGGTATGGATTGCCGGAGGAACAGACAAAGGCAATGACTATACGGAACTTTTCCCCCTGGTGAGGGATAAGGTGAAAGCGTTGATCTGCCTGGGGGTAGATAATGCAAAGCTGCACATGGCTTTTTCCGATAAGGTGCCGGTAATAGTGGACGTTAGGTCGGCTCAAGAAGCTGTTGCTTATGCCTACAGGCTTTCGGAACCGGGCGATACAGTGTTACTATCGCCTGCATGTGCCAGCTTTGACCTGTTTGAAAATTATGAGGATAGAGGAAGGCAGTTCAAGCAGGCAGTAAGAAATTTATAATTAAACTTTTAAACGAATGGGGAACTTTTTTAGCAGGTATTTCAAAGGCGATAGGGTGATATGGTTGATAGTGGTACTGCTGTCACTCTTCTCGCTATTGGCCGTTTACAGTTCTACCGGATCGCTGGCATATCGTTTTCAGGGAGGGAATACCGCCTACTATTTCATCAGGCAGTTGAGTTTTCTGATAGCAGGGTTGGCCATTGTTTTTCTCACCCACCTTGTTCACTACAGGGTTTATTCTCCGCTATCCCCCATTTTTCTATACTTTGCCATACCCCTTTTGATAGTAACGCTGTTCTTTGGTACTTCCATCAATCAGGCTGCCCGATGGCTGGAATTGCCGGGTTTGGGGGTAACCATTCAAACATCCGATTTTGCCAAACTTGCTCTGATAATATATGTTGCCCGTGTCCTTTCGCTGAGGCAGAACGATATGAATGATTTCAAAAAAACATTTCTTCCTCTTGTTATCCCCATTGTGGTTGTTTGTGTTCTCATTCTGCCTGCAAACTTTTCAACTGCATTCATGCTGGCAATCATTTGCTGGATTATGCTTTTCATTGGGCGAACCAGTATGAAACAGCTATTCGGTTTTTCTTTTATAGCCATTGTGATAGTTGGAATTTTTGTGTTTATTGCTCTAAATACGAACACCCTGAACAGGGTGCAAACGTGGAAAAACAGGATAGAAAATTTTGCGAAGTCCGAGGGAGGCGAGAACTACCAATCGCAGCAATCCAAGATTGCCATTGCTACCGGAGGATTGATTGGCAAGGGCCCGGGGAATAGTACCCAGAGGAACTTCCTGCCACATCCCTACTCCGATTTTATCTATGCCATTATCGTTGAGGAATATGGAATAATCGGTGGGTTTGTGGTGCTGTTTCTATACCTTATTTTACTTTATCGGGCGGGACTGATTGTCAAAAAGGCAAAAAGGACGTTCCCCGCCTTTTTAGCCGTTGGCTTAACCCTGTCCATTGTGATGCAGGCAATGGTTAACATGGCCGTGGCCGTTAACCTGATTCCCGTTACCGGGCAAACACTCCCCTTGGTGAGCATGGGTGGAACTTCCCTGCTGTTCTCGGGCGTTTCTTTCGGAATATTACTAAGCATAAGCAGAAGTCAGAATAAAGAGGAGCTATTCGATGGAGAAGAAGAGCCTAAAGGTGATAATTAGTGGCGGAGGTACAGGCGGGCATATCTTCCCCGCCATATCCATAGCCAATGCGCTCAGGGAGATCAATCCCGGGGTCGATATCCTGTTTGTGGGCGCCGAGGGCAGGATGGAGATGGAGAAGGTTCCGGCCTCAGGCTATCCGATAGTCGGGCTGCCCGTGGTGGGATTGCAGCGTAAGCTGACGCTGAAGAATATCAGCTTTGTTTTTAAATTGCTGAGAAGCACCAGAATGGCCTCTTCTATCGTTGCTAAATTTAAACCCGATGTGGTGGTTGGAGTGGGAGGCTATGCCAGCGGCCCAATCCTACGGGTGGCTCAACGGAAAGGAGTGCCTACCCTGATACAGGAGCAGAATTCCTATGCCGGCATCACCAATAGGTTATTGGCCAAAAGGGCCAAGGCTATATGCGTGGCATACGAGGGTATGGATAAGTATTTCCCGGCAAACAAAATTGTGATTACGGGAAACCCCGTGAGGCAGGGAATTGACAGCGTGGAGCCCAAAGCTGAAGAAGCCATGAAATTTTTTGAAATCCCTGCAGGTAACAGGGTAATCCTGGTGGTGGGTGGAAGCCTTGGCGCAAGGACCATCAACCAAAGTGTCCTTAAAGGGGTTGAAGAAATTGAAAAACAACAGGATATTATACTGATATGGCAAACAGGAAAGCTCTATTACGATGGGATCAGGGCTGAAATGGCATTGAAAAAATTGAAAAACGTCAGGTTGTTCGATTTCATCAATCGTATGGATCTGGCCTATGCAACAGCCGATTTGGTAATATCCAGAGCAGGGGCTTGCACCATTTCGGAGTTGTGCCTTGTGGGCAAGCCGGCCATACTGGTACCTTCGCCCAACGTGGCAGAGGACCATCAAACCAAGAATGCCAATGCATTGGTAAAAAAAGGAGCTGCTGCTCTCGTGCCCGACAGCGACGCGCCGGACAGGTTGGTGAGCAAGGCCTTGGAGCTGGTTAGTAATCCGGAAGCATTGAAAGGGTTGGCCCTCAATGTAAAAACAATGGCATTGCCCGATGCTGCAGCCGCCATTGCAGGAAAAGTATTGGAGATAGCCAAAGGTAAAACAGATATACAGCCATGATACTAAGCGATATTGAACGGGTCTATTTCCTTGGCATAGGCGGCATAGGCATGAGCGCTTTGGCCCGATATTTTAATCGCATGGGAAAAATCGTGGCGGGATACGACAGCACTCCCACCAACCTCACATCAGAGCTTATCAGGGAGGGTATCAATGTACATTTTGAGGATGATATTAATCTGATACCCAAAGATTTTATGGATAAACCCAACGGAACGCTGGTAATCTACACGCCAGCCATCCCCGAAGCTCACCGGGAGTTAAAATTCCTGTCGGAAAAAAAGTATAAGCTGATTAAGAGGGCGAAAGCCCTGGGTTTGATTGCCGATGAATATGCCACGGTTGCAGTTGCCGGAACCCACGGCAAAACCAGCACTTCGTCATTGTTGGCCTACTTGCTGTCTCACACCCCACAGAAATGCAACGCCTTTTTGGGAGGGATAGCCAAAAACTTTAACAGCAATCTGGTGATGGGCGACAAAGGTGCAGGGCGTTTGGTGGTGGAGGCCGATGAGTACGACAGGAGTTTTCTGAATCTAACACCGCAGTTGGCAGTGGTAACATCAGTGGAGGCCGATCATCTGGACATATACGAAAATTATGGCAGGGTTAAAGAGGCTTTTGAGGCTTTTGTGGAGAAAATTTCTCCGGGAGGAGTGCTTATCGTTAAAAAGGGATTGGAGTGGCTGACCTCGAAAAGGGAGGATATTACAGTGTACTCCTATTCTGGAGATGGAGATGCAGATTTTTACCCTGTTGAGGTGGATAAGGAAAACGGGTTCTATTCATTCAATCTGGTTACTCCCTACGGTATTTTCGAAAAAATTGAATTGGGAATTCTTGGTAGGCATAACGTGGAAAATGCCATTGCAGCATCGGCTGCAGCGCTGATTTGGGGCATTACGCGGGATGCGCTTAGTGATGGGCTGAAGTCGTTTACCGGTGTTGCCCGCCGCTTTGATTTACGGTTTAAGGGAAAAAACACAGTTTATATTGACGACTACGCCCATCATCCAACGGCAATAAAAGCGGTAATTGGGTCGCTGAGAGAGATTTACCCCGATAGAAAAATTACGGGAGTATTTCAACCTCATCTCTATTCCCGTACCAGGGATTTTGCCAATGAGTTCTCTGAGAGCCTAAGCCGGCTCGACGAGTTGATTTTGCTACCCATATATCCGGCAAGGGAGCTTCCCATTGAGGGGGTTGATTCAGAGATGTTGCTGCGCAAAGCAACGGTTAAAGAGAAACAGGTTTGCAAGCCTGAAGATTTGGTGGAGTTGTTGAAGAATAGAGAACAGGAGGTGTTAATCACTCTGGGGGCAGGCAATATCGACAGGTTAACAGGCGATATTGTTGGTATGCTGAAAAGGAAGGAGGGTGTAAAATGAAGCAGGTCAGATTTGTTTTGGGGGTTATAAAATGGCTGTTGGTAGCTGCCTATCTGGTAGTGGCGCTATCATTCGTCAGCAGCAGAAGTCAGCAGGTGGTGTGCTCGGATATCAGCATAAACATCTCCGATAGCTTGGAAAATGCTTTTATAACCAAGCAGGATGTGAAAAATTTGATTGCAAAGCAGCATAAAAATTTGGTGGGTATTCCATTGCACATGATAAATACGTATGAGCTGGAGCAGGCGTTGCGAAACTTTCAAACGGTTAAAAATGCTGAGGTTTACAGCGTAATTGATGGAACGCTGAACATTAGGATTAATCAGCGTAAACCCATATTAAGGATTATCAATAGCAAGGGACAAAACTATTACATCGATTCCGAAGGGCAAGTTTTGCCTCTCTCGGGTAATTTTGCGGCCCATGTACTGGTAGCCAATGGCAATATTGTGGAACCTTTTACCGTCAACTCAAAAGTCAAAATAACGGAATGGTGTGTTGAAGCCAATAATAACATCCCATTGATTTGCAAATTACTGGAGTTTGCCAACTATGTTACCCGTGATAAATTCTGGAATGCGCAAATAGCGCAAATATACGTTGATAGCCCTTCGAGAATAGAGCTGATACCCAGGGTGGGAGCACACACCATACTGATGGGAAGTTTGGATGATTACGAATTGAAACTCAAAAAGTTAAGATTGTTTTACGAAACGGCATTACCCGAAGAGGGATGGAATAAGTACAGGCAGATCAACCTAAAATATAGCAATCAAATTGTATGTACTAAAAAATAGATAACTATGGGAAACAATAATTATTTAGCGGCAATCGACTTGGGAACAACGAAAGTGGTTGCCATAATCGGAAAGCGGAACCCCAATGGCAAGTTGCAGATTACCGGCTGCAGTACGGCGCAATCGACTGGCATTAAACGGGGCGAGGTACTCAACATCGAGGAGACGGTTAAGTCCATCCAGAGCACCATTGAAGAGGTGAAGATGAAATCGGGGGTAATTTTCGATGATGTTTACGTTGGCATTGCGGGACAGCACATACGCAGCGTACGGAGCAGCGGCTACATCACAAGGGATAACCCCGATGAGATGATTGGTACAGAGGATGTACAAAAGCTCATCGATGATATGTACAAGATTTCAATCGACCCGGGGGAGGAGATCCTTCATGTGCTGCCTCAGAATTTTATAGTGAACAACGAGAATGGCATAAAAAATCCCATTGGGATGTCGGGGCAAAGGCTTGAGGCGAATTTCCATATAGTCATCGGAAAAACCATGTCGGCCCGCACCATCGAAAGGTGTATCGAAAGGGTTGGACTTAAGGCCAGCGATCTTATTCTTGAGCCATTGGCTTCGGCCGAGGCTGTGCTTACTGATGACGAGAAGGAAGCGGGGGTTGCCCTGATTGATATCGGTGGCGGAACTACCGATTTGGCCATATTCTACGATGGTATTGTCCGGCATACGGCTGTTATTCCATTCGGTGGCAATATGATTACCAACGACATAAAAGAAGGATGCCAAATACTCCTGCGTCAGGCAGAATCCCTTAAACTGCAGTTTGGCTCAGCGCTGGGCGATATTGCCCCCGAGGATAAAATAGTAACCATTCCGGGTATAAGCGGCCGCGAGCCGAAGGAGATTTCTTTCAAAAATCTGGCATACATCATTCAAAGCCGGATGGAGGAGATAATTGAGAGGGTAGCATTTGAGATTGACAACTCGGGGTATGCCGAAAAACTGGGAGCGGGAATAGTACTAACCGGTGGTGGTGCATTGCTAAAGCATCTGCCACAGCTCGTTAAGTTTAAAACCGGATACGATGTGAGGATTGGCTATCCCAATGAACATCTGGTGGCCGATACACCGGAAGATATCAATGTGCCTGAACTTTCTACTTCCATTGGGCTGCTGTTGAAAGGCTTTGAACAGGTTGAAACCATAAAAAGGTTACGTGGTAGCGAGAACGAGTTTGAAGAGGTTGAAACACCTCAAACCGAAACGCAAATAAAGAGAGAGGTTAAAAAGGTGGGAATGATTGAATCGTTCAAACGCAAGTTTACGGCAATATTTGAGGAGAATGATGCAGAAATGTAGCATGAACACAATGATTGAGAAAAATACTTGTTAACAAAAAACTTATAACCATGATGGACGAATTGATGCCATTTGAATTGCCAACACAAAAAAAATCAATAATTAAAGTTGTTGGCGTGGGGGGTGGCGGTAACAACGCCGTGAATCACATGAACCGCCTGGGTATTAAGGATGTCGATTTTGTTGTTTGCAATACCGATGCACAGGCATTGGCCAACAGCATGGTTGACACAAAAATCCAGCTGGGTTCGTCGCTCACCGAAGGGCGTGGTGCCGGCAATAAGCCCGAAATCGGGAAACAGGCAGCCATCGAAAACCTGCAGGACGTAGTTAGCGTGTTGGAGGATGGAACGAAAATGGTTTTTGTTACCGCAGGAATGGGCGGAGGCACCGGCACCGGCGCAGCACCTGTAATAGCCAAAGCGGCAAAGGAAATGGGTATTCTCACGGTAGCCATTGTAACCATTCCGTTCCGCAACGAGGGAAGAAGAAGGATTGAGCAGGCTTTGGAGGGAATTGAGGAGTTGCAAAATCATGTGGATTCGTTGCTGGTAATCAACAACGAAAAGATTAGAGAGATATACGGCGACCTTAAAGTTTCTGAAGCATTTGCCAAGGCCGACGATGTGTTGGCCATAGCTGCCAAGGGCATTGCCGAGATAATTACAGTTCACGGATATATCAACGTTGACTTTGCCGATGTGGAAACGGTTATGGTGGATAGCGGTGTTGCCATTATGGGTTCGGCCATGGCCAGTGGCGAAGACCGAGCCATAAAAGCCGTTCAGAACGCCCTTTCATCGCCATTGCTCAATAACAACGACATCTCCGGAGCAAGGAATATTCTGCTCAATGTTACCTCCGGTCACGAGGAGATTACCATGGACGAGATAGGGCAGATAATCGATTACGTTCAAACGGCAGCCGGCGAGGATGCCGACCTGATTTGGGGCAATAGTACCGACCCAAGGTTAGAGGGCAACCTGAATGTCACCATAATTGCCACAGGATTTGGGACCAACAGTATTCCCGAATTGTACTCGAAAACCCGAAAGGTGGATGTCATACCGCTCGATGGCGATAAAACGCAGAATAGGGTAATTCAGCAGTCTATCTTTACGGTAAAGGATAAATCGGAATCATCGTCCAGGGGAAGGGGCACCGCCGATAGGCGGCAAAGGGTCATAGAGTTCGATTTGACATCATCCGATATATTCTTCGAACATCCCTCGCCTGCTGACAGAAAGGAGGATAACAGCACCAATTTCGTTGTCAAAACGGTAAATCCCGAGGCTGAGAGTAACAAAAAGGATGAAAAAACCGTTGCCCGGACAGAGCCCCAGCCCTTGCCTTCGCAGGAATACCTTGACCAGATGGAGCGTGTACCGGCGTACATTCGCAGGAATGTGAAATTGTCCGACATGAACTATTCCAACAAGCCCAATATCTCGAGATACACGTTAAATCAGGAGGATGGAGACATCTTTTTGAAAAACGATAATGCATACCTGCATGATAATGTTGATTAACTTTATTGGCCTATTGTGAGTTAAACAAGGTTTTAAGTTTTCATCGCAAACGTTGAACAGCAAATAAAAGGAAAAAGTCATGTCGTTGGAAGAAAGGATAAATCAGGATATTAAGAGTGCCATGTTAGCCAAAGACAAGGTGAAGCTGGAGGCTCTAAGGGCAGTAAAGAGCGCCATCCTGTTGGCAAAAACCGAAAAAGGTGCCGGCGATGTTCTCTCCCTCGAAGCGGAGTTGAAGCTACTCCAAAAACAGGTGAAACAGAGGAAGGAATCGGCCGAGATTTATAGCCAGCAGAATCGGCCCGAGTTGGCAGAGAAAGAGTTGCTGGAGGCAAAGGCCATAGAGGCCTATTTACCCTCGATGCTGACCGAAGAAGAGTTGAAAAACGAGATTTTGACCCTGGTTAAAGCCGCAGGTGCCAAAGGGCCATCGGATATGGGAAGGGTAATGGGGATGGCAACAAAAGCGTTGGCCGGCAAAGCCGAGGGGAAGGCCATAGCCGATATGGTAAAATCAATTCTGGCAAGCCTTTAGGGGCTTATACCATAAATACTAAGGCAAAGAAATGGCATATACTTCCGGCCAGGACGAAAAGGTGGAAAATGCCATGGAAAAAGGGAATTTCGTGCTTGATATAGAAAAAAATCCCCAGAGAATAGGTTAGACACCCTGTCAGGAGAAAGACCAGTGAAATGGTGGGGAGATTTCGGACGATGGGCACAATGGCCATAATAAACATCCACCCCATGGCACCGTACAGGATAGTGGATAAATTTCTCCATTTCATGGAGTAGAACCAAACTTTGTAAACAATTCCGGCAATTGCCAACCCCCATATTATCCCGAAAAGTACCCATCCCAAAGGACTGCGGATGGCTACCAGAGTAAACGGAGTGTACGTGGCGGCTATCAGTATGTAAATGGATGAATGGTCGAAGATGTTCAGCTTAATTTTTTTGCGAACATTCCTGCTCCCGTGAAACAGGGTTGATGCGGAGTAGAGAACAATCATCCCGGCTCCGAATATGCTGTAGCTAACGATATGCCAGGCATCGCCTCGCAATGCAGCGCGCGTAACGATAATGGCGGTGCAGGCAATGGCAATCAGCACACCTACCCCATGGGAGGTGCTGTTGAAAATCTCCTCGTACCGTTTAAGTTTCTGTTTTTCTGATGCTCCCATTTTTATTTGCCTTATTGCAATCAAATTGCCAGACGAGTAAGTGTAGAACCTGACAGCCTTGGCAATGCTTTGGTTATCAATACAAAAAAGACTTATACAAATGAAAGCCTTCGCAATCTACTTTTGCTCGTAGAGATATACACTTTGTTAAAGTTGGCGTTTGTTCATTTATCAATATTCAATGTCTAAAGGTAGCTCATTCGCTGTTTCCACCAATATTTTCACGTCATTTAATCCTATGGCACCTTTGAAAATATTATTCTCTTTTATCATTTGGTTAATTCTTGCATGTAAATCAATGGGATCAGATTTTGAAACTTTCTCCACTGTATCCACACCTAAATCGTAAAGCATTTGAGCATAAGTTGCTCCAACCCATTTAATCCTTGATAAATCTGTCAATTTGGTCAAATTCAATATCTCCTGAATATCTATCCCTGTCGATTTTGCAAGCTCAATTCTATCAGCTTTTTTAATTATTTTTTCGTATAGCTTCTCTGTATTTACAATTCTTATTGCCTCCAACTTGCGAATCGTGTCTTTTGAAATTTCCACAAAATCAGTAAGTTTATTTGGTTTTGGCAGAGTACTGTTGAGTTCCCTAAGTAGAATCGTTAAATAATCACCCGAAAAGCAATCTATTTTCGATAGTTCTGCTAACTTTTCCTTTTTCTTGAGTAGTTGAATCAATTCCCTGACATTGTTAACCCCCATATTTTTAAAATATCCAAATCGCTCTCCCAATTTTTCTTTGAGAATCATCCTGCCCGGGGGTAGGTATTATTTTTCAATTTTTCTCCGATAATCATCGATGTTAAAATTTTCTAAATCAATATAATAGCCCATAGCAAGGGGGATTAAAAAAGAGTACCTGCTTTGAAGCAAGTACTCTTAGTTCGTATTAGAATGGTTTTACCGGGACGCAAATGTCAACGATAAATTTCCCGTTTTTCGGTTCCTCAGGGTACATTTCAAAGCAAGGCTTATCATCGGGCTGATAACCACTTGTGGGGAACCACTGGCCATAAACCCAATTCCATGCTTGTTGAAAATCTTGAGCAGAAAGCTCAAAGCGGGCAATTACATATTTTGCTGCCTCAATTTCCATTTTCCCAACTTCTCCTTCAACTTTAGTTTCAGCAGGAACAGTAATGCAAACGCTCATCCTAAGCTTATCTTCGATGGTTACATTTGGGTCGTCATGATAAACAACCAACGATTTGAAGTCTTTGCCGCCAATTAAACCTCTTGGCCCTGCCCATGAAAACAATCTATTCCAAATGCTTTCGAATAGCTTATCGTTCCCTTTGTATGGGCCAATGTGCCTAATATAAGCAACAGTCATCTTTGGAAGTTCTTTCACTTCCACACTTTTGTTTAATTTCATATTTGTCCTCCATTTAATGGTTTGTAATTCAGGACAAAAATATGGGGTTGGCTGCTCTTCGCTTTGACGACTATTGCTATCCTGTTGACTTAAATTGCTATTGTTTGATTTGTTTACCCTGTATTTAGATGCCGCTACCTGAAAATGGCTTTTAAAATTTCGGGAGAATATTGAAATATCAGAAAACCCACATTTGAAAGCTATTTCGGTAATGCTTTCATGCTTATTGGTCAGGATAAATGCCGCAGCCCTTTCCAGCCTGACTCTCAGAATAAACTGGAAAGGGGTTTCTCCAACAATTGACTGGAAAATCCTATTGAAATGGAATTTTGAAAAATTAGCTACCGTAGCCAATTCTTCCAGCGTCATAGGTTTCTCAATATTAGACTCAATATAGTCTAATGTCCGGTTGATTCGGGATACATATTCAGAATATAAAGCTTTTTTCTCAATCACCTTATTCCCAAAATTGTTGCCATCTTGTTTGTACCATTGCTTTCAACAAGTATTTACAAGATGTTTAAATCCCTGTAATGGTAAAATCAACCCTACGGTTTTGCGCTCTTCCCTCGGCAGTTCGGTTGCTGGCTTTGGGCTTGTCGAATCCATAACCCTTGGAAACAACCCGATGTGCTGGCACTCCGTGGGTTGTAACGTACTCGGCCACCGACAGGGCTCTCTCGTTTGAAATTCTTTGGTTCACTTCGGCCGAACCCACATTATCCGTATGCCCTCCAATCTCAACCCGTACATTAGGATACTCGTTTAGGAACTCGATGAGTGCGTTCAGTGAGCGGAACGATTCGGGTTTGAGGGTAGCCTTTCCGGTTTCGAAATAGATATTCTCAATGTCCACGGATTGTCCCACCTCAATGGGGGTAACGTAGAAGTTGCGAACAATGCTGCTCATGGGGGCTGCATGGGTCAGGTCAACCGGTTCGAAACGATTATAGAAATTGATAACGCTGGGGGTAAGGTCGTAGTTAAAGCCCACGGGCAACTTCAGCGTGTAGCTGGCATTCTTGGAGTCATAGATAAAGGCAGGGGTTTCAATTTTGTTCACCCGCATTTTAACCTCATAGCCCTCTTCAAGCTGCTTGCCGGTTTTGGTGTTGATAATCTTCCCGCTAAGTGTTACCATGTTGGCATCTTCACGCTCGGCAAACAGGTTTTGCTTAAGCGAAACGAATTCAACGAATGACGTTAGGTCAACCTTATTATCAAGTGTTTTGAAGTTCTTTGCATTCACGCCCAGGATGTAGTTCACGCCAAATGGCAATCTGAGGGTATAGTTGCCATTCACCGGATCGATATAAATGGAGTCTGCCACCTCGCCGTTAATCATGATTTTTGGCTGAAATTCATTGGTGATGGGTGTCAACGAGCTGTTGTCCAGCACCTGTCCTTTGAGTTCAACCCAGGGTACGGAGGTAACGTAGAGGGTTATTTCCTTTTCCACATACGAGGTTTCTTCCGTCACATCGATAACCTGTGGCGTTGCAACGAAGTTGTCAACTTTTCCGGCGAAGGTATAGCTCTCGCCCAACGATAGCAAGGCCTGGAATGCACCCGAGAACTGGTCGTATTTAACTGAGTCTGAAAACTCGCCGTTGATGGTTACCCTGGGATTCCACGAAAGGGGGATGGGGGCTTGGGTTCGGGTATCAACAACACGTCCTTTCACCAGCACGAATGGGATGGCAGAGAAGTAGAGATTCTGTTTGGTTTCGGTGTATTCCCTAACGCCGGTTAGGTCAATATCCGTTGAAATCCCATTCCAGTTCTCCATTTGCGGAAGCAAAGTGTAGGAACGCCCTAGCGGCAGAAGCACTTCGTATGATGCCGATACTTTGTCGATAGTGAAACCTGGGAATGGCTCACCGTTCACAAGTATATCATACGAGGTTTCATCGGTCATCAGTGTCTGGTCTGCTTGATTTAGTATCAAACCCGAAAGCCTTACGAAGGGAAATTCCTCAAAGATTTTTACCCTGAAGATGTCGGATTTGCCATAGGAGTTGGAAATGGAGCAGAAATAGGCCCAGCTTTCTTTGGCATTCATTTTCAGATACGAATCCCAGTTGGGTGTATTTATGGTATCGGTAACCTTAACGGGAGCTGACCAATTTCTATATGTCTCATCGGCTCTATCGGCGTAGTAGATGTCGAAATTGTTGCGATCCCTGCCTTTGCTGGCCGAGAAGTAGAGCCTGTTTTTATCCAGTGTAAGGTATGGGGATTCCACGCTATTCATTTTTTCTGCACCACGTGGGCCGCCTTTCATTATTTTGGGTTTCGAGTATACATTCTCTTTCTTTTGCTCCGAAATGTAAAGGGAAAGCCTTTGCCCATTGGGCTTAGGGGTAAACGACAGGATGAGCAATTGCCTGTCGGGTGTCATGTAAGCAGAACTCACTCTCCCCAAACTTTTCTTGGCATAGCGACGAACCTTGATAGGGATCGGTGTGCTCCACCCGTAATCGCCGGTTTGCTGTATGATGGAGAAACCATTGGTAATCCATCGCGTTCCTCGTTTATTGAATCTGCCCAGAATCAGGTATGAATTGCCATCATCGAGGGCCGCAAGGATGGCATTAAATCGTCCAATATTTACCGTATTGGGTAGCCTGCCGGCTTCGCTCCAGGTTCCGTCATCCTGAAGTTTTGAGTACCAGATATCCTGTGTGTTATCTGCCCCTAAATGGTTTTCGGGATGATTTACGCGGTTAAAAAATAGGGTTTTACCATCCCTTGAAATAACCGGATTTATTTCGGAGTACTCTGAATTAATAGCTTTACCTAAGTTAGTAGGATTGAACGATGTTTGTGCATAAGTGCCGAATACAGAGGTAAGCAGAGCAGCAGCTGTGTGTACAAACAGAAACTTTATTTTTTTCATATCCTTCACCTTATAGTTGTTTAATGTCAATATTTTAACGGTAAGGGAGCCCTTGGGGCGATTTAACCCTGCCAAATACCAGGTTCATGCCAAATCTAAAGTTAAGATTTGTAAAAGTAAGTGGATCAACTAATGGGGTGTAGTAGTTATCCGCCAACACGTAAAACTGTGTAGACCCTGGTTTGATCATAAGTCCCAATCCCAGATTGGTCATTGTACGCTGATTGAAAGAACCGGTCAACACAATGTTGAAGGCCCTGCCAATTCCCTGTGAGATACCCACTGAGAAAGCCGGGTATAGCTTTCGGTTGATAATTGAATACATCTGAAGCCCAAGGTGCGTCCTTCTGGCCAGCTGATAATTGGCTGAAAGGTAGAATTTGGGCGGAAGCCAGGTGACAAATGTCTCCTCAAACTCCTCCCCGCTGAAATTGTCCATGAAAGCGTTAATCGTAGAGTCCAATTCAATCTCTTTACCGTTTAAATAATCGCCAAGAATATCCAGACCTTTGAAAGCCGCCTCACCCTTGACGCGGTAATTCAACGTGCTGTCGCTCCAGTGGATAAAACCGATATCGCTGAAGGATAAAGAGAAGGTTGTCCGTTGATCCAACATATAGGACATGCCAAAAGCAAGTGAAGCTCCGGGGTTGCGGAAACGCGTCATGTAGGACAAAATCCAATCCATGTTTGAGAAGAGATCAAAATTTATCATCTTATCGGATGTAAAGGGTACCCCTGCAGTGTAAAGAGATCCGTCAACGGCAAAGGAATGAGTATAATCATCTTCATCAATGGTAACTTGAATTTGTTGCGGTTTGAGGTAAAAGCAAGAGAGCCCTTGCAGCAGGCTGATTCTCCCGCCGAAAGCCCACTTGTTGAGCTCGGTTGAAAGGCCAAAAGTGTATTCCCTGTAAAAGTTGGAATTCAACCCCAAAGTTCCAAAGTTCATAGTTTCTCCCACCATGTCGGCGTTGCCACTAACGGGTAAAAGAAACAAGGCTTTTGGGTAGAACAAAGCCAGGCTGTGCTTTTGCCTCACGCCCACCCAGTAATTCGTGTTATAAATGCGTAATCTCAAGTGGAATAAATCGATATCGGCATTGGCAAAAATCATATTCTGGTCGCTCATCTCGTCGGGAACCTTTTTCGGGTCAATGATTATCGAATCACTTACCTCAACGACTGAGTTGGGAACAAAGCCATTGTGAATGGTTTGAATATATATTGAGGATATACCCGGAAGTCCAAGGCTCATACTATGTTCAGGGCGAACGGTGGGTATAAGGTAGCTTGATTGAAACACTCCCGGAAGCATGGGAAGTGTTAATTCCGATTGCGATTTCAATGTGAAACCGTATGCTACAAGTGCTATTATAATGATGGTTCTTTTCACGGCAATTGTTTTAAAAGATTATGCATCATTTAATAAAATCGTTCGGATTGATTGTCCCGCTGAAGTGGAGGATCATTTGAACATTCATCGCATTGGTTGACAATACTTTGATAGACTGTTCCAGTTCTCCTCCGGTAGTCAATCGGTAAAAGAAAAGCAGGTGCGGCGAACTTACTATCTGATCGTATTCATCCTTTGTAAGGTTTATTGAAAGTGAAGATGTTTGAGGGTCTACAGCTATTCCATCGCTATTCACATTGGCACTATAAACGAAAGGAACAGTGCCGTCTATCGGGTCAACTTCTTCGTTGAACACCAGATTATACCCCTCCTCAAATACACCATTGTTCTCGTTAAGGCAAACGGCCTTAAACCTAATGTTAAGCGGCAGGGAATTGGTAATCCTAAACTGAATTGTTACTCTGAAATCTTCAGTGAGCCAAGCATTTTCGCTTAGTTTAGGCCATTGTACATCCATCAGTGTGTCGCCGAGCAGGTGGGTAGTGGCCCAGCCGTTGAGCGGAATATTGAAATTTGATATGAACGAAATATCGCTATTCCGTTTTATGAAATAGTTATGGTTGTTGGTCTGATCACCAATGGTGAAATCCGGTCCAAAAATAAATTTATTGGGTGCTTTCTTAAAAACTTGGTCTATATTTGAATTGCTTGCATTTAGTATGAACGAGGTTTTAGCAGGCGAATCGTTGGGGTTGTTCATGTGTGGAATAATATTAGTACCGCTCAAATTAAGATCGTTTGGACCCAGCGTGCCAATATTGTACAATGGAATAACCTCATTCTGGTTATTTGTAACTTCGAATTTATGAAACCCCAGGGTTAATGGCGCACCATAGCTATTGTCAAAATCGAGGCCCAATGAGGGGTTGGCAAAGTACTGCTCAGCCATGATGGTGGAGTTGAAAACAGAAAAGAAAAAGAACTGATCGGCAATGCTGAAACTTTTATTGAACTTGCCTGTCATCAATTCGTAGCCCGGGTTATTAAAGTTGATATTTATATTTAAACTACCGCCGTAGGTGGGTGCTGAGGTGTTCTCGGTGATGGTAAAATCAACCTGAATCATAAAAATGTTGTATGTCTGATCAGACGGATTGTACAGGTCGATGGTATAGCCATTGAGCGGACGATTATCAGTGGAGTTACTACCCATGCCTCCCAGGTAAAAATTCCGTGAATATGCCTGATTGGCGTTATTCTTAAGCGATTTAACGGTAATCATACCTGTTACCGGATGGTAGTAGTTGTTCACTATATCCAAAACCATTTCCCCGCTTTCGCAGTAGATAGTTTTAATTTCTTGTCCTGCAGAAATTTCGTAATCCCTGTTGATGGATTCCGATGCCTGAAAAGTCCCAAACCCGGGGATTAAACCGCCGGGGGCTGCCAGGTTGTAGTTAAAGGATGAACCCGTAAGCTGGAATTGATCACTTGCTTCTCCGATGTGTAGGGTATCGGTAGAAACTATAATAAAGACTCCGGTTGCAGGATCTGTCTCAACGGTTGTATTCGTTCCGCTTCGTTCAACGATCTCTTTAAAAGTAATGGATGAGTTTACCACGGGAAATACCCACGATTGATGGACGGGCTCAATGTAAATGTTCTTGTAGTCCGATGGGTCCCAGCATGCTGTCATTGACAATGCAAGCAATGGCAGCCATAAGCATTTGACGATCATTTTTTTGTTCATGATGATATTATTTTATGGATAGAGCTAATATAGACTATTTAACCAATACTGGTAAATTGTTTAAGGAAAAATTCAGCGGTTCTATCAAAAAAGAGGCTGTATCATAAGCGATGCAGCCTTTTTTTTATTTATGCGGCTAGCTTTTGATTTTGGGCGTGGCAAGCGTCACTCTGTAATGATTTTCTGTATTCTACCCCAAAATGGATGACAAAACCATTT
>Ga0208461_1000157_pt1 | contig 66487 bp, 67 predicted proteins | sample AD_JPNTR4_MetaG_FD_184448 | JGI IMG/M metagenome (GOLD analysis project Ga0208461, IMG submission 184448) | Active sludge microbial communities of municipal wastewater-treating anaerobic digesters from Japan - AD_JPNTR4_MetaG (SPAdes) (version 2) | ecosystem: Engineered > Bioreactor > Anaerobic...
TATGCAGAAAAATATGGCATTACTTCACAAAGAGTAAGGAAATTACTGGGTGAATTAAAAGATAGCGGTGTAATTTACCCCAAGAAGCAATACCGAGTAGGCAAGCATATTTATTATTCCTGGGGCGTTTGTTCGAAAAACGTTCGCATTCTGAAGAAGGGTGGGCAGTGTTTATTTTTTGATCGGCAGCTGTCTTCTCAGGTACATCAAGACCCCTCCAAATGTGTCACTGCCCCCCCTCAAACTCCCCCTAAGGGTTTTTCTTATACTGTAAGTGCTTCTCTTATAGAAGAGAGAAGCACTTACAGTCAGTCTTTCATTGACTTCAAGGAATATGAAGAACTTCTCAAGTATACACCACCCACTTTTAGGAAAAGCTTCTCGCAAACAAGCGAATATACGTTCTGGGGTAGGCGTCAGTGTGACGAATTCGGTTCTAATATCCAGTACAACGACTGGAATGACCTAAAGCACAATGACTTTTGCCTAAAAGTGGGTAATATTTGTGAAACGAGTAAGGGCGTGATTGAAACAAAGGTCAATGATCAAAATCAGAGGGCGCTTTCGACCTTCGCTTCTATGGCTTCGGTCTTCAGCGCCCAAGAAGAAAAAGAAAAAACCATCAGTAGGGATTCTAATAAAGAAGAAATTGTAAACACCAAGGCTGCGTTTCCGGAGTGCAAGGAATATATCAGCAGTTCAACGTCCGAGCTAAATACAGACAACAGCCTTACTCCAAACAACAGCCCTAATTCCAACGATACGTTGGTAGAAACGAAAGTTTCTCTCTTATCAGCAAAGTACAATGAGCGGTTTCAGATGATAAGAGGTCTTCCGCCTCGTTCACAAAATGTACATAGTATTGAACAGTATGTTGATAAAAGTTTTAATATTCGTGAATTAGAAGCGCGTAAGCTTAGTCGCGCTGTTGCGTTTCTGCAGGAACACTTGGAGCACTTGTCAGAAAGCGCACACGATTTTATGAAAGGAATTCTGTGCGATGTGGAACTACCGCTGGCGCTTAATTACTCGATGCTGTGGGTATTATCGGGTAGCCAGTGGCCATTGAACGATTACGTCGCCGATTCCACGCTTAAATTTTATCGCGGTTCCCAACGCGAGGTAGGAGAAATCATGGAAGCTTTGTGGTCTGTTTCTAAAAACGTCCAACGACAGCAGTATGACAATAATCTCATTGAAAACTATTGGGACATGCCCGCCTATAGCCAGCAAATCGTTGATGAAGTATCTCGCGTGTATGCTCCCATTTTTCAAGCCATGGCACGTATATTGCAGTTGCCTGATAATTCCAGGTTGGCAAAGGGCATTTCCCCCATTGGATTGTTAGCACTTAAGGATACTAATCTGGTAGAGGACAAAGATATTGTCGAGTCGTGGAAGAACATCAGTGACGAACAAATTCAAAAAGTTGTTGATATAGTTAATAAGTTTTTCCCAGCAATAGTTTGGCTTATGAAGCATGTTGGACTAATAGATAAAAAGATCGCAAGTTCCGAACATCAATTGATTAGGGTGTTGTGGAATAGCGGCGTTTTGAATATATTTGCTCCACACTTCTGCCCGAGTGGTGGAGATTGGGATGCGTTTTATGTTGATGATGATTTTGGTGCTGCTTGGTGGGTATACTTGCGTGTTTGCGATTTACAAAAGAGTTTCAATAACAATATTAACATTTGGCAGGAAGTTGCCAGTTACACTTACTTGCATGAATCAAATCGAGTCATTGAACCCAACGATAGCAATGTGTTGATATGGTTTGATGCAATGTATTATCTATCAAGAACGTCAGATGAATTCATCGATCGGGTTTTGCATTCTGTGCCAATTGTCAAAATGCTTCTATCATCGAGAGTAGATCCTCGTTGGAATGAGGTTCTATATCGCATGATTATCCCGAATGATTCAAAAGAATCTCCTAACGCAAGTCAATATAATTTAGAAATTGCCAAGAATAGAACGTATTGGCAGCAATTAGAATGTGCAATAAATAAGTTAGCCAACGATGGATATGTATCTTCTAATTGGAATCAAACAGAACCTAGTTCTGGGCAGTTAAGAGAACGCATTGCCTTTAAAATGGACAGAGGTATAGCGTTAACGCCAGATGAACAAGTGTATTATGACTGCTGGATTAAAAATGGCAATAGACCAGCAAAGGAAGTTGTTGCAGAGACAATAGAACGAGCCAACAAGGGCGTCATTCTTTCAGATGATACTAGTTATGAGAATGACGATTATTTAGAAAAGCCTTGGGATGAGATAAAGAATAGGCAATTTCCAACGCGGAAGTTGACAGAATCAGATTTGTTATTTATTCAGCGTGTAAGGAATCAAATACAAAGCGGTGAAGCTAGGTATCTACGTCAATGGATGCGTGAAGTATCTGATAAGCCTTTATTCACACCAGAATGGTATTTAGACGTTAAAAGGCGATTGGCAAGTAGATTCAATACGACTATTGATATAGTTAATAAAAAGGCGAAAGCTGCGGCTACTATTCTGCATACTTGTGACGCACAAGAATTTTATGACGCTTTAGATATTCTTCTTGATTTATCAGAACTGGAATGCTGTTATGGTGCTAAGTGTACAACAGAAGAAGATAAGCGTGACTCTCGAGAAACTATGCAGGCAATAAATGATATCGGTAAGTGCATGCGTAATGCGGGAACATATTTATGGGGATATGCATGGCAGCATAAGCCTTATGAAGACAAGTGTAGATACGTCGATAAGATAATTGAAAATATGAGAATAGGCTTGAATCTGTCTGAGACTATGGATTATGAAAAAATGCTGGAAACTATTTCCGATATGGTAGAATTGCCAATGTGGTTCTTAAAGAAGCAAGAACCAACGGATCAAGATTACTATGATAAGGAAGCTGATGAAGCATGGGCAGAGAAGCTTGTAGACCAGGTTCTTAGCGGAGAACGCGAATGGGTTATACAAAGCAGTAATTTTAGCAAGGTAATATTCTGGTGATTAAGTAAAATGATAGCGTAGGTTTTCCTAAATAATGGTTTAGCGGATAGTCTAAATGGGTAGAATTGATATAGGTAGCAAGTGAGGAGGTATGGTTATAATGAAGAGACATTATGTGGACAAGTGGTGTACAAAAGAAGATATGGAAGCTGAAATCATGCAGGAAAGATGCCAAAATGATCTTGATGAGTTTTTGGCAAAAATTGATGCTGCAGTACAAACAAATAGACATGAAGAAGTATTATTGCGAGCTATGATTCGTTTGGTACCTAATTTGGTGGATATCTTGCTAATGGATCCTAAAGTTGCGGAACATTATTCAAGTTGGTAGGAAATTATCTATGAGTGCATTAGGCAAAATATCGCCCTACGGTCCTGATAATCCACACCCCCTGTCACAGATGAAAGCGGAGCTGGTCTGGGAGGGTAAGTACGATGAGTACGGCAACCGCAGGGCAGTCCGGTTGCCGTCTACGCCCCTGCCCTTGCAGCGGATCGAGACCATAGACGAGCCGCGCGACCGCAGCAAGGCGCTGCGGCTTCAATTTGACGAGGCGACCGCCCACTGCGATGACTTCCGCAACATGCTTATCTGGGGTGACAACAAGCTGGCGATGGCCGCCCTGTTAGAGCAGTTCCGGGGAAAGATTGACCTCATCTACATTGACCCGCCCTTTGCGGTCGGGGCGGACTTCACCGCGCAGGTGCCGCTTGGCGAAGAAGGGGATAAGGTGCATAAGGAGCATTCGGTGCTGGAGGAGGTGGCCTATCGGGATACATGGGGCAGGGGGACGGACTCCTATCTCCACATGATGTACGAGCGCTTGCTGCTGCTCAAGGAGCTACTGGCGGAAGATGGAGCCTTTTGGATACACACCGACTGGCACAAGAACAATCACCTGAAGTGCATTTGTGACGAGGTATTCGGGCGCGAGAACTCGCTCGACGAGATTGTCTGGCACTACGGAACGCCCTCTGGGGGACGCGCAGCTGGAGGCAAGCCGATCAAGTGCCACGACACCATCTACGTCTATGCAAAGGTCTATGGCAGCCACACCTATCACCAACTGCACACGCCCTACAGCGACAAGTACATCAGGGAGCGCTTCGCCAACGTGGACGAGGAGGGCCGACATTATCAGACGCGCAAGCGGGGTGAAGGGCAGATTGAGCGCCAGTACCTAGATGAAAGCCCCGGTGTCCCTCTGGGCAGCGTTTGGAGCGACATAAAGCAGACATACAGCCTGCACCTCGTACATCGCGCACGCGAGGAAACTGGCTTCCCCACGCAGAAACCGGAAAGCCTTCTCGACCGTATCATCCGCATTTCTTCCGACCCCGGCGACCTAGTGCTGGACTGCTTCATCGGGTCCGGCACGACCGCCGCGGTGGCCGAGAAACTTGGCCGTCGCTGGATCGGTGTAGACCTGGGCCGCTACGCTATCCATGTTACCCGCAAGCGGCTCATTCAAGTGCAACGGGAACTACACGAGAAGGGCCAGCCCTATCGCTCCTTCGACGTGTACAACCTGGGCCGCTACGAGCGCCAGTGGTGGCAACTGGACCGACTCAAGGGGGCCGACGACGAGCACCGCCGCGTGGTCTTGCGCTTCTACAAGGCCGCCGAACTCGCCAACCCGCCCAGTCCCCTCCTCCACGGCAAGAAGAACGGGGCTTATGTGCACGTAGACGAGATTGACGGCATCTTCACCTTCGAGGAACTGCGGGAGGTAGCCGCCGCCGCTCAAGGAGCTGGAGCACGGGAGCTGCACTGCCTGGCGTGGGAGTTCGAGATGGAGCTGGCCCACAAGAAGCAGGCAGTGGAGGCCGAAACGGGCCTGACCATCCGTCTCAAGTACATCCCCCGCGAGATCATGGAGTCGAACCGGACGGAGGTACAGTTCTTCGAGGTGGGTTACTTGCAGGCGAAGGTGGTCGAGCATGAGGGGAAGGTGGACGTGGAACTGACGCACTTTTCGCCCGCTCTGGCCGAAGTGCCGGAGAAGAAGATGGAGGCCCTGCGGGAGCGGGCGGTGCGGTCGCCGTTCGACTTCATAGACTTCTGGGCGGTGGACTTCGAGTGGCGGGAAGGTAAGCCGTTTGAGCATCACTGGCGGGACTTCCGTACTCGCAAGGACCGTAGCCTGAAGACAAAGACCGATGCAGGTTGGGAGTACCAGACGAAGGGCACGCACCAGATATGCGTGAAGGTGATAGACGTGTTTGGCATAGACACGACAACCGTGATGATCTATGAATGAAGATGGCCTTGTCTACAAGCTAGTGTCCTCCAATTACTGTTCTTAGCACAGGCAGGAATTAGACACGAAATCGTTCACGAGGATTGAATTCGATAAGTTCTGAGGCACAAATGACTCAAAAAATAACATCGCTTACAAGATCAAATATTGATGCACTTAAGCAAGAGGTTGATTTGCGTGAAAAAGTACGCAAACAGTGTGTGAATTTAGAATTGCGTCCTTACAAAGATGGGCTTGTTGGTTGTTGCCCTTTTCATAATGATGAACATCCATCGTTTTATGTTTTCCATGATTGGTTTTATTGTTTTGGATGCGGCAAGTCAGGCGATATATTCTCTTGGTTAATGTATACCAAAGCATATGGATTTTTAGATGCAGTTCGTGAAATTGCAGCTGAATCTGGAAAAGAAGTTAGCGATGATTTTTTACATCAAATCGCTGAATCTGTGAAGGCAAGGGAGAAATTTAGCAAAGAAGCCAAACGTTATCAAAATATATTGGAAGACGAGAAAGCGGGAAGAGTTGCCAGAGATTACTTAATGCGACGTGGACTTACATTAGATACAATTTCACACTTTGAACTTGGATATGATCCCGCTAACAAAAATTCTATTACTATTCCTTTATATGATATTAATGGCAATATAGTTGGAATCACACGTCGAAGTACATTACAAGATCCCAAAATGAAGTATTGGACGCACAACAATGACTTTTACAAGAAGGAGAATTATATTTATAACTTATTCTTTGCGTTAAAGGAACCAGGGCCTTTGTATGTATGTGAAGGTCAATTTGATGCGATGAGTATTTGGCAGGCTGGATTTCACAAGGTTGTTGCAACTTGTGGTGGAATAATTACAGAAAGTCAAATAAGGCAGTTAGTACAATATTCTGATCATATCATTTTAGTGCCAGATGTTGGTAGTGATAATGATTGGAATATTTTCAGAAAGAATGTAGCGAATATTAGAAAGGTTGCTCCTGATATAAAGATAGAAGCGGTTGTTCTACCTAATAAAGATGCTAATGAAACACCGCAAGAGGTTCTTGGCCCTGTGCTGAGTGTGCCGCAATCGGCAGAGATTGCTTTGTTAGATATAGTAGTAACAGGAACAAATGAAGAACAATACGATAGGGCAAGAAGATTTTTAAAGGTAATTAATGATCCATTAGTAAAAGATGATATCATACAGCGGTTAGCAAAGAGATGGAAGAAACCTCAACATTTAGTTGAACAATCTTTGTTGAGAACTAGCGAAAATAGAATTACTGCAGTTTATACAGTTGATTCTGCGTTAAGTTTATTAAAAGAAAACGAATTAGCAGTCAAGGAGCGTACAGTAGATTTGCAGTGGCCTGGTCTAGAGCCTTATGTTAAACGTATACGTGGAGGACATTGTGTTTGTGTTATGGCACGAACTGGCGTTGGCAAGACAATGACGCTTTTAAATTTGTTGTTACATACCTATGGCAATATAACGCAAGTATTTTTTACAATGGAACAGCCAGTCACCGAAATAGTTTATAGATTGGCAACGATGGGGTCTCATCAAATTGGACATCCATTATCTACAAAAGAAATAGAAAACCTATTGACAAATTCTGAGGAGGATGAGCGTTGGGAAGCTCATCACCAAATGATGACAGAGCGTTTTTCGTCTCTGCGATTGATCGATCAACGCATGTCTGTAGAAGAAATAAAAAACACTGTGGCTACAATAGCAGAAGATGTAACTTATCCTATTGGAATTATATGGATAGACTATTTGGGTATTATTAAGTCCAAGGCTCGAGAAGAATATGAGAGAGTTAGTCAAGTAGCGAATGATTTGTTTGAACTTGCAGGTGAAACAGGAGCGATAGTAGTGTATGCACATCAATTATCTCGTGCTGGCGGTTCTGGGACTGTTCCTGTAACGCTTGATATGGGACGAGGTAGCGGTGTTGTTGAGGAAAGCGTTGATTTATGTATCGGTCTATATAGAGCAACTCGAGAGAATGAAGATATCAACTTCCCAGAACGGCAGAAGATTATGGTCCAAGTACTCAAAAATCGTCACGGCCCTAAGGGCGATTTTGAATGGGTATTCTGCACTGATAGTCTACGTATTCATTTGCCTGAGTATTGGATACCAGGACCAGATGGAATTAGTCCTAGTGAGGAATTGGGGACTGATATCGAAATTGCAGAGCGGCATGCTAGGGAAGAAGCAATGCGAAAAGCTTTTGCAAGTTATGTTTGACGGCAAGTATAAATGGGTATAATAATGATAGGAGGAATTGCTATGGATGAAGCTTCACTGCGAGAGTTACTTGATCAACGGTTTGAAGTGTACATCAAGCTGGAAGAGCTACAGAATCGATTAAAGGAAATTGATGCTATTTTAATTGAATTGTATGAAGCTGGCGAAATATCATTGCAAGGGACAGGATTAAGTTATCACGCTGGTCGTTCTGGAGGGTATTCTGATGGGATTATTCCTCTCTTAAAGAGTAAAGGCTTATATACAGCTATTCAGGTAACAGAAAAACCTAAGGCTAACATTATTGCGGACTTAATAGCTGCAGGTCAACTATTAGAAGAGGAAGTAGAGGAATTTTGTAAGCCATCTGGTTCTCCATTTTTGAGTGTAAGAGGGAAATAACTTATGAGTCGCAGAATTGAATTTGATCATTCACCTACGTTGGATGAAGTGCGTGAGGCAGTAGAAAACGTGCCTGCATGGCCAGGAAGTGAAAAAAGTCTTAGTGATTATGCTCAGTATATTCTACCATTAAAACAAACTCGTAAAGAGGGCGAAAAATGGGTAAATACATGGTTGCTATATGTTGGTGTAGATGGTAGAATAAGAATGTTCCAAGATGCACACATGGAAATGATTGCAAAGCATGGTATTGTTGATCTCCCAAGTTTCCAGATTGTTAGCGTTGAGGAGACTAATAGGTTTTTAAAAGTTACTGTGCGTTGTGTTTCTCCATTTTTCGGGACAAGCGAAGATATTGCTACCGCAGATTTGCAAGCATATGAAAGATATAATAAGACAAAGGACCGTAGGGATATGAGTGTCGATGTGACTCATCCCTATGAAAATGCAGTAACCTCTGCAAGAGGTAGGGTATTGGGATCTTTGGGATTTGGGATACTTCCAGCAATGGGATTGGCAAGTGCAGAAGAAATACTTGATGCTAAGCAGCGTCAAGAAGCGTTGAAGGAAAACGAAAGCAGTTCAGAAGATTCCCAAGATGTTATTCATGAAAACAAGCAAACCCCACCAGCTTCTGTATCTCAGGAGAATATTAACAAGTTCTTAACTATAGCAACAAAGGCTTATCTTGGGACAGATGAGCTACCTGAAAACGCAGATGAAATTACACAAGAATTAATAGCTGACTTTGCTCAAGAAATGAAAATATCGAACAATCCTTCTGATTGGACAATAGCTCAGTTTGGTAGTTTGATAACATGGGCAAAGAAGAAGAGACCTTCTAAGCCTGATAATTAAGTAAAGTTTTGTTTGGCGGTGGGCTTATGTTAAGAGCACCGTATAGAAGTTTAACAACATATAAAAGGAGGGAAGCGGCGTTCCTCCACCGCATGAGAAAAACGGTTTTTTGCCGCGATATTTTATGGCTAATGAAATTAATGATGATGAAGAAGTTATTGAGCAGGAAGAAGTTGTTGAACAGGAAGAAGTTGTTGAACAAGAGGATGTTGCAGAACATAAAAAGGAATCCACTACCAGTCGGAAAACAGCTGGTCGCAAAAGAGAAAAGCCTAGTGAAAAGGAAGAGCCTTTAAGTCTACAAGTAATAGTTGATACAATCAACAAGACATATGATAATGCAATAGCATGGCTATGTTCTACAGACAATGGCTTGGGACGTATCTCTACTGGACTTTATGGGCTTGACAAAGCTACGTCTGGCGGCTTCCCAACAGGTATTCCTGTAATATTACAGGGTCGCAAAGGTTCAACGAAAAGTAGTTTGGCTTATCGTGTTGCAGGGAATGCATTCCGTGATACAGGGAAGCCAATCCTTCTCATATATACAGAAGGAACGTTGCGGCCATCATTGCCTTGGCTGAGAGCCTGTGGACTACCGGAAGAAGTTGTTATTATTGATTCGTTTGTAGAAGCAGAGTCAGTCATTGATATGTTTAAGGAATTCCTGGCTTCTGGGGAGTTTAGTTGCCTTATTATAGACAGTTTAGCGCATTTAACTCCTAAATCATGGCTTGAGTCTAAATCTGGTGATTCTCGTTCAATGGGTACAAAGGCTAAACTGTTCAATGACTTCTTTAGACAGCTGCCGCACTTCGCTAGAAAACCTTACCCGCTTATCTTGTTTACACAGCATATCTATAACAATATTGGCCCAATGGGGAAAATGTCGGGTTATAGAATGTCTGGAGGCGAAGGACAAGAATATGCAAGTGGATTAATTGTTCGCTTAACTAGAATAGATAAGGGCGTTAGAGTGTTCCAAGGGGAAGATGCAAGGAAAATAGAAGAACCAATATACATTGATGTTAAATGGTCAATAGAAAAAACTAAGACAGGTGGCGTTCAGTATAGCAATGGATCGTTTAGATTCTACTTGCAGGACGATATTTATCCAGCGGCAACTTTTTCTGAAGCTCCAGAAGCGTTAAATAAAGCCTTGTCGGCAGGATTAGTGAGAAAATCTGGCGCTTGGTACCAGTATAACGGAAGAAAATACCAAGGGGCGGACGCAATTCTGCCAGTTCTAAATGTACAGGAGTGCTTTGATGCCTATGAGCAATCACTCGAAAAAGCTAGGAAACAAATTCGAACGAGAATTATTCAGGAATCTGAAAAAGAGGTTCCCTGACTTGTATGTGAAAGTGCAACCTAATAGTGGTGCAATGGATCAAAAAGGGGACTTAATCATAGAAGATTATCTCGTGCAAGCCAAAACAACTAGTGCTGATAGTTTTAGGATTACTACACAGATGTTGAACGATGCAAAGCGCGAAGCATTATTACAGGGTAAGGCTCCATTATTTGTAGTTAAGTTAGGTAATGGCAAGAAGTATTGGGTTATAGAAGATTGGTTGATTGACCGTCTCTTGCAAGATGGTAATGGAGAAATCCAGCAATTGGGAGATGAATAATGTTTAAAAGGAATGTAATTGGGTATACTAACAGTAGTGATGCAAGCGTTGGAGTTTCTAAAATTAATCTAAGGAGTGTTTGCAATGAGTTTGGAGCTAAGTGAACGGACGAAGGATGCTTTGATTGTAGTTTACAACTTAATACACAATAATATTACTGTCGATGAGGCAAAAGAGGCATTGGAGTCTATTGATCAGGAACATGTTCAGGAGGCCGTACAGCTCGTACATTCACTGCTAAGTGATAAAGACTTGTCTGTGTTATCTGAAGCTAATATTGCGTTAAGTTAATGCAAAATGCATTGTATAAACAAAGCAAGATCTCCGCCTTTGTTTTAATGTTAACATCGAGTGTGAATAAGAGTGCAAGATAATCTAAACGCTTTGACACCTAAACCGCAAATCCTGGAAACGATCTCATTATGGAGAGCCAGTATGTTAGGAAGTTGTTATCGTCTACAAGTCTTGGCTGCATATGGTATACGTATTGGTCCTGCTGATGCTTCGGAAGCAAGAAAACTGGCTATGCGATCTGCTATACATCGCGAAGTACAATCGTGGTTGGCTAGTAAATACACACCGATCATTATAGAAAAAGCCTACATAGATGAAGATCGCAGGATTAGTGGACACGTTGATGCAGTTCTTTTGGGTACAAAACCGCAAAAGATTGTAGAGATTAAAGGGCTTAATCCTTACTACTACAAGAAAATTGTCAATGGTACTGCTAAACCATATTGGGGAGCACAGCTGGACTTTTATCACAAAGTTATCAATCAGCAAGATCCTAACGTTCATGACGCAATTCCTGTTAGCTTAATTGTCGATGTACTAGACGGTAATATAACAGAAATGGATGTCGAATTAGTAGATTACGTTAATATTGTCGATGTTTTAAATGCATGTTGGGACGCAGATATTCTCCCCCCATATGATCTTGATCAATGTAAACGCGAATGTCCCTTACAAAGTATATGTACAGAACCTGTAGATACTATTTCAGAATGGGTGGAACTAGTCAAAGAACGTATATAGGTGTGAAATATGAAATTACATACATTAAATGAATACATTGATCATTGCATTCATGTGCGTGGTTTAACCCGGCAGCGCCTTGCAGATATTATGAATGTATCTAAGAGTACGTTATGGCGGGCATGTCAATGTCCTCCCTGGGAGAGGTATGGAGGGTATTCTGGACGTTTAATGCAAAATCTGAGCATTGCTCTTAATGATTCATGGTCAAAAATAGCTTGGATGTCTGGATATAATCCCTTCGTGGTTTCTGGGCTGAATTTTAATGAATTGCATACAATATGGCAAATGATACTAAAAATAGTGTATGCAGTTAAGTCGGGTACTTTCGATGGGGACCTGCAAGGTCTTGTAGGTATGCAGATTAATGACTTGGTTAGTTACAGTTTAAGCAGAAGGATAGAGCAAAGAGCAAATCAATCTTCTAAAGAGGAGTGATGAAATGTTGCAATCTCAAAAGGCAGTACCTCAATATTCATTGCAGCAGGAAGAGTATGATGTATTTATTGTAAGTTCTGGATATGATATAATGTCCGATGAACGCAAGGATGTCTTAGCCTATATTGAAGAATTGGAATCTGAAGGGTTTAAAGTATATTGGCTTTATCGTGATGATGTTGAAAATAGAACGTTTGATATGACTACATGCCAGGATTATATTGATGCAATGTGTCAGAGCCATGAGATTGCAATTTGGTGGGGACCTTACAATGATGAGATTGTTTTTGGGATTGGTGCAGCGATGGCATTAAAAAAGCCTATTCGTATTGCTAATCCTAATGAGTTTTGCGTTAGAACAATGGATATTTCTAAGAACTTACAATGCGTCACAAGAGATTTGCAGGATATCGTAAAAGACTTGGAGAATATTGTACGAGATTTGTATAGCAATATATGAGTACTAATGTAACACGGATTATAGGGATTGATCCAGGAATTGCGTCAGTTGGAGTTGCTATATTGGAGAATCCAAGAGCAAAACTTATAGCAGCTCAGCATTTTGAAGCTAATGCAAAGACTTTAGATTGTCGTGTTGCAAAGTATGCTAAGTACTTTGATGAATTGTTGGAGGAGTATAAGCCAGACATAGTAGCAATTGAAACGCAATACTTTGCTCCTTATGGTAAGAAAACTGGTGCTGTTGCTAGTTCGATCATTAAAGTAGGATTAGTGCGTGGTGCATTTATTGGAGTAGCGTCAATACGTAATATTCCCACAATGGGCATATATCCTACTGAGGCTAAACTTGCTTTAACGGGAGATGGATCCGCTAATAAGAATAAAATGATTGAATATGCACAATCTATATTTAAGATTAAGCTTCGTATTACTGAAGACCATGTAGCAGATGCTTTGGGGATTGCATTGGCAGGTTTGAAACAAACGCTAGTTTTACCAATAACGTTGGAGGATAAAAAGAAATGAACGAGGTTATGTTAATTGGTCGCTTGACTTATGATCCGGAGGCTGTTCCTTCTGAAACTGCAGGTATAATTTGCAGAATGCGGATAGCGTTTACTGATAGGAAGGACAAAACGCATTTCTTCCGTGTCGTTGCTTTTGGAAAGCAGGCTGAATCATGTATCAATAATTTAAGCAAAGGGGATTTGATTGGTATAGTTGGTAGGTTGGAGCAGAATACATGGCAGGATAAAGAGGGCAATAAGCGCGAATCTGTTGGAATAGTAGCAACGCATGTTGATTTCTTGCGTGTTAAGAGTTTTAGGAGGAATGACGATGAGGATATTGAAGCCTAAAATAATTAATAAGGATGGCAGTGGTAATACCAGAAGAAACAAAGCCGGTGAGTTGTCAACTATTAATCATATGTGCCTTATTGACTTGGATCACAGAATCAAGGGCGCGGGAAGCCCACAGGCTTTTAGCCGTGGGAGGAACGCGCCCATCGCCCGCCGAGGGCGATCCTTTCCCTTGACATGCACACACCCATGTGCGATAATATAGTCATGCACAGCACCGAATGCGTTGTTGTCGGCATCGCGGCACCCAACCGAGCCAAGAGGGAATGGCTCGAACGGATGCAGCGCGCCTTCTCTGGCGCTGTGCAACTTGGCCTGGACGCCGCGCAAGCGGGGCAAACCTACAGCCGCGCAAGGCTGCACAAGGCCGTCTACCCTGGTGCCCGCGAACTGGGGCTTCCCGCCGACTATGCCCGCATGGCGGTTAACGCCAGCGTGTCGCTTGCCCGCTCTTTCTACGGGCTGCGGAAAGCGGGAAAGCGGGCCTCGTTCCCCACGGTGAGCGGGAGCCAGGGCATCGGCCTGGGCGTCAACGCCTACAAGTGTCTCCGCAACGGCAAACGTTGGGTGCTGCGCGTTTCCACCGGAAAGCGCGGGCAGTACGTCTGGTTGCCGCTGCGCGTTCCAGCCAGTTACGCTGACCGGCTCGCTCTTGCCTATGGAGACGCCAGACTCTTCCAGCGTGACGGGAAGTGGTACGTCGCTCTGCCGATCCGCGTGACAGCCGCGCCTGCTGGATGTTCCAGCAACCATACCTTCATCGGCGTGGATCTGGGCGTGGTGCGGCACGCGACGGTCGCCACCCCCGACCGAGTAGTGTTCTTCAGCGGCAAAGAGGCACGACACCGGCGAGAACACTTCGCGCAGATTCGCAGGCGCTACCAGCGGCACCGGCGCACCGACCGGGTGAAGCAGCAGCGCGGCAAAGAGCGGCGCTGGATGAAGAACACAAACCACGCCCTCTCCCGGCGCATCGTTGACCTTGCTGCGCAGTACCCCAGCCCGGTGATTGTGCTGGAGCAGTTGGATGGCATCCGCGACCGCACCCGTGGCAGCAAGAAGTTCAACCGGATGATGGCATCCTGGACGTTTCGGGATCTGGCAAACAAGATCCGCTATAAAGCCGAACGCCTGGGCATCCCCGTTGTCTTCTGTGACCCGAGGGGCACGAGCAAGACCTGTCCGAAGTGCGGGCACGCCACTCGCTCCAACCGCCCGGAGCAAGGGCGCTTTCGATGTGTCGCTTGCGGCTACCAGGGGAACGCCGATATGGTAGGCGCAAGGAATATCGCTGCGGCGGGGCCAATGGCCTTGTCGCACGGGGCACCTGACATGCCCCGGCCCGAAGAGGGCCAGCCGGGTTTCCCGGTGGATGGAGCCAAGGGATGCGGGCTTCTCTCGCATTCAGACTCTAACCTCGCAAGTTCCATGTTGGAACCCCACACCCTTTAGGGGTGGGAGGATGTCAGTTATTGCGGTTATTAACATGTGCGAAATTGTCTAATAGTGAAAAAAAGCTTCTACTTTCTATGCTCGATCCTAAAATAGAGCGGCAAATCGCTAAATTGCTAATTGCTGATAATCGTATTTACGATTATTATAAACAATGTATTAACTGATAACTAAAACGCCACATGGATAACTTAATTACAACACAATCATGTTGGCGTAAAATGTGGGCAGATGCTCATATTGCCTTTGGATATGAACTTAGTTCTTACGTATTGCATGCATATATAGCACTTTTTTATGGCAAAAGATCACTACGTGAATTAACAAAAGAAGAAGTTGTTCAAACAATTAAGTGGATAGATGAGTTCTTGAATAAATGATGCTTTTATAGTATAATATTGGAGGGTAAATATGAGCAAGGAATCTGAATTAAAAACAATAAATTATTGGATTCATGAAATTCAAGGTTTGCCATTAGGTACTATAGGTAAATTGCCATTAGAGGAGAACGTGGATATAATTAGACAATGGCATGTATTTTCAGTTTTGGCTAAACAACTGTCTATATTATTTACACGCAAGTTGCAATTGGAACATGATGTAAGTACAACACGTTCGGTTATGACTATAACAAATACGAAATATACTAAAAAAGATAGATCATATATGCAACGATTTGTCGAGATTACAGGATTAATGCGACTTCCTTGGGTTGCAGAACTGTATTATTCTACATTTTTCGATACCGGCACTTATAGGCCATTTCTACTTGATGAGCATATCATAGCAATTAAACAACTTTACAAATATAAGGAAACACGGCCAGCAATGCAGAGAATACCTATGGGTTTCTTTGTAAGTGCGATATTTCATAATAAAATAAGTAGTAAACAACTTAAGAGTTTTGGTAAAATTTTCAAGGAAGTAATGAGTATGTCTCCTGGAAAACAACAAAATGTTGATGAACGTGTTGGAAACTTATTATCGGCGATGAATGGACCTTTGGTGAAAGTAGCGTTAAATATGCGTGATAAGATTTTGAATGGAGAAATTGATATTTATGGTGCTAATCAACTACCCCACCCTATTGAAGAAGAAAATGCTGAAGAGGGTGGAGCTTGTAGAAGCTCAGGTTGACTACCCTAAGTCCTTCGAGGACTACGTTATATAGGTCATAACACCTACGGGCGTTTCTCCTAACCCGTAGCTCTGTTGCTTAACTTTAAACAATCCTGTGAGGTAGGGATAGTGAGTTAAGTGTAAAAAGCCTATATAACATTGGGGAAGGAGACATTACTCCAAAAGGAGGTATACTTTATGTTAGTATACGTTTTAAATAAGCATGGTAAGCCTTTAATGCCTTGCAAACCATCAAAAGCCAGAAAACTTTTAAAGCAAGGCAAAGCAAAAATAACACAAAGAGAACCATTCACAATTCAACTTATTTATGGTAGTAGTGGATACAAACAACCTATTGCATTAGGTATAGATGCAGGAAGTAAATTTATCGGAGTGTCTGCTACAACAGAAACGCAAGAACTATTTTCAGCAGAAGTAGAACTAAGAAACGATATAGTACAATTATTATCAGAACGTAGGCAATATCGTAGAAGTAGGAGATATAGAAAAACAAGATATAGAAAGCCACGATTTTTAAATAGAGTACGAAGTAAAAATAAAGGTTGGTTAGCACCTTCTGTTGAAAATAAAATACAAACACATTTAAAAATAGTCGAAAAAGTTCATAAGATATTGCCTATAACTAAAATAATTATAGAAGTAGCTTCCTTTGATATACAAAAGATTAAAAATCCTAATATAGAAGGCGTAGAATATCAACAAGGTGAACAGTTAGGATTTTGGAATGTAAGAGAATATGTTCTCTGGAGAGATAATTATACTTGTCAAATTTGTAAAGGTAAGAGCAAAGACAACAGGTTAAATGTTCATCATATAGAAAGTAGGCAAACAGGTGGAAATGCAGCTAACAACCTCATAACTTTGTGTGAAACCTGTCACAACAAATATCACAAAGGAGAATTGAATGTTAAATTAAAAAGAGGGCAAAGTTTTAGAGATACTGCATTTATGGGTATTATGAGATGGACGTTTTATAACAGATTAAAAAATATCTATCCAAATGTAGAATTAACTTATGGATATATAACAAAAAACACCAGAATTACTCATAAGTTACCCAAATCACACAGAATAGATGCTCTGTGTATTAGCGGTAATCCTAAAGCAAAACAATTAGACTATTGGCATTATATCAAACAAGTAAGAAAGCACAATAGGCAAATACACAAAGCCAAAATATTAAAAGGTGGCATAAGAAAATTAAATCAGGCTCCTTATTTAGTAAAAGGTTTTAGGTTATTTGACAAAGTAAAATACAAAGGACAAGAATGTTTTATATTTGGTCGAAGAAGTAGTGGATATTTTGATTTACGAAAACTTGACGGAACTGTGATTCACAGGTCAGCAAGTTACAAAGATTTACAACTATTGAGTAAAAGAAAAACATTATTATGGGAAAGGAGGGAAGGCGTTTCCTCCCCAACTTAAAGAAGTTGGGGTCTCCACGCCTTAATTTAGATGAAAAGATACGTTCAAAGGATATGTAATAATATAGATACGGTAATATTTTTGCTGAAACGCAAGTTGTGGTCATTGTTTGGTTCGTCGTTGAAAGAGACTATTTGGACTTGGAAAGGATATAAAATAACATCTGAATTTTGTAGTTGGGGATTACATTTGCGTTTTATGAGTGAATTGCAACAATTGGATTTTGAGAAAGTTACAAATGAAACTGATATATCTGCAATAGTTAATATTATTCAACATTGGCAAAATACTGCACACGCAATGGAAGATATGTATATGCTTCAAAAATGGATACCGTTTGTGCGTGTTATTCCGATTTATGATTTGATAGACGTAGATATATTGGATCCTTGCATTGATAATAATCAGCAGGTCTTGTGAATATATTATGCTAGTACATCGTGGAATCATGGTACATGAACCTATCGGTACAGCTGCACCTGGAGGTGCACCTGGAGGATACTGGACACGTCCTGCAGATTGGCTGCCTTTGCCAGACCTATCAGAAGGGCAGGAGAAGCTTGTTGGGCTGTTTGCTGTCTACGACAACGATAGCAACTTCGTAGCGTTTAGGTGTGCTGGAGCATATCATGTGGATTGGGGCGATGGTACGTCTGAGGATGTGGCGAGCGATACCACGGCACAGCACCGCTACGATAGGGATTCCTATGCGGCGTTGGGTAGCGGGACCGATTGCTCCCGGGGCTACCGCCAGGCAATCATCACAGTTACACCGCAAGCAGGGCAGCATTTAACGTCTATCTCATTGGATTATCGACACAACGGAACAGCTGCAGCATATGCAACGCAATGGCTGGATGTGGCAGTGGTAGGGGCATACCTAACATCGTTAAGGATAGGAGGAACTACTGGGCAGTTATACATGTTAGAGCAGTTTCGGCTTGTAGGATTGCATGGTATCACAAATATGAATAACATGTTTTATAACTGTCATTCATTGCAATCCGTGCTGTTATTCGATACGGCAAACGTCACGATTATGAGTAACATGTTTAATGGGTGTTATTCATTGCAATCCGTGCCGTTATTCGATACGGCAAACGTCACAAGCATGAGTTCTATGTTTTATGGCTGTTGTTCATTGCAATCTGTACCATTGTTCAATACGGCAAACGTCACGAATATGAATTCTATGTTTTCTTACTGCTATTCGTTGCAATCCGTACCATTGTTCGATACGGCAAGCGTCACGAATATGAGTAGCATGTTTTCTCGTTGCTATTCGTTGCAATCCGTACCATTGTTCAATACGGCAAACGTCACGAATATGAGTGGCATGTTTTATTATTGCTATTCGTTGCAATCCGTACCATTGTTTAATACAAGTAATTGCACAAGTATGTCAAGTATGTTTTCGAGTTGCTATTCATTGCTGTTTGTGCCGCTATTTGATACAAGTAAAGTTACGGATATGAATAATATGTTTAATGGCTGCTATTCGTTGCAATTTGTGCCATTGTTCGATACAAGCAATGTTACTAATATGAATAGTACATTCATATATTGTCGATCTCTTCAATATGTACCGTTATTTAACACAAGCAAAGTTACAGACATGAATAGAATGTTTTATAACTGTCATTCATTACAATTTGTACCATTGTTCAATACAGCAAACGTCACGATTATGAGTGGTATGTTTTATGGCTGTTATTCATTGCAATCTGTACCATTGTTCAATACGGCAAACGTCACGAATATGAGTTCTATGTTTCATTATTGCTATTCGTTGCAATCCGTACCATTGTTCAATACGGCAAACGTCACGAATATGAGTTCTATGTTTCATTATTGCTATTCGTTGCAATCCGTACCATTGTTCAATACGGCAAACGTCACGGATATGAGTTTTATGTTTTATGGCTGTTATTCCGTAGTGGCAGTAGCTGCACTATCTGTAGGAGCGGTCACGAGTATTACGGATATATTCGGATCGTGCTCTTCTCTGGCCTCGGCACCACTTTCGGGCACTGCTATATCTATCAGTTATGCGGGGTGCAACCTCGCACGTGATGAGATTGTTGCTATATTTAATGGTTTGGCTACAGTTACGGGCCAGACTATTACTATTACTGGCAACTGGGGCGTGGCAAACTTGACTGACGCTGACCGTAAGATCGCAACCGATAAAGGTTGGGCGATTGCGGCGTGATACTTATGGACAACACTCAAAAGACGGTAGAGGCTGGGTTGTACAAGTTGGAAAACGGCGAATTGTTGTTTGCACCGAATTATGTTATAGGGCCAGGGCTTAAGCTGAAAGCAAGTAAAACAATTGTAAACGTGAAAGGTTGGTCCTGGTTCCCTTCACGTGCTGCAGCTGAGACTGCCTATGGTCTAAAGTCGGTTGATTCAACCTATTGTGGACGAATAGATTGTCCTATGCGTGTACAGGAGGGTGAAAGCTATGAGTAAAGACACAGGTCTCGGCTATCCGATATGGGGTTGTCCATTCACGCTGGTCTTTCCTATACGTGATAGATATGGTGTTCTGCAGACAGGTTATGCGGCGAGCGCTGACTCTGAAATTTCCAAAGATGGTGCTGCTTTCACAGACTGCACTAATGAGATTGCCGAGATAGGTTCTTCGGGCTATTACAAGATTACTTTGGAAGCGGTTGAAACTCAGGCGGCTCAGGTAGTTTATAAAGTGACGGCAAGTGGATGCGGATTTTCGTGTACGTTGTTGCCTGTTCGTTGTGCGGTAGTACTTGACGGCCAGGCAACAGCGGGTGGTGCAAATACACTAACATTGGCGGCAGGCACGATATTTACTGACGATGAATATAATGGCTACATCCTGCTTTTGGACGGTGGCACAGGAGCAGGCCAAGCTAGCCGTGTAATAGATTCGGTGGGGTCTACTCGTATACTGACTGTGCAGACTAATTGGGATACACAGCCAGATAACAGCACAACCTATCAAGTTCTAATGCCACCAGAAAGATCTGCTATGGCGGAGGATGCGGTACGAGAGATTCGTTATCGCTCATGCATGGGTGTGGTTACAGATACTGGAGATGGAACGATCAAGGTCTATGATGGTCCTGACCCTGCGACGGCTAATGTATTGTTTACATTAACTAAGACAACGGTGGATGATCAGGATACCTGGGTGCGAAGCTAAATGGCAGATGTGCGTGCAGTAGCAACATTGGGGTATATGACTGCAAATAATGGTGGCACACCAACCACTGTTGGTACATGGGGATATTGGACGCCGATATGGACAGTAATAGAGGAATCGAGCCTGGTTCTATCTGCGATGATTGCTGGGCGGGTAAAGATGCTTTGGATAGCAATGATGGGGTTGGGCGCTACTGTGGGAACTGGAGTCCAGATAGCATGGACCTCAGGCTTGCAGTTTGGTACCATGATAGTAAACAGTGCACGTTTAGTTTGGACATCAGGGTTGCAGTTGAATATTACTTTGGTGAATAAAGCCCGTTTAGTTTGGATGGCGGGACTGCGGCTTGGTGCAGCAATAGCAAACAAGGCTCGTTCTGTTTGGGTGTCTGAACTGCGGCTTGGTGCCATGCTAGTAAACAAGGCTCGTCCAGTCTGGACGTCTGGACTGGTATTACATTCAAAAGCATTGCTAATTACCCTTGAATCTCTCAGAGCTATGTTCCTATCTGCAGGAACACGAGTGCCAGCTTTGATAGAGTCCAGTGGACGAGCAGCAACAATGTGGTTTAGATCAGTTGCGACGCGCGCCGTCGCTTATATTCTGTCACGAGGTGATCGGAAATGAGGTTTCTCAATATGTTTGGTATACGAAAGGGCTTAACTATCGGATTTAATGTCGAGATACGTGATCGCGTTACGGGGAAACTCCTTCATCGTGGGCACAATATTGTTACGACTGCAGGTCGTAGTGCACTTGTGGACCTGCTGCAGGATCATACTGCCGTAGCCGAGTTTGCATACATCGCTATTGGTACAGGTGCAGGTGTGGAATCGCCGGATGACGAGGCGTTAACAACAGAAATTGACCGTGTATTAGCGACTCAAGGAGAACCTAGCGGGCAGCCTACGGTGTATCAGCTAACTGCTACATGGACCAATAATACTGCAAGTACACAAGGAATAACGGAAATTGGAATCTTAAATGATGACGTAGCTGGAACATTATTGGCACGTGAGACTTTTGCTGTGCTTAATATACCGCCTGATGGACAGATTGATATTACTTGGACAATGCCTCTTACTGCAGCATAATTATGTTATATACTGCGTGATAATATCATGCCAATAGTTGGAAAAAAGATAAAGGATCCAGATGAAGTTATTATCGCTGGACGTTGGGGAATTGATTGGATCCCTGATTTGGTTGAAGATGAAAAAATAACACATGTTGATATGCAGATGTTAGATGAAAGTGGCACTGATTGCAAAAGTGATATGTTATCAGATATAACTATTATAGAAGATCGTTATACAACTGCAACTGTTAAGAAAGGAGAATCAGGTGCTACTTATCGGTGGATACATCGTGTAACAACATCCGCAGGTAACATATTGGAAGATTACATTGCGGTAGTTGTTATATCAAATGAATCACTATGTTAAATATAGAACGTTCATATCAACAACTTACCGTTATTTGTGACGCAGAAGAGTTATCTGTTGTGTTTATGGATAGAAGAACGCTTGATGTTGATATTAATGATAGCGTTGATTTAGGTATTGATACAAAATCTAAATTGCTCAATGTTTCTACTATTGAGGTATATTAATGTCTATAGTATATCCAATTTCATCATTGCCGGTTATAGAAGACTTGAAAGTAAAGCAAGCCAAGACTTTTTATAAGTCCTATGCGTTACAATTAAATGACGCAGAATGGGACTTATCTAATGGCACAATTCACTTTAAAGTGCAATCTGCATATAGTGATAATACACCTCTTATTACACTATCTCTTGATGATACAAAGATGGATGATGCCCTAAAGGGTCAATTTACAATTCAATTGACTCCAGAACAAACAAATAAAACACCTGGACAATATTTGTATGAAATTAGGTTGGTTATAGCAGAAGGTGATTCTCTATTTCCAAATGGGTTAGATATCATTCTGTACGAAGGAAAGTTTGTTATAACAGATACGATTTTTGGTGCAATAATATAGCATGGAGAGATATGACCAATGAAATCATACTTTAGCCAGTATATTGTGGATTCCTTACGTAAACTTATTGATAATTTATTTATTGATGAAAAAGATAAGGAGTTATTCCTTCAACGACAACTTAATGGTATGACAGTATATGGTGAAGATAATTTCTTGACGCCAGAAGGAGATCAAAACTCTTGGAAAGGAGAGCAAGAAGTTAGCGATGAAATTATAGATGCAATTAATATAACAAACTTATGTATGTTAAGAAGTGGGTATAGATCTGCTATTGGGGCAATACTAGGGCATTTGTCACATATCTATAGCTTATTACATAATAGATTCCATCCATATGTAGTTTACATCGCTCATCCTTATAGTGATAACAGGGATCAAAGGATAAAAGAAGTTAGAGATATTGCGTTGCAAGTTTTCAAGCGTGGGCATATTCCTATTGTATCGCATTTAATGTATCATAACTTTGATGTATATGACAAGTCTCTAGATTATAATATATTTTTAGAAGCAGACTTATCTTTGATAATGATTAGTGACGTTTTACTGTTGAGTAGACCTAGTCCAGGTGCAAATATTGAGTTTTTGCATGCATTAAATATACACAAACCAATTATTCATTCTATAGATGAATTACCAGAAAGAAAATGGACAACGATAATGATGAGCAAGTATTCCCAGACGAAGAGAAACTCGTAAGGTTTAATACTTTGATAGATTTATTTGCCCGCGGTTTGACTTATGACGAGATTTTGCAAGAAACCGCGAGGCTTGGTATTTCTGTTAGTCGTACTCAGCTTTATGCATTTAAAACCAGTCACAAAGACAAAATATTGAATTATATACGAGATAACGCAAATGTACTATTATCTTCTATTCCTATAGCACTCAAACCATTACGAATACAGAGACTTAATGCTATATGTGAAAAATTAGAGGAAGGTATTATGACTTCCTGTGATGATAAATCTTATCGTCAAGCTGCAGCGCTCACAGATACATTATTGAAAGCTTATAGATTAGTTGCAGAAGAAACAAATGATATTACCAAGGTCTCAAAGGGCATGAATATGTATGTTGCTATTTTGCAAAATGCTCCTTCACATCTGCGTGAAGAAATTGTTAGTAGATTGCAAGAATTGAAAAATCTTATAGCTTCATCAAACATGCCTGCGTTGTCCGAGGCGATAGATGCTACTTTTGTAGAAGAGAGTTCAATGCCATTGGATAAAGTTGATAATGGTTGATACAAGATATATATGTTCTCAAGGAGTTAAAATAGCAATTCATTGCCGTGATATTTGATGGCAAGTAATAATAACGAAGATTTTATATCATTACTTTCAAATAATACAGAACGTGTTGCCGATGAGTTATCTCAAATAGAAGAAGCCATTGATGCATACAAAGTATTAATGGCTAGGGATGATATTTGTGCGTTTGCAGAGTATGTCATGGTTGATGAATACGGTAAATTATGGTCTGTACCACAACATCAACGCGAATGGTTTTCTTTATTAGATAGTTCAATCAATAGACTATTACTAATCGCACCGCGTGGACATGCAAAATCAACAACTGTATTAGCGTATATTCTTTATGCTATTGGAAAAAATCCCAATATATCAATTAAGTATGTTTGTGGCGATGATGATTTGGCAATTGATATGTTGCAGATGGTTAAAGACAATATAAAGAATAACAAACGCTATCAAAAAGTTTTTCCACATGTTAAACCAGCGGATGAAGGAGAATGGACCAAACATAAAATCTTTATAGAACGTCCTGCTTCTCTGGGGCTAAAAGACGCTACAATACAAGCCTTTGGAGTTACTGCCTCAGGTACTGGTGGAAGAGCGCATATTATTATCTTCGACGATATTATCGATTCACGTAGTGCAATTATTTCTCCATCACTCTTACAGAAAATAGAACACCTTGTTTCTTTTGATTGGCTTAATTTACTGTTTCCTGGTGGTAGAGCAATAATGATTGGTACGTTTTGGTCTTTTGATCCGCCAGATATATATGTAAAATATGCTAGAAAAGCACATGATATTACAAATGTATCGCATAAAGATATAAGAACATATGAGAAAAATCCAAGCCAATGGTTTCTTTGGAAGCGTCCAGCAATTTACAATAATGAACCAATATGGCCAGAAAAGTGGCCTCAAGAGGCGTTGGAAGCTAAAAAGAAAGAAAATGTATTAGCGTTTATGCAACAGTTTTTGTTGGAAGGAGCTATTGGTAAAACTGAGTATTTTTCTGAAGAGAACATAAGTAAGTGTTTGCGTAATGATATTGCATTGGGGGAAGGATACGATAAAGACTGGCCACGTTATGTTGGTGTAGATCCAGCTTCTTCCCTAAGGAGATCTTCGTCTTTTAGTTCTATTTTTCTTATTGCAGTTAGTCCAGATGGAGTTAAAATTCCAATCAATATCTGGAGAGAAAAGCTACGTCCAGAACAAGTTGCAAATTTAATCATAGACATATATAATAATTATAAACCTAATATAATATTAGTAGAAAATAATGGTTATCAGACAGCGTTGGAAGATTTGATACGTGTGTTAGCACGAGAACGTGGAATGAATGATATGCAACTTCCGTTGGCTGGTAAGTTTACAGGATCACAGAAATGGTCCCCAGATGTTGGATTGCCACAATTACATATAGAGATGGCTTCTGGCAAATGGATTATTCCCTTTGCGGGTGATCATACTCTGCCTGGACATTCATGTGTTGTTTGCAATTGGTTGAAAGAAATGCGTGAATTCCCTTTTGGAGATACGACTGATATTATCATGAGTATGTGGTTGGCAAATACAGCGGCTTCTGATATGGGTGTTTTTACTGATATACCAGTTATAGGTTATAAGGCTACTAAAAATCTTCGGTTTTAAACGTAAAAACTGTATATAGGTGACACTATTGTGGCCCCGAATAGAAGATTAGGATTGAGACAACGAATACATAAAGCCTGGCAAGCTTTGTTTTCCTCTTCTGGAGAGGAGTATGGGCCTAAAAGTACAGAAGGCCCTTTGTATAATAATCTTGCTGTGCCTTGGGTGCGGTTTGACCAACGCAAAAAGCTTTGGATTGATTTAATGGATATGGATGAGCAGGATTCTATACCAGCACGGGCGTTGGATATTATTACGAGATTTGCCGTTATATTCCCTGATGAAGAATTGCAAGGATTTAAGTTGGATGCTCCACCAAATGAATTGGACATTTTAGAACCGCTTGCTGTGTTGTTCCAGGAAAACTCGTTTGAATGGGCTCGCTGTATGGTACATTGGGGAAATCACTTTGTTGAGATAATTACTGATGATGATTTCAATATTGTTCGATTAAAGCCATTCCCTTATCCCTATCAAATACAAATCAACACTGATGAATATGGTAACTTGCGACACGATGATCCAGATAATGTAATGAAGAATAATAAAATGTACGTGGCTGCGTATGAACAATATAATGATAATCAACAACTATTAGCGGCATTTTATCCATATCAAATACTTCACCTTGGTTTTGGGGTTACACATGGTAAAGTGTATTATGAGCCTATTCTTGCCTGTGTTACGGGTGTTTGGAAGCGATTACGAGCTAAGGAAGACGGGTTAGCGATTGCAAGATTGGTGCGAGCTTTCCCACAACGCATACATAAAATACCTGTACCTATTGGAGCTACTGAAGAACAAACATGGAAGAAAATATCAGAGTATAGAAATTCTATGAACGTTGATACGTTGGTAGGATATGATAGTACAAACACAAGATTTAGACTGGTAGAAAGGCAAGCACCAACGGCTGTTGATACTGATTATTATATCACGAGATTGTATACTCCTGATGGTAGTCGAATTGTAGATGGAGATATTGAGAATCTTGATGCGTCAAATCCCTATCTAGAGAATTTGGATGACATATATCTCGACTTGCGGCGTGTAATTTGTGCGTTGCAAACGCCCATGACTTATCTTAATATGCGAGTTGGGCAAAAGTCATTCATTGATAAGTCAACAGAAGGAGAAGAAGAATCCTTCGCTTATCTAATTAAGCATGTACAACATGCTTATCTTAAAGGGGTACGGCAAGTATTTGATTTGCAATTATTGTTGCATGGGATTAATCCATTGACTGCAAAATATACATTAATACCGCCAAGAATTAGCCCTTCAGAATCACAAAAATCATCACGAATTGACAATCTTCGTGCACAAACTGCTTTAATGTGGGCAAAGTTAGGATTGCCTCCAGAAGTTATTGGTTCTCAAATTCTGAATCTTAGCAGTGCTCAAATAGCAGCTTGGATGAAAAAAACAGGCGGTAAAATATCTCAAAAAGAACTTGACAATTGGATAGAATTTGCTAAAATGCAAATGTCAAACGATAACGAAAATATTAATATTGAAAATGGTGAACTTGAATATTATGCCACACAAAACGAAGAAGAAAAGTAAGGATAGTAAGAAAAAAGGTAAGTGCAAGTTTCATTCGTAATATTTTAAGTGTAAGATTGGCAACTGGTGAATAATAATGCCATATCCTAATTTCCATAGTTGTACTTTAAGGCCGATTCCTAGTGGCGCGAAAGTCCGATATAAGAAACGCGCCCAACGCATTAATGGGAAATGGGTTGATCATATTTATGCTATATCTAGCCCTAAGAAGTCTTTTTTGGCTTCTGTAAGATTCCCAAGAGTAGAAGGATGGGCTGGTACTGTTGCTACCAAGCAAGCCCGTAGTTGGTGTAGACGAAATAAAGGGCGATTTGAACCGATGGTTAAACCAAAGAAGGACGCCCTTTTTTCATTAGAGCAATGCAATAGACTGCATGAAGTAGCTCACCAGGTTGCTGATATGGAACTGCACAATCTTGCACTTAAATTAATGCGAATAATCGGAATGGAACATATTGCTGTTGATGAGTTAGATACCCAAACCATTAATCAAGACAATCCTAATAGGAATAAAGTATGGGAGATGCTGCCTGATGCTATGTGTCTTAAGGAGAATTATATATTACATGTGGGTTCTTCTGTTGAGCACGAGAAGTATAATGATATTGATATTCTAATTGATGATGTAGAGATAGATGGAATTATTGCGTCAAATATTAAGGCAGCAGTGCAAGGATCTAATGTTGATATTATTTACGATGAATATGGCCCTAATGAAAAGTATGCGTCATTGTATGATTTATGGGCCATTAAACGCGATCCTATTACTATTGAAGAACCTCACGGTGTAATTGAACTTGGTACGTTTACTAAGATTGGTCCATTGAGAGAAACTGGAGTATATAAATTCCCTATCGTTGCTCAGCGTCTTATTGATGGCGTTAAGTATCAAATTCATAAAAATGGGTTAGATCTTATTGTGTTTAATAATCAAGGGAATGTTGTTGAGAATTTATCTAATTTTCCCTTTGCAGCGGATATTATGGAAATGGAAGATATGAATACTTGCGTGATTGAGGGGGTTTTTGATGGTATTGTGTTTTGGGTCTATGATATATTGCTTTATAATGATTCACAAACGTATCTGAATAGCTTGAACGATAGATTATCGTTGATTATGAGCCATGAATATCCGGAGTCTATACAGCCACTTCCTTATAAAGTAATACAAACACCAGATAAGCTCAGTACGTTAAAGAACGGCAAGTGGATCCTTAGATGGATAGGAGAGAAGCTCAACTTAGGTGCTCCTTTTTGGTTTGTATATTCAGCAGGTGATATAAGACCTGGACAAGTAATACCAGATCAAAATGGATTACAAATACATAATAATGGAACGTCTATTTTCATATTTAAGGATTCACAGCCGTTGAATTTGGCCAATACCGAAGAATATCAACCAATTGTGTCTGCTTTGTCTAATATTAATGATACGTTTATAATGGTTGCTAAGTATAATCCTAAGAGCAATACACTGGGCATTATAGATATCAAGTATTATGGGAATAAGCAGCTCGATGATGATGATAGTAAGCTTGCATGTTATAATGAAATAGCTAAGTATATATCAGGCGATATGATCGTTACAAATAAGGTTTCTGGAAAGATTATGAAAGATGATGTAAACGCTGAATCGTTAGAAGATACAGAAACTAAGACAGAAAGTGATAAAACAACTGCTATGGGAGATACTAGAGACTGGTATATTATCAATGGGCAAAAAATAGAGCAAGATGAAAATCCTTGTTTGTCTTATATATACGATAATGTGAATGGTGAAAATAAATGTGCGTTATATCTCAACGCACCAAATACATCATATTACATTGGACTTTTAATTGATAAAACTAATGGCAACTTCTGGGAAGATAATATCGAAGCTTGTGCTTGTACTTTAATGCCTGCAGTTGAGATAGATCAACTTGATACAACTAATGCACGAGTAGTACAATCTGTCCTGGGATTTCAAAAGAATGATATGCATGAATTCTTCTTAATACCAGATGCTTCGGATAATCAAAGTATTGCTGGTAGGTATGTTATTGATTTGTCTCGTGAAAAATGGTATTTACGTAAGCCGTCCAAACAAACACCATATATTTTACAACATACAAAAGACGAGATAGAAAGCAAAATAAAAAGAAGTAGCAACATATCTTTTGTCTCCTACAATGCATTGGCGTGTGAAAGCTTGAGTAAAACACGTATAGGTGATAAAGTCCTACCATTAAACTGGAGTGAATATATTGATGAACACGATGATTGGACTTGGGAATAAAGCCAATTTCTATCAAACAGGAATCAGACACGGGATTAATAATTCCGATTGTTCTGAGAATAAAAACATGCAAGATAATAAGGTTAAAAATTATAAGTATGTGTGTTCAAACTGCAAGTATGAGACTAAGTATCCAAATGCTACATTGATATGTCCTAGATGTGGTGAAAAGCTTAAAAAGCAGGAAGATAATTCTACTGATAATGAATCTTTAAACGTAAACGATCCTGAACTAATGACGTTAATGCAGCATTTGGATGATACAGACGAAGATGATATTGATAGATATACAGATGTGTTGATTGAGCTTAATGCTTTAAAGGATAAAACAACTAATCAAAACAGAGCAACTGAGATTAACTTGTTAACAGAGGAAATACGAGACAAGCTTGAAAATATTGTATCTTGTAATCGTGAATTTATTCAGGATACATTTGCTGGTTCAATCAATATCATTGACGATAAATATGTAGAGAACGAATCTGGCGTTGAACGTGTGAGATTCAGCGCAATAGTTGGACAAGTAGACACAATCAACAAGAATAATAGATTGTATCCTAAGGAAGAGATTCTAGCAAACATTCCTACTGTACAAAAGCTTATGAAGGCTGGGATGTTTCATGGTCTACTTGATCATCCTGGATTTTTAAGTAGTGCGTTAGCACGCGATATTGCAGTTTTATATGATAAAGTCATGCTAAAAGGCAATGACATATACCTTGAAGGTCAAACAACGTTAAATGAAGCTGGCCGCACAGTTGTTGACCTTTTAAAATCTGGAGTAGGATTAGAGTGGTCTTTACGGGGATGGGGAAATGTAGAAACATCAGTAACTGATGAAGGTATCGAATACGATACTATAAAGAATTATATTTGGGATTCTGTAGACATTGTAACAAGAGGTGCTGCAGATACTCGAATTGTATCTTTTGAAAACCAGAATAACGATAATATTGAGGATTCTCAACGAGTAATTATGGAAAATCGAGAAACTCAACCAAAGGAAGTAAAGGAAACTACGGAAGTGCAGCAGGTTCCAAATCTTGATGAAATTAAGGCAGCGGTTGCTGAACAGGCGGCTAAGGCTGCAGAAGCACAGGCTGTTGAAATTACAAAGCAAATCTTAGAAGCTCGTGACTTGGCGGAGTATAAGGCTAAGAAGTTAGCTGGTATTGATGAGTCAATACGTACTCCAATTGAAAGGGCTTTTGAGCATGCAGATAGTAAGGAAGCTGTTGACAAGGTAATGGAGGATTTCTCTCCATTAGTTAACAAGGTTCTTAAGTCTCAGAATATGCCAACTGGTATTGGCATTATTACAGAAGAGACTCGTCGAAAGGGCTATGTTGAGAAGTGGATTGTAGGCGATAATGTTCTAGATCGTCCAGAGACCGCAGAAGAGGCGTTTGCACAGTTAATTGACACGTATCCTGTAGGTAAGAATGCTACAGATTCTGCCGACTGGAATAATCCGCGTAATGTATGGCGGCAGGTACTGGTCAATGAACGCAGGGAACATCCTGAGTACTTCCATGCGGTCACTCGTCAGGGTATTCTAGAGACTGCTACAACCACTACAGCATTAGGTACTACTCTGCCAACAGTATTGCCTATGCTGCGTCAGTTGTTCCCGCAGCTTGTGCCGTTTGAGATTAGCTCAGTTCAGCCTTTATCTGCTCCAACTGGTCGTGTTTACACACAGAGCTTTAAGACATCAAGTGATGTTGATTTGTCTGATAGCTCAACGTTTGATAGCACATGGGCAGATCATACAGAGGGTGAGACAAAGGCACAGATAACGCTTGAGATGGATTATGAGGATGTAAGTGCCACCAGCAAGGCTATTTACTATGATATCACTAGCGAGCTGCGTCAGGATATGAAGGCATTGTTTGATCTTGACGCTGAAAGTGAACTCATTAGAGCTGCTGCTGATGAAATAGTACGTGAGATCAACTATCAATTCCTTGAGATGCTTCGTGTTGGTGCAAGTAACAATGTTAATTATGGCACTGTTGCACCAACTGGATATACATCGGATAAGGATTGGTATGATTTGCTGGGGGCGCATATTGAGAAGGCCAGTTCTTTGATTGCAGAGTCGGCGTATATTCCTGGCGATTGGATGGTTGTTGGACCAGGGGCAGCTCCGATTCTGCGTTCTTTGAATGGCTTTGCAGTGTTACCAGCTGAAGATCAAACGCAGTTCGGTATTGGGCTGAAGCGTATTGGGCAGTTGGATGAACAGTGGCGTGTTTACCGCGCTGAATGGTTCTCTCGCAATACCATTCTCGTTGGTTTCAAGCCACCTTCGTGGGAGAAGACCGGTGCTGTTTATGCACCATATGTGCCGCTTTATATATCCCCGGAGGCTTATACTCCAAGTACCAACACGACACAGCGCTCAGTAAGTACTCGTGCTGCGATGAAGGTCCTTCGAGGAGGGTGCTTCGCAACTGTAACAGTACAGCCTGGCACAACTGGAGTAGCTCCATTCTAATGAATGGATAACTTAAAACTAAATATGAATGCAATCAATACTGGGTCTTCTTTGATAGAGGACCCAGTATTTTTCTTATGTAATATTAACGTTAGACTTGCATAAATTTATCGTAAATAAGCAAGAAGACTTCCACCTCTTTAGGTGGGAGATGAATTGCTAACAAAATCTTTTAGAATTTTAATAACTAGGTTGTTAAAACTTCTATTGTCCTGCTTAGCTATTTTCTCTAGCTTTTTCTTAAGGTCTTTAGGTATTGTGATAATTGTCCTCACCTTGTCTTGTGATATAGCCATACTATCACCACCTCACTAATATTATATCACTATAACATATAGTTGACAAGGTGATAACACTATGATATAATAATTATAAGGATTAAAAGAACTAGGATTAACAGCTTAATATAAACTAGGGTTGGAACGACCCGATGTGAGGCTCGTGGAGGTAGTAGGTGGCGAGGCTGATGAAGCGAGAATCTCCCACTTCTATAAGTGGGAGAGGTTCAATAAACTGAATTGTTGTAGAGGTAGGATATGACAAAAATACCTGTAAAATTACGATTGCCGTGTAGTTCATTAACTGGCTATGGAAAGATTTCATTGGCGTTAATTAAGGGGCTTTTACAATCTAAATTCATAGATCCTGAGTTTTGGGCTTTATATAATCATATTAATGATTCGTTTCCTGAGGAATATCGTTCACTTATAAATACTCAACACAACGTCAAGAATTATGGCATATTAATAGGAGTGCCGTCTTGTCTTTCTCATTTGTCAACAAGATACAGAGTTGGGTATTTTATGTATGAAGCAAGTGATATTCCATTTGCGTGGCAAACAGATGTTAGAAAGGCAAATGAAATATGGGTTCCAAGCCAATATTGTGCGATGGTATTTGGTTCATATAATTCAGATGTTAAGGTTGTACACTTAGGATGCGATAGTGATGCGTTTTATGATAACAAATTGTCCATAGAAAGCAAAAGATTGTTCTTGAATAAGTATTTTAATGACGTTGATTTTAGGAAGTTTGACTATATTGTTGGTAGTGCAGGAGTTATGTCATATAGAAAGGGGGTTGATTTATTATTAAAAGGCTTTCTTGCAGCCTTTGGTAATGATGATAAAGTTGCTCTTGTGATTAAATCTAGGGACACACGATGGATGCCGCAAATCGATCATGACAATATTTTTGTTATAGATACCGCATTCAAAGAAAGTGAAATGGCTGACTTTTATAGGGCACTTGATTTGTTTGTATTGCCTTCTAGAGGAGAGGGCTTTGGTATGCCTCCAATAGAGGCAGCTATGTGTGGCACGCCTGCATTGACAACTAGATATAGTGGACCAGCAGAATATATTGATGATAAGAACATTTGGGGTATAGATATTCTAGGAGAAGAAAAAGTCGTTAAAATGCAAATGGCAGTTACTAATGCTTTATGGGCTAAAATAGATATAGATAACCTTATTGACAAATTAAGATTTTTGCGCGATAATAGACCATGTATTAAGCGATCTTTTAAGTATTGGAGTTATCATTCAATGGTAAGACGATTTGAGGATGCAATTAAGCTTTCTTATTATAAATTAATGCATAAATAAGAACATGTTAAAAGAAACAATTATCAATAGAATAAGAGCACGTACGGGTGTTACCGAGTCGCAAATCACGGATGATGATTTGGGTACAATTATATCATCTGCGCTAGATGAGTATGTATTGTACAAACCCAACGTAAATCTTACTACTAGTACTCAATGTATTGTTACTGTTAAGGATCAACCAGATTATGCGTTCCCAGCTGATGCTCTATGGATTATTAATGTTTTCTGGGCTCCAATGGATAATTTTTCTCGTGATCTTTACAAAGAGTTAATTTCTGAACAATTTGATGAAGACCATTTAGTGGACCTATTAATTCAATATAATAAGCTGGCAAAGATACGGCAATACTTTAGCGGAACTTGGAAAGTAATCAATAACAAAATTTGGCTTATTCCATCACCTAACACAGATGGTGAAAAAGTAGCTGTATTGTATGCCACCCAAAAAACGCTTGTCGATTTATCTAGCATTACTGATCATTTATTTGAGGACTTAGTAGTAGGTATGACGTTTGAAAGACGGGGCTTTGATCTGATTCAATCAAGTGGTTGGAGAGCAGGAGCCTATTCAGTTAGTAGTCAAACTGGACAGGCTTTTATTAAGAAGGCAGAGGATATGCTTAAAGACGTGAGGGTACGATTAGCAATGAATTATGTAGGCGTTCGAGATTTCCCGCATGAATCTAGATTCTAATAAGTGTTTATACAATCATGCAACCATTACCGAATTCAATAACTATAGAACGTAGAAGATGGACTGAAAATAGACAAAGCGAACGTTTTGAAAGGTGGGAAACTATTGCTACCGGGGTTCCTGCATTAATTAGTCCTGCTGCTGCTAATATAGAGATAATTCCCGGTGGACCTTTAGAGAATTTAAGTGATACAATATTTCTAGAAGCTGGAACAAACGTTGAATATCAAGATAGATTAATTGATGAAGATACTAATGAGGTTTGGTTGGTTGTACGTCCACCAAGAAGTTATAAAAATCCTGTAACATGGGAAGAGGATCATATAGAAGTAGCTGTTGTTAATCAGAAAATAGCTGATAATTCATAAAACGCATAACAAAAGCAGGCGACGTTGAATGTTAAATACGATTGTTTGTTTTACATCTTCAGTCATAAGAACATTTTTCCCAAGTACTGCAGCAATTGCAATACAATCATTGTTTTCTGTCATAATGACGGCATTTATAATGTATTATTCTGAAGCTCCAAAAGCATTACAAAGTGTATGGAAATGTGTGTTAATACTTGCTACTTTAGATATTATAACTGGTAGTATGTATGCTTTTTTGAAGGGGAAATTTAAAACTGGTATATTTACAGTTAGTGGATTGAAAAGATTCGTTGGGTATGTAGTTGTACTTGGTATGGCAGCTGCAGCAGATGGCATATTACAACAACCATATACTACAGGACTTTTGGCAGCTTTTTATATAGCTGCTAACGAAGCTGCTTCTATTATAGAAAATTGTAATAAGATGAAAATACCAATACCTAAGTTTCTAGTTGATTTTGTCGCTGTATTACGTAGTAAATATGATGATGATACTATAGAAGACGTAAATAATAATGACGAATGTGAGGGAAAATGAAATCATCTACTCTTGTAGATTGTGAAGATCAAATCATCGAAAGAATACTTTACTACACTGATTGGGAAGGATGTAGTAAAGCTCCTCATATTGTTAACATTAGAGATAAGCATGAAGGCGATCCTATACATTGGGTATTAGACGAAACTGGTATCAAATATCCTGCAGTATTAGCAGAGCATATGTCTACTATATCATCTGGCAAACTTGGGCATCAACGCCCGATTAGAATTGTTGTACGGCTATATTATATTATAAGATTTGCAGAATATTCATACCCACATACGGAAGTTCGGCAGCAGCTCGGTAGAATTATAGAAAATATAGAAGCAAGTAATCGCCTTGGTCTTTCTTGGGTTTCAGATTTAAACTGGGGAGATAAAACTACTGATAATGAACTATCAAATTATATGCGTAAAATGGGAGAGGATTATTTAAGTTCTTCTGTACCGTTCACTGCTGAACTATATTATGTTTAGAATTAATATAGATACTAACGTGCCACGTGGATGGGTAGAATACTATAATCTATATTGTAGTAGGATATTATATGTGCGAAAAGGCAGACTTAATTTGGATACTATTCAGTTGATTGGTATTATCATTGAAGGCTTTATTCATTCTCATCTTGCTAGTGGTGTGATTTCATGGCAGGAAGAATGGGATTATTATACTCGCAACATTGGACAGGGTATGTATGGTGCTGGAACCCCAGAGCCTCCTCAGCCAGATTGGTTAATTAATCCTTTAGAGAACCTTGGCGGTGTTGATACAAGTATTGCTAGAAATGCCTCTGGCGGTCCACGTTTCCTTGAAAGTTTAAGAACTCTTCCACCAGTTAGACGAAGCGGAACAATTACTTTTACAACGACTACAGAAGCCAAAATGACTCCGTATCCTAAAGAATTAAATCAAGCACCTGGTATGCTAGCTGGTATAATTGGAGCAGCAATGGAATTGCCAGAAATGCCAATAATGCATTATTTTAGGCATGGATGGATGTATCCTGGAGGTAAACCTAGAATGCGTCCACGTCTTGGGGCTCCTGGCCAGGAAGTTGCTAGATTTATATTAACACAAAACAAACTAGATCTTGCTTATCCGAATATATTACGAGACTTGATTTTTGTAGAAGATAATGCAATCAACAGGGAAATTGATTGATTGGAGGTAACAAATTGAAAATATTCATACCTGGTAATACAATTGCGTTTCCTATTTCACGTGATAATGAGATTATGGGGTATTCACTCTTAGAAGGTGGAGAGCCTCTTTTGTTGAATGATGAGATATCAAGTGCGTTAATGTCTTCTACGGAAAATCATAAGGAAGAAGATATTATGCCACGCCCTCTTCACAAAGATATAGAAAGTCTATTGATATTATTCCCAGGAGGAATAGGTGATGTTCTCAATATTAAAGCATGTATTGAACACATGATTCGATGCAAGTTTTATCCTAAATTACGACATATAGGCTTTGTTTCTTCATTACATGATAAGCCATTGCTTATAGATGGCACAGCAGAAACTGCTAATATGCTTGTATACAATTGCCCAATTTTTCTTAGAAAGGCTAATTTCTATGATGCTTGGATTGCGTTTGGGACGTTGGAACGACAAAGCTTGGAAAGAGAATTAGAGGATACTTTTAGCGAATATCTTGGAATTGAATCTCCTAAGAAACCTGCAACATTAATTCCTAATAAATTAACACAAGAAGTAATGAATGAATATATTGTTGATAATAATAGAATAAAAGTTGGCATTGGCATTTATTCTGCATCACATTATCGTTCCTGGCATCCAGCTACTGCTGTATTGACCGCAATGGGATTATCTGAACTAGGCTGTGATTCTTACATATTGGGATCTTCAACGCAAAGATTGCAGTTTACACAAAATAACGAAAGAGTATCTCCTCCAGATCACATATATGATATGTCTGGTTATATGTGTAATAATGAAGAATTAGTTGCATTTGCGTCTTTAATGGATATAATTATATCTGCAGATACGGCGTTAATGCATATTGGAGGATGTTTGGGTAAACCAACGCTTGGGCTTTTTGGTCTTACTAATGGAAAATACCGTACATCATATTATCCAACAGTAGATTATATACAGGGTGAAGCTGATTGTGCACCTTGCCTTTCTATCGCTAATTTGCCTGATTGCAATGAAAAAATGTGTAAGGCTATAATGAGTATTAATCCAGAAGAAATAATTGCAAAATGCCAGCAATTATTATATGATATTAGTGGAATTAAAATTGGCACGTGAAGTTGGTGAAACTTATGGTTGAAAACAATTACTGTAATCTTATTGAGCAGTTGCGAGCAGAATTGAAAAAGCACAATAGCTGTTGTGATCTTATTATATCGTCAAGTACTGATGGTAAAATTATCATAAAAGTGATAGATAAAGATGGTAACGTAGAAGAGAAAAACATAGAGGTTGTGATAAAAAACAATAATGGAAAAGAACTATTGCAGGAATAAAAATGCGTTAATTTACCTAACTTATAATTCTTCTAGACATATCATAAGTAATTTGCCTTCTTTGATATCTTCTGCAGGTCAAGTGTTTTCTATTATAGCAATAGATAACTGTTCACAAGATGATAGTGTCTTGCTCTTGCAAAATATGGATATTCAACCATTGGTAATGGATAAAAATATTGGCTTTACTGCAGCCATAAACATTGGACTAAGTTTAGTTCCACAATCTTATGAATGGATATTTATCGTCAATCCTGATATTTTACCTTTGTCTGACAATTGGATGTTGCGTTTAACGCATGGTTTACCAGATGAATGTGGGATAGTTGGTGCAAGATTGCTATGTGGTGATTTAGTAGTACATGGAGGAGGACAAATCCTTCAAAATCCAGTTCTTAGTATTGTGCGTGTTCCGTACGAAATAGCAAACAAAACGCTATGGGTTAATGAGGCTGTTGGAGCTACTAGAGTAACCCATAGAGTAGGCCATCCTATGCATTTCACAAAACCAGCTATTGTTCCATGGGTAACGTTTGCAGTTGTCGGAATACGTAGAAAGATGTTAAATGATGTTGGATTGCTTAACGAAGAGTATTGGCTATATAGTTCAGATGTTGCATTTTGCTTTGAAGCATGGTATCATGATTGGGAAGTTTGGTATCAACCCGTAGCCTTTAGCCATGAAACTGGAGGCAATATGAAAACTGCCCCCAAAGAGGTTCATGAACGCGGCCAGCATGATACTCGATTATGGCTAAAGCGCGAAGATGAAATGATAGCTAGATTGCAATCTAGGATTAATCAGTCCTAAGTACACCATATGGGAGCACTTACAGGTAGGTTAATTAATCAAGATATCACTCTTATGTCGATTAGTGGTACTTCTGTTCTTGCGTTGTTTACAGAAGCCTCAATAGAAATATCAGTTGATGAAATTGATGTTTCTGCGGCGAAGGATGTATGGAAACAGCGTGAGTTCGGCCAACGCGATTGGAGAATGACTTGTACTAAGCTCATCAGTGGCAGTTCCGATTTTGTGAACATGGTTTTGAGTTCTCAACCAGTAGTTGTGTCGACAAATATTGGTGGAGTGACATTTACTGGTACGGGTATTGTGACTGGAGTGCCACTCAATGCGGGAGATCCGCAGAATGAGCAAATTACAGTTGTTAGCGCTGGTGGAGCACCAACAATTGTATAATCTAAGTGATGTGGAAAGTGGGGATAGAACGCTATAGTTTTATCCCCACTATTCTACAACATTGATACCTAAATATACATATAAAGAGGTCTTTTAAAATGGCAAGTAAGAACAAGTCAAATAATAATCAATCTACTGTTGCAGTTCCTGAAACCATTGAAGAATTTAAGTCAAAAGTTAGAGAGAGACAAAGCAAGCGTATAGAACGTGCTGTTCCTTATACCTTGCCAGATAGCGGAATATCTGTCTTGATTGCACCTGCTGTTGGCGAGGAATTTTATAACAAACTGTTGAGTATAAATATCAACAGTATAAGTAGTGGCGTTATTAATTGCGATCTTGAGTTCTTGAAACTTTTAGTGAAGGTTTGCGTTGTTAAGCCTCCATTAGACGATGAGGCAATAAATTTATTGATTGATACGAATGTATCTGAATTTCAAGAACTCGCTAATATGTGCTTTACTATAAGTACTGCAAATCCTGAACAATCTGCACAAGAGATTTTTGGTGAAGTGAATACCGAGGTACAAGAAGCTTTTTTAAAAGATATAGGTGGTTCTGGGAATACTTAGAAGCATGCATTGAACACTTAGGTAAGTTACCGAGTCAATTGGATCATACTCCAGCACAAAAAGTTGAATTATTGACGTTCCATAGAATGAAAAAGAAAATGGAACTTGTATGTAATGATTGCTATGAAAAATGGGAGAATTCACCTAAAGAATGCTTTTACTGTGGTAGAATGTATACAAATAAACATGGAATTCTAAGAGATGATGATCCTATTTTACAAGAAACAAAGAATCCTGTAATAGAAGCGGCAAGAGGAGGAAACGTCAATTTAGGAAGTGATGTTGCGGCAATTGGTTCTGCATTGAAAATGTTATCAACTAATACTAGTAAAGCCAAGAAAGAAGAAGAAGTCAATGCTTGGAAACTATGGGAACAACGCTGTAAGGAAAAAGGCATTATAAGTTAAATGGCTAATAAGCCAGGCGTAATGATATGCCATTTGAGGATCAAGTAGTAACACGATTTACTGCTGATGGCAGACAATTATTAAGTACGCTCAATGCGATACGTAATAATATCAATTCTACTTTTGGCGCTATTAATCGCCAAATGCAAAATAGTTCTACTTCTACTGCGAGAGCCTCAAGATCCTTAAGGAGTATGGATGCAGCAAGTCAAACCACTGCAAATCACATGTTGCGGTTGGGTGGGGCGTTCAAAACTGTTGAGCAAGTTACTGGGCAGATGAGCAATAGTTTCCGTAGGAGCTCAATGAGCATTCAAACTGGCATAGCTTCTTTGGACTTGTTAGCATTACGATTAGATAGGGCTTCAATGTTGATGTGGAAGTTTACCATTGCTGCTATTCCTTTACGTACATTGGCGTTTCAAACGGGTGCTGTAGCGGCAGCTTTTGGTTTATTTACTAAAAGCGTTGCAATGTCTGGTGCTGAATTGGAGAAAGCTCGTCGTCAATTTGAAGTTATGACGGGTTCTCAAGAAAAAGCCACACGTATTGTAGAATATCTGCGTGCACAGGCTCCTCTTATACGGTATACAATTTCAGAAGTTGTAGAAGCAGGTCGTATTCTTACTGTTGCAGGATATGATGTAGAGAAGTTGTTGTATCCAATGGCGGATTTAGCGTCTGGTGTTGGACAAGCTGGAGTGACGATAGAACATGCTGCTCGTGCGTTTGTTGATGCTATGCATGGAGAATTCCGCAGACTTCGTAATACTTTTGATATTACAAAAGACGAAGTAGAAGCCTTTGCACATGGAGCAATAAATGCACAAGGACAAGTCGTTGACAAAACAAAGCTGCAATTTGGCATTTTGATGGCAATTCAGCAGAAGTACGGCGATGCTAACAAAGCCGCAATGTCTTCTCTTATTGGTCTGCTGAGTAATCTCTCCGATAGCATATTAAGAGTTGCCCAATCAATCGGCGAAAAAATGATCCCTATGGTTTCGCCGTTAATTAATTGGGTAAGTGCGTTTTTTGATAGGTTAGGTAAGATAGCAGAACATCCATTTTGGGGGAAGATTATAGCTGGAGGAGCGTTACTTGTTACCTTTGCTGCGATATTTTCCACTGTAGCTGCAGTTATTGCTATGACGGTTATCCAATTAATGGGTTTGGTCGCTGGTTGGAGAGTTTGGCAACATATGTCTACAGAAGGAGCTGGTCAAATCCTTGAAGCACAGCGCCAAATAATGGCAGTAATGGAAAAGATGGGAGAAATAGAGGCAAATATGGCTATGCAATCATTGCCTCTATTGCGTGCTAGATTGGAAGTTGCTCGTGAGGAACTAAGAATCAAAGAATTGTCCTTAGAACTCTCTCGAGCCACAACTGAAGCAGAAATGACGCGAATTAGAACAGAGATAGCAGCTGCAGATGAAAGACGTAGGCTTGTGCTTACTGATATTCAGTTGATGGAAGATCGCTTGAATTTGAGTACTCTTGAAGCGGAAGCTAGTGCTATGCGTCCTCCTATTGAAGCAGCATTGCAACGGAGAACTATGATAACTAGGAGAAGACGAGGTCTGCAAGAAGAAATAACGTCTACTGAAGGAATTTTAGCAGGACCTTTAACTGAAAACGAACGAGTAAACGCACAAATACGACTCAACAATTTACAAAATCAATTAAATACTACATTAACGGAGGAAGCTAGGATACGGGAGAATCTTCAATATATGCTTCGTCAACGTCATGATTTACAGCTACGCATAAATAGAGCTACTGCCGAAGGTACAGCAAGAACAACAGAACAACAATATGCAACTGCTCCTCCTCCACCACCAAGACCTCCTGTTCGTCCAGGTAGAACGGCTTTTGATGTTACTATAGGAGCGTTCATGAGTGGTTTTACGCGATCTCTTATGATTGGCCAGCGAGCTGTCTTGGGATTTGCTGGTAGTTTAAGAACGTTAGGTAATGCTTTGATTGTTGTTACTAGGGGATTTTTTACTATGTTGGGGTTTTTGTTGGGCGTTGCGTTGCAAATGCTTATTTTGATAGGAATAATTGAAGGCTTGAAGTGGGTCTTCAATATACGTCAAAGAGCGTTGGATAAATTAGCTAAAAGTGCAGAAGATGCAGCAGATAGTCTTCAGAAGCTAGCAACGCAAGGAGGTGTTGCAGTAGAAGAGTGGGTGTTAAAAGCTGTAGAGGGAGCAAAAGAGCAAGCTAAATTCTATACAGATATGTCAAAGAAAATTAGCCTCTTTGCAAGAGTTCGTGGGGCTGTTCCTTTGGGATATTTGATGGAGAAAGCCGGTGTGCCAGAGGGAGAAAAAGCTGTTCGTGCCCGTCAATTTTTGCAAGAATGGCAGGAAACATTGCCACCAGAAGAACGAGCGCGAATGAAGCCAATTGAAGAAATGACAGATGAAGAAGTATTGAAGTATTCAATAAGTGCACGACAAGCAATGAAATTTGCTACTGACAAGGCTCGGGAGCTTACAGAAGTATTACAGCAACAGAATAAAATATACAGTGAGCAAGGTGCACAATTGGATGCTAATGCCAGAGCCTATGTTAAAACACTTGAGGAAAATCTAAAGACTAATCAAAACGTTACTGGTGAACAATCCGAACAAATTGAGAATCAAAAGAAGTTGATTGAATTAGTAAAATCACTTCCAGAGGGGGTTTCTGCTGCTCCAATTGTTATTGAATATCTCAATAAGCAAATTGATTTGCAGAAATCTAGTATAGAAACATCCCAGGAACAAAATAAACTCTTTGAAGATGGCATTAAATCTGGCAAGAAGTTTGAGGATATTTATAACGAATTATATACTGACTTGCAAAGAGATAAAGCCACGCTAAATGCAATAACAGAGAATCAAAAAACGCTTAATACAGTTACACAACTTGGGGCTGAAGAGAGACAAAAAGCAAATGAGGAATTGCGAGAAGAGATTAGATTACGTACTTTAGCGTTGAATTTGGCAAGGACAGAATATGATCTTACACGTTTCAAAGGCGGGAAGGAAGCATATACTGCACTTGGTGGTGAAGAATTACCTACATTAGCTAAAACTGAAGCCCAATTAGAGTATCAACGTGGACAACTTGCTTGGCAAGCTGGAGATTATGAGAAAGCATGGGAACATTATGCAGCTTATAGCAAGATATTGCATTCACAAATGCAGAATGATTTAGATAAGGAAAGAGAGCTGATTGGTGCCAATACAGATGAGTTAGAGAAAAGCTTGGCTGAATATCGTAGTTATGGTGATGAAATAGCATTAGTCAATACTTTATATGCTGAACAAAGACGTGTAATAGAAGCCATGTGGCTTGCGGATGAACAGCGGTCTAAGGCGTTGATAGATTTGGAAACACAACGACGCCAAAAAGTTTTTCTATTGGAACAAAAAAGACAAGAAGCACTTAAGAAAGCAGCAACTGAATCTAATAACCGAATCATATCTGGATATGAAGCTCAAAAGGAAAGGCTTGATGCTCTTGGTGGAACAACTGCTCAATTAATGCTATATGATTTAAGAATTCTTAAAGTTCAGATGGATAATGCAAAGTTGCAAGGATCAACTGCAGAAATAATAAAGCTTCAAGCCGAATATACAAAGAAGATACATGATTATCAGATTCAAATAGTTTCCGATGTTGTGGAACGATTAAGCTTGGAACAGCAATATGATGATGCCCTGGGGTCGAATTTTTATACACAAATGAAGTCTCTGGGGTTGCTTGCACAGCAACATAGTGCGTTGGCAAAAATGCTCTTTTCTATTGGAAGAATAAATGATGCTATTCGGGAACAAACTTCTGCCCAACAATTACTTAATGAACAAGTTAAGTTGACTAACGACTTGCATGATACACGTATAAATCTTCTTGAGAAGTTAGCAGAACGCGGTTTGGCTTCAGAGGCTTCCGTTGAAAGAGCGCGAATGCTTGCAGCTAGGGATGCTTATATTCAAGCACAACGATATGGGTTACAAACTAAAGCAGGATTAGAAGCAATGTCTAGATATCTAGACTTAACGGCAGAAGAGACCAAGGATAATTTCGATGATATTATAGGTAGCATTATTGGTGCACCGCAGGAATTTATGAATCAAATCCTGTCGTTGGCAACTATATCCCAGCAATTTGGAGATGTAGGTCGTTTTATCGCTGGACCCCAAAACCGCATTTCTGCAGAATTTCTTAATAGAAATAAGAGTGAAATGACTATACGGGTTAAGATTGAAGGTATACCAGATGGAGTAGAGGAACATATCAGGTCTGCCGTAGATAATAGCATAAGAGTATTTGGTAATGCACTTAAGGATTCACTTAGTGGATAAAAACAAGTGATATTATGGCTGCTTTAGATTTAGAAGTCAAAGTTTCTAAGCCCAAACGTGTACTAAATAAAGCTTGGGAGAGTTATCTACAGGCAATAGGTAGAAACGTACGTGGATTATCATTAGATAATACATATGCTGAGGAGATTTCACGTACAATAATGCTAACACCGATGATTAATTCGGCAGAAACGGCATGGACTAAAAGTAATTATACTTTTTCTCCTGGTGCCGATAGCTTTATTGAAGGCAGGGATGGATTTGGCGATAGAGGATATTATATAGGATATGCGGATACACCAACGCAATCTTGGTCGGCTTATTTGAATGCCAGTACGTTGATAGGTGCTGACGTAGGGTTATCTTTCAGTCTTTTTTGGAGTCCACCGACTAATGAATTCACACCCTACATTGAATTTTTCCCAAGAATAGATTACAGCAAATCTGCTGAAATCTATGGCAGAACGTATTATTTTTCTCCATTTTGCATTGTTATAGATAATAGAGCAGTTATTAGTGTATATGAGTATGAATATGATACATATGATGTATTCCTTACAAATCCAGCAATAATGATGACCAAAACGGCACAATTCCCCTTATTAACGGGTAGTGGCGTTTTAGGTAACGCTTGGATTTTTCTAACAATTATACCAGTAGAGCCAGATGGCTTTGTAATTAAAAGCCCACAATTAAAGGATGGAGGTGCGTTGTATTTTAGTAATATTCAACGTGAAAACTTAAAACTGTTTCCCGAAGGCAGTGCTGGTATAAGAAGCGTTTATGGCGGACTTTCTATGTTTAACATAGTCCCAGTTACATACCCTGCGTCTGGTACTATTATTGGTCCACCAATGTCAAAAAGAGAACTAAATAGTTCACCTGTTTCAATTACAGAGGACGCATGGTTGCCATCAGGAACCTATATTAGTAGTGAAATCATTGATCCTGTTACACAAGAACCAGTAGATACAGAGTTTAAGGATTTTACATACAAGTTAACGTTAAATACATCATTAAATACACATTCCCCAGTAATTCATTGGATCAAAACTAACATTAATGGAGAAACATCGAATCCTACTATTTCTGAAGTAGATATTTCCGATGACGTAATTTCAATAAAAGAAAGTACTTCAGTAGATTTGATGGGTTATAAGGCTTCTATTAAACTTAGGAATAGGAATGGGATTTACAATGAACTTGCGCTTAGACCGCTTAATCAGATTGATATAAATTATCACGGGGAAGATAGAGCGGTTGTGTATACATTAAACCCAAGCTTTAATTGGTGGGAATCACCTACTGAGGAGGCATTATTTATCGAATGGGAATGCGGGGACGAATGGGTGAGATTGAATAAGCAGTTGGTCGCTTCTGAACCCGCTTATGATGGGATAAATATTAAAACAGCAATCACAAATTATTTACAAAGGCGAGGTTATCAATTAAGTGATATAGACATAGAGGATATTGATTTTACATTACCTGCGTCACGATCAACGCAAGATAAGTTCTTTAAACCTGAAGATGGTAAGCCTGCAAGTGATTTCCTCCGTACGTTATATGAACGGTTCTTGTCTAATTGGATTATGCGGTTTACTGAGTCTGGAAAGTTTTACTTACATTCAGCTCCCGCTCCAACTGATATTAGACGTATTTTCTATCTAAGTCGGGATGAAGCCAATGCAGCAATGTTTGAAGAAGAAGAACCGGTAGAAGAGGATTACGAATACTTTGTATACGGTCCTGCAAACGTATCGTTTGATTATGAATCTTACTACAATGAGATTATAGTTATAGGATATAATGATACGTTACAACGTCCAATTGTCGCATATTGGTTAGATAAAGATAGTCAAATAAATGAGGAATATTTATATTACGTTGGAGAAAGACGCTTGATGATTATTCCAACTAGATTCAATAATGAAGCTATTCTGCAGTGGATATTAGATCAAGCTAGAATATTTTATGGAAAGATGAGAAGAAAAATAACGTTCAAGACAAAGATAGACAATAAGCTTAAACCAGGTGATTTTATTCAATTCTATGGCTCCAGCTTAGTATGGAAAGTACTTTCTATGGATAGTGAAATAGCTTCAAATGTAGTAGATACACGTAAGGGAGACTCTCACCAACTTACCATCAACGCTATACAATGGCCGATTGAATAAAAAGGTGCATAATATGGATTCTGCAGAGTTAGCACAAATAGCAACAGCAGCATTACGGGGAGCGGGTAAATCGTCTACTGGCTTAAGAGTGCAAATTAGTGCTGCAACTGATACTGTAGAGCAATTATTAGAAGTGATTTCTTCTTTGCGTGAAGGCGCTGATATTAAAGCGCAATTTTTACATCGTACCTATTCTTTTGAATTACCAACTATAGCTTATACACCAACTGTTCAAACCATAGCGTTATGGCATTGTGATGACAATGATGGAAACTCTGCAGTAGATAGTTCTGAGAATTGTAATACTTTAACGCTTAATAATACTACATGGACAACAGGAAAGTTTAATCATGGTTTGCAGTTTAATGGTATTAATAGTTATGGATCGGCTTCATTAACAAGTTTGGAACCAATCAATAAGTATCTCTATGCTGCTATATGGGCCAATCCAAATGATGATGGCCCGTTAATAACATGGCCAGACGTATTAAAGCTTTACATCCAAGACGGCATTCTTTATGCCAATATTAAGGATGAATCGTTTATGGGGCCTGCAGTAGGTAGCGGCTGGCAATTGTTTCATGTTCAGTTCTTTGATGGGCAAGTTTTATTAGCCGTAGATGAAATCTTTACTTTAAACGCTGCTACGTTTACAGATTTATCAATATCTAATTATGATGTTACCATAGGCAAAGACGATACGTCTTATTATAATGGAGATATCGACGAGATATGGCTTGTGGCTGACGTAGTAACGCAAGAAGACTTTCATTTAAGAGAGTTTGAAGCACATCCATCAACGTTAGGATATTGGACTTTTGATGCAAATTACGGTACAACGCTCTTCCATGGTGGATTGTTATCACTACCCTTAACATTAACAAACTGCACTTGGACAACAGGATACTTGGGGAATGCCGTAATTTTTGATGGTACTACAAGTTATGCTTCTTTTACTCCAATGGCTTCTTCTACTAATAAGTTGAGCATTGAACTAATATGTAAATTTGCTTCTGTAAATGGAACGCAAGTCTTGATAGATCAAGAAAATGGCATTAATCTATACTATAATGGTCTTGGATTCGTTGCAGCATTAAATGGCGTTAGTAATAATAATGCGTTGATTGCTCCCTTTATACCCAAGCTTGATACATGGTACGATATTGTACTGACATATGATGGAAGTTATAAAACAATTTGGCTTAATGGGCAGAAAATAGGCCAAGTTGCTGCTGCTGGTAGTGCTAATATTTCTGCAAATACAGTGTACGTTGGTTGTGATCATGAACATAATAATTTCTTTAATGGAGTGCTTGATTTTCTATATGTAACGAAACATTTAGTTCGTCCATATTATCGGACAATTAATTGTTGGTTAATTGGTGCAAAGGGGTTTGAAAGGAATGCAGATTGGGTACTCTTATGATAGAACGGCTTGAAATTCTAAGTGACCGTCATGAAAAAATCAAAACAAATGCCAGTTATTATTAAATGTAGAGATAGTATACTATATGGATATATTGAAGAGAGCGCTTGTCTTGTAATATTCCGTAGTTGGACGAAGGAAGACGTTAAAGCACTCTCAATGCTGTCTGAAGAAGGAATTAGGGAATTGAAATTTGATTTACCAGAGAATTCTGCGTTGCTTAGATCTATGATAGAGTTTGGTTGTGATACCTACGTTATTGAGGATTAAGTAAATATCATGGCTAAAACACAAGTAACATTACCAGCACTGGCTTGGTCTGCTACTCTTGAAGTGTGTAACCAAAACCATTGTAACCATCGTGTGAGCTTGGGCTCTTCCGCCCCAACAAGTTGTGTAGGTTTTGCTACATCTTTGGGAAATGTTCAAATTTCTAATACATTTGGTCCAAATGGAGAAATTTTTTTTCAAGGCCCTCCCTTAGAACATGATCCAAATGATCCGGGCTTTCCTGAGCCGCCCGAGGGGGAGTGGGTGGGTTTTTATTTCCCTTTTACGGTGACGCTAAACGCTTATTGTATTTGGGAGTACCAAAGATATGCAGTGTGGTGTGGAGATATATGGAGCCCTCCATACTATAATATTCCTCCTGATTGGTATGCAGTTGATAGTAATCTTTCAATTCAAGTAGAAGTAATAGTGGAAGGCGTTAGAGGACATAGATCTATAAATGTTACACCTAGACATACAAATGAATTAAGTTTTCACGAAAGAACTGTTGAGGATTCTTGGCACCTCGAACCAGATTATCAAATAACAATGCGAGTTATTGGTCCCGCCGGTACTATGGAAGGTGATATTATTGTAGAAGAGGAATATATTCAAATGCCATCAGCTTCAGACGTGACCATTATAATGAATCACTATGATGAGCCAGGAATTGTATATGCACGTATATCAAATTGGGCTGAACCGCAAGGGGCTGTAGATTTAACCAATCTTAATCTTTATTCCCCAGGTGCTGATCCACCTGATCCTATGATGTCATCCTGGGGACGCACAGCAACAGCAGATAATCGTGCACGTATAGGCAATGATGGTGGAGTAGCAACTTGGTGGGAAGGGGATAATGGAGTTTGGAATTCTCGTGCTTGGAGAGGTGTAGCTTCACCCAAAAGCCAAATAACATTCAAGCCAGCTACAGGTAAATTTGCTGATGATGTAGAATATAATGACATAGAAGTTTATAGTCCATCGGGGATTACGTGGGTGTGGGATACTGAGCAAGGGAAGTACGTTAAACAAATTGTTCCTTTTGTTGGAGAGCGTACGTTTGTCAATCAACCAAAGTCCTGGGAATTTGAATGGGAATGGAGACAAATTGACAGTGGTAATGTTGCTGTTTACGAAACTACAGAATGGAGAGAAGATGCAAGGGAAAACGTTGATGGGACTAATCCTATCTTAAATGATCAACAATGTGCGTTATTAGTGCATGCTTTAAGTTCTTCAACAAAAAGCGAGGATCCACGTGAAGAATGGGCAAATGCATTACAAATCTCTTACGTTGAAAGTCATGTTATTCAACCAGAGGATATAACAGAACGTCCAGCTAATTGGACGGGTTCTGGAGGATTAACGCCTGATGTAAGTAATAATGATCTGTGGACTATAGCAAGTGGCAGTATACTTCCTTCTGCTAAAATTGCGTTAGCTTCACGGAAAATGAACCGTTTAAGCCGATTTGTAGCCCAAAATCCAGAAGATGAAAGCAGTGAGAAATTAAGGGAATTAATCTACATTAATAAAGCAAATATAGATAAAATTGGTGACGCCTATATTGATCCAGAAGATGAGAGGATTCCCGAAAATCCTTCGCATTGGGAAAACGCAAGTTATGCTTGGTTATTAATAAAAGCACCTCATCCTGCAGTATTAACAATAAAGGTTCAGTATTACGGAGATCCTATAATAAACGATCCAGGATATCCTACATTGGCCCCTGGTGAAGCAAGCGTTGAATGGGGCGAAATGCAAACAGCTACTTGGAAAGTACAAGTTAATCAAACAGCACCGGGTGAAGAATATTCGTCTGTAGCATTTGATTTGATGGTGCCACAAGATGGAAGCGTTAGACCAGATTTATACTTGGTCAATAGTATAGAGATACAATTCCCTGCAGTGGAAGAAACTGAACAATGGGAGTTTGTAGATTTCATTATAGGGTGCGATCATTGGGATAACAGCTGGGGTACCAAGCCGCCTGTATCTATCTTTTGTAGTGAATATGATCCCTATGATTTTGAGCATGATTATACTGGATTTAGAGCTATGGCAAGTGGAAGACCTTGCTTTCATATTCCTTTTGGTTATGAAGAATATGAAAGTCTTGAGAAGAATCTAAAACAAAGGCAAAAAAGTAGAAGTAGAAACGAGGAATTAGATATATTCGATTATGCTAAATCATTAGGTCATTTATCTTGGCTGATTAACGTGCAGGAGAATTGGACTGCTACTTATTACACTCCAGAAACAAAGGATTCTAATCAAGATGAAGACGGAGTGCGGCTTTTTAGCGATTTTAAGTGGTATGATTTGATTAATTGTCATGAATGGGGATGGGCAGCTGATTCGTCTGCGGATTTGGGCATGGCTCCTGTTGCTGGACAATGGTCTCCTGTGCCAGGAGTGGAAACCGTTATTTATTACATGAAATATCCGCAAGGTAGACCGCATGGTTTGGTTTATCTTTCTAATAGAGATAGTATTGTCTATACAAATGATAAGAGTGCAAGATGGCGGTATGGTGATGGGAAAGAAATATATCTATATCAAAGAGAAGTTGACGAAACTGAGTGGAACGAAATCCAACATCATGAACCAGATCAGCATGGAATAATCAGGCTTGGTCCAGATAAAGAAAAGGATTATGTATATAAAGTTGATACAGGAAATGATGTAGAAGAAAACGTTTTTAGCCTTAAAAATAGGCTATATACATGGATTACTACCTCAGCTAGAGCTATAGTAGCAGGGGAATGCGGTATTATTGAACACTTAAAAAACTTTGTATCTGTATTATATTCAATGGGAGAAGGTATATTCCACATATATACTGCTCCACCTAATCAATATTTTGCAACTGGTGAGAATCAGGCAAATTATCCCCAACCCAAACAAGACACTAGTAACGCTGGGGATTGCTCACCTTCTGGATATGTTGATAGTCATCGAAATATGCACTTGTTTTTTGTTAGAGATTCTGCTATAATGCATGGAATATCCTCTAATTGGGGTAAAAGTTGGACTACAATGGCAACTAATATCGAAGGGAGCAAAGCCTTTGTTATAAATCATAACAATGGTATACAATCAGCGTTTGTAGTTAATGATAGTGTTTTAGTACATTATCTATCTAACGATCATTTTGCCACAACAATTAGATATAAAGTGATAGATAGTGCTGTTGATGATGTAATGCCTTCGGGATATGTATCTGGCGGTAAGTTATATTGCTTTTGCATGAAAGATGAAACGTTGGTATGCTGGATGAGTGAGGATTGCGGGAAAACTTGGGCTGAACAGTGATTGAATCATGAGTTTAACTTATCATACAAATCCTGATAATGTTGCTACGTTTGGAGAAGATTCTAAACAAGTAACTAAATCTAAACTTAACGCTAATTTTGCAACATGTATTAGCAATGATGCTTTAGCGTTAGAGTATTTAGAAGATACTTTACATACATTGTTTGGTTCTGGCACCTTAGCGGGTATGATACCAAGTTTTTCCACAGGATTAGCATTGACTGTAAGTAGTGGTTCTGCACTTATTGGTCGAGAAATTACTTGGGTAGGAGGGACCGTTACACTTTTAGCCAACGCTAATCCAGGGTATGTATATTTTTGTGCAGATTGTACTTGGTATGTAAGTACAACTCCAACTCCACCTGATAATAAATCAAGCTACTTATATGCTACATATGTAAGTGATGCTACTAATATTGTATCTCTTACACAATGTAATAAATTAGTTTTGCCGCAATTAGTTATATTAAATGATGTAATTGATATCCCTGTCGTAGATGCATATAGTGATTATTATATTGATCATACTGCGTTAGGTTCCTTAGCTATTCAAGGATTTCTTACGTTAAAACTATCACCAAGCAACGCTTTTTATGTAAAACATATCAATTCTGGAGGCATAACAACAGACAGCGATACTTTAACCTCTCCTCCAGAAGAAGATACACCAACAGGATTTTGGATTAGAATTGTTCGTAAGGAAGGATATTCCTATGGTGATAATCCAATAGCTACACTTTCTTGGACTCGTACGGGCTTATCTGTATGATGCCTACATTTGAGGAATTATTATGACAAAAGAAGACAATACGGAAGAAACCATAAAAGGCATACATGGTTCAATTGCACAGAAAAAACAAAAATATATAGTACAAAATACAACAACAGTAACTCAACATGTCGGTGATATACGGTTTTCTCCATTAGAAAAGAAGTTATTAAGTAGGGAAGAGGCTAATTTAGTATTGCGTTTCCCTGGATTCCAACTGTTGTGCGATCCAGAAGTATTAATGCGAGAAACACCGTTTATAAAATCAAAACATACACATTCTATCGCTAGGATACCAGTTTGTATGACAAATTTTGGTTTTGATGGACTACGAGAAATTCGTCGAATTTTTTGGCCAGAGCCTGCAATACCCAACGAGTTACGTGATATTACAGAATCTGCTTTTCCACGCTATAATGTACAAAAGATAGAACCTGCTTCTAAAACGCGCGATATTGGATTTGTTGTGATGAGTTTATTCCCTCCTAACGGTGGATTACGAGCGGTAGGACATATAGCTTATTATCTTGCAAAAAGACATCATAATGTACATATAATTAACTTAAACTCATCAGCTTTACAAGAAAAAGCAATCTTTGATGGATTGCCTATTCAATGTCACTTGGGATTTGATGACGTTGGTAAATTAGATTATATCATCGGTACTTATTGGACAACCTATCCAATAATAGAACAAGCTAATATTCAAGCTCGACATAAAATTGGATTCATCCAAGGTAATGAGCCAGCATGGCCACATTTTAGTGAAGCAGAACAGAATGCGGCTAAAAACGCCTTTTCAATCCCAGGATGGGAATATATTGTTGTTGCTTCACACTTAGCCAAGACGTGCCGTGAAGAATATAATACAAACGTTGTAGGAACGCTGCCTGGCTCTGGAGTTGATATGTTTGAATTTTCCCAACGCACAGATAAACAACAACTTAATAATAGAGTTTGTTTTGTCAATCGTAATCTTTGGTGGAAAGGTACTCCCATTGTATTAGAAGCTATTGAGTTAATAAAAAAGCAAAAGAGTTCTGTGAGCGTTTTTTGTGCTAGTTTTGAAGATTTTGATCATCCATTAATTGATTTTTGTTGTTCTGGTGCGAATTCTTACCAAATGGCAGCTATATATAGTAGTAGTGATGTTTATCTTAATGCTAGTATTTTTGAAGGATCTCCCTTGACACCATTAGAAGCAATGGCTTGTGGATGCGTTCCAATTACTACTCCTATAGGAGCAGATGAATATATCGTAGATGGTGTTAATGGATTCTTAATAGATGGTCCTAATAAGCCGCAGCAAATGGCAGAAAGAGCATTGTCTGTTATTAGTGATTTCAAATTGAAGCAGCAACTAGTTAAAAATGGATTAAATACTGTTAGGCAACGGCCATGGAATAAAACTGCGGAACGTTTTGAGGAAATATTGTTAAGCATGGATGATGTAGATGTCACAAGCTAAAATCATAAATAGACCAAAGATTGTTTTGAGGGCTGCTTTCAATGCTGATATTAATGAACCTACTTGGCGACGACGTGGATATAATGTTGTCCAAGGTCTAAAAGAGTTAGGATGGAATATAGATTGGCAATTAAACGTTAGAGATACAGACGCTGATATTGTTATTTTACTACGTTCTAGTGATCGCCAAGAAGTAGATTTCTTACATAAACAAAACAAAGTTCTTATCTTTGATATCAACGACTTATTAGTATTCGATGATAACTTTGTAATAGAGGACGTCATAAGAAATGTTGATTATGTTGTGACTTGTAGCCATTGGATGGCGCGTCGTTTTGCGGATATTAATCCTAACGTTATTTGTGTTCCAGATAGCCTAGAGGAAGAATTTTTTACTTCAAAGCCAGCGGTATTGCCTGAAGAGCCCATTGTATTCAGCTGGCATGGCACTAATGATAATTTGCCATATTTTATGTATATTGCAGATGTATTGAAACAAATAGCGTCTGAATATAATATTTTAGTAAAATTTATTACAACCGAAAGAAATAGCATTGGAGTATTGAATTCAGATATCATTGCTCAATTCCCATTCCCAGGATTGTTTGTTGAATGGAAGAGAGACAAATTTGTTTCTGATTTATGTAATAGCCATGCTGGATTAATCCCATTACACATTACAGATTTCTGTAACTGTAAAGCCTCACACAAAGCAATTAGTTTCATGGCACTTGGACTTCCATGCATAGCAAGCGATGTTCCGCCTTATCGTGATGTAATTCAGCATGGCTATAATGGTTTTTTGGCTTATACTGATGACGAGTGGTATCAATGTTTAAAGCAAATAATAACATCGCCAACATTACGTCAAACTATTGGTGAAAATGGACGTGAAATGGCAAAATTCTTTACTATTGATAGAATAGTCAATTTATGGGATCGTTTATTAACGTATATATGTTCAAATAAGTTCTAATAATATAGGAGAAGATACCTATGGCAATCAATATAATCATAACTGGTGCTAATAGCCAATTAGCTAAGGCTATATCGTATGCTTGTCATTACAAGCAATTCTCATCATTACATTTGTCCTTTCTTACAAAAGAACAGCTTGATATAACTAATGAGGACAATGTGACAAAGACACTGGAGATATTAAATCCTGATTTTGTGATTAATACTGCGGCGATTCATGATTTAGCATATTGCGAAAAGCATAAACGAGAGGCTAGCTCAGTTAATGTTACAGGCGTATATAACTTATTTAATGCATGTAATAGAATCAATGCCAAGTTAGTACAAATAAGTTCGGATTACGTTTTTGGAGAGAAAACAAGTCGTATTCCTCCAAGACCGTTTAAAGAAGAGGATCCACGCTATCCCATGAATTATTATGGACTGACAAAAGCATGGGGGGAAAACATAGTATTATCTAATGATAATAATTACGTTGTTAGAATTTCAAGCTTATTTAGTCAATGGGGAAGTAGAAGCAAGAACAATACTAACTTTGTTTTATCGATGATCAAAAGAGTTGCCCAACAAGACGATATTAGAGTAGTTAATGATGTTATAATGTCGCCAACCTTTGCGGTTCACGCAGCTGTAAACATTCTATCTTTAATTAAAGACGATATGCCAGGCGGTATTTATCATGCTAATAATGGAGGAGAATGTAGTTGGTATGATTTTACAATGTATCTTTTTGCGTTAATGAATGTGAAGATTCCAGTAAAAGCAATTCAATCTCATGAATTGCCATCAGAATCGCAATGGCCTAAGAGACCACGATATAGTGCTTTAGATAACAGTAAGATACAATCTATAGGTATATTTGTACCTACATGGCAAGAAGCATTAGAAGAATACGTTAAAATGAGGGATAAACAGTGAAGGTAACTATAACTGCTTTGGAAACTAACGTGGATGACAGAGGGGAACTTTGTGAATTATTGCGTACCGACGATCATGATTTCGAACAATTTGGGCAAGTATATTGTGTGCTTTCACGTCAACCAGGAATTGTTCGTGCATGGCACCGTCATCAATATCTTTATGATTGGTTTATTATTGTGAGTGGGGCGGCAAAATTTGGATTTGTAGACGCTTTACCTAATGATAAACCCGAAGGAACCGCTTATTATATCACAACTAGTGAAAGAAAGTTAACCCGTATTTGCGTTCCACCTGGCGTTTGGCATGGTTGGATGGCCTTGGTTCCTAATACGTTGTTGATTTCTGTTGCTAGTCAGTTGTATAAAGGTCCTGGTAGGTGTCTTGCCGTAGATGAAGAACGCCTACCTGCAGATTCTTTTAACGCTGAATGGTACGTCAAAGCACGTTAGAAACTATAGAGGGATTTACATGAAAATATTAGTAACAGGCGGCTTTGGTTATATTGGAGCTGTTATGATACAGAAGTTAGCTGAGCATGGAATAAAATCAATAGTTTATGACAAAGGCCTATTCTGTAATGATTTTATAACTGAACAAGTAGGATCAATACCGTCTAAAGTTATTTACAAAGAAATAAACGATATTTCTGTTGACGATCTTAATGGTGTAGATGCAGTATTCCATTTAGCTGCCATATCTAATGATCCATGTGCCGAATTGTCTGTAGAAGATACAATGCGAGTTAATGTAAACGGCACTATTGCAGTAGCAAATGCTTGCATAAAAGCCGGTATTCCCTTATATTATGCTTCTACAGCTTCGGTATATGGTCAGAAAGAATGGGCGTGTGTAACCGAAGATGAACCGCAATTAAATCCTCAATCAACTTATGGACGTTCTAAAGTTAGGGCAGAAGAAGCATTGTTAGAATTGTCATATAATAATCCTGGGTTTAATCCTATTATATTTCGACAATCTACCGTGTATGGGTATTCCCCCAGAATGCGTTATGACTTAGTAGTTAACACATTTTTTAAAGACGCAATGCTTTATAAGCAAATTCATGTATTCGGTGGTGGAGAAGTGTTTCGTCCATTGGTTTCCGTTGATGATATAGCAAATGCGTACATTACTGCGATACAAATACAGAAAGACTTAAAGCGTCCAGAAATAATTAATCTCGTACATGAAAACTATTACATTCTTTCTCTTGCGTTTTTGGTGCAAGATTTATTGTACACAAATCATAACATAAAAGCAGAAGTAATAATCGACCGAACACAATCCAAAGATTCAAGGAATTATGCTATATCTGATGTAAAAGCATGCAATTTGGGCATATATTGCCCTATAAGTATTGAATATGCGTTAGATAATATGATGTATCATTGGCAACAGGGACATTGTGCCGATTTTGATAATCCTATCTACTATAATCATCGATACACTAAATTATTGCAGCAAATTCAACAATATATTAAGAATATCCCCGCATGGGAGACAATCCCTTAAAATAGAGGCATTATTATGCCCAAAATAATTCCAATATCAAATGGAGAGAAGGGGAGCGTTGTCAATTTGTTGTTAAAAGAAGATACTATAGTTACTATTAGGAATAATGGTAAAGTAACGCAAATAGTAGGACGATATGTGATCAATCCTGACGAAGAACTTGATGTTCCATTATCAATAGCACGGTTTTTTCTATCAATACCTAATATAGAACTTATTACTTCATCACAGGAAATCCAAGACGATGATGTTGTACAAATTATTCGTTATCCTGGATTAGGGGATCGCGTTTTCGTGTTGGCAGCTTGTTATGCTTTGCACCAACAAAAACCTAATGTGCAGATTTATTTTGATACTATCAAAGAGAATCAAGGCTGGGTACAATGGGTGCCATTTATAAACTTTGGATTACATCCTAATCCTCAACATATTATTAACTTTGATAATATACCTGCTGGCGGCTGTGATAGGACAAAAGCAATGGGAAAACGCTTAGGTGTTGATGTTAATAGCTTTGAATTTCCTATTAACATACCTCAGCACGATCCTATTGTTAATCTTGAAAAGTATATTGTATTTGCACCTTTTAATAGTGGAAGAAGCTGTCGTTCGTTAATACCTCAAACAATAGAATACGTTTTAAATCACGTTGATTTCCCCTTGGTACTTGTAGATGCAAATGAATATCCTATATCAATGCCGTCGCCTCATATCAATACTTCTGGCCAGCTTTCCTTAGAGGCCTTATGGTGTCTGATTAATGATGCTATAGGAGTTGTTGCTGTCGACACTGGAATTTCATGGGTTGGAGCAGCGTTGGGCAAGCCTGTCTTAACGTTCTTTACTATGATTCCACCAGAAGAGTTAATAATGGCATGTCAAACTTGTTGGAGTGTAATACCATATTGTGATTGCTATCCCTGCGGAAACGTTGGATTCCCCCCTCCATGCCAAAAATTACCAACAGAATGCCAATTAGGTTATACTGGAGAAATAGTAACGTATAAGATAAAAGAGTTTACGTCTATTATAGGATAGATTTACCAATGAAAACACTATTTATTACACCGAGTGCAACAGCAGGCGGCGGACAACGTTGGAACGAAATAATGATTACTGCCTTTGCTAAGAAGGGTATTCATCCTTATGTCATATTTAGTAGGTTTGGAACACCAGGTAATATCTTCTATCACCGCTTGCAAGAATTTGTGGTAAAAGATTTATGCTTTAAAAGAAATAACGTAAAATTCCCACAAGACGTAGCTACATTTATAGATGATAATGATATAGATTATATATTCGTTGAAGTAGACGAACGTTTGCGGGAAATATTTGAAAATTCACGACGATTGCAACAAGGCAAAGCTCGTATTATTATGGTTTGCCATACAATGGACTGTCCTCTGGATATTAATATTATTCCCAACAAAGACATAGTATATAAGTTTATATCCGTATCTAATAAAATAGCGAATAGATTGAAACAAGCCAACGTAGAAACCTTAACAATTCAAAATTCAGTGCCTGCACCACCTACGGCAGGTATTAATATAAGAAGCCTTTGTGGTATTCCTAATGATGCTTTTGTCATAGGATATATTGGACGCATTGATATAAATAAAGGCATTGATACAATCTTAGAAACTTGCATAAAACATGATTTGTGGTGTATAATAGCAGGACAAGGACCTCATGTATCAACGCTACTTCAAATAGCACAGAAACATAGTAAGATTAAAATTATGCCCGTAGAAATTGGTTTCCCAGGAGATTGGTATCGAGCCATGAATGTTTTTATACTACCTTCTAAAATGGAAGGCTTTCCTTTATCACCTATGGAGGCATTGTTATGTAATACTAGCGTTTCAATGACCCCAACTTCTGACTATCCAGAAATATTTGGCAAAGCCGTACGTTTCTTCCCACATAATAACGCCGATGCTCTTTATGCTTCTATACAACAGCCAATTCCTGCTAGCTTAGGACAAGAAATATTATTACACAGTCATACAGTAGACGCAATGGTTGATAAATATATTGCTTGCTTAAAGTAAAAAAAGAAGTTTAAGATCAACGCATAATGGGTATTCTCTAAGCAAGTATTAATATTAATGGAGTAATGTCTTATGAAAGCTTGCGTTTTTTGTCTAGATGGTTTTGATCCTAATATGGCCTTTAGCAATGATATTTTTCTGCCATACAATGGATATACATGTATCCCGCTACAGTATTCTAGTCCAATGGCATGGATAGAATTTGCTACTGGTATACCAGCTGAAAAGAATGGAATAACTGGATATCATCATCCTAATGGCAGAGAGTGGAATAACTTAGACTTAAAAGTTGCTTCTTATTGGTGGGATTCCTTCCCTTGTAAAGTTGGCGTAATGGATATCCCCATAGTAACATCCCCGTCTTCTGCAATTAATGGTTGGATGTGTGGCGGTTATGGTGACTACCCAGAAAGCATATGGCCTAATCAACACTTTTTTGTGCCTCCAAGATATACACCTGTTAGATTCCCTGGAGGTAATGCGTCATTTAGATGGGACCACATACCAACAGAAGAAGAGATTATTGAGAGAATGCAGAATTTTAGACTATTTGCAAAATATAACATATTGGCAACAACAAGAAGCATTGAATTATTGCTAAAGAAGTATCATACAGATATTCTTATAGTATACCATGGCGTTATTGATGAGGCAGGGCACTTATTCCGAGGATGGAATAAGCCCTTTCTTTGTGAAGTCTATAAATGGGTAGAACAAATGTGTAGCATAATATGCTCTATGATGAATACAAATAATATGATAGTGGTTAGCGATCATGGTATGTTGCCGCTAGAACAAGATGAAAACATGGATATCTGGAATGATATGAAGGTATTAGACGGTACATTGTGGTATAGAGAAGTCTACGATAAACAAGCACATAAAAAACAATACGTTTTGGGCTCTGGTGGTCATGTTAGCAAACCCTATGGAGTATTTAGTTCCAATCTACCTAACATGTCTGATATTAATAATGTAACATATGATATGATGAAAGTAGGTAGTGCAATTAGCAATTATTTGACTCAATTAGGAGGCTCTAATGTCAAAGGATAATCTTCTTAAAAACATTGCTTTGGTGGCTCCGTATTATAATAATAGTTCATTATTAGCAATACAGCCTCCAACCATAAAACAGAACGTATATAAAATACTTCACAACATAGCCTTTGGAAGCCCTACTTGGGCAGCTAAGTTTCTAGGTCATGCGTCTAATGCCAAAATACGTAGTTGGTGGAAGAAGATAGGATTGAAGTCCAAGAATCCTTCTACTACTATGTCTATGCCTGATTATGCAAGCTTAGTTCAAGAATCGCAAAGTTTAAACGTATCTCCCTATATCGAAATTACTGATCCTGCAGATAATGAAGATGTTAAAGAAACAATTCATCCTAAACAAGTAAGTCTAATCAAAAGGCAAAATCACGTACTGCGTTCCAAATTATCCTCTGCTAATGATAGAATAGCTGACTTAGAAAACGCATGGCAGCAATTAACAGATAATGTACTTTCTCAAGTTGCTGCGTGGAAACCTGTAAAATATCCTTCACCACCTAAAACGTCAAAATACCGTGAACATATCGCATTAATGGATATATCTGATATACATATCGGAGAACATGTTAAAGCTAGCGATACAATGGGATTGAGTGAATATGGATGGAATATATTTCTGCAGCGTAAAGAAGGATATATGAACGGCTTGACACGTATTGTAGAAGATCTTAAACCACAACACCCATTTCGTATTGGAATTATTCATGCCTTAGGTGATTGGATTACTGGTGAAGACACCTTTCCTTTGCAAATGAGCCGCTTAGATAAGTTCATTCAAGAACAAGTTATTGATGGAATGCAACATATGGCAGATCTGGTGAGATATATATGTACATTGTTCCCTAAAGTAATATTGTATGGATTGCCTGGGAATCATACAGCAGGACGCGGAACAACTATGAACATAGATTTACTGTCTTATGCGTTTTTGAAAGCACTTCTCAAAGACCAAGAGAATCTTACAATACACGTTAGCGAAAGTTCTTTCTTAGGATATGAATTGTCAAATAAGTATGTGCCAATAGATTTTCCAGAAGAGTATTGCTGGAAATATGCACTTTCTCATGGCGACGCAGCAAAAATTTACTATAGCCGACCTTATTATAGCCTGGATAGAATCGTATCGAAAATCTCTAGAACAACTGGACACTTATTTCATCATACTTTTATGGCCCATGCACATGAATTTGCAGAAACTTTAGATTGGAGCGTTAATGGTTCATGGGTTGGTGGTACGGAATATTCATTAAAGAAAATGCAATCAGTTGCTGCTCCTCATCAAAACTTCTATACTTGGCACCCTCATTTTGGATTGGGATATAGGTTGCCTATTTATCTTGATGAAATACAATTACAATCTCCTACTGATAAGGATGGCATAATTGGCATTACAACATAACTAATCATTAGGATTCTGTATTTGATAGGAGCACATATTTATGATAACGTCAGAAGATACTGTCACAGCAACAGAGGTCCAACGGCCTTTTGAGCTTCGCATTGAGAATTTGCATGATAATGAAGTTGCACTTGAGGTGTGGCAACGACCACTTAATAGCACACCAGCCGGCAACAGACCGCCGGTGAAGGTAGCACGGATCAAGGGCATCGCCTTGCATGTGGTCTGGGACCATCTGATCTCGTTTCTCCGCCGCGCAGGTATACGGACTAATCTGCTATCGCCTTCACGACAGCAGAGATCAATCGATCTTGCCGAAGATATAGGTGTGCGTGTGGCATTGCTAGTTGCAACGCTGGCACCTTTACATGATCTTAAGCGAATTGAACAGATTGCAGCTAAGCTTGATGTTATGAGCTATGAAGAAACATACTACTGGTATGCCCTTATGCGTTCTGACGAGTATTGTGGTCGTGCTTTACGTGCTTTGCGTATTCTACTTGCGCCGGACTGAGTAAAGCACCCTCGATGATCCTAATTTGGCGAACAGGCTATATTTGTGCTTGCACAAATATGGCTTCTACACCAAAAATCACTCAGGCGGAGAAGTATGTGGGAGAGAAACATTGCTTTAGTTTACAGAAACGTGACTGGTAGAAAGTAAACGTATCAAATTTCTTACATTAAATTGGAGGACGGGAAAATGTTAAAAGTTCAATTGCCACAAGAAGATTTACATCGCTACGTTCAGATAGTTTCTCGGGGTGTAAGTGGGCGTATCATACGACCTGTGCAAAATAACATATACCTTGAGGGCAAGGATGGAATATTAAGACTAGTAACCACTGATTTGGATTATATCCACATTGAGGCAAAGGTACCTGCTCTAATCGATCAAAGTGGAGAAATCACGGTACCCGCTCGTCTTCTAGGAGAAGTAGCCAATTCGTTACCTCATTCCCAGGTTACATTGGAAGCCACAGAGAACAATAGTCTTGTAGTTACCTGCCAACGTTCTCATTATGATATTCGTGGCTTGCCCGCTAGTGACTTCGAGATGCTGCCCGAGGTGGACGGGGCCGTGAAGGCTACGCTGCCGCAGAAGCTTCTTCATCAGGTCCTTTCACAGACTATTTTTGCGGCTTCTAAAGACGAAACGCGACCTACTCTCACAGGTATTCACTTTACATTGGCTCCAGAACAATTCGACATCGTATCGACTGACCTTTACCGCCTGGCCCGTCGTACTATCAAGCCTACCGAGACAGATATTGCGTTGCAGATTGACGCTGAAGGAGAACGCCAGGCAATCGTTTCAGCCCGCTGCCTGCACGAGACTCAGAGGCTGCTGGACGCCGAGTCGGAAACACCAGCAGAGTTGGCACTTGGAGAAAACCTTGTGCAGTTCACCCTTGGCAATGTCAAGATAATCTCGCGTCTTATCGAAGGGCGTTTCCCCAGCTACGAGAGGGTTGTGCCTGACAGCTACGATAAGGTAATCCTCGTGCGTGTCAAAGATTTGGCATTGGCTCTTCGTCGTGCATTGGTAGTAGCCCGCGAGGATGCCAACCGCGTTGTTTTCTATATCAATAAGAATATCATGACTCTCACAGCCGAGAACCCCGACGTCGGCCGAGTAGAGGAAGAAGTCGAAGTTGAGGTTGAGGGGGATGAAATCGAGATAGCATTCAACGCTCGTTATGTGCTGGACGTGCTCGAAGCCTTGCAGTCAGAGCGAATACGCTTTGAGCTTACAGGTGCCTTCAGCGCCGCAGCTTTGCGGCCAGAGGGTGACGATAGCTATCTGTATGTGTTAATGCCGTTGCAAATTCTGCCAACTAAGGCATAATTCATGCAATAGTAGAAAATAAAATGGAACAAGAAAATAGCACCGGCTCGTCTCCGTCGCATAATCAGTTGCTTGCACCCATGGAGGAAAAGCAATGTATTCATATTGGCCTACGCAATGCTGTCGAGCAGGCTATTATTACTTTTGCCAATGGCTTCCTCGCCCATCCCAGGAACGAGGCCCTGCGAGAGGACCTCCAATCGGGGCGGCTCTCCCCCGCCACCTTCTACCAGCAACTCCTCTACCTCATTTACCGCCTGCTGTTCCTCATGGTAGCGGAAGAGCGAGGGCTTCTCAGCGGCGGCGACGGCCAGGACCTCCCGGCACGCGAGTACTTCACCATCGGGCGTCTCCGGTCCCTCGCCGACGAGCCCCTCAGTGCCTCAGAGCGATTCTCCCAAGTGAAACCTTCCGGGTCTTGAAGGACAAGGAAGAAAAACTCTTCGGCGAATACCGTACCCGCCGCCTGGTTCTGACAGCGTGGGAAAGACAGCATGAGTGACTCCCAAAAGGGGTCTCTAATGCCGCACACGGAGACAATCCAGCCGCCAGCTCTGATTTTTGACCTGGAGCGACTGAAAGCCCCTAAGACAGAAGTGCGAGGGCGAATCGTACTGCCCTATCCTGCGTAGATCCCCCTAAATAATGGCTTACTAATCATCTGCCTTTTCATCTCTTTGTGGCCAATTGAGAACCTCTCTACAATAAGGACATATCTTTAATACTATTTTGATGTCTTTGTCCATATCTTCTAAAACTTGAGTTTCAGGTACTACATAACGCTTACATCCTAAACAACATTGTGAATTTAATGCCTCTGATTCCATTTGTACACCTTTTTGATTATCCGTTCCACCTTGATCTATAATTCCTAACATCAAGATGTAGCCAAGTATTGTAGTATCCTAACCCACTATTGTTGGGCCAGTTCTTTTCTATATATTCTTTGACCGCCGACGCAGCAACTCCTGATACATAAAAGTCTGCAGCCATTCCACTAAGATGATAAGAACCTACTGCCCCACCAATAACCTTATTGTATTTGTGTGGCCTAAAACCAGACGTAATAACAATTGGTTTGTTAAAATGCTCTCTTATCTGATCAAGCCTCTCTACTAACCAAGGATGTAGTCTAAAAAACTTGGGTTTCCAATCATTAGAATATCCTGCCTTAGTTGCTGACGCATATGCTAGAAATTCGTTAACATTAAAATATTTACCAACCTTTTTGTTAATATAAGCTGACGTTTGAAATAACCCCTTCCAACTGTATGCATGTGGATTGTAATACTCTTGCCCAGGCCCCGAAACGCTATCTTCTACTAACTTAACCATTTGAAGCCCACTGGGGAATACCTTTACAACAGGCTTCCCTTGTGCATCCTTCATAACTGGTAAATCAAACGAAAGTTCACTCGGTACGTCTGGAATATCATTATTTTGAACGCTTTCTTTTACTTTTTGACTATAACGATACTCTAATGGAAAATCCTTTGTGTATAAATGTATTACAATAGGTGACCGTTTATTATAAGTCTCATGCTCTGTCTCTAAATAGTCTGGCTCCCAATTAATACCATCAATGGTTAGTTCAGGATAACGACTAACAATCTCTAATATCTCTCTTAACTTGATGAATGCTTCACTATCTTTGATATTAGGACGCTTGATTAAATATCCCCATGCCGAATTATCACTGTCAAATTTATTGTCTATAGAAAATATAACACAATATTGTATTTCAGCGTTTTGCATAGATTTATCACCAGTTGTATTAATATAGGCCTGCGCTATATATGGTTCCCAATTGCGTAACACCTTGCCAAACAACATCGCTCCTTCTATATGTGGTGTATAGATATATTGTGCAGCAGTACCCGCGTTCTTTGCTCTTATAGGCTTGTTATCTATAATACACGGTACCCCAACACGCTTGGCAGCCTTCTCTCGATACCATGTCCCTACTGCCTTCGCTGCCGCAAAAATCTGCCTCTTAACGCCCTTATATTTAGTTATATAAACAGAATCCGTTGCTCCAAATCCTAACGTGTAATTTAACGCATGTTCCCATCCCTTACCCCCTGCTTCCCTTGTGATAAAAGATTGCTCCTTCTCCATCGTGCATAAAATGAACTTCTGACTAACATCATATTGACGACAAGCTTCCTCAATCCAAGATTCCATAAGTGGCATATCCTTTAAACGTGGACTCTTAATAGCTTGTAAAAAAACCTTAGTACTGAAATTGCGGTCATATCCCCAAACATCACTGTCTTCACATATATATTCCGGAGTTAACTCTTTTGTCATATTTACCACTTGTATTGTATCCCAACGCTTGAATGCTTCTCTTCATGTTCTAACCAGTCATCATACTCAAAATGCCATGTTAGATAAATGTGACTCGATAAATAATAGGAAATTTGCTGATCATAAATCAAATGCCTCTGCCCATTGCGTATCCTTAATTCTCCCGTCGCTGCAGCTGTTGATATCCATCCCGCATAAGGCTTGACTTCTATTTGTAACCGCCCCCACTTCTTTTGAAAATGAAACCCAATACCTATATCCGGTTCCCAAGAGTCTTTGTCATCCTTAACGTCCTTTGATAAACCTCCATTTAATTCTACCCAATTAGTTGCGTTGAAATTATGCCTCGCACCAACTGCGAAAAGTGTGAAAAGCTCGTGTATCCCATGGTCCCCTCTAGTCGAAACAGTAAAAGTAGGGCAAAAACGCTTCTCTTTGTCATTCTGTACCCATTTTAACTCCGTTGTTAGTAAATCCCTTATAGGTGTGGGACGATCTTCTACCTTATTGTAGGACGATGTAACGCTGAATGACCATGTGTCTTCTTCTCCTTTGTCTATCCATAACCCCCTTATATCTGTATTGTAAACTCTATATGAAGCATCTGTTGCTGTTGCATGCCTGTCAAATGATAAAAATATATCAAGCTTTTGCTGTTCCCACTCAGCTTGTAATCCTGTCGCCAATGCAAACAACATTATAACACATAAGATTAATCTCATGTTGTTACCCTCAATGCTAACAGTATCATCATCCCTTTCTCTTCCCCCTAACGCAATAGCTTATCCATAAATTTGACCGCTTAACGCAAACTCCTCCTCTATCTATTATACCCTATATACTATATATGTCAACCACACTTGGCAAAAATCTTTATCGTATCGCACCTCCCTAAAATACCTAATCTTCAACGCTAGGCCTTTCCTCTTCTTCCCTATATAATCTATAACCCCCTACCTATAAAAACCGTATCCCTCTCCCTATCTACTACTTAGCCGCCTTTCCCTATTCCTAAACGCTTCTCCCCTATATCTACCCCCTCCCCACTATCACCCCC
>Ga0208461_1000168_pt1 | contig 64072 bp, 73 predicted proteins | sample AD_JPNTR4_MetaG_FD_184448 | JGI IMG/M metagenome (GOLD analysis project Ga0208461, IMG submission 184448) | Active sludge microbial communities of municipal wastewater-treating anaerobic digesters from Japan - AD_JPNTR4_MetaG (SPAdes) (version 2) | ecosystem: Engineered > Bioreactor > Anaerobic...
TGCTTTGCCTCTTTTCCCATTATCAATGCCTGCCCTTAACCAATGGCAACGGTCTTTACAAAATAGTCCTCTTTTTTTCAAATAGCCTTATAGGAACATGGAGAAGACCTGAATCCCGTGTATTCATTATGTCGACAAAATGATATTTTTTGGATGGCTTGTTAGTCAATCTCCCAGGCATAGCCCTCATGCAAGATGCTGCATTACTCATAGCAGGCGATCTTTTTTTAAGGGTGTCCATGTTCTTAAAGAACCAAAAAATGATGTTTCTGATTAATACATGCCTGTATCTTATGGAAACATATGTAGCAAAAAAAGACATAGTGAGGATTGCAATAAATATGTGAATCTAATATAATACCAAGGGGTTGCAGTATTTAGATGGTCTGGCATCATGATTGCTTTTGATTTTAAGAACAAACTTTAACCTTGAGAAATATGTAAAAAATATAAAAACGAAAGGAGCCATGATGGAACTTTCTCAGGAACAGAGGGATATAAGACAGGCGGCCCGTGAATTTGCAGAAGGGGAGTTTAAGGACAGGGCAAAGGAATTTGATGAAAAAGAGGAATTTGACCTCTCTATATGGAAAAAGGCATGTGAAAACGGTTTTGTAGGGACATTTATAAAAGAGGAATACGGTGGACACGGGCTTGGATTTCTTGAGCATTCTCTCATTGCAGAGGAGTTCTGGAGGGTAGACCCTGGCTGTGGTCAGGCAGTTTTATCTACCACGTTTGGGTCAGAGATGATCCAGGCCTTTGGTTCAGAGGAGATAAAAAAGAAGTATCTGCCCCCGCTGGTTAGAGGTGATGCTATAATGGGCTTTGGCATAACAGAGCCAGATGCAGGCAGTGACGCAGCAGGTATCAAAACAAGGGCTGAAAAAAAGGGTGATAAATACATTATAAATGGCTCAAAGATGTTTATCACAAACGGTTGCATTGCAGACTATCTCCTTGTCTTCTGCGTTACAAATCCCGATGAGAAAAACAGCCATAAAAGACACAGCGCTATCCTTATAGACACAAAACAGCCCGGTTATGAGGCGAATAAGATACACGGAAAGATGGGTATTAGGGCATCCAATACAGCAGAGATTGCATTAAATAATGTGGAGGCACCCGTTGAAAACCTCATAGGCAAAGAGGGCAATGGCTTCTATCAGCTCATGGATTTTTTCAACAAGACGAGGAACCATGTGGCAGCCCAGGGGGTAGGGGTAGCCCAGGGCGCCCTGGAGCTGGCCATCTCCCATGTAAAAAAGAGAAATGCCTTTGGGGGGACACTCTCAAGGTTACAGGGTATCCAGTTTTTGCTCGCTGAGATGATAACAAGGATCGAGGCAGCAAGGAGTCTCTACTGGAGGGCTGCATATACAGTGGATAAGGGCAATCCGGATCCATCACTTATCTCCATGGCCAAGTGGTATGCCGGTGATACTGCTGTCTATGTGGTGAATCAGGCACTGCAACTCCATGGAGGTTATGGCTATATAAGTGACTACGATATACAGAGGTTTTACAGAGATGCCAAGATTGTGGAGATATACGAGGGTTCAAGGGAGGTGGAGAAGGCTATAATCGGAGCCGAGGTATTGAAGAGAAACTGGATGAAGGCATAGAGATTCTGGAACTTATAGAAGAGTTATTTGTTAGTAAGGTAGACCCTGTCTTTTAAGGTGCGTTGAAAGAGGCTCTAAAACCTATATCTTATAAGGGTTAAACTATGCCTGAGCATAATTTTGTTCCGTTTTAAATGGAGTTTTCAAAAGTAAAAACAATCAAGGGGGATGATAATTTGAAAAAGTTTGTTCTTTTTGCATTTAACGGCGAGGCGATGTGTTTTGTCCATGTGCTTTTAAACGGCATGGATATGATAACAAAAGGTTATGATGTTAAAATTATAATTGAGGGTGCTGCAACAAAATTACTTCCTGAGATGAAAAAAGAAGGTAGTCTATTATTCGGGCTATATAAAAAGGCACATGATAAAGGTATTATAGAGGGTGTATGCCGGGCATGTTCTGCAAAAATGGAGACAATGGAAGATGCCCTGGCAATGGGACTTACACTTCTTGATGACATGTCAGGCCATCCTTCTATTTCGAGATACATTGAAGAAGGTTATGTAGTAATTACATTTTGATGCTTTTTACAAGTAAAAAAGACTTCTATTGAAACCACGCATAATAATCATCCAGTAGATAGAGGGCTGCAAGGGAGTTGTGCCCTGTAACTCGGTATTTTACGGCAAGTATAGTTGAAAGTGCCTTTGCATATTAAAAAAAACAATGAATCGTGTCTATTAAAGGCAGTATAACACATTTTCAGTATATTGGATTTTATATATTTTCCAGTTTGTTGTATAGTTTCTTTCTGCTTATGCCGAGGATGCGGGCCGCCTTGCTTTTGTTGCCACCCACTGAATTCAATACATGGCGTATATGCTCTATCTCCAATTCTGCAAGACTCGTTCCCCCTTCTTTGAGCTTTTTTATGTCTGGCCCTTTAATCTGGCTATAACCTGAAGCGAAGATGGCCTCTGGTAGGTCCTCAGGGAGTATCTCTTTTCTGTCCATGCTTATAAGACATGCCCGCTCTATGACATTTGCCAGCTCCCTCACATTACCAGGCCAGTAATATCCCTTTATAAGCTCTTTTACCTTTTCTGAAAGCTGTTTTTTTTCACCGGCCCGTGCAAATTTTGTTAGGAAATATTCAACAAGAAGGGGTATATCCTCTTTTTTTTCCCTTAACGGAGGAAGCTGTATAACAAAGGCATTCATCCTGAAAAAAAGGTCTTTTCTGAACCTGCCCTCTTTTACCTCATTGGCAAGGTCTTTATTTGTTGCAAATACAAAACGGACATCCACCCTTGTCTCCTTTGTATCTCCCAGTTTCATAAATGTGCCGTTTTCCAGGACTCTTAGGAGCTTTGCCTGGATGGCAGGGCTCATATCCCCTATTTCATCCACAAAGAATGTACCTTCATTGGCTATCTCAAGGAGTCCGGGTTTGTTGTTATGGGCACCTGTAAATGCACCTTTTTTATAACCGAACAGCTCGCTCTCAAGCATGGATTCCTGTAATGCACTGGAGTTTATGGCAACAAAGGGATTTGATGACCTGGGGCTTAGGCTGTGTATTGCCCTTGCTGCAAGCTCCTTGCCTGTCCCTGTCTCGCCCTGTATGAGGACAGGGGTATCAGAGGCTGCCACAAGGGCTATTAAGTCTTTTACCCTCTGCATCTGTTTGCTATTACCTACAAACTCATCCTGGATACTTATCCTCTGGATATGCTCTCTAAGCAGGATGTTTTTATCCTTTAGCGATTTTTTTTCGTACGCCTTGGATATTACGCTGGATAACTCGGATATTTTACACGGTTTGGTCAGATAATCGTATGCGCCCAGCTTCATGGAGCGTATGGCTGTATCTATTGATGCATAGCCTGTGAGCATAATAACCTCAATGGTTGGCTCTGCATTTCTCAGTTTCGAGAGCAGGTCAATCCCATCTATATCAGGTAGTTTTATATCCAGGACAGCCACATCAAAGTCATCCTGGCCTATAATCTTCAATGCCTCTGCACCCGATGCCACAGTTGTTACATCCATTCCTTCTTTTGATAGTTGTTTCATGAAGGCCTGGGCTAACTGTATCTCATCATCTACTATGAGGACTCTTATCATATAAACATACTCCTTAAAATCCTATATGGCCTCTCCCGGGAGTTTTATAAAAAAAGTGGTCCCTATCCTTGGTGTGCTCTCCACAGATATAGCTCCCCCCATTTCATCAAGAAGTTCCTTGCATAGAGATAGACCAAGACCGATGCCTTTTTTTACCTCTTTTGTGGTAAAGAACGGTTCAAAGACCTTTTCGATTATAGAGGCAGGGATACCTATCCCGTTGTCTGTTATCTCTATAGATATGGCTCTACCCAGAGGGAATGTCCTTATGGTGATAGCTGCATCTGAACGGTCCTCAACAGCATCTATTGCATTCTTGATTACGTTTGTGAAGACCTGGCGGACTGCGCTTATGTCACCTATGGCACAGGGCAAAGATGGGTGTAACTCCATTGTTATCTTTATAGGGCTTCCATCTGGTATGGTAGATTCTATGATATCCTCGATGAGACCATTGATATCTATGGGTGTCTTTTCAAGACCATTCTTCTTAGGGATATTCAGGAGGTCTCTTACGGCATTTTTACAGCGGAAGGCCTGCTCCTGGACAATATCGAGGCAGGCCTTGAGTTCCTCCAATTCCGATTGATTGAGATTGTTCTGGATTAGGCTATCAACGGATGAACGTGCTAATTCTGCATAGGCAACAAGGGTGGCAAGGGGGTTATTGAGCTCATGGGCAACCCCTGCGATAAGCCTTCCCAGTGTTGCCATCTTTACCTCCTGCATAAGTTTTGCCCTTGTTTTAACACGGTCTGTGGTCTCTTCTATGATGCATAGAAGTCCCTCTACAGAACCGTCTTTCCCAAAGAGGGGAACACCTTTAAAGTCCATATAGAGGTTTCTATCACCCCTATAGGTAACAAAGGGGAAATCCCATAGATGGAATGGTTCACCGGATAGCCCCTTTTTTATATAATCTGCGAGCCCTGAGCTTATGGTATAAGGGTTTTTAAGCCAGTTGAAACCTATGAGTTTCTTTTCAGCCTTTTCATTAAGGCCAGAGAGTCTTGCCAATGCAGGATTTACGCTGGTAAATACACCATCCCTATCAAGGGTGAAAATCGCCACAGGCGCATTATCTATTATTGCCTTGTTGAATTCGTTTAAACGCCTCAATTCATCTTGTGCAATCTTCTTTGCTGTTATGTCCTCTATAGAGCCTTCCTGATATAGAAACCTCCCTTCCTTGTCAAATACCCCCCTTACATTCATGGATACCCATATCTTTGTCCGGTCTTTCTTGTATAATTCACATTCAAAACCAACGACCAATCCCTTTTCCTCTAATAGGCGAATTAGCCTCTCTCTTGCAGAGGGGTCTACATAATGTTGGTGTCCTATATTCCAGATATTTGAAAGACACTCTTCAGGGGATTCATATCCAAGCATACGGCTTAAAGCAGGGTTTACCACGAGTATCTTCCCTTCTCTGGTTGCCTGAAATATACCCTCTACAGCATTTTCGAATATGCTTCTGTAGCGCTTCTCTGCCTCTATGAGCATCTGCTCTGTCTTTTTTCTTTCAGTTATATCAAGGAGTGTGCCTATTACAGCAGGTTTATCTTCATACACTGTAGCTGAGCCATAGACCTCTGCATAATATATCTCGCCATTTTTTCTTATCCCCCTGAATTCTGAATGGATAGACTCAACTTTTCCAGAGATTCTATTCTGGATGTTGTCTCGGACCATAGGCCAGTCTTCTGGGTGGACTACCTTTTCAGGGTTTACCTTTCCTATTAGTTCTTCAGGTTTATACCCGAGTATCTCGGCAAGCTTTGCATTGACATATTTGAAGACATCGTCCTGGATAACATATATGCCCACCACAGATTTCTCGGCGAGGTTCTTAAACTTCCTCTCTGATTCCTGTAGTGCCTTCTCAGTATGATCCGTCTTTTTTTTGACCATAAACTGCCCTTTCTTTTTTTTCTCTATATTTTATATAGCAATTTAGATGCCATAGGATTTTCACAAAACATGCAGAGGTCTTGAAATTCATGGAAGATGAATTTAATGTTTAGTAAATACAACAGGTTATAGATAGGGATCTCACGGATGTGCAACAAATACAGACTCCAGACAATAGACTACAACTATGACATTTTCAACATATAAAATTCCAAAGGGTCTCATCACGGATGTGCCCCAGAGTATGAGGCCTTTTTCAAAGGTTTCAATATCTACAAAATTATATAGGTCGGAAAGAAACATTTTATTGTATAAATATTGCACAAATTGTATCATTTTGATACATATGTGTAAAGAGGATACATAAAAATAACAGGATGAAAATGCAAATTGATTATAACAGGCTATTTTCATTATGAAGACCATTGTAGATAGGGTGTGGTATAGACATTGCATATATAATTCACATGTCGCAGACAGATACTTAAAATAAAGGGGTTGTAATATGCAGGAACAGGCAGCAAGCCGTGTCTTGGTTTGTATTCAGTGTGGCAAATGCACAGGCGGTTGCCCTGAATCAGGGAGGACACCTTTCAATATAAGGATGCTTGTGAGAAAGAGGCAGTTTAAATATGCCATAGAAGAGGCATTGCCCTGGTATTGCACTGCCTGCAATGCATGCACCCTCCGCTGTCCAAGGGATGTCAAGCCTTCAGAGATAATAATCGAGATAAGGTCCTCTATGGTAGAGGAAGGAAACATACCTGTAACTATCCAGAAGGCACTGGAGAGCACCTTTGTCCAGAAAAACCCATGGGGTAAACCAAGGTCAAAAAGGGGTGATTGGGCTGAAAAACTCGGTTTTAAGGTCCCCCATATATCTGAGACAGAACATAAGAGGCTTTTATTTTCATGCTGTATCCATGCATATGACCCGAGGTGCATGGTGATACCAGTAAATGTGGCCACATTATTGAATAAGGCAGGTTATGAATTTGGCATACTCGGTGAGGAGGAGTGTTGCTGTGGAAATGAGATAAGGCGTATTGGCGAGGTTGGTCTATTTGAGGAACTCATGGAGGAGAATATAGCAAACTTTAAAGAATATGGCGTCCAGGAGATAATCGCCCTATCACCTCACTGCATGAACACCATGAAGAACGAATACGGGGATATGGGGATAAAGGTTGTGCACTACACAGAGGTCTTATCTGACCTTATAAAAGAAGGTGCATTGAAGACCGAAAAACCATTGGAAAGTGGGATAATATACCATGATCCCTGTTTTCTGGGTAAACAAAATAAGGTCTTTGAACCACCGAGGGAAATATTGAAAAGCTTAAAGAATGTCAATGTCCATGAGTTTGTTAGGTCTCGTGATATATCTCTTTGCTGCGAAGGAGGAGGGGGTAGGATGTTTTTTGATGTAGAGGTACCTTATCAAAGAAATGGTGAGATAAGGGTGACTGATGCACAAAAGGCAGGTGCTGATACCATTGCCACTGCCTGTCCCTTCTGCCTTATGAACCTTGAAGACCCGGCAAAGGAAAAAGGGATTTTTGTGAAGGACATATCAGAAATACTTATGGAGGTTATTTAATGGATATTATAGTGCTTACAAAAAGGGTACCTGTAACACAGGAAGAGGAGCTTAAGGTAGCCCCGGATGGGAGGTCTGTGGATCTATCAAGGGTCCCCTTCAGGATGAACGACTGGGATAACTATGCTGTTGAAGAGGCTGTAAGGCTTTGCGAAAAACAGGGGGGTGTGATAACAGGGGTATCCATAGGCGATATGGAGTCCGATGAGGTCTTGAGAAGAGCAATAGCCATGGGCGCAAAAGATGGATGCCTAATCGAGTCCCAGACAGTGGTCCATGACCCCTTTACAAGGGCACTACTCCTTAAGGGCTTCATAGAAAAGGAGAATATACCCTTTAATATGATCTTCGGAGGGGTCCAGGCAGAGGATGACCAGTTTGGTGTTACATGTGGCATCCTTGCTGCCATGCTCGGGCTACCCTTTGCATCTATGGTCATAGGTATAGATGACATACAAAAGGATACAGTAATACTGAGGAGGGAGCTTGAAGGCGGGATACAGGAGAGGATAAGTATAAAGACACCATGCGTTCTTTCCATCCAGAGTGGTATAAACGAACCGAGGTATGTATCCATCATGGGGATAAGAAAGGCATCAAAGGTGGAGAGAAGGTATTTTAAGGCAGAAAAATATTTGGATGGGGGTGCAGGTAGCCTTATAGATGTTACAAGGTGGTTCTATCCACCAAAAAAAGAAGGCGCTGTCATCCTCCAGGGTGAGTTAGATGATGCATGCAAACAGTTGATAGGTATACTTAAAGAAAAGGGGGTGCTCCAGTGAGCTACACACTTATCATCTCTGAGGTAAGAAGAGGAGTTTTTGAGGAGAGGAATCTTGATTCCCTTGGTCTTGCCCATATGTTGAAAAAATCCGTATATATGCTTTTGCCTGATGGCCAGTATCCAGTAAATGAAAAGTGGTCAGATGTATTGATTAAGACAGACATGAAAGAAGAGATGTTTTCCATGCCCAAAAACATATGTCTCTTGCTTGAGAAGGTCATAGATAGATTCGAAATGCCGGATGAGATAATCCTGACCCATTCTTCATCAGGGACAGAGTTTCTTCATCAGGGACAGAGTGTGCTTCCTATATAGCCGGCTATTTTAAGCTCCCTGTAATAACAGATGTAAACGGCATGGATAAGGATGCCAAGACCTTCTATAAAAGCTATTACTCCGATAAGGTTTATGGTGAATTTTCCGTTACAGGGCAAGGGCCTGTTGTTATTACTGTAAGAAGCGGTGCGTTCAGGGGATATATGGAAGAGAGGCCTGATTCATATAAAAAGGAGACCATTGAGGGTGTATCCCCGGACAGCGATAGGACCTTTATTGAGTTCGTCGAAGAAGAAAAGACAGAGATAGATATAACAAAGGCAGAGTTTCTCGTATCTGTAGGCAGGGGTGTAGGTAATAAGGATGAATTACCTGCATATGATGAACTGACAGGGATTTTAAACGCTACACTGTCGTGCTCAAGGCCTGTTGTAGATAAGATGTGGCTACCCAAGGCAAGGCAGGTAGGTCAATCAGGTAAGACAGTGAGGCCAAAGGTTTATCTTGCCATGGGTATTAGCGGTGCATTCCAGCATATAACAGGTATGAAGGATTCTGAGTGCATAATAGCGGTGAATAAAGACCCGGAGGCACCCATATTCCAGTATGCCCACTACGGTATTGTGGGGGATATGAATAAGGTGAGGGACAAGCTTAAAGAACTCTTGAAGGGATAAAATAAAGGGCATCTTCTGTCCTTTTTTATAAGGGTGAATAATTGTCTGAAATACATGTGTTGGTCATAGGTGGTGGTATAGCAGGGATAACAGCTGCTCTCGAGCTTGCCTCCTGCGGGGTAGAGGTAACCATGCTTGAGGAGGGTCCGTCCATAGGAGGCAGGATGATACAGCTCGATAAGACATTCCCAACCCTTGATTGTTCATCATGTACCTTGACCCCCAAGATGGTAGAGGTAGCCCTTAATCCAAAGATAGAGCTCCTGACCCTTGCAATGCCCATAGAGGTATTAAGGGAAAGCAGGGGATTTAAGGTAAAGATAAGAAAAAGGCCAAGGTATGTGGATATGTCAAGGTGCACTGCCTGCGGGCTTTGTTCAGATGCATGTGTCATGAAAGGCAGGATAAGACATGAATTCGATTGCAATCTCAGTAAAAGGCCTGCCATATACATACCCTTTCCCCAGGCTGTGCCTCAGAAATATCTCATCGATGGTATGGGCTGTCTTTTTATCTCAAGGGGAAAATGTAAGAAGGCATGCGTTGATGTATGCGGACCCAATGCCATAGATTTCAGCCAGAAAGAGGAGATATTAGAGAGGTATTACGACTCTATAATAGTTGCACCGGGCTTTGACCTCTATGACCCTACAGAAAAAAAGGAATTGGGATACGGCACTCTCGAAGGGGTATTAACAGGGTTAGAGTTTGAGAGGTTATGTTCTGTTACAGGGCCTACAGGAGGCGAGATAAAATTAAACGGAAAGGTCCCCAGGAGGTTCTATTTCATCCAGTGCGTAGGCTCAAGGGACAGGCAGACAGGGGCCCGTTTCTGTTCAAGGGTATGCTGCATGTATACTGCAAAACATGCAAACATAATAAAGGATAGGATAAAAGATGCCCAGATATATATATCCTATATAGATGTGAGGGCATATGGCAAGGGTTATGAAGAATTCTACAAAAATACCCAGGATGCAGGGACATTCTATATAAGGGGTATCCCCGGTGAGGTAGTTCAGACCAAAGAAGGCCTCTTAGTGAGGGTTGAGGATATGTTAAGCGGTGAGATAAGGGAGATAGATACGGATGTGGTTATACTGGCAACAGGGGTGAGACCCCACAAAGGCACTGAAGAACTCTGTAATATAATGTCTCTAAAAAAGGACGAATACGGGTTTATAAAGGTCAATGCCACTGAGCCATCAAGGACAAACATAGAAGGCATATTTGTGTGTGGTATGGCATCGGGACCAAAGGACATAGCAGATACAGTAGCGTCTGCCGGTGAGGCTGTGGCGAGATGTATGGAATATCTCAAAGAGTGAATATAAAAGGTGAAAAGTGAGGATCGGGATATTTATCTGTCACTGCGGGCATAATATAAAGTCTACAGTGGATATAGAGGGGTTAAAGGGGTATTTTAAAGGTCTTAATAACATCGCATGTGTAGAGGATTATCCCTTCATGTGCTCTGAGCCTGGTCAGGCACTTATCAAAAGTAGTATTGAAAGATTTGGTCTTGGAAGGGTAATCATAGCAGCATGCACAAAGGCACTCCATCAGGATATGTTTAAAAACCTTGTCAGGGATGCAGGGCTAAACCCATTTTTACTAAGAAGGGTCAGCATAAGGGAACACTGTTCATGGACAGGTGAAGATATAGAAAAGAATACCTCAAAGGCCATAAGGCTGATTAGGGCAGGTATATACTCTTCAGCCCACTACGAGCCCCTTGAGGAGAAACAGGTTGAGGTAAACAAGTCAGCCCTTATCCTGGGTGGCGGTATCTCAGGGATGAGTGCAGCGGCATTCCTGGCAAGGGCAGGCATGGAGGTCTATCTCGTAGAGAAAGAAAAAGAGCTTGGCGGTCATGTGAGGCATCTCGAGGATGTCTGGCCGGTGAGGGAGAGGGGTAAAGATATTATAGAGAGGATGACCGAGGAGTTAAAGACCCTCAATAATGTCCACATATTCACATCATCGAGGCTTGTCTCCTTTGGGGGTTCATTCGGCAACTACGAGGCAGTCATCGAAAACAGTGGAGGAGAAATAAAGGTCATAGTAGGTGGTGTTATTGTAGCCATAGGCTTTACAGCCTTTGACCCTTCAATAAAGCCTGAACTCCAATATGGCATTGATAAGAGGGTAATTACAACCCTTGAATTTGAAGAGAAAATGCATGAGCTTCCAATAAAGGAGGGCTCAAGGGTGGCAATCCTCCACTGCATTGGCTCAAGGGATGAGATTATAGGCAGGCCATACTGCTCAAGGATATGCTGTATCAATGCCATAAAGACCGGAGAGGCAATCAAAAACCGTTTCAAGGACTCTTATGTCGAGTCCTTTTATATGGATGTGAGGTCTCATCCCAGGGGAGGAGAAGAGTTTTACGAGGACACCCAGGAAAAAGGTCTCCTGTTCACAAGGGCAAACATATCCGAGATTATCCCGGAGCAGGGCGGTCTCGTATTAAGGGGCGAGGATACACTCCTTGGTATGCCCTTTGAGAGGGAATTTGACCTTGTTGTCCTCTCCATTGGCATGTCACCCCCTAAGGATAATCAGGAGATTGCAGGCCTCCTTAAGATAACCCTTGATAAAGACAGATTTTTTCTTGAGGCACATCCAAAACTCAGGCCCTATGATACAGCCCTGAAGGGGATATTTATTGCAGGGACATGTTCAGGCCCAAAGGATATGGAGGAATCCATAAACCACGGAAGGGCATCGGCAGTGAAGCTCTACGGGCTTTTAAACCTCGGATATGCCTTTATTGAGCCTTTTGTGGCCTATGTAGATCCAAAGAGATGCAGTGGTTGCAGGATGTGTGAACAGGCATGTGTGGCAAAGGCTATCAAATTCGACGAAGGTCTCCATATCGTAAGGGTGGAGGAGGCAGCATGTATGGGCTGTGGCCTCTGCAATGCCACATGTCCGTCTTCTGCCATAGCCCTCAAAGGCTACAAGGATACCATAATTGATGATGAGATAAGTGCGCTAACAGAGGCAGTTTAGGGTAGAGCAATGTTAGATATAGATAATGTATCTACGGAGGTTAAATATGGCTGAAGGCAACAAAGAAACGCCTGAGATAATAGGATTTGCATGTTCGTTTTGTTCATTCAAGGCCTCTGAGATGGCCGGGAGCCTGAGGATGAAATATCCTGAAGGGGTAAAGCTCATAGAGGTCCCGTGTTCCAGCAGGGTTGACCCTGCCTTTATCATAAAGGCATTGATGGAGGGTGCGGATGGCGTATTCGTTGCCGGCTGCCACCCGGGGGACTGTCACTTCATAAAGGGTAACTATTATACCAGGAGGAAGATAGCGGCATTAAAAGAGATGTTTCGTGCCTTTTCCATAGATGGGAAGCTAAGGCTCTTCTGGGTCAGCGCCTCTGAGGCCAGGAGGTTTGTTGATAAGGTTACAGATATGTATAACAACATAAAGGAAACGAAAAGATGAAAGGGAAAAAGCTTAAAAATAGCCATTTAGATTCCTTATTCGATGGTTTTCTAAAGGAAGAGGGCAGTATTATTTTGGGATTTAAAAGAGATGGCAATGCCATTGGCCACCACATATTCAAGGGCAGCGCAAAAGATTACTCCCTTATTAATCCTTTTTTTAGTGCCAACGGTGCCATTTATTTCAGGAGGCTGTTTTCAAAAGGGGCAAAACTCCTTTTCATCTTGAGACCATGCGAGATAAGGGCATACGTGGAGCTGACAAAACTCACACAGATTGAGAGGGAAGGCATCGTTGCCATATCAGTAGACTGTCCAGGCACAGAATCAGAAAAAGAAAAGACAGATAGGGCTTCTCTCCCAGAGGATATAAGAGACTATTTTAAAGGGGATAACAAAAAACGCTGGGCATGCATCAACTGCAGGGAAAAAAGAGGGGTTGTGGGAGATGCAGGTATAAGGCTGGATAGGGATTACAACATGTGGATTATCCCGTATACTGAAAAAGGGGAGAGATTGATTGAAACCTTAGAGGGAGAATTGACAGATATACCTATTGATATGGCAATAAGCCCGGATAGACAAACGGATAGTTTCAAGACTGATATGGATGCATTGCGGTCAGACCTGAAGAGGTGTGTCCTCTGTATGAACTGCCGGGATATGTGCCCTGTTTGTTACTGTGTTGATTGTGTATTCAATGGAGATGAATACCTGCCCAGAGGTGATGCACTTTTAAATAAGGTCTTACGGACAGGCTCAACGGATATGCCCCAGGGAAAAGAACTCTTTCACCTTATAAGGATGTATCATGTCTCCCAGACATGTGTAGGTTGCGGTGCCTGCGAAGAGGCATGCCCCCAGGATATACCCCTTACTAAATATTTCAAGGGCATCTCAGAGAGGCTTCAGGGTATTTTTTCTTATATGTCCGGGAGGGGTTTCGATGAGGCCATACCCTATACCACATTTATAGAGGATGAGTTAAAAGATGCAGAGGATTGATAGTAATCACATGAATGAAAGGGTCTTTGAGCTTACAGGCTATCGCAGAGAGGACTTCTCCGTATGCCTCGGCTGTAAGATATGTGCATCTGTTTGCACTGTCAATGATTTGGCAATAAATGTAAATCCCCAGGACATCCTCCTTTCCCTTTTCATGGGTAAGGCGGTAGATAAGGCACATCCTCTATTCAGATACTGCACAAACTGTTATCAATGCACAAATGCCTGCCCCTGGGGTATAAGGATACCGGAGGTCATAAGGGCTGTCCGAGAAAGCCTCGGTATGGAGACATTGTTCGAGAGGGTTTTCAAGGTCCGAGAAAGCCTCGGTATGGAGACATTGTTCGAGAGGGTTTTCAAGGGTTCTGTGGGGATATGGGGCAGGGTATATGAGCCTTATATCTTTTTAAAGACAGGGTTGTTTCTCGCAAGAGAAGGGTATCTCAGATATATGCCGAGATGGACAGGATATATGAGCTTTCACCTCCCTAAGAAGGTGAAAATAAAGACGGGGTCATAAATGGAATTTGCATATTATCCAGGTTGTTCTTTAACGGGGTCTGCCAAAAAAAAAAAATTCGATAGAGGTGTAAGGAAAATTTTTTCTATGCTCGGTCATACCCTTGTGGATATCCCTGACTGGAACTGTTGCGGGGCATTTGAATATGGTGACAAGAGAAAGCTCATGGAATTGTCAGGAGAAAACCTGAAGAAGGCAAGGGATATATCAAAGGATATAATAGCACCATGCCCTGCCTGTTCGAGAAACCTCAAGGAGTCCAATGAAGACAGTGTCTTTAGGGTATATAACCCCATTGAACTCTTCACGAGGGAATTTCTCTCGGGCCTTAAAATTGAGAGGGATCTCAAAGGCCAGATATTTACACCCTATTATGGCTGTGTTCTTCTAAGACCTAAGGAGACCGCCATCCCTGACAGCAATGTCATGGAGGGCTTTGTTACAAATCTGGGTGGTGAGACTGCCGGGGAAAAGATAAAGGACAGGTGTTGCGGTGGCAGCCAGTTTTTCATAAACAAATGGGCAACCGAGAGGCTGTCGAGGATGATTATAGAGAAATCAAAGGGGATAATACTTGTATTCTGCCCCTTGTGCCATATGGCGCTTACCACATTCTCAAAAGACGAGAGGGTTGTGTATTTCACTGATCTTTTACTCTATGTAGCAGGGGAGAGGGCTCATATATGAAGATTCTGATAATAGGCGGTGGCATAAGCGGTATATCTGCTGCAAAGGTGGCCCTTGGCAAAAGACATGATGTAACAATCCTGGAATCCCAGGGGGTACCAGGTGGTCTTATGGCCCGTATAGCCAACTGCAGGGTAGGATTTAAGACTTTTTTTGACGAGATCAGAGAAAAAAATTAAGACTTTTTTTGACGAGATCAGAGAAAAAAAGGGATTAACAGTAATCAATGGCGCATGCATTGAAAAGGTAAAAAGGGTTGGCATGGGGTTTTCAGTGGGCCTTGACAACGGACAGGTGCTGGATGCAGACCGTGTAATAATATCAGCAGGCCTGACACCCTATGACCCTGTGGAATATAAAGGTAAAAGAGTCCTGACAAGCCTTGAATACGACAGTGTCATAGACCAGAGACAGGGTGAACTCCCTTCTGATTTTCACAAGATTGCATTTTTTCTGTGCGTTGGCTCCCGTTCAAAGGAATACCCCCTTTGTTCTTCAGTGTGTTGTTCCTATACCATAAGGGAGTTTCACAAGATTGCATTTTTTCTGTGCGTTGGCTCCCGTTCAAAGGAATACCCCCTTTGTTCTTCAGTGTGTTGTTCCTATACCATAAGGGAGATAAAGTGGACACTCCAGAGGGCCAAACCGGAGATAACTGTTTTTTACAATGACCTGAGGTTCTTTGGCCAGGAGTTTTTCATGGAGAGGGCATTCAGGGATTCAGGGGTGAGGTTTATAAGGGCAAATTCCAGATATTTTGACGAGGATGACGATGGTGTGACAGTGAGGTTTTATGCCGGAGGAGGTATAAAAGAGGAGCGCTTCAACTATGCTGTCCTTGCCATAGGCCTAAGACCCAATCCTGAACTTAAAAAACTGGCAAGCCTCTTTGGTTTTTCCCTGAATGAATACGGATTTGTCAGGGAGGATAGACCCCTTACCACAGATGCAGAGGGTGTGTATGTCTCCGGTGGTGCCCTTGAACCCATGAATATCAAGGATTCCATATTAACAGGTTTCGGTGCAGGGTTTCTGGCATCAATGGATGGGGACACAAGAGATGACCTTATATCGTATAACAATATCATTTACAGGGAAGAGCCCCCTGCTTTTGACATATCAGATTCAGGCCATAACATATATCTATTCTATCTTGCCACAGAGAACCCGGGGCATGCATATCTCTATGAGTATGTATCAGCGAGATACATTGAGGCAGCAAGGATGCTAAAGAGAGAAAAAAAGGATGTCTATGTGGTGACGAGGAATATGGTGACGCCTTCCTATGCTGAGATTGATTATGAACAGGCAAGGAGGGAGGGTGTTGTATTTATACACCTGGAAGAGGAAGAGCAGGCCTTCTTTGATAACAGCGTCTTTAAGATTACAGGATGCGGCAGGGATATCACTATTGAGAACCCGAGGATTATCCGTCTTGACGATTATATAGATGGGTTAAAGGAGAAGGAGTTTCTTTCTCTATACAGGTCTGAGCCCCAATTGAGATGGTCTCCTACAAAATGGAACAGAAAGAGATACCATATAGGATTTATAAGACACCCCAGGGACAAAAGATGGGAAGACAGGGAGAGGCTTGGCGCTATAGGTGAGATAACCCTGAACATGATAGAAGAGAGGGTCTTGCCCCAGGTCAACGAAGAAAGGTGTAGCGGTTGTGGCTCATGCAAAAACGCCTGTCCCCATGAGGCAATAGAGATAGAGTTAAAACAGAAAGACCTTGCAATCTTTGGCCCTAACCCAACAACCTTCATCCCCATCGCCCATATAAGGGAGGATACATGTGCAGGCTGTGGTCTTTGTGTCTCCACCTGCCCATCTGATTCCATATCCATGGAGGCACAGGAATTCCTTGGCCTTGAAAATTCTTGACAACCCCTAATAAATAATAGCAAAATTAAACCTATAAGGTGGTATTGAGATGCCATGGAGAATAAGGGGCATCAAGATATTGGTCTAAATGTTGACTTAGACAATACCGGCCAGAGAGGATCGAATATCGATAACCAAACCATAAACATGGATGAATCGGCCTATAAGGACTTATTTGAAAATGCTGTTATGGGCATATATCAGAGTACGCCTGATGGTCGTTTTCTTAATGTTAACAATGCCTTTGTCCATATGCTCGGTTACTGCCTTTGTCCATATGCTCGGTTACAGCTCAAAAGAGGAGCTTCTGGAAGGCATAAGGGACATAGCCCGTCAATTCTATGTGAACCCAGAAGACAGAGAGAGATTTAAGCAGTCCCTTGCAGAAAAGAATGAACTAAGGGATTTCGAGGTGGAGGTCCGCTGCAAAGGCGGGGGTACCATATGGATTGTAAGTAACACCAGGGCTGTTAGAGACATAAAGGGCAATATCATTTATTATGAGGGCACTGTCCAGGATATAACAGAACGAAAGAGGGCTCAGGATGAACTTAAAAAGGTTCACAGGCAGCTTTTTGACATCATAGACAACCTCCCGGATGCAACATTTGTCATCGACGAGCATAGAAGGGTGATAGCCTGGAACAAGGCTATAGAGGATATGACAGGGGTTAAAAAGAAAGATATTATTGGTCAAGGTGACTATGCCTATTCAATCCCGTTTTATGGCAAAAGACGACCCATACTCATCGACCTCCTATTTATAACAGATGTTGAGATAGAGAAGAAATACGATTTTGTCCATAAGAGGGGCAATACATACTATGTAGAGGTCTTTGTCCCCGGGGTATACAGGGGTAAGGGCGGATACCTCTGGGCAGCGGCATCAAGGCTCTTTGATGAGGAAGGCAGGGTCATAGGTAGGTGCCATGGAGTCCATAAGGGATATTACTGAATGGAAGAGGGCAGAGGCACAGTTAAAGGCCAGTGAGGAGAAATACAGGGGTATATTTGACAATGCAGTAGAGGGTATATTCCAGACTTCACCGGAAGGGAGGTTTATAAGTGTTAACCCTGCCCTTGCAGCCATGATGGGTTTTGATTCCCCTGAGGAGATGATAGAAAAATTTACAGATATAGGGAGGCAACACTATGTAATCCCTGGAGAGAGGGAGCGATACAGGAGACTCCTTGCGGAGAATGGTTTTGTAAAGGGTTTTGAGGTCCAAGTTTATCGCAAGGACAGCAAAAAGATATGGATATCAGTAAGCTCAAGGGCAATATATGATGCCGCAGGTAGGCTTGACCATTACGAGGGCACGGTAATAGATATAACAAAGAGAAAAGAGGCAGAAGAAGACCTAAAAAAGGCATATGGAACCATAAGAGACATCATAGAGGGCACACCCACTGGTATATATGTAGTAAATGAGGATGGATACATGGAATATGCAAATCCAGCATTTGCTGAAATCTCAGGTATTGAGCTGGATAAGATTAAATCAATAAATGTCTTAGAACTCTCCACATATAAAGAAGCCGGCTTATCAGATAAGATAAAGTCTGCCCTGGAAGGTCAATCGTTTTCTATCGGGCCGATGGAGTATACCTCTTATCACAGCAGGAAAAAAACTATAAGGAGATATACCGGTATACCCATTGAAGAGGCAGGTAAAAGAAAGGCCGTTATATTTATTGAGGATTTGACAGAGTTAAAAGAGGCTGAAAAACAACTAAAAAAGGAGCGAGAGACATTCTTCTCCATCCTTGAGAACTCCATGAACGGTGTTATCCTTGTAGGACAAGACGGGAGATTTAGTTATGTAAACCCGGAATTCACTAACATCACAGGCTATACAATAGATGATGTCCCTGATGGAAGGCATTGGTTTCATAAGGCATTCCCAGACCCTGAGTATAGAAGGCATATCATAGGTGAGTGGAAGAAGGATAGAACCAGGGGAAAGAGGGGGGCAAACCTCCAGTTCCATGTGGTCTGCAAAGACAAATCAGTCAAGGAGATAGAGTTTAAGTCTACACACCTTGAAGACGGATCTTCTGTAACAATACTCTCTGACATAACAGAGTTAAAGCATGCTGAAAGGGCATTAAGGGAGAGCGAGGAGAGATTTCGTTCCCTCTTTGAGGGCTCAAGGGACGCCATATATTTTACAAAGGGTAACGGCAACCTGATAGATGGCAACCAGGCGTTTATAGAGATGTTCGGTTATAAGAGGGAGGAGATAAAACTGCTTAATGCAAGGGTTGCGTATGCCGATGGGGAGGAGATAGAGAGACTAAAAAAGGTCTTAAAGCGTAATGATTTTGTCAAGGACTTTGATATAAGGCTTAAGAAAAAGGACGGGTCTATTATGGACTGTCTCCTCACTGTCTCCTGCAGGAGGGACGAGAAGGGAAAGGTATACGAATATCAGGGCATAGTAAGGGATATAACAGAGAGGAAAAAGACAGAGGAGGCAGTAAGATACATGGCATTCCATGATATGCTCACAGGCCTTCCCAACCGTTCTCTCTTTAATGACAGGCTTAATGTAGCCTTGGCACATGGAGAGCGTTTTGAGAAGATGGTGGCTGTCATGATGCTTGACCTGGATAGATTCAAGGAAGTAAACGATACCTATGGTCATACTACAGGAGATAGATTGCTAAAGGCAGTGGCAGACAGGCTTATAAGCCAGATACGTAAAGGCGACACAGTGGCAAGGATGGGCGGGGATGAGTTTATGCTTATATTTACAGACTTAAAAGACAGAGAAGATGCCAGGGCTATAGCAGAGAAGATTGTCGATGAGTTTAAACCCCCCATACACTTCAATGGGATAACACTCTATATAACCATAAGCCTCGGTGTAGCCTTATTCCCTTATGACGGACAAGACATAGATACCCTTGTAAAGAATGCAGACATTGCCATGTATGGTGTGAAATATTCCGGGAGAAATGGCTATAGATTCTATGAACAAGACCAGAGATTAAAAGGGGATAGACCAGAGGCATTTAATTGAAAGGGTCAGCCCCATCATTTTAAAAAATCAGGGATAATGGATTGAAAAATAGAGCATGAGATTCTTTTATAGTGGTGTCCTCACAGGGCTATAGCCCTCGATTAATTAAACGTTATCTTAACAATAGAGAAATCATCATCCAGTGTTTCTTTTCCGCTCATCTCATGGACAAATCTGTATAGACCCTCAAGTTCAGACCCAGGCCTGCCCCTTTCTGACAGGAGGAATGTCTTGAGACTGTTTAGACCCCATATGGTCCCATCACCCCTTGTTATCTCATAACATCCATCAGACAGGACATATAGGGTGCAATCCAAGGGGACATCAGTCTCAGCACACCTGTATTCTATACCGGGGATGCCACCTATAAACATATTCTCTGTAAATAGCTCTTTTATGTCATTATCCCTGGTTATCAAAAGCGCCGGGGGATGGCCTGCGCAACCATATCTCAACTTCCTCGTTTTTATGTTGTATACACCATACCAGATGGTAAAGTATAGATTGTTGTGTTTTTCCATCTGAAAGGTCTCGTTTAGGGTCTTTAATACCATCTCCGGTGACCTGAAATCAGTATCTGGTAGGGTCTGGGTCCTTAAATCGTTTAATGCAGATACAGACAACAGGGCAGGAACCACCCCGTGGTCGCATACATCGAGGAGATATACGGCAAAGTGCTCTTTGTCTATCCAGTGATAACCAAAGGTATCGCCACCAAGCTGGGCAGAGGGGATATAATACCAATCAGTCATGATAGGACCATTTTTTATGGGTGGAGGGAGTAGTGACAATACATGATTGGCTGCACTGGCCAGTTGTGCAGCAAGGGCCTGCTGGCTTTTAAGAAGGGCATCATATGCCTCATTTTTCTGGAGCAGGTTTATATATCCCTTTGAATGATAACGTATCCTTGCGATAAGCTCTATCTTGTCCGGTAGTTTTACAAGGTAGTCATTTGCACCAACCCTGAACGCCTCTGCCTTTGTTATGGCCTCTTCCTTACTTGATAGGACTATGAGGGGGACATCCTTTAATTTTGGATGAACCCTGTAAAACTTAACAAGGGTCAAACCATCTACCTCAGGCATAACCAGGTCCTGCAGTATTACTGTCGGGGAGACCTCTGTAGCCATTTTTATGGCGGCTGTGGGGTCCTGACAGAAAAAAAAGGATATGTCATCCTCGCCTGCCAGCATACGCCTCACTGTCTCTCCCACCATCAACTGGTCATCCACTAAAAAAACCCTTATCCCGTGTACTGTCAAATCCTTTTCAGGTTGTTTTTCCTTTCCATTATTCATATATGTTACCTTCCATCAATCTCTTCAGGTATTTTACAATGCCATGGGCAATATCCTCTAAAGGCAATATCTCATCTATTGCACCAATCTCTACAGCAGCCTTAGGCATACCATACACGATAGATGTCTTTTCATCCTGGGCTATAGTATACCAACCTGCCTTTTTTAATTTTAACATGCCTTTTGCACCGTCCCTGCCCATACCTGTTAAAAGCACAGCAACACCGCCCCACTGCCAGTTGTCTAAAAGGCTGTAAAAAAATTCATCTACCGATGGTCTATATGGGTTGTCCTTAGGTTCTTTTGTATATGTGAAGGAAAGGTCACGGTCTAATATGAGATGGTCATTTGTCGCAGCAACATAGATTGTGTCTTTTTCAGGTTTAATGCCCTTTTCTGCAACCATGACCCTTAACCCTGTCTTCCCTCCAAGCCATTCCACCAGACCATGGGCAAACTGGATATCCACATGCTGGATTATCACAATGGGCGCACCTATCCTGGAGGGTAATCTTGATATAACCTCACCGAGGGCCCCTGGCCCCCCTGTAGATGAGCCGATTGCCACCAGAGGATGGGGTGGTTTTAGGATTTTATCTTGTCCTTTATCCCTGTCCGTTGATGTGATATCCCCTTTTTTGATGAGCTTCTCTATGGTATATATCTTTTTTAATAGCTCATCCTTCCCTTTTAAATGACCGTTGGCATCCATAAAAGGGATTACCGCTGCATCGAGGGCACCATTACCCATTGCCTCAAATATCCTTGCAGCATCCTTGGATATGCCATCGGTGAGAATAAGTATCGGGCATGGCCTCTCCCTCATAATAAGCCCTGTAGCCTGAACGCCATCCATAATACCAAGGTCAAGACCCATTAAGATCAGTTCAGGGCTGTCTTTTATTGCCTTATCCACTGCCTCCTTGCCATCATGGGCTATCCATGCAATAATGTATCGAGGCTGGGAGCAGAGGATATTTTTTATTATCTCAATGGTTTTTGTATTGTTGCTAACTATAGATATATGCATATTGGAGTATCCGTACCAATGTTAATTATTGAAAAATATCCAAAACTCTTAAGGTCCTCCTATAAGGTCTCTGACAGCATTTATTAATCCCTCGTCCTGAAAGCTACTTTTTGTAAGGTAATAGTTTGCCCCTGCCTCAAGCCCTTTGATTCTATCTTCTGCCCTTTCTTTATAGGATACAATGATTATGGGTATCTCTTTAAGGTTAGGGTCACTCCTGATCTTTTTTACCAGGTCTATGCCGTTCATCCTCGGCATATCAATATCTGACACGATAAGGTCGAACCTGTCAAGTTGCAGTGCATTAAAACCATCTACACCATCAACAGCCACCTTTACCTCATAACCTGCATTCTCCAGGAGCCTCCTCTCCACCTCCCTTACTGTTAATGAGTCATCTACAACAAGGATGTGCTTTTTCTGTGCCTCTTTTAGTCCCCTGTAACCACCTACTTTTTTCAATCTGCCGAGGTTCAGGAGATTATCTATTGAGCGGACAAGATCATCTACATCAAGAATCAAGACAGGTGACCCATCCTCAAGGACAGCACCGGCACTTATATTAGGCACCTTTCCCAAACGGACATCAAGTGGTATAACCACGAGCTCCCTTTCACCGAGAAATCTATCCACAACAAGGCCGTATCTATTCATACGGTCGCTTATGACAACAATGTTTATATCCTCATCATCTCTTTCTGTAGATGGTAGCCTTAGAACCTGATGTGCATCTATTATTCCTATGTTTTCATTTTCAAATGTGTAAAACTGCTTGTCCTCTAATATCTTTAACCTGTTCTGGTTTGTTACGATGACAAAATCAATACGGGTCAGGGGTATAGCATAGGTCTCGCCGCTTATCTCCACAAGGAGGGTCCTCAAAACCGAAAGGGTTAATGGGAGCTGGAGGTGAAAGGACGTGCCTGACCCCTTTTTTGTCTCCACCCTAACAGAACCGCCCACACCTTGCACCATTGTTAAAACCACATCCAATCCAACACCCCTCCCTGAGACCTCTGTTATATCTCTTGCCGTTGAAAAACCAGGGAGAAAAAGGAAATTAAGAAGTTCTTCATCACTTAGGTCACGGGCCATTTCAGGGGTGCAGTGCCCTTTTTCTACTATCTTTGACCTCAGCTTTTCTATGTCAATACCCCTTCCATCATCTGAAACAGTTATATGGAGCATGCCTGAGCTGTGATGGGCCTCCAGCGTGAGAAGGCCTTCTTCTGTCTTACCTGCTGCCAGCCTCTCCTGTGGGGTCTCTATGCCGTGGGAAGGCCTTCTTCTGTCTTACCTGCTGCCAGCCTCTCCTGTGGGGTCTCTATGCCGTGGTCCAGTGCGTTGCGTAATAGGTGTGTAAGGGGTGACTCCATCTTTTCGAGTATATCCCTGTCTATCTTGGTTGACTCTCCTATAATCTGGAAATCTACCTTTTTGCCCAGTGCCTTTGTTAAATCACGGACCATACGGGGGAAACCGTGAAGCCCGTCAGAAAAAGGCCTCATCCTTATTGCAATGGCCTCACCGTATAATTTATCTGCAAGATGCTCGAGATTCCTGGAAAAGAGCTCAAAATCCACAATATGCCCTGAAAGGACCTCACGGAGGGAATCAAGCTGTCTTAATGATTCACCAAACCTCTCCTGGATCTCCCTTGGTATATCCTTTCCCTTTGTATAATAGAATATATTCTCCAGGTTGCTGTATACGTCCATAAAGTAGTCTTTCATCTTAAGGAGGGATGCAGAAAAAGGCTTTGCTGATTTTGCCTGAACGAGGCACTCACCTGCAAAACCCATAAGACGGTTGAGGCTCTCCGAGACTACCCTTACAAAGCTCTCCTCCTCTTTTTCAGATGGTTTAGCCTTTAGTATCTCATCTTTTTTAACAGGTATCTCCTGTTGCTTTGGTGCTATCTCCTGGGTATCCGGCAGCTTAGAAACCCCCTGTTCTTTAGGGATAGGGGGTTTTTCAGGTATATCTTGAACAACTGGAGGGGTGCTTAATATGGCATGGATTTTTTTACTCAATTCCTCAATAGCCGCACCTTGCTCTTTTAACCAGCCCTCTATCGATGTATTTTCTACCCTTGCAAGGCTTATGAATATATCGTTTCCCTTGAGGAGCCTGTCTATATACTCAGAGCCCAGTCTCAATTTACCCTGCCTTGCCGCAGATAACACATCCTCCATGGAATGGGCTAAACCAACGATTGCATCTAAACCAACGAGACGGGCAGCACCTTTGATGGAATGGGCAGCACGCATCAGCGTCTCTATTGACTCTGGGTCACCGCTTTTTTCAACATCCACGAGCCCTGATTCCAAAAGTTTTGAATAGTTTTCCAGTTCAATACGAAAGAGGTCGAGCATGGAGAGGTCAGCCAGATCTGCCATCAGCTTATAATACTCCTCTTTAAGGCCTGGAGAAAACTGTCCTCGTTTAAAAGACCAACCTTGTTATCCTGGAGGTTGAATATGCCTTCTATAAATGTTGAGGGCGACTTGGTTAATGTAACAGGTGGTTCCTCTATGTCGTTTATGGGTATCCTGTAGATACCCAAGACCTCATCCACAGGAAAGACATATCTCTCTCCATTTTTATTTATAACTATCATACGCCTATAAATTCTCTGGTCTTGTTGTACCTTTTCCTCATCAGGGGCATATTCAAGGAGGCGTGCAAGGGATATGCAGAGTAAAAGCTCACCGTTAATATTGGCTACGCCCATGAAGACATTATTTGTCCTGAAAGGGACCCTGTGCACAGGCCTTATGCTCGTTGTCTCCTGAAGATATATTGTCTTGAAGGCAAGCCATTCCTTTTCTACCCTGAAGATAATAACAGAGAGATAGTCCTCAATCTCTTTCTCCTTGATACTGCTGAGATTTTTTGTTGCCTCCTCAATGAACTCAATGGGCATATCCCTGTCGAAAAGACCCCTGCCAGCCTTATTATAGATACTGCAATTGCGGCAATGAACAAGGCTCGTTAGCTCAGGGCACGATGAATCCCCGAATATACCTATTGTCTTCCAGCAATGGGATTGTCTCTGTACTAAACCCATATCCCCTCAGTCCTGTGAAAAATCTATCCAAAAATTACGACCATTTTCAAAGGCCTAGATTTGTGCCTCTATCCTTTATCCCTCTCTTATCGGTCTTCTCTATTCGTTTTATCCTCCCCATGATCACAGATGCCTTTTCTGTCTCCCCTTTTTTTTCATAGAGCAGGTAGAGGTGAACAAGGGCATCATAATAAAAGGGGTCCAAATAAAGGGCCTTCATAAAGAGGGTCTCAGCCCTCTCAAAATGGTTTAATGCCTGCTGTATAAGCCCCATGAGGTAATATACCTCTTTATTGTCTATATGGCTATGGAGGAACTCCTCGCAGAGATGGTATGCCTCCTTGAGTGCCCCTCTGTCAGCCAGGGATTGTGCTGTAACAAGGATTGATTCATCTACCTTCTGTCCCTGGACAGGCATGTCTATTATGTCTTTATGTTGACCGACAGAACCCCTATCTAAAAAAGCCTTTTTCTTTCCCTGTTTTTCCCTGTGTTTGATAACAGGTCCTGCTGAATCAGGTATCTTTTTTGTGCAGGCAAATGCACCTGGGTGTCCCATAGGGGAATATCCATTGTTGATACACAACATGACCTCAGAGTGGCCTACAATCAAAACCCCTTCCGGCAAGAGCAGACGATCGATATTTTTAAATACCTTTTCTCTGGCCTCATGGGTGAGATAGATAAAGAGGTTCTTGCAAAAGATTATATGGTAAGGCCTCTGGTTGAATAAAAAATTTTGACTGACCATATTGTCTATATAAAAATCAACAGATTTTTTTACCTTCTCATCTACCTTAAAACCCCCCTCTGTCTTTGAGAAATACCTATCTTTGAGGCCTCCATAATGTTTCTCATCACGGAAAGACCTCTTTTTGTAGACACCATGTCTTGCAAAGTCAATAGCGCTTTTACTGATGTCCGCTGCATCTATTTGAAAACTATCCGGGGCAAGACCTGCTTCAAGGAGGGTTATGGCTATGGAATATGGCTCTTCCCCGGTGGAACAGGGTGCTGACAGTATCCTCAGGCCCATACCACTTTCTTTTATGGGACCTATATGTCCCACATATCTCTTTAAAAAATCAAAAGAGCCTCTGTCTCTAAAAAACCACGTCTCGCATACAGCCAGTCTGTTATAAAGCCTCTCCAGTTCCTCAGGTTCTGATTCCATCAATCTCAGATAGCTATCCATATCCCATATATCAAGGGATTCCATCTGTGATTTAATGAGATTAATAAATGCCTTCTCCCCTGTGGACTCAGGGTCAAAACCTGTTGCCTCTGAAACAAATCTTTTTAATGTCTCGTAACTATTCATTAATTTCCCTTAGTTCATAAAGACTTGCTGCCTTTATCTCCTGCGGGAGCAGTTCATCTATCTTGAGTCTCTGTATCATGCCCAACTCATCATAGGTGATATCCCCTAAATATTTTATGCCCTCCATCCTTATGCCGAGGGGTTTGAAGTCCTCTTCCTTGCAATATATGGTCTCTGTAGCCTTTTCTGCCAAGAGCCCGAGCATGCGGTGATTGTTGTCCGGGTCTAAATAATCCACTATTATGACCCGTGTGCTGAAGAGAAATCTTGATGGTTATGGTCTCTGTAGCCTTTTCTGCCAAGAGACCGAGCATGCGGTGATTGTTGTCCGGGTCTAAATAATCCACTATTATGACCCGTGTGCTGAAGAGAAATCTTGATGGTCTGCCAGTAAGCAAGATAGACAGGTCAATAACAGGTATTATATTCCCCCGATAATTAAATAAACCGCAAATATATTCAGGGACATGGGGTATCTTTTTAAAAAGCACTACAGGGGTTATCTCAATGATCCTGGATACCTCAAGACAATAACGCTCCTTACCTATCTCAAAAAGTAGAAAGTATCTTTTTAAAAAGCACTACAGGGGTTATCTCAATGATCCTGGATACCTCAAGACAATAACGCTCCTTACCTATCTCAAAAAGTAGAAAAAGCATAACCCCCCTATGTATCTATATTAAAACGGGTTACCTCATCCTTCAGGTTCGCTATTGCCTCATTTAGCTGCTGGGTCACCTTTTTGAATTCCATCATAAGCTCTCTTGTGTATCTTGTTGTCTCGTTTACCTGTTCTATGGCAGTGCTTATCTGTGCTGCACTCTCAGACTGCATCTGCATACCTTCATTGACCACCTCAAACTGCGGGACAAGCTGTTGTGTATGCTCTATGGCTGCCAGGAGGTCCACAGATATCTCGGCAATCTTTTCTGTGCTCATCCTTGTTTGCTCTGTAAAGGCCTCAACAGCACTAACCCCTGCCTTCATTGCCTCCTGTGTCTCGTTTATCATGGTCTCTATATCGATTGCTGCAAGGGCTGTCTGGTCTGCAAGACGTCTTATCTCCCGTGCAACCACTGAAAACCCGATCCCGTATTCACCTGCCTTTTCTGCCTCTATGGCTGCATTAAGGGACAGGAGATTTATCTGGTTTGCAATCTTTGTAATGGTTATAATTATCTGGGACACATCCTCCATCTTTTCATCAACAATCTTCATCTTCTCTGAACTCCCAGATATATGACTATAGAGATTTTTCATGGTGTCATTGATGTGTGACAGATTTTTCATGCTCCCCCTGGATAGCTCTGCTGCCTTTGATGCCATCTGTGCCACCCTGCCCATAGTCTTGGCAAACTCCTGGGAGGTAGCCTTTATCTCCTTGCTTGTAGCACTGACCTCGTTTATGGAAGAGGCCTGTTCAGAGACTGCTGATTCGAGATTCTCTGCGGATGAGGCTATCCTGTTTGATGCATCTGTAACCTGTCTCCCTGATCTCCCTATCTGATTTAACAGGGAGATGATGTTTGATGTCATTGTCTTTATGGATCTTATAAGGAGAATAGACTCATCCAGGACAGACTTGTCCTGGCCTCCATGGACAGAATCAACATCTTTTATGGACTCTATCTGTTCCATTGCCTTTCTTATATCCCCTGACGCAATATCGCCTGCAATATTCATAACCTTTTCTAATGGTCTTGTAATACCAAGGTTTATTAAAAAGACTACAAGCCCGGCGAATACTATGGCTAATATGCTTAAAGACAGGGCAATCAGCCTCTTGGTCTCATACCTTTCGAGTCTTTTGTTCAGCATAAACTGTAGCTCTGTTAATGAGATGCCCTGCAGTGTTGAGGCTAATCTGGCAAGCTCTCTACCTTTTTCTGTTAACTCTTCATTGGATATCTTTGCAGAGGGGTCGCCAACAAGCATCTGAAGCAAAAAACTAAAGGAGTTTACAGCAGACTGGTACTGAGAGAATGGAGGCATTATATTTGTTTTTAGGGTCGGGTTTTCACCGTAATAATTTTCATCCTCCCTTATAGATGTGACAATACCCTCTCTGATATGCTCAAGGTCATCCTCGAGTTTTGTGACAAATCCAAGGATAAATGCATTGTCCTTTGGGGTTAATCTTTTTTTGTCTTTCATCTCTTGGCTGAAAAGTATAAACTCCCCTATCTTTTGTTTTGATTTTGATAACCTCAGTATAGAGGCATCTATGAGATAATATGTATCCAGGTCTGTATCAAGGACTACATGGGATGTATCACCGATGCGTCTTATAAGGGTCTGCAGTGACTGTATCAATGCATTGTGTTCCTGGTCGTTAATCTCTGTTGACTTATCTCTCCACGAGGATGCCAGGGCCTTCCAGGCGCTATATAAGACCGGGGGATAATTCTGCTCCAGGGCATTTTTTTTGAGACTACCTTCATCAATCTGAAGTGCTTTTTCGTATTTTCCTGCCTCTTTTAAGAGTATGTTAAATGATTCCTCTATCTTTTTCTCTGTCTGTGTAATACTCTCCTGGACCTCTCTGTCGCCCTTCAGGTAAAGACGGGTGAGGAATTGATGAAAATAAATATTCTCTGATATGTTCTCAAGGGGCTTAAAAAGCTCACACCCCCATATCTCAAGGCGTGTAAATCTTATACTTTCATTGAAACCCGAGACCATATAAAACAGGAGGATGAATATGGGGAGGGCAAACATGAAGCTGCTTATTATGAGCTTATGGAGTATCTTTAACCTGTAAAAATACCTTTTCATACACGCCTCAGGATATCTTAAATTTTGATACCTCTTGCTGTAATATACTAACAGCATTATTGAGCTGCTCAGTTACACGTTTATACTCTGTAAGAGATTCTTTTGTCTGCTCTGCAGTAATGGATAACTGACCCATGGCCTCGCTTATCTGCTGCGCACCCTCTACCTGCATCCTCATACCTTTGTTTACAACCTCAAACTGGGGGCCAAGGGCCTTTACCCGGTCTATAATACCGCTCAATTGTTCACCTATCTTGTCTATATACTCAACCCCCCTTCTGACACCCTCTGTAAATTTATCCATCTCCATTACCCCGGAGGACACAGAGGACTGCATCTCTTTTACCATATACTCTATATCCTTTGTGGCTATTGCTGTCTGGTCTGAGAGACGGGTTATCTCTCTGGCAACGACAGAGAATCCCTTACCGTATTCACCGGCCTTTTCTGCCTCAATAGCAGCATTGAGGGATAAGAGATTTGTCTGGTCTGATATCTTGTTTATGGTTGTTACAATGCCTGATATCTTATTTGCCTTTTCATTTATTATACCCAGCTTGGAGGATATATAGCTTGTGGCCTTGATAAAATCGCGCATGGATGACTGCATACTATCGAGCTTGTTTCGACCTGCCTCTGTCATTACAGCAGTACCCGATACTGTGTCGCTTACTTCAAACATGGTCTTCATGAGATCCTGGGATGTGGCTGCTATCTCTTTTGTTGTTGCTGTTACCTCCCTTATCGAGGCTGCCTGCTCTGCCACTGTTGCCTCAAGCTGTCTTGCCGATGCTGCAATCTGGGTTGTAGAGGAGGTTACCTGTATCCCGGAGAGTTGAACCTGTCCGATAAGGCTGTTCAGATTATTTCTCATGTTGTGAAGGGAATTAAAAAGCTGGCTTAACTCATCCCTGCCTTTTGCCATTAAAAGGGCCATCTCCTCATCTTCTTCTGATCTAAGGTCGCCCTCTGCCACCTTTTTTATGCCCCTCTGGACAAGGGACAAAGGCTCTGTTATGCTCTTTGCAAATATCCACGATATCCCTATAACAATGAATGCAACGACTAATGTTACAATGCTTAACCAGAAGGCCTTTTTACGGAATATCTTATCAATGTCATCTATATATATACCTGAACCTATTACCCAGCCCCATGGCTCAAAACCTTTTACATATGCAAGCTTTAATGCAGCATCCTCTGAACCCGGCTTTTTCCATACATAATCTACAAAACCTGATTTTTGGCTCTTAACCTTGTCTATGAATGCCAGAATAATCTTTTTCCCATTTACATCTGTGAGTCCTGACTGGTCTTTACCTTCAAGCCCAAAGTGGGGGTGGGAGAGCATAAAACCTGTCAAGTCATTAATCCAGAAATATTCTGTTTTATCATATCGCATATGCCTTATAACATCCTTTACCCTCCTTTGTGCCTCTTGTTCCGGTATATTCTGCTCTTTGGACTGGGTGTAATAGTAATCTATTATATCGTAAGCCGCCTCTACTACACTCCTTGTCCTTAATTTCTTTTCTTCCAGGAGATCCTCTTTAAGGGAGAGGAGGAAGATGGCCTCTACCAGTAAGATACTGAGAAGGGATATGCCGATTATTATCCAGAGTTTGCTCTTGACGCTCAGTTTTCTCGTTATATTCCCCATACACTACCCCCTTCAGGATATTCACATGGAATAATAACATAAAAATACTGGAAAGTATCAGGAAAAAAGGTTTTATGAAAAAAGGAATATCTTTTTTGTTGATTTAACCATGCCTTTTATTAATATAATCTGTGTATGAAAAAGGCCGTCCCCATATTTCTTACGCTGGCATCATTATTCTGTCTCTCCATGTTCTATCGTTCCTCCAATGCTGTTATTGCCCTTGAACTGATAAGGGATCTGCATTTGAATGCAGAGACCATAGGTTTTTTAGGAGGTGCATTTTTTTATTCATTCTCTCTACTCCAGATACCCATGGGGCTTTTGCTGGACCGTATAGGCCCAAAAATAATAATGTCTTCTTTTGCCTTGATAGGTGCATTGGGGTCTTTTCTGTTTGCCTTTAGTAATTCTTTCTATGCGGCGCTTGTGGGAAGGGTATTTATCGGTATAGGTATGGCTACCATGCTTATGGGTTCCCTTAAGGTCTTGACCTTGAGGTTTCCACCTGAGAGGTTTGCGACCCTTGCAGGGCTTATGATAACTGCAGGCGCAATAGGTAGCCTCCTGTCTGCATCACCCCTGGCATTTTTTAGCTCCCTTTTGGGGTGGAGGGCAACATTTATTGTAACAGGGGTAATTACTGTTTTTCTGGGCATTACCCTCTTTTTTCTCCTTGGTGGCAGAAGAAAGGAGGTTGAAAGTTTAGAACAAGGGAATGTAAGTAAAGAACATCAAAAAGCAAAGAACTATATAAAGGTTATACTTTCCAGCCATGCCTTTTGGCAGATATGTGTCATGGCTTTTTTTCGATATGGGACATTTATCAGCCTTCAGGGTCTATGGCTCGGTGTATATCTTATGACCATCCAGGGATATTCATCCATTCAGGCAGGCAACATGCTGATTATTATGGCAATAGGGAATGCATTGGGCGCACCCATATCAGGCCGTATCTCTGACAAGCTCATCCCTTCAAGAAAAAAGATGGTTCTCTTTGGTTTAGGGGTATATACACTCCTGCTCCTCATATTAACCTTAACCCCTCATTTCAGACATCCATTATGGTATGGGACTATATATTTTTTTATTGGTTTCTTTAACGGATTCGGGACACTGCTATACTCCCATGTAAAAGAACTATTTCCCCTTTCTATGTCAGCAACAACTATGGCATGGGTGAATTTCTTTACCATGTCCGGGGGTGCTATAATCATGTCCCTTATGGGAAAGATAATTGAATCCCTATCAAGGGCCGGGGTCGCCCCTGTTGTTGGATACAGGATTACATTCCTTATATGTTTTCTAAGTATGGTCGCAAGCCTTATATACTATGCATTCTCAAAAACAGGGGACAAATATCATAAATAAGGCCTATGCAGAGACATAATTTTTTTATCTCAAGATATAATAATCAAGGCTATCTAAGCCTTTCAAAGAAATCCCTGAGGTCTTTTTTTGTCCTTTCAAGGGTATACTGGGCTGCCACCTCAAACCCCCTCTCTATGCACTTATCTCTGTATGCTTTATCCTCAATGAGCCTTATTATGCCTTCAGCAACCAGGTCAGGCCTGTGGACAGGGATAAAACAGGCAAAATCCCTCCTTTCATCCAGGTCCATATAACTCGGTATCTCTGTTAATATGGAGGGAACACCGCATGCAAGGGCCTCGATGGCTGGATAACCAAGACCCTCTCCAACAAGGGATGTGGATATATAAATGTCTGTCTCCCTGTAGAGGTCTGCCATCTCATCCTCATTTAAACCCACCAGATATCTGTCTACTATTCCTCCTTCCATCTCTTTTTTCGTGGCCGGTGCAGGGGATACCCTTATAAATTCTATGTCTTTCCCCTTTTTTTTCAAAATCTCTATGGCCTCGTATGTGTCAGGTATGCCCTTAAAACCCACAAACATGGAACCTACACAGAGAATCCTTATCTTTCCGCTCCATCCCCACTTTTTTCTGCCCTGTGCATGAAAGACCTTATTATTAATACCGCCTTGAATTATAGAACAATCCTGGCCATATCTCTGCCTTATGAGTCTCACAAGATGAGGTGATAGCCCTGCCTCACAAGATGAGGTGATAGCCCTGCCTTGATAGTAGGCAGTGCATATATGGATTCTATCTCCTTTATCCTCTTTTTGAATTTCATCCTATCCACATACCTGCCTATGGCAGAAAAAAGCCCTTTTCTCTCATAACGCTCGGATATGAATTCGCCTGTGACCCTGGACATATACTCTGTTGGCTCATAGCCCTGGCAATAGTGGACAACCCTGCCCCTTCTGGTATCATAGAGACGCTTGACATCGTTGTATGCAGTGCCCACATAGATATCACAATTGGGGAGGTCGCTTAAATCCTTATTTTTTACTATAAAAGGTTCGGTCTGGAGGCACCAGTCCTTCTTAACCTTTTCTGTAATGAGTATTGCATCGTATCCCATGTCCCTTAGCATGGTAACATGCTGAAGCATGGACTTTACACCGCCTGATACACCTATATTTCTTACAAAATAGCCTATCTTCATCTTCCACTTATCTTCATATTGTCTATCAAAAGGGATGGTGAACCATAGTTGCCGTAAAACCTGAGATCAGTGCCAACCCCCAACACATTATTCAATAGCTCAAAGATATTCCCAGAAAAAATGACCTCTTTAAATGGTCTTTCTTCTCCATTTTTTCTCAGATAGCCAATGGCACCCAGTGAAAACTCTCCTGTAATTGGATTTGCCGTGTGTGTCCCGATAAGCTCCTCAATGATCACCCCATCTTTTATGACATCATCCATATCCTCTCTGCCCTTTTCTATATATATACCCCTTACGCCACATCTGGGCGGGTCTTTCAGACCTGACCTAATACTATTGGGCGGGTCTTTCAGACCTGACCTAATACTATTTCCTGTTGAGGCCTTTTTGTATTTTTTCCCGTAATATGTATCATAGAGAAAAGTCTCAAATACCCCTTCCTGGACAACCCTGTTTTCCTGGGTCTGTGTGCCCTCTCCATCAAAGGGAGAGGCATCTATCCCCACCCTGCCCGAGTCTATTATGTTTATGGTTTGAGAAAAACACCTCTTGCCTTCCTTGCCCTTGAGCCTTGTCTTATCCTTAAATAGGCTCTCTGCAAGAAAAGAACCTGATAGTATGGACAGTATGTCGCATGCTGCCTGGGGTTTCAGTACCCCTTTGTATATCCCTGTATCAATCTGTTTGCTGCCGAGAAAAGAGACAGCCTTTTTTGCTACCTCTGTGCCGAATGCCTTTATATCCATGTCCTTTAAAAAATGGGACCAATGCCAGTCATACCATGAAACCTCATCACTTTCCCTTGCAACGCACATGCCTGTAAGGATATACAGTGTTTTCTTGGTCTCTAAAGATATACCCCTTGAATTGATGATCCCTATCTCTATCTCCACCTCCTGAAGCTCACACCCCCTTACCGCTGAGATCCTGTTGTCATAGGATTTCATTGTCTCTTCCAGACTGATGATCATATCCTTCTTTATTGACTCACCGAGCATCAGACTCTCTTTATCATATAGGTTCAATATAGGATAATTATGGTCAGGCTCGAGAAATGTATAGTCTTCATCCTCATCCAGAAAAGGAAGGAGTTGGCGGCTGTTGTCCAACAATGATTCCAGTGCCCTGTCTTTCCTGTCATAGGAGTATGAAAAAACCATTTTTTTGTCTTTTATACCCCTTAAGGCAATACCTTCTTCCTCTCTCAATTCAATGCTGTAGATATCAAGGTCCCTGCTCTCATATTTTTTTGTCCTCTCTTTCATAAAGAACAACTCATAGCTGTCCAATGAACCCCTTATCCCTTCTGCTACTGTTTTATAATCCATCATAGTAAAACCCCTGTCTTTTCTTTCTCCTCCCATTTTACCCTTTAATTAAAACTGAGAATCAAAAGAGCTCTATCTTCATTGCTGTCTCATCGCACTTTGGAAACTTGGGACACTTTATGCAGTCAGACCATATCTTTTGAGGCAGGTTCTCTTTATCGGTTACATGAAAGCCACATTTTTTAAAGAAATCTGTCTGATATGTCAAAAGAAAGACATGCCTTATCTTATATGATTTAGCCTCTTCAAGTGTTGCGTCTACAATCTTTCTGCCTATCCCCTTCATCCTGTGAGAGGCTACAACGCATATCGACCTTACCTCTGCCAGGTCCTCCCAGCATATATGAAGTGCACCTGTCCCTACTATCCTGCCATCATCAACATAGACAAAGTAGTCTCTCATGTTGTCGTAGAGCTCACCCAGTGACCTGGGCAGCATCTCTCCTTTTGAGGCAGCAGAGTTTATTATCCCGTGTATCTGTTTTATATCTTCAACGGATGCCTTTTTTAGCATTTGTCAACATCTCCTCAGACCTCTGTATTGTTTTTTCCGTTATCTCCACGCCGCCCAACATCCTTGCAACCTCGTTTATCCTCTCGGAATCAGTAAGCCTCTTTATGTCTGTTATTGTATAATCCTTCATCTGTTTTTTTTCAACAAGGAAATGACTGTCGCCATAGACAGCTATCTGGGGTAGGTGGGTTATGCATATAATCTGATGGGTAGCGGAAAGGCTTTTTAGCCTCTGTCCCACCATATCCGCCACCATACCACCTATACCTGTATCCACCTCGTCGAATATCAATGTTTTTTCCTCATCCCCTCCCATGACCTTTTTAATGGCCAGCATAATCCTCGATAGTTCACCACCAGATGCAATCCTCCTTAGTGGCTTTAGTGCCTCGCCGGGGTTGGTGCTTATTAGGAAATCCACCTCATCTCTTCCGTCTTCCTCAACAACCCCCTTATCCTTTATCTCAATGGAAAACTCTGTTTTTTCCATGGCAAGCATCTTGAGCTCATCCACAACCAGCCTCTCTATCTCAGGGGCTATGTTCTTCCTTTCGCGGGATATTGTATCGGCTAAATCATCCACCTCTTTTCGCAGGGAATCCATATTCTTTTGTGCAACCTCTATATTGTCTGTAAGTTCTTTGAGATATAAAAGCCTATGCCTTGCATGTTCCTCATATCTTTTTATTTCATCGAGGGACTTTCCATATTTGTCTTTTATGGTAAATATCCTTGAGAGCCTATCCTCAATCTTTTTTGATTCGTCAGGGTCATGGGCAAGCCCTTTCTCTTCCTCTTTTATATCCCTGAAAACATCCTCTATTTCATAGGAGATCGAATCTATTCTCTGTCTTATTCTATTGAGAAAATCTATATGGGAAAATCCCTTGAGTGTGCTCACAGAAGACTTAAGTATATCGTGGATTGAGCCTTCCCTTTCATACAACTGCTCCCCTATCTCGTTGAGTATCGTTTTAATTCGTTCTGCGTCTTTCAAGACCTTGAGTCTCTCCTTTAGGGCAGGGCATCTTCTTCACCATCTTTCAAATCAGCACCCTCAATCTCATTAACCTGAAACTCGAGAAAGGCAATCTCGTTTGCCCTGCCTTCAGCCTCTTTTTTCATTGTCCTCAGTCTGTTTTCAAGCTCCCTTAGCTGTCTTACCTTATCGCTTAAGCTGGACCTCTTTTCATCGAGCCCTGCTATCCTGTCTATAAGATTTATATATCTATCCTTTTCCAGAAGGTCCCTGTATTCATTCTGTCCGTATATATGTAAAAAATTATTGCCCAGTTCCTCCATCCTGTTTAATGTAACAGGTTCAGCATTCAGATATGCCCTTGACCTACCTGAGGCATGGATAATCCTCTTGAGTATATATTCTTCACCATTCTCCAAAAAATGGGCTACTATCTCCGCCTGCTTCGCAGAGGTCTTTAAGATATCAGGGGATATCTTCTGGTTTAAAAAGGTAGATAACGCATTGATTAGTATAGATTTCCCGGCACCGGTCTCACCGGTTATGACATTAAAACCTTCATCAAAATCTACCTCAATCTCATCTATGATGGCAAAACCCTTGACCCTTAAGTATGCCAGCATCCCTATCTCTCACCCCATTTAAGTTTTTCCCTGAGGATCTCAAAGTAACCCCTGAATGAAGATTTTATAAGTCTGACTGTGTGGGGGGATTTCTTTACAACCACCTCATCCCTGTATTCAAGGGGGAAACCTATCTGGCCGTCAATGGTCAGGACAACCCGCTCGTTCATTGATTTCAAAACTGCCATCATGGATACATCTTCAGGGATAATAATAGGCCTGTTTGTTAACATATGGGGACATATGGGTGTTACAATTATATTCTTAAGGGATGGATAGAGTATTGGCCCCCCTGCTGACAAAGAATAACCTGTGGAGCCTGTGGGTGTAGAGAATATAAGTCCATCTGCCTTGTATGTTGTGAGATAGACACTATTTACATAGACCTCTATATCTATTATCCTTGCAAGGGCATCCTTTGTTATAACAGCGTCATTGAGCACAGAAAATTCAAACACCTTACCACCTGCCCTTATAACGCTTACATCAAGCATTATTCTCGTGGATGTCTTGTACTGCCCCGAGACTACTTTTTCAAGCATAATAGGCATCTCTTCCACTGATATCTCTGTGAGGAAACCGAGGCCACCTAAATTTACACCCAGAATAGGTACATCCTGGCCTTTTAGATACCTTGCCACTGCCAGCATGGTGCCATCTCCACCCAGGACGATTATTAGGTCTGCCCCTTCTCCTACATGTTCAAGCTCTACCTTATTTTCAAAATTCAGAAACCTTGCGGACTCTTCATCGAGGTATATTTCCATATCTTTTCCGTACAGGTTTATGATATTCCCTGCTAATTTTATGGCATCGTCCTTTTTTCTCTTGCAGACTATATGTATCTTTTTCATCAGACATCACCTTTCATGTTATATTATACCTTGATTTTAAATATACAGAAACCTCTCTCAGTAATGCAAAGGATTTCTCAACAGTAAGTGTTTTATCAGGATTTATGAGGTTGCATGTAGCCGGTGCAAGGATGCTGTTCTCAACTATCTTTTCCAGTTCCACCCCATTATCTATGAGTTTCTTCCAATGGCCCACAAGTCTTTTCGCAATACTCTCCACATCTTCCCTTGAAAAATCTTCAAAGAAAGTCGGGACAATACCCCAGCTTATCATCCTCCCACGCCTAAGAAAATCCACAGCCTTTTTGTATGATACAAAGACATCTCCTTCTGCATATGTATTAAATGAAATTATATCAATATCCAGTGATAATAGAAAATCCCAATCAGGCCTACCGCAAAGATGGACACCCCTTGGTCCTCTTACGCCTTCAAAAAAAATATCCAGTTCCTTCTTTGCCTTTATGCTGTCGTAGCCACACATGGCATTGAAGATGAATTCAAGACCAGGGTCGTCTATCCACACAAAAGCATTTTTATTCTTTTTTGTTAGCTCTTCGTATTGTCTGTTCAGTTTAGTTTGTATAAAGGAAAAGGCAACGGAACGGATATCATCATTATAGACAATAGGCATATTGTTTTCATCTGTTATCTTTAATGTAAGGCTTACAGGGCTTATTATCTGTCCCCTTATAGCCTTAAAATCAGTTAAATCTGCAGATAAAAAATGTCTATAAACAAGGGAATATCTTTCAGAGAGACTGAATCTATCTGAATCACCCTCCTCCTCGAGATATTCCGGTATACCATCGAGAAACCTTCTGGTGTCAATATATATCTTGCCTTTCTCTTCATCGATTATTACACCGGGAAAGCCCTCCATTGCCTGGACATACATATCTTCATAGAAAGATAATCTGGGGAGTTGGGGCCAGAATGGTATAGGGAGTTGGGGCCAGAATGGTATATCTAATGCAAGGGCAAGCCCTAAAGCCCTGTCTATATCCTCATGGGGCATGATACCCATGGCAGTAGTGGACAGATTGCCCTTAAACCCTAACCTGCCTTGCATGGAATACAGCTTGTCCAATCTGGGCAGGGTTTTTCACAACAGTTACCCCTGCCTCTTCAAGGACTTTTATCTTTGTCTTTGCATCTCCTCTTCCGCCTGAAATAATAGCACCGGCGTGCCCCATACGCCTTCCCTCAGGGGCAGTAACACCTGCAATAAATGCCACCAGAGGTTTTTTCATGTGCCCGCTGTAGTATTGAACAGCCTCCTCCTCTGCTGTGCCGCCTATCTCACCTATTATCACTATCGCATCTGTATCTTCGTCCTCTTCAAACATCTTAAGGAGGTCTACATATCTCAATCCTACAATAGGGTCACCCCCAATACCGATGCAGGTAGATTGACCCATACCCATCTTTGTAAGCTGGTCAACCACCTCATAGGTGAGGGTACCACTCCTTGATATAATACCTACCGTCCCCTTCCTGTGGATGTAGCCTGCCATAACCCCGATCTTACATTTTCCCGGCGATATAATCCCTGGTGTATTAGGCCCTATAAGCCAGCAATCCTTTGATTTTATATAGTGATATACAGTAATCATATCAATTGTAGGTATGCCTTCGGTGAGACAGACAATGGTCTTTATCCCTGATTCGGCAGCCTCTATTATGGCATCTGCGGCAAAGGCAGGCGGGACAAAGATTGCAGTTGCGTCTATCTCTTTATCCTGGACAGCATCTTGCACAGTATTATATACAGGGATACCTTCAAGACTTTGACCACCTTTACCAGGGGTAACACCGGCAACTATCCTGGTACCGTACTCAATCATCTGACGTGTATGGAATGCCCCCTCATTGCCAGTTATACCCTGGATAAGTACTTTTGTGTTTTCGTCAATGATTATACTCATATATATTCCTGAAAAACAGACTAAAGGCTTTATGGTTAAAGGCTAAACACAAAACAATATTTTTCCGTATCACCCTCTAATCCTTAATGCCTCTGCCACCTTTTCCGCTGCCTCTCCCATGTCCCTGGCAACGGTAAATTTAAGATTAGACCCGGCAAGTATCCTCCTGCCTTCCTCCACATTTGTCCCCTCAAGCCTTATTATAATGGGCATATGTATATTCAGGTGTTGTGCAGCCTCCACAACACCAGTGGCAAGGGTATCACATCTCAGGATACCGCCAAAGATGTTTATCAATATTACCTTTACATCTCTATCTGAGACCAATATCTTCAGACCTTCCTCTATCATCTTCGATGTAGCCCCTCCCCCTACATCGAGGAAATTAGCTGGTTCAGCACCTACAAATTTTATGAGGTCCATGGTAGCCATGGCGAGCCCGGCGCCGTTTACCATACAGCCCACATTACCTTTAAGCTTTATGTAATTCAGATTGTATCTTGTTGCCTCTACCTCAAGGGGATTCTCTTGATTGTAATCACGGAGGGAGGCTATATCAGGGTGTCTGAAGAGCGCATTGTCATCAAAGTTTATCTTGGCATCAAGGGCAACAATCTCATCCTTTTCTGTTATGACAAGGGGGTTTATCTCTGCCAGGGAGCAGTCTTTTTCAATAAAAAGTTTGTATAAGGCATTGGCTATTGCACCTATTTTACGCACAATTTTTATATGCATCCCTGTTTTTAAGAGGGTCCTGATAACCTGAAAATCCCTTAAGCCAAGTAACGGGTCTATATTCTGGACAACAACCCTATCCGGCGAGGCCAAAGCAACCTTTTCTATCTCAACGCCGCCCTCAGCACTGGCAATCATGGATATACATGCATGAGACCTATCTATGGTAAATCCAAGATATAACTCTTTTTTAATATCGAGGGCCTCTTCAATCAATATACAATCAACGGGTTTACCATCACCCCCGGTCTGCTCTGTGTAGATAATTGAGCCAATGAGGCTTGAGGCATAGTCTTTAAGCTCTTCCCTTGAATTTATAACCCTTACACCACCAGCCTTTCCCCTGCCGCCTGAATGGACCTGGGCCTTGACAACAACAGGGATGCCGGTCATATCATCCCATATCTTTAAAGACTCGTGAACATCCCTTGCTACACTACCTTTTGGGATTGGGATTTTATATTCTTTCAGGAGATTTTTGGCCTGATACTCATGTATCTTCATCTTCCCGCTCACTTCTCACAAACGGTAAGATGTTTTTTTTCGCCTTTATTGCAGCAGCCATCCCTGCATTTAATGCATCCCTGTTTAGCTTCTCTGTCCCCTTGGGGACCCTGGCAAGGACAGCCTTTTCTATAGCCTTTGGAGATACTATATCCGTAAGTTTTGATATGGCACCGAGGGCAACTATATTTGCCACCATCTCTTTGCCCAATTTTTCCCTGGCAATCTTTGTAAAAGGTATCTGAAATGCCTTGGGTATAGGTAACTGTTTTACAAATGTGGAATCTACGATTAATATACCCTCAGGCTTAAGGTCCATATAATAGTCATCACAGGACTTCTGATTCATGGCAAGGAGCATATCGAGTCTCATAGCCTTTGGATAATCAATCTCTGTATCGCTTATTACTACCTCGGCCTTACTTGACCCCCCTCTTGCCTCTGGTCCATAACTCTGAGTCTGGGCAACAAACCTCCCTTCATAAATGCCTACTGCCTCGGCAAGGATGATGCCCATAAGGATTATGCCCTGTCCACCTGAACCACTCAGTCTTATATCATATCTGAAACCCATATATACCCTTTTATTAATCTATTTGCCATTAGCTAAAGCCATAGAGTCTATTCTATATTCCATGTCTTGTACTTGCATGTTTTCCTGCATTAAACTCAACCAGTCTTGAACATGGCATTTTTAAAAAAACCCTTTTATTCCCTTATGCCACAATAAAACATATATCCCTTATCTTAAGGCCTTCTGTCTCCTGAGCCTGATGACCCCGTCCTTATCTTCTCGTATTCATCGAGATATACAGGGAGTTCTTTATCAATGAGGATGCCAATACGAAACTTGTCCTTTAGCTCCTCTTCCTTCATCTGTGCTGCCTTTTCTACAGTAACAGCATGGTCCCTCTGCCACTCCATCATCTCCACTGCTGTCCCCATCTTGTTGAGCTTTCCGAACTGTGTATGACAATGGGAAATAACCTCTACTACAGCAAAGCCCTTCTTTAAGAATGCCTTTTCCATCAGGCTGTCAAGGAGCCTGGCATGATATACAGTCCCCCTGCCCACAAATGGTGCACCGGCTGTAACAGCAAGCTCAGAGATGTTGAATGCCTGTTCTATATGAAAAAAAGAAGATGTTGTTGTCTTCATGCCATATGGCGTTGTTGGGGAGTATTGGCCACCAGTCATACCATATATGCTGTTATTGAGTATGATTGCTGTAAGGTCTATATTTCGCCTTGCGGCATGGATAAAATGGTTGCCACCTATGGCAACTGCATCTCCATCGCCCATCACCACGATTACCTTAAGTTTTGGATTGGCGAGTTTTACACCTGTTGCAAAGGCAAGTGCCCTTCCATGGGTTGTATGGAGTGTATTGAAATCCACATAAACAGGTAGCCTCCCTGTGCATCCTATACCTGATACGAGGACGATCTCGTCCTTTGTAAATCCGCATTTGTCTATTGCCCTTATTAGGGCACCCAGCATTATACCTATACCGCAGCCAGGACACCACACATGGGGAAATTTCTTATCGTGCCTTAAGTATTTATGGATCAATTTGGTTACCTCTGCCATCAGCCCACCTCCTTGATCCTCGCCAGTATCTCTTCCGGCGTGATAATAGTCCCGTCTACCTTATTAATTGTAAATATCTTTGTTGGACCCTTGTTTACCCTTTTGACCTCTCTTGAGATCTGTCCCATGTTCATCTCAGGGACAATGACTATCTTGGATGTATTGAGAACCTTTTCAACAGCAGTCCTCATAAAGGGCCAGAGGGTGTTTAATTTCAACACCCCCACCTTAACCCCCCGTGCCCTTGCATCTATAGCAGCCCTTTTTGCAGAGCGTGCAACACAACCATATGCTATTATTGATATATCAGCATCGTCTGTCTCGAAAAATTCCCCGAACTGGATTTCCGAGAAATGCTGGCTGATCTTTCTGAACAACCTCCTTATAAAAGGGTCTATCTCGTCGGGCCTTGATGTAGGAAAGCCCCTTATATCATGGGTAAGGCCTGTTACATGGTAACGGTAGCCCTCACCGAAGTTTGCCATAGGAGGTATACCGCTGGGTGTATCCTCATAAGGGATATACCACTCAGGGGGCATGCTGGGCTTTACCCTGTTGAATATATCTATCTCTTCATCATCATAGAAGGTAATCTTCTCCCTCATATGTGCCACAACCTCATCAACGAGTATTATAACAGGGTTTCTGAATTTTTCTGATAGGTTAAAGGCCTTTATTGTGATGTCATAGCACTCCCTTACAGTAGAAGGGCACAATGCTATAATGGGATGGTCTCCGTGGGTTCCCCATCTTGCCTGCATTACATCACTCTGAGATGGTGAGGTGGGCAATCCTGTGCTCGGGCCACCTCTCATGGCGTTTACTATAACGCAGGGAACCTCGGCCATTATTGCAAACCCAAGATTTTCCTGCATAAGGGAAAAGCCAGGCCCGCTGGTAGCTGTCATGGATTTGGCACCGGCAAGGGATGCACCTATTACAGCAGCTATGCTCCCTATCTCATCCTCCATCTGGATAAATGTGCCGCCTATCTTTGGTAATCTTGTTGATAGTTGTTCAGATATCTCGGTGGCAGGCGTAATGGGATAGCCTGCAAAAAAACGACAACCTGCCCTAAGAGCCCCTTCTACTATAGCCTCATTACCCTGGAGGAGGAGTTCCCTGAAGTTTTTCTTTTTCTCCCTCTTCATCTGTATCTTTAAAACCCTTATCCTTTTTATGGACGGTTATAGCAAAGTCAGGACACCTCAATTCGCACCAGCCGCAGTTAATGCACTTTTCAGGATGCTTCACATAGGGATACCCTGCCTCATCCCTGGCAAGGACACCGGCAGGACAGAATGCAGCACATATACCACATGCCTTGCACCATGCCTTATATATATCTATTTTTGTGGTTTTTTTATCCTTTTTTGTATCCAACAGGGTGCCTCTTAATGAAAACTAAAATTTTTTATCGACTTTTGTCAAGGATTTTTAATCAACCCTATCCAGGGGAATTATACCTTTTTCTTTACCAGGGCTCTGTAAAAAAAACATACCCTTTATAATCAACTGTTTACAATAATACAGTCAAGGAATCGAAAAAGGGCTGTCTTTTTTTTATTGACATACAAAAGATTGATGTATATATTTGTATATACGAATATATGGATAAAACAACACAAATCTATAAGGCCCTTTCAGAGGAAATAAGGCTTAGGATTGTCATGCTGTTAACACATGGTGAATTATGCGTTTGTGACCTCATGGAGATATTCGGGGAGACACAGTCAAAGATTTCAAGACATCTTGCATATCTCAAACATTCTGGTTTTGTAAAAAGCAGGCGGGCAGGGACATGGATGCATTATTCATTAAAAGAGCCACTGGATAGTCTAATTGAAGCCCATATTGCTTTTATGAAGGAGCAGTTTTCAGAATTACCTATCATCCAGGAGGATGTAAGAAGGATGGAAGAGGTGAAAAGCTCAAAACTCTGTGAAAAATCCGATGCAAAATCATTGAGGACAACAAAAGGGTTTAATAAAACAAGGGAGGGTAAATAAATGTCAAAGGAACATCTCGGCAAACAGCTCTCTTTCCTTGACCGATATCTCACGCTCTGGATTTTTTTGGCCATGTTTGTAGGCGTTGGCTGGGGCTATGTATTTCCAGGTGTAGTTGATTTCTGGAATCAATTTCAGTCAGGAACTACAAATATACCCATTGCCATAGGGTTAATCCTTATGATGTATCCACCCCTTGCAAAAGTTAAATATGAAGAACTGGGTGAGGTATTCAAAAATTGGAGAGTGCTGCTACTCTCACTTATCCAGAACTGGATAGTAGGTCCTATATTCATGTTTATCCTTGCCATAATCTTTTTGAGGGGATACCCAGAATACATGATAGGCCTAATTATGATAGGGCTCGCCCGATGTATCGCCATGGTTATTGTATGGAACGATTTGGCAAAAGGGGATACTGAATACTGTGCAGGACTCGTTGCCTTCAATTCAATATTCCAGGTGCTTTTCTTTTCAGTATACGCTTACATTTTTATTACAGTCCTGCCGCCCATGATGGGACTCAAGGGCGTAGTTGTGAACATCACCATCGGTCAGATCGCAGAGAGCGTCTTTATTTATCTCGGTATTCCTTTTATTGCCGGCGTCATCACCCGCTTTGTGCTCATTAAAGTCAAAGATAAAAAATGGTATCACGAGAAGTTCATTCCCAAGATAAGCCCCATTACATTGATTGCACTTCTTTTTACCATCCTCGTCATGTTCTCCCTTAAAGGTGAATATATCGTAAAGATTCCCCTCGATGTTGTGCGTATTGCCATCCCTCTGCTTATATACTTCGTTATTATGTTTGTTGTTTCTTTTTACATGAGTGCAAAGGCAAAGGCACATTACGGACAGGCAGCAACCCTTTCTTTTACAGCAGCATCAAACAACTTTGAACTTGCCATAGCCGTGGCCGTTGCCGTATTCGGCATCAATTCAGGCCAGGCGTTTGCTGCGGTCATAGGTCCCCTCGTTGAGGTGCCTGTGCTCATTAATCTTGTTCATCTTTCCTTATGGATTAAGAAAAAATACTTCCCATATGCAGTTGAGACGCCAACTGGTGTATGTTATGTTATGTGCGATACAGGCCAGAAAAGAAATAACAAATAAAAGGAGGTGAGATATATGTCCCTATTTAAAGTAGTGGGCTGAGTTACCTGAGTTGACCCCAACGCACCGACAGTTAGTCGGAAAACAGTAAGATTTGTAGATGGAACACAGATTGCCTTAAGCAATCTTCATGAGATTATGGCTGAACTCTATTCAGTTGGAAAAATGCCAACCAGGGAAACGATAGATGAAATCATTGCCGGTCTTGAGGCAATGGGCAACTATATATCAGACTCGGAGGTTGTCAGAAGAGAATACAGAAGTGTGCTTATGAAGGAATATAAGGAGTTTGTTGAGACAAGAGAAAAAGAAAAAGCCAAAGGAATCAACTTTTCTGAAGAAAAAAAATGTACACATTGAGTATCTAAACATTTCTCCAAGAGGTGGTTTTATGTTTAAAGTCACTGAAAAGGCAAAATCAATGGTAAGAGATATCATGGGGCCTCATCAAGGGCCTGTAACAATACGGATAGTGGAACAGGAGGCTTGAGGGAACATTGCCCTTGGTATGGCTCTGGATGAGCCAAAAGAAAAAGACAGAAAATTCACTGATGAAAATATTACATTTATCATTGACAAGGAACTTTTTGAGAGGGTTAAACCTATAGAAATAGACTTTGTAGAGATTCAAAACGGCAGCGGCTTTTCCATAAAATCGAGCCTCCCCCCTGCCTGCGGAGGATGCTGTTCATAAATAATTCTTTCAGTTAGACTGAGAGAAAAAGGTGGGAACCCATACAGGCTCACGAAATGGCTCCCACCGTAAGATTTAGTTACCTTCTCCATCCTGACCAGGCAGGTATCCCCTGTGCATCCCTCAAAACTAAGGTAGTATCACCTTTTTTTACCTCACCTGCAATGATGGTAGGTTTACCTAAAAAAGTTGTCCGTGCACCCTTGACCTCTATACTATCACCCTTTTCAATCTTTGTATCGAGCCTTGAGATATACCATTCTGGACCAAGATGGACTGAGATTGCCTCCTTGTCCGTCTTTAGTGTAACTGCCACTGCCGGATACATCCCCTTCATGGGCACAACCTGGGTTACTGCCTCAACAGTTCCTGATACGGTCTCTACCTTTGCAGGGTCATACATCCTGTTATAAGGTGTTCCAGGTCCCCATCCGCCGCTACCTCTCCATTTCATAGCACCTTTCTGTGCAAATGAGGTGGCGGTCAGGCCAAGTGTTACGATAGAAATCACTGCTAAAACTACAATTACCTTTTTCATGACCTCACTCCTATTTAGTTTTTTTAGGGGTGGATATTTAGCCCACCCCTTTCTGTTTTTTTACCAGCGACCCATACGGGCCATTCTGCCTTTTCCATAGCCAAAGCCAGGGCCATAAACTGATAGCTGTGCCTGCTGTTCTGGTGTTAAGACCTTTCTCACCTTTCTCATCTCAAGCCTTGCGTTTGTTGCCTTCTCCTGGATCTTTCCCTGAAGGTTGAGGATATCCTTCTGAAGGGTATTTATCTTTGCCTGGTCAGGATTCTGTGCGAGCCATGCGGCACGGAGTTCCATCTTCTTTGCCAGAAGCTGTTGCTGTAAGGGTGCAACCTCTTTTAGATGCGCCTGCTGGATGGATTGGATCTTTGTTGCCTGCTCAGGTGTGAGGTTAGATACAGGCGGAACGCCATACCCATATCCCATACCCCTACCGTAACCAGGACCTGCCATGGCAACCGTTGCAACAAGTGCCATTGCAAATACTGCAATCATGATGTAGAGCATCTTTTTCTTCATGTTTTTTCACCTCCTTTCTTTTTATTTTTTATTGGTTTATTTATATCCGTCAGTAATCTCATGTAATGATTTAATGCATTAACTGTGCCATGGAGGGGATATAGTTTATATGGTTTTGATTTGCCTTTAATTTCAGTATATTAAAGCACAAAGGGGATAATTTTTAAAAAAAAGCGATATATCAAATGGGCTTAAGTTCGACAATTATTGCCGGAAATGAGCAGTTTATTCGACAATTATGTCTGGTTATGGGGGTCATACTGTATTAGTAACATATCAGATTTCTAAAGAACCCATTTTTTCTTTATATTGTAGAGACTTACAACAAAAAGGGCTACACAGAACAAAAGAAGGATAGCAAAGTTTAAAAGATACGGTAGAACATTTTGATTATTTATAACGCCATGAAGGATATCAACACCATATGTAAGCGGTAATATATAGGATAAGGGTTTTAAAAACAGAGGAAGTTTCGATATGGGGAAGAAAAGACCGCAGAGAAAAATCATGGGGAATCTAAAGAAGTTGGAAAATGTCTGTGCCTCGAATACCTCACTTACCGAAGTGGCGATGAATAAACCCATAAAGGTAGATGCTATGGAAATCAAAATTATAGCAGCTATCAAAATATGGAATGGTGTCTTGAACAGATTTACAAAAAACACTGCCGCAATAAAAGGAACAAAAGCATTTGCCGTACCAAAAAGTATTGCCCCTGAAGTTTTTGCGAACATAATAAGACTTAAAGGAGTGGGGGAGAGTAACACCCTGTCAAAGGTTTTGCTCTTTTTCTCAAATGTAATGGTTACAGAGAGCATGGATGTGGTACCGAAAAGAATTGAGATGGCCATAATCCCGGGCAATATGGATAGCACATCTGTCGTATTGCCTCCGGTTCTGATAAAGAACATGCCTGCCCATGCAAAGGGGAAGATTATTCCCCAGCTTATGTTTGGCGGTTTGAGATAGTATGTCTTTATATCCTTCAAAAATATAGCGAAAAAGGCAATTAAATTTTTCATCCTAATCCCTCTCTCTTTTCTTTTTTCATGATATCTGTCTCGATTCCTGTCAAATCCACAAATACATCTTCTAATGAGGGGGTGATCCTCTTCGCCTCTATTACTTCTATGTTATTTTCCTCTAAGCGACGGATAATCTGACCTGTCCGGAGAGGGCTTACTGACTCTATCTTTATTTCGTTATCAGATATCCGCACACATTTAGTCCCCGGGAGAATAGAGGAAAGCATCTTCTCAATACCACCATCCATTTTTGAAAGGATTAAGAGGAGAATGTTTCTGTCTTTTACCGGGTGTAAAAGGTGATCTACATAGTCTATTTTTATGATTCTACCTTCAACAATAAAGGCTACGCGGTGGCATAGTCTTTCCGCCTCTTCAATGTAGTGGGTAGTAAGAAATATGGTGGTACCGTTCTTATTCATTTGAAGAAGGAGCCTCCGGATATGCCTTGCTGAGGCAACATCAATACCGGTTGTAGGCTCATCAAGGAAAAGAATGGGTGGATTATGGATTATCCCTGCCGCAATTGTAAGCTTTCTTTTCATGCCTTTTGAATATGATGCAAACTTTTTATCCTTTGCTTCAGAAAGACCGAATATTTCAAGTAGTTCACTTGCTCGATTTTCCCTTTCTTTTTTCTTGAGGCCATATAAGGCTCCACAGAAGGAAAGATTTTCAAAACCACTCAATTCTGGATAGAGATTACTCTCATCTGGCACTATTCCCATAAGATGCTGTGCTTTTTTTATGTTTTGGGTATAGTCCTGCCCGAAATAATAGATTCTTCCAGATGAAGGCCGGGCAAGACCTGTGAGCATGTTGATGGTTGTTGTCTTGCCAGCCCCATTTGGACCTAAAAACCCGAAGATCTCACCACTTTCGAGAGAAAAAGATATCCTGTCTACCGCCAGCTGAGTCCCATAGTACTTGGCGAGACCCTGGACCTCAAGAATCGAAGCCATTCTTACTCTTCTTCCTTTTGTTTCTCGCAAGGGTGGTCAGTAGTCTCACCGTGACACTCTTTGATCTGCTCAGATGTACATTTTTCAGGTTTATCTTTTAATTTATCAGGATTCATACAGCATGCCTTGCACATATCCTTGCATCTCCCTTCTTCTTCTGCACTTTGCCTTATACAGGCCTTTTTTGGTTCGTAGACTTTTTTGCCCAAGAGTCTTAGTTCTTCTGCTATCTGTTCAAATACTTCTCTATTTATTGTATAGTGCGTCCAGTATCCCTTCTTTTCTCCTTTTACAATACCTGCCTTTCTTAGAATCTGGATGTGCTGGGAAACAGCTGCACTTGAAATACCGAGTCTTGATGCAATTCCACCAACACACAGGTCATAGCCAAGCAAAAGCTCTATTATATTCCACCTCGTTTCATCGGATAAGGCTTTGAATATGGCTGAAAATTTATCCATAATATAATTAAGTAAAAACTTATCTAAATTATATTCTTCTTAATCAGACTGTCAAGAAAAAAATGATTAGTATAATAAAACTGAAAAACTCGTTGCGATTAAATTTATATAAAGTCTAATCTATAAATCGAATTTAGAAAGATAATCGGCGAGCTTTTGTCTACTACCCTCTGAAAGTTCAGGACATTGTTCAGGGTCAAGGCCACCTTCCGCCATCTGGGCTGCAAAGAGCATGCATGTAGCCCTGCCGCACTTTTTGCAATTTGTCCTTGGAAGAAGCTTAAGTATCTCTATTATCTGTGGTTTTTTTCTGCCTGTAAATTTTGGGGTTATGGTGTTTCTTTTTTCCCATGCCTCGTTTATCTGGTCTTTGAGCCATAGAAGGATACGTTCAGCTTCTTGCTCATCCTCAAGGGCATTTATGGCAATCTCTCTGGCCCCTACCTTAATAATTTTGCCATAATGGTGGAACATCACCTCCGGTGGGTCATTGAAATACTCCACCCCATCAAGCATCGCATTAAGATAAGGCAGCGCATCTGAAATATCCTCATTCAATCGGGCAATGCAGTGAACTGACTCAAACTGGGTGTTGCATTTTGGCCTTGATATCTGTTTTTTATATCCTGTTAAAAGCATCAGGTATTCTCCCAATTGAGGATAACTCTTATGCCATTGTCAGACTTTTCCTGAGATTTTTTGACAAGCCTACCCTTTTCGAAGCTCAAAGCGCTATACTTTCGATAATCAACCACTTTGGCCTGGGCAGTCTTGATCTCTTCATGGGAGACGCCTGCAGCAATTGCAATGACCTTTCTGGGATTAAAAGGATTTTTCTGAACAACAAAGATAAAGCCGGCATCCATTGGCTGCGTTTCAATCTTCAGTCTCTTGAGTAAAGGATTATCAAGCCCGATTATAAGAAGGGAGGCAGAGGATATATCTTCATCTTTTATACGCTGGGATGAACGCTCTTGACATTGTCTTCTAAAGCCCGGCTGCATTTCCGTCTTTTTGCGCCTCCATGCTGTATTATCTTTGTCCCTGTCTTTAACCCATTTACGAGCCTTCTGATCATCTTTTTTCTTCCTCTCCTGGTATTGCCATGGCTTTAATTATAATCCTTTTATCAAGGTCAATTGCAAAGATACCTTCGCTGATGCTTTTAAGGATGGTGCAACAGGGGGTTCCCGGTCTGAATGCCCTCTCACATGAAGAGAGTGATCCTGTATCAGTAGGTTCTGAATGTTTATGGGAAACAGGTTTTTTCATCAATGTTAATTACTATTTTATCACAATCAGTATATCAGACAAAACGCTTTCATTTTATATATTTCGGTTTATTTGAAAATTATTTAGCATTATAACGGGATATGGATGAGCCGCCGAGTTTACAAGGTTGGCGCCCAGCCTCTTGGTAGGGCATTTATTCGTCATTTAAATTTTTTAGTATTTTCCTTGCTAACGGCTCTTTTATTTCATTATGCCTTGGAACAGCCTCAACAACACCATTCTTCGGGTTTATCCAAAGAGAATGGGATTTACCTTATCTCTTCAAATAACATCCTGCAATCCGAAGTTTTCGCTCCAGATCCTGACGTTTCATGCGACCTGTACCTTGTCACGGATTACATCATCGGGCAAGCCACGAAGGATGTCTTCTCTCCTAATCTTCCAATATTAATTCGATAGCTTCTTTAAGACTTCTTTTTGCTTCTTCTACTGTCTCACCTTGACCATTGGCTCCTGGTATCTCTGGACATATTGCCCAATACCCTCCTTCAGGAGCCTTTTCAATGATAGCAGTAAACTCTGCTTTCATCATTTACCTCCCATTTTTATATGGTCTAACATTTTCTTTTAACTTTATTCAACATCATGATTAAACATAGCGAGCGAATACTATTTCATTTTATATATTGCGTTTATTTGAAAATTATTTAGCATTATAATGTCTAAAGTCAGCGGAGGGCTTTAGCCGTCCGCTGGAGTGACTTGTTAGGCGATTTTTTTTCTATCTGTTCATAAGACAAATGAGGAAGGCTTGCCTGTTTTCGGGCATGCTCGATCGTCATGGCAACCAAATTACCAGAGGTGTCGAGATCGATATAGATATTTTCGTTTATTTCTTTGGTTTCGGCTACTTTACGGTCAGAAAATTCAACTAAGGCTGTGTCAGTATCTGGAAAATATTTTATCTTCATTTTACTCCTCCCTTGAAACTTCTATCAAAGAAAGCATTATGAACCGTTTCTCCATCTGGAAGCATAATAATGCGGAGAAATTTGCCTTCTTCCCTTATCTTTTTCCATTTTCTGATTCTTCCATCCGATTGAACCTCTGCATAGTCAGGATTTTTAATAGCCTCTTTAATCCATTCCATCTTTATCTTAACACGATCAGGTCTTTGTCTCATATATAGAAAATATTGGGTAAATTTCATCTTTTTTTGTTTAACATTTGCTTTTAACTTTATTCAACATCATGATTAAACATAGCGAGCGAATACTATGTTGTCAAGGAGATTTCTTAAAAATTACATTTTTTATCACAATCAGTATATCAGACAAAAACACTTTTAATCACCTTCACAGATACTGATTATTGCCTCTATTGTCTTGTGCAATTCTTCTTCAGTATAGTCAAAAGGACGGAATGGTCCCCTTTTTTCAACTGATAAATCTTTGACGAGATTAAGGGACTTATGGATTTTCAAACCAGCTTTTTCGATAATCTTGCTTGTGCAGCGGTTTGCGCATCCATCGATGGCAATAATCCTTTTTGCCGCCTCGGTTGTCTTTCTGTGCTTTGGCACATCAGCAGCCAGGGCTGAGGTACAAAAAATTCCTGTCTTCTTTGGATCGAGTCTCTTTATCGCCTCCAATACAGCATTACCTGTAAGTGTTCCTGAGCTCGACATAGCCCCAAAACAGACAAAAAGAGCATTCTCTGGAACATTCTCATAATCGGCCATTGAAACCTCCCTTTTTTTGGATTATGCATGTTCTTTAATTTATAACTTCCTCAGAACTACAGTCCGTGTTCTTTTTCTCCCTTCCTTCGAGGGCTGACAGTGCATTTTTTCCTCTTGAGGCAGGGATTGCCTTTTGTGCAAGGAAGTGGAGGTGAGCTATAATTTTATCGAGTACGGACACCGGAAAACCAAGGACCGTTTCATTTGAACCGATATCAGTAGCATCCCTGCAGCCATAGCAACCATAGCTCATATTTAGCCTCTGTTCAGTATAAGGGATAATTGTGGCATCCACACATGTTGCCTGTAGAATGGCCGTAGTGCTTAAGATTCTCTCGCCACCTGTTGCATGGAGATAGGCAAGGCCTATCCACATGAGCTTCTCTATCTCGTCTTCCACAACCACAACATCAGGAATGTGACCGGCGCTCTCAAGGGGAAAAAGATGGATGGCCTTTATCTCATTGTCTTTTAATCGCGGCATAAGTTCAAACATTCTTTTTCCCACTGCCTCCTCAGAGACAATTCCGAATCCCACAAGACCTTTTCCTGATTTGAGGCCAGAAGGTAAAGACTTAATTCCAAAGGCAGAAGCAGCAGCAGGACAGGAAATTCCATCGCCATCGAGGATTACATTTCCTCCGTGCCGAGCCTTCATTAAGGCCTGGCAGTATCGGTGTTGTTCCAAGACCTCAGCTCCTTCAGGATAAGCATCCTCCTGTTTTAAAAATCTTACCCCAACAGGAGATGTAGCCAGGCCAAGTATCCTTATCATGTCTTCGCCTGCCTTTCTTATTCTGGCAAGCATATCATCCTCTTCCATTTTTCCCCCTATCCTTGTTACTTGGCCTTCTCAGCAAGATACTCCATGCCCTCAATAACTGTAGCAAAGGTAGTAGACGCAAGGGCAAAGCGAGTGGCAAGAATACATTCCGCAATCTCTTCTTTTGTCACACCGGCACGATAGGCGAGTTTGATAAAGGTCTCTGTGCAGAGATGGCAACCTACTGCAGTAGATGCAGCTATCATTATGAGGTGTTTATATTTCGGCGGGATGTGAGGTAGGTCCATGACAAATTTTCTCTCCTGTGCCTGCCTTGGAATCCATTCAGGGATGAGCTTTGACATGAGAACCATAGGTCTTGGCTCCTCCCCCAGTTGCTGTTCCATCATCTTTAAAATCTCTTCAATACTTTTAGGTTTTTCTTCCATGATACCCTCCTTCCTGTTTGATTTTTTTTCAAAATACCTTTACCAACCATGGTTCCCCCAAAGATGGATGCGCTGATCTTTTACAAAATCTTTCTATTATGGTTTCAATTTCTGGTATAGTTCTTGAATCTTCGACCTGTATATGCTTTTAATCCTTGCCTCTTCTTCGGCAAAGGGTTTCATTGGAATAAGGTCCATAACCTCTCCTGCTGACAAGCCCGCATCAAACATCGTTGCAACCGCCCCCTGAACCATTCCTGCGATACCACGTTCCATTTCTTGCTTGCTTAGTCCGAATGACTTACCAAGCTCCATGAGTTCATAAAGTTGAAACCAGAGATAGTTGGGGCCGCCTGTTACGCAGACAGCATATGCCGGAATCTTTTCTTCGGCAACTTCAAAACATTCGCCGAAAATTCTAAAAAATGACATTAATTCATCTTTCTCGCTTTCGCTAAATGACGTCGAAAAAACAACCGGGTTGTAGCCTTTGTTGACTATAGAAGGGGCACCAGGTAAAAGCCTGGCAATCCTTTGAAAACCGCCAAGCATTGCGGAAATCATCTCTATAGGCGGTTTGGGTGCAAGAGAGATAAGAATTGATCCAAATTTCAGACTATCCTTTATGTCTTTGAGTACATCGGGTATCATTGGAGGATGGAGGGCTACAATAACAACATCCTGCTTTGCCGCCTCTTTGTTGTCCTGCGTAAACACAACTTTTTCAAATTCGGCCTTAACTTTATTCAAAATCTCAGCGTTTATATCGGCAACAACAATATTTTCAGGCAGTTTGTCTGCTCTTTTAAGTCCCCCGAGCAGTATCCTTGTGATTCTTCCTCCGCCTATAAAACCAAATGTCCTGTCAATCATATCCCCTCCTCCTTACCTTTTTATTGATGTGTCAATGCAAACGCAAGTTTTCCCTTCTTGATAGCAAGGATCTCACCGGCTATGCTTATCGCTATCTCCTCCGGTGTCTCAGCACCGATATCGAGCCCCACTGGGCTTTTAAGCTTGGAAAACGCCTCATCCGGCATACCTTCTTCCTTTAGCCCTTTTATCACATTCTCCATTTTCCTTTTACTACCTATCATACCGATATATCTGAAATCTTTTTTAAGGAGTTCACCAAGAATCGCCTTATCCCTTGAAAAACCCCTGGAAAGGATAACTACATAAGTATTCGCGTCAGAAGGAAGTCTTTCCGCAAACGCTGCCATATCTTCTAAATGGAGATCTTCAATGTCAGGGAAGTATTCCCTTTGAAGATAATCAGGGGTGTCATCAACAACAGTCACGTGAAAACCTATCTTTTTCATCATGGGCGCCAGCGACCTTGTAATATGTCCTGCACCGAATATGATAAGCTTCTCCGGAGGTAGTAGTGGTTCAATATATACCTCCACCGTGCCTCCGCACATCATATCGAGCCCGCCTTTTTCTATATCGAGGGTAAAAGAGGCAATCTTTGGCTTACCCTCATCAATGGTTTTGATTGCCTCTTTTATAATCCTGTTTTCAAGGTCTCCACCTCCAAGTGTCCCGAAGATGGCCCCGTCTTTTAGGATTACCATCTTTGCCCCGGGCTTTCTCGGGGTAGACCCCTCTGTCCTTATCACAATGGCAAGGGCGGAAGGGGTGCCTTTGTTCTTAATCTCTGTAACCTTTTCGAATATATCCTCCATTGCAACTCCAATTGATTTTTTAAAAAAATATTATCTTTTTTCCACTACTTAAGCAACCTTAATCTCTCCTATTGTGAGTTTTCCTTCTCTTGTGAGTTTTGCTATGAGGAATATCACACTGTCTGTCGAAACCTTTAGTTTTGCAGATATATCGGACGGTGTTGTCTTTCCTTTTTCCTTAACAAATTCTACTACCTCAGTCTCGAGATTTTTGAGCCATTCCTCGAATAGGGTTCTCATTTCAGGTGTGGCATAGGATGCTGCCTTAGCGGACTCATTCATTGAACCTGCCATCTGCTCCATCATCTTCATACACATCTCAGGCATACTCATATTGCCTTTCATCATATTCTGCATCATCTCAGGCATATTGCCACCACCTTTCATCATATTCTGCATCATGTTTTGCATCATCTCAGACATCATACCCATACCCATACCCATTTTTGTTTCTTGTTCTTTCATAGCTCATACCTCCTTTTTATTAAATTTTTCGCCCATCCATTGACGCATAAAACTCATGGGCGGGCAGATTATCTCCTTTTTTTCATCTACCCCTTCCTCTTTAAGTTTTACACCTCCAAGTGATTTGAGCAGGTCTATCAGACCAGGTTCTGTTAAGCTGTAATAGATAAACGCACCTTTTCTTTCTGTTGAAAGTATTCCGCTTTCCCTTAGAGGCCTTAAGTGAAAAGATACAAGTGTCTGCGATAGACCTGTTGCCTCCATAATCTCGGAAACTGATCTCCTTTCCTTATCTATGGCAAATATAATCCTTAAGCGGTTAGGGTCATTGAGAAGTTTAAATAATCTTGACAGTATCTCAATGGATGTGTCATCTAACATATTAGCCCTCCTTTATATGAGTCAATACTAATATATAACCACAAACATAATTTGTCAAGGTGTATTTAATGAAATAATAAAAGCTTGACATGGAGAAATTTTTTATGATAAATTTCATTATATCGAGCATTGATATAATAATAGTATTAATAATAAATTCATGAGGCTTTAACATGGAGCTCACAAATCCAGATTACTGGAAATCATTAATTAATATAGGTTTTACAAAAATCCTCGTTCTTAAGGTGTTGTCTTGTGGCCCTAATCATGGTTACGGGATATTGAGAGAGTTGAAGTCTATTACTGACGGTTGCTGTGTTCCTACCTTCGGGTCTATTTATCCTATCCTTAAGGAGTTGACAAAACATGGTTATGTAGAGGTTAAGGAAGACAAGCAGTTAAAGGGTGCTCAGAAGAGAAGGGTATATACCCTTACAGAACAAGGCCTTAAGGCCTATGAGACTGCGGTTGAGGCGTGGCGGTCCACAATACCTTATATATATAAGGCCATTGAGAATAACGAACTTATCTTTTTAGAAGATATCAAAACACGTCTCTCAAATAAATCAAATAAATAAAAGATATTCGTTAAAAATTTTTGGAGGTATTGCAGATGTTTGAGTTGAATAATTTTGTCACTGCTGTTAAGTTCTTCCTTATTATTAGCGGTGAACTCGTCCTCATTTTTTTGGCTGTTTCGTTTGTCGTCGGTATTTTGATGGAGTATCTGCCTCCATCACGAATAAGAGATTTTCTATCCAACCGGCTGACATGGATTCAGTATCTTTTAGGTTCCGGTCTTGGCGCCATAACCCCCTTTTGTTCATGCTCCACTGTCCCTATAACCGTCGGTCTATTGAAAGGCGGTGTTCCTTTCGGTCCTGTTATGGCATTCCTCTTTGCCTCTCCTGTTCTAAACCCTATAATTATTACCCTGCTGCTGTCTCTATTCGGTCTAAAAGTAACAGGAGTCTACGTGTTCACTACATTTATTGGGTCAATGGTATTGGCGGCTATTATATCTAAAATGGGCATGGAAAATCAGGTTAAGCCATTAATGAGCTTTCAGACTGGCTCATGCTGTGGAGAGAGCCCGAAGGCACAAAAGGTCCCTGTAAAAATGCAACCTGTTATAGTGGGCTGCTGTGCCTCTGAGGCTGCTCAACCACTTGTTACCTTTCCTGTATTTCAGCCATCGAAAGGTTGCTGTGCCACGGATGAAAAAGCTGTCCCTCAACCTTCAGTGCAAGCCTCATGCTGCTCTGTGGACTTCGAGGCAGATGTGGAAGCTGGTACAAGGGCATCATTCAAAGAGAAGATGAAGCGGGCATCTTTATCGGCGGTTGATACATTTAAAGGCGTTTTCTTGTATCTGCTCATCGGCGCCGGGATAGGTGCATTTATCTACGGCTTTTTCCCACAGGACCTTTTAATTAAGGTTGCAGGACCAGGCAACCCGTGGTCTATCCCCATCGCAGCAATCATTGGGATACCAATGTATATCCGTGCAGAAACTATTATCCCCATCAGCGCTGCCCTCGTGGGTAAAGGCATGGGATTGGGGACAGTACTTGCTCTCATCATAGGCGGGGCGGGGGCGTCTATCCCGGAATTGATAATATTGAACTCTATATTTAAGAAAAAGCTGGTTCTGGCCTTTGCTATCAATGTGTTTGTGGTTGCCGTTGTAGCAGGATATTTTGTCGAATGGTTGATATACTAAGGTGTAGAAAATTCCTCATACATTTGACAATTTAAATTAAAAAGTTTAAACCATAACACAAGACACGATAGACTTTTATATGTTGTAATTCTCGGGGGTTATAAGATTTATAGTGATTTGCCTTTTGATATAAAACAGATTCTTAAAAAAAGAACGCTCCAAATGTCTTTTGGACCTGCCTCAAAAAACGAACATATTGTCTTTGGTTCACAGATGCCAGGATATGGCGCCCGTTCTATACCTGAAACAGTGGTAAAAAGGTGGATATCCTTTATGAAAGATATGGGTATCAGGCGTGTGTGTTCTCTTATTGCCCAGAGCCAGCTCGGATACTATCTTGTGGATCTGCTGGAGATATATAAAAGGGCATTTGGTGAAGACCATGTGCTCCACGTGCCTACTGAAGATTATTGTCTCTGTGACAAAGAACAACTGAGAAAGATCCTTTTATTTTTAAAAGAGTCAGATACCAGAAAGGAACCTGTGGTTGTGCACTGTGCAGGAGGGAGGGGCAGAACAGGTTTTGTCCATGCCGCATGGCTTGTTCAAGGAAGAGGTTTCTCTGTTGAAGAAGCGCTCGAAACGGTAAAAGCCATGGGCAGAAATCCTCTTGAGGCAGTAGAGCGGGGGAATGCATCCATCAATGAACTCTATGCCCTCATCTCCCAGAGATTAATCTAACTATAAATCCAGATAAATCTGTAATGGTATAGGATTATCCCGTATATGGTTCTAATGGAAAACCATGCTATATAACTAATTGAAAAAAACAACATGATTTTTTTGCCTTATGGTAAAAATATTTGTGTATTTTTTTGCCTTATGGTAAATTTAATCATATGATTATAGAGCGTTATTTAAAAGAACCTATCCTTTATGACCTTGAAGAAAAGATGGTTTTTATATCAGGTCCAAGACAGGTTGGTAAAACAACCCTTGCAAAAACATTTTTGAAAGATAGAAATGACCGTTATTTTAACTGGGACAATCGTGAAGACAGAAAGGAGATACTTGCTGCGCGTTGGCCTGCTGAAAAGGCCACTATTGTCTTTGATGAACTGCATAAGTATAAAAACTGGAAGAACTGGATTAAGGGTGAATATGATAAGCATAAGGAAAGATTGAAATTTTTGATTACCGGCAGTGCACGATTGGATATATATCGAAAGGGCGGTGATTCTTTACAGGGGCGATATTATTCCCACAGGCTTCATGGTTTTTCTGTGGGCGAATTGCTCGGCAAGAAAACTATTAATGAACCCAATAAAGCATTAGAATTTTTTTCTGATTATAATAAGGACATAATAATGCCATTATTTCATTACGGACCATTTCCCGAACCTTTTTTGAAACAGAATCAGAGACACTGGAGAAGGTGGCAGAAAGAACGTATAGACAGGTTTTTCCGTGAAGATGTAAGAGACCTTGAGCACGTGAGGGATCTTTCAATGATGGAATTACTTTCTGACATGCTTAAAGACAGGGTTGGCAGTCCCTTATCCATCCAGTCACTTCGTGAAAACATCGAGGTAAGTCATAAAGCGATTACTCACTGGATAGATATCCTTGAACGCCTTTACTTCTGTTTCACCATTACACCTTTTGCCAGAAGCAGGGTTCGTTCTTTAAAAAAACTCCCCAAGCTCTACCTTTGGGACTGGTCTTCAGTGCCTGATCCCGGTGCCCGTTTTGAAAATCTTGTAGCCAGTCATCTTTTGAAAATGAAGCACGCCCTTGAAGATCAGGAAGGCTTTGATATAGGGCTTTACTACCTCAGGGACACCTCAAAGAGGGAGGTTGATTTTCTTGTCACCTCAAATGATAAACCCTGGTTTGCGGTGGAATGCAGATATGGTGAAAGCGCTACTAATCCTGCCCTGTACTATTTCGGTGAACGTTTGAATATACCATATCTTTACCAGATAAGCCTTGAAGGCAAAGATGATGTTTATGATGGCAGAGTAAGGGTCATGCCTGCAGGTAAATTCTTAAGCGCCCTGCCATAGAAAACAATAGCATTTTAAATTACAAAACTGTGCGGCAGAGTATTAGCAAAGCCGTCTCTTGGAAGCGGTGGATAACTGCGTTTCTAATTATGTTTTTCGCTGTGAGAATATACCGTTAACTGCTCCTGTTAAGAGTCAATAGATTTGACCCCTATTCTGCAAATAAAATTGACCCCCCTTCATGGGTGTATTATACTGCCTTTAATGTACACGAGCATTGTAATCTAATATACTAACAATGGAGGTGTCAAACATCGAAGAGCAAACAAAGTCCGGCGATGAAAATCGCCTCTATAAGATGATGCTGTGGTCTTATGTAACCGTTCTGCCCGCAGCAGCCCTGTTTTTCGTGACAGCTACCATCACCGATTCTATGGTGCTGTTCGTGTATCTCGCATCGTACTCCTTAAGCTTTGCGGTACAGACATTTTCCCTCTACGCTGTCCGGCAGACAATCAGGCGTAATCAGAACCTTTTTCCCTATGGAACCGGCAAACTCGAAAACTTCTCTGCATTTCTGGACGGCGTGTTATATGTACCCACCGGGCTTTATTTGGCCTACGATGCGCTTAACAGGCTTCTCACGCCTCGGCCTGTTGGTTATGCTTTAGGGATGATTCCCGTCATTATCACAGGGGTACGCCTGGTGATTTTCTATCTGGTGTGCCGCCGGATGATCCGTGAGACCGACGCACCTTCGCCCATCCTTTTATCATATACCTTATCTTTCAAGTTAGCTCTGCTTAGTAATATTGGCGTGCTCTTTGCGTTTATTGTCGGGTGGGCGCTGATATATTTAGGATTGCCGGCGATCGGCAACTGCGTGGATCCCGCAATAGGGCTATCACTGGCCATATATATGATTTTTGCCGGTACCCGGCTTGTTTGGCACAACTTCCGCTCATTGATGGATTTGCCGCTGACAGAGAATGAGCAGTTGTGTGTATTGAAAGTTCTCTCCGCGTATTATGACCGCTATGAGGGAGTCGGGACCATTTATACCCGGACAAGCGGCAAGGAGAAGTTTGTGGAGCTGGAACTTTTCTTTTCTGAAAACAGAACGCTTGGGGATATTTATATGTTGCAGAAAGATATGGAACAGTCATTGATCAAAAAGCTGACCGGGCTTCGGTTCAGAATCAACCCTGTAGTGTCTTCACGAAAGGGTTCAATGGCTTTAAGAAATGCGTTAAATGAGGGCGAGAAAACTGAATAAAAGTTTGAGCAGTTCGTTATCAAATTTTTCCAGTCTCGGTCATTTGAGAAAAAAACTTGATAAGACAAACTCCGGCAGAGGTTTTAATGGGTTTTCTCCTTTAGGGAACAAAAGTTCAGAGAGGGCTTCTTCGTCTATTTCACAGATTTCTTTATAGGTAGCGCCGAGCTCCTTAAATTTCTCCATATACAGAGATGCCGTTGAAGGGGATATGTTACATACCCTGGCAATAGGACGTATACCAAGATTGTATTCCAAATAGTAATCGGGCAATTTCTTTCAGTTTTTTCATTGTTGTCTTCCTCCCTTTCTTTTTCACAAGTCCTCCAGAAGTTTTTGGAGGCAGTTTATCATGTCAGGCAAGGAGGATCATATAATCTTTTTTTGTGCTAAGAGTAATTCCGAAAAAATCGAAAAAGTGTTCGAGGTTTTTCGGAACAGGTGTTCGAGGTTGAGCGGAATTTACAAATTAAGGGGAAAGTTGGGTAATTAAGGTTTATAGATGGTTATCTCTGGTATGTCATCAAAGTGTTTGTCGAGCGAGGGTGAAAATGGAAAGATTGTGTTCCAATACAATGGAGGCAATAATGACGTCCGATAAAGGAAGGGTAATGCCTTTTCTTCTCAGTGACGCAGCCAGCATCGCTGATTTTTGCCATAAGCTTGAATCCATCTCTATATATGGGAGTTCAGAGATTGCATTAAGAATAATGGATTTTTCTTTATCTGATTTTATACCCTGCAAGAGTTCAAAAATAACTATTCCACATATTGTTACAGAACCTTCAGCCAATAAAGATGAAAGCTTATCTCCTATTTCTGACTCTTTTTTAAAAAATTCTATCCATCTGACTCTTTTTTAAAAAATTCTATCCATACACTTGTATCTGCCAGTATTTTATCTTTCAAAGAGTTTCTCCCTTTCCTTTTGGGCTTGAAGTTCAATCTCTTCTTCCTTTTCCCAGTCATAGTCAATCTGAATCTTGCCTCTAAGCTCAAGAAGCATTTTAATCTTCTTCTCTTTCACATATTCTTCCATAGCCGTTACTATGGCTTTGGTTTTAGACTTTTCACCAGAAATCTTCTGCACTTCAATGATGAGGTCATCAGGTATGTTTAATGTTGCACGCATTAATAGCACCTCCTATATATGTTTTAATTATATGCATTTAATAGACATATTGTCAATATTAAAAAAATATGGCAAAGTTAATTTAAGAGTAAATACTATAAATCTAATCAACAGGAGGTATATATGGCGAGAATACATATCTGTCTTGTCTCAGACCAGCCTATACCAAATATGATACCAATTAAGATAGATGAGTTAAAACCTGACAAAATATTTTTGACCCCTGCCGTCAATAACGTACTCGAACTTTTTTTCATGCTGCCTTCCTCATTACATAAAATTCTTTCAAAAACTCACAGGGTGATAAGTAGTTGAGCCTTTGCTGTGGTCTTAACCTGTTGTAGAATACCTCTATGTATTCAGTAATATCCTGTATCGCCTCTTTCCTTGTATTATACCTTCTATGATGGACAAGCTCATTTTTAAGGGTGCCAAAAAAGCTCTCATTTCTCCTCATAGAGGATATGATACGGAATTTTTAACAAGGCTCTCGCTCCTGGAGTTGTTCTTCCGCACAGTCCATTTTTTTGAGTGGCCCAGCGGATTCATTTCACAAGGCATTGTCGATAAAAACACCTTCGACGGCATTACCAGAAAAATCAAAAAAGAATTAGAGGAAAACGAACAAAAGGCCAGAGAAAAAGAAACTAATATCATCAAAGTGGCACGGAACTTGGGACTTCATCCGGAACCAACTGGTGACAGCCCGAGCAGCTGGCGCGCCAGGTGTCCAGGCATGAATCATCCCCTTTTCATGGATACTAAAGAAAACATCTTTTTCTGCGGATGGTGTAAACGCAAAGGCACTGCTGAGGATTTGATACTTCTTGTTGAGGAACGCAATAAAAGCAGGAAATAAGCCGGTGAAGCGAATCGTTCATAAAGTCATCTTTCACTGACGTTCATTTTAGCTAATCAAAAAAAGACAATTATGCCATGAGAAGAAATAGTTTTCATTCTTCAATATGATACATGAAAGTTTCTCCGACGATGAGACTATTAAGAAAAATTCTTTTTATACCGACATTGATAGTATCCTCTAAAAATAGGGCATTAAGTATGTATTGTCATAGACTTGTTGAAAGGGGAAAAAATAAGAAAGCTGCTATGAACTGACACCCTATGAATTTATAGAAAAGATTGCATTGACGGGATGAATACAGAACCTATATACTGAAATTGTACTAAAAAAGGGGTACTGTCAATTATTTTTATTGACGCTAATAGAAAGAATTAATAGAATTTTTATATATCATGATAGTTAATCTTTTCTCTAATCTTTCAAAACGATTAAGGTCAGAAAACAATTTATCTGATATAACATGGGCTTTAGCAGAAACTTTTCATGAATTTAAAGAGAAAGTCATGAAATTTTTCTTCCCCGAGCTTAAAGATTGTAAAAATGTAGAGATAACACGTGAAAAAATATTAGGAGGCAGTAGACCCGATTTTTTTGCAGAATTTGATGGCAAAAATTTTGTGATAGAAAATAAAATAGAAAATACAAATTATCATTTTCAACAATATGCTGATGAGGCAAAGAAACTTGGTAAGGAAAGCTAATTTAAATTTGCAATTATTTTAAACCATAAATTAGATGAAAAATCGATTGAACAGGCAAAAAATTATAATTTTTGCGTTAAATATTGGGAAGAATTTGT
>Ga0208461_1000172_pt1 | contig 63439 bp, 48 predicted proteins | sample AD_JPNTR4_MetaG_FD_184448 | JGI IMG/M metagenome (GOLD analysis project Ga0208461, IMG submission 184448) | Active sludge microbial communities of municipal wastewater-treating anaerobic digesters from Japan - AD_JPNTR4_MetaG (SPAdes) (version 2) | ecosystem: Engineered > Bioreactor > Anaerobic...
GATCAAAACTGACAAAACCATCGATACAGACAGGTTCTCTGTGAGAGGCACGAGGACGTAAGAGAGTGTGCATGGCAAGGCTTTGGTGGCTAAGTCGCTGGATACGGTTATTGATAGTTCCCAAAGATACCTTGAAGTGTCGAGAGAGTGCGCGCTGGCTCATACTCGAAGATACTAGACGCTCAATTTGGCGATAATCGAGTATTTTCTTAGCAAAGTAATCCAGACTGAATGTTTGTGAAGAAAAGCTATGACCACAGGTTTTGCAGCGATAACGAGGTACATTGCCAAAACATTTGGTATGATAGAAGCCTAGCCTTAAAAACCAGCGACCTTTTGGAGCAGCCTTATGATAGAGACAGGCTGGATTTGGGCAGAAAGGAAAAGAATGCATGCTTACCTCCGTACATTCTCTTTATCGCCCTCTTCCCTACTTTATGCTTCAACTTTTTATACAAGGTTCGTAGCAGTAATGTCTCTTTTTGTAGACGGATAAACTGTGCCATTGTTATTAAATATCATACACTTATCCCTCAATACCTTCCCTTTTATTTCATCTTGCAAATTTCTATTCGAATATACCTTTATTATAGATAAAAATAGAGAATAGTCTGCTTTCGATGCAATTTTGGCACGATATTTGCATCTAATTTTACAGAAGAATCATTTTTGGAGGAATATTCATGACCATTGCCGACAACGACGAAAACCTCGAGCTTTACTTTGAATCGATAAGAAAAATTCCCTTGGTAACCCGACAGGAAGAAGCAGTATTAGCTGGAAAAATAGCTAAAGGAGATAAACAGGCCCTAGATAGGCTTGTCGAAGGGAACCTTCGTCTAGTGGTACGAATTGCCAAATCTATGTGGTCTCCGCCGCATTCGCTCATGGATCTTATACAAGAAGGCAATATAGGGCTTGTAAAGGCCGCTGAGCGCTTTGACCCATCGAAAAATGTTAAATTTTCTACTTATGCCGTCTGGTGGATTCGCCAAGCTATATCGCGTTCGCTAGTAAATACCGGCCGACATATTCGTTTGCCACATAGAAAAGAAAACGCCCTTAGGCGTCTATCAGCCATTCAAATGCGTGCGAGCCTTGAACTATCGAGATATCCTTCCGAAAAGGAATTAGCAAGCGAGACGGGCTGGAAAGAGACTGAGATCGCCGCAATACTAAACATGGGAGACCAGCCTGTATCTCTTGATCAGACAAACAATGATGAGCTCTCAATTCTCGATGTATACGAGGACTGGCGATATAACCCTGAACTCGAAATAGAAAAGTCGAGCCGCACATGGCAAAGCTCTTGGCTTTTATCTACCCTTCCCGAGCGAGAGCAAGAAGTAATTTCGAAACGCTTTGGCCTCGGCTGTAGTCGCGAACAATCGCTCAAGGCTGTAGGTTCTATTGTAGGATGTTCCGCAGAAACGGTACGACATATAGAAAAGAGGGCTCTTGAATCTCTAAGGCATACTGCACTTCAAGTCGGATTAACCGCTTGATAAACCATTCTGTCCAAGGTACGATGATGGCGTGAGGAAAAAGCGCACTCATAAGGGCTCTTACTATGCAATATTGCTTTCTAGCGCTGCTTTTTTGGCAATCGCCGCCCTAATAATAGTGAATTCTATTAATTCAAAAGACACGTTCAGCAGGACCAAGGATGTCCCCTATGGAACACCAGAATATGTAATTGAGCTACCTCCTGGATACGAAGATCTAGCGGTCATTCCACCCGAAGAAAGGAAAGACAAAACTTCGATCTCCAAAAGGACAGCATCAGATTTAGACATCCAGGCTGGAGCCGAAGAAGAAATCAAGAAAGCTGGAAGCGAAAAGCTTGAACCTTATAGTTCTGCTGGTCCACCATCAGCCCTTCCAGGGAGTGTAGCTCAGCCTACGCTCATCATTGTAATCGACGATGTTGGTTATAATAACGGAGAACTAAATGCCTTTCTCCAACTTCCCTTTCCGATTACTCTAGCCGTTCTCCCTCAGCTTCCACATAGCAACGATTCTGTGGCGGCAATACACCAGGCTGGAAAAGAGCTAATACTCCATCAGCCTATGGAGGCTTTAGGAGGCAATGACCCAGGTCCTCATGCTGTCTATTGTTCAATGGATGAAGCAACCATAGAAAAGACTGTAGCCGAAAATATCGACAGCTTTCCATATCCTCCTGCAGGCATGAACAATCATATGGGCTCTGCTGTAACTCGCGATTCAAATTGTATGATTCCAATTCTGAAGCTTGCGAAGGAACGTGGCATATATTATCTTAATTCTCTCACAGCTCCTGGAACTGTGTGTGCAGAGTTGAGCCAAAAAATAGGAACGCAATATATGGAGCGCGATGTGTTTCTCGATAATAATAGCGACCGTGAATCAATTCTTGCTGCAATAGAAGAAGGAAAGCAGATTGCTCGGCAAAAGGGCGCGGCAGTAATGATTGGCCATGTATGGTCGTCCAAGCTAGCATCTACACTGATGGAGATCTATCCTGAACTTGTGGAACAAGGCTATTCGCTCTCTACTATCAGCCAATACATGAAGATCCAAGCAAAAGAGAATTTAGTCAATGAAAATTTTGGGGATTGAGACTTCCTGCGATGAATGCGCCGCTGCAATTGTGGAAGACGGACGACATATTCTTTCCAATGTAATCATGACTCAAATTCCACTCCATGAGCGATACCAGGGTGTCGTACCAGAAATTGCCAGCAGGGCACACATCGAATGGATCACAGGCGTGGTTAAGCGCGCTCTATTCGAGGCCGGAATCGAACCATCTTCTATAGAAGGCGTAGCAGCAACCGCTATGCCTGGTCTTATAGGTTCTCTTGCTGTCGGATTGTCCTTTGCAAAAGCCCTCGCCTGGTCTATGAAGCTTCCATTCAAGGGCGTAAATCATATGCTTGCTCATCTCTATGCTCCTCAGCTGATCGAACCTATCGACTATCCGTTTCTTGGGCTACTTGTGTCGGGCGGGCATACGATTCTCTGCCGTGCAGAAGATTTCAATAGAATTGAGGTGCTTGGAAGGACAATTGACGATGCAGCAGGCGAGGCCTTCGATAAAGTCGCTAAGTACTATGGCTTTGGTTACCCAGGCGGTGCTGCAATTGATAATCTTGCGGAGAAAGGCGATGAAAAAGCCTTCAAATTCCCCATGCCATCTCTGCATAAAGGAGAGCATCGTTATGATGTTTCCTATTCGGGGCTTAAGACGGCAGTCATCTATCACCTTTCTTCATATCTAAGGCCTGGGGCAGAGGTTACGCCAGAAAATATAGCTGCAAGTTTTAGAAAAACAGCAATAGATATACTACTATCCCGCCTCTATCGTGCAGTACAGGATACAGGTATCAATACAGTTGTTGTGGGTGGCGGTGTTGCAGCTAATGCATACCTGAGACGAAAACTCGAAGTAAAGCAAGATCTATATGTGTATTTCCCTCCTATTTCGCTCTGCGGAGATAATGGAGCCATGGTTGCTGGTATTGCATGGCATTATTTTCAGCGAGGCGAGACAGACATCTGGAATTTAGCTCCAAATTCTCGTTTTGCAGATTTCAAGTGGCATCAGGAGGACGGTTGATGTATACCCTCACGGAGGTTGCGCAAGTTGCACTTACTCAGTGTCTCGATGTAAAAGAATCAGAAAGGCTTTTGATTGTTTCCAACCCTGAGACTGAACAGGAAGAGATTGCAAAAGCTTTTGCAAAACAAGCTTCCGCAATGGGAGCAAAAGTACGATTTTTACTTCAGCCAGTCAAAACCCAAAAAGATTTTGCGGAAGATGAGGTGATCGGTGCAATAGAAGAAAGCCCAAATGTGGTACTATCTATTTCGACTGAAAAACTAGGTAAAGATAAGGCAAGGCTTGCATCGCCTCTCTTGGCTCCCAATGGCCGCTCTTATGACCACATATTCGATTATCTCTTGCATGGTGTAAAGGCGATGCGCGCAGTCTGGACACCAGGGATTACGAAGGACATATTTCTGAGAACTGTTCCGGTAGATTATGAAGTAATGCGCAGAAGCGCAGCACTACTCGCAAGTTTTCTCGATCAAGCAAGTACGGTCCTTGTTCGGAGCCCTAGTGGCACCGATATTGTATTTTCGATACTCGGGCGCAAGGCAATGTTGGATGACGGGGATTTTCGATATCCAGGCAAAGGTGGGAATCTGCCTGCAGGTGAGGTTTTTATTTCTCCGGCTTTGAAATCGGCAGAAGGCACGATTGTGTTCGATGGGTCTATTTCGGATATAGAGAGAGATATTGTCATTGAGGAGCCCATTGTTTGCACTGTACGAGGCGGTTATGTTATCGGCATCGAAGGCGGAAACGAAGCGAAAAGACTAGATACCGCTCTGATACAAGGGCTTTCTATGGCTTCCGACCTTGTAAGCGAGCAAGGAATGTCTCCAGAGATGGCGCTCGCATACGGTACAAATGCTCGCCATCTAGGAGAATTTGGCATTGGGCTCAACCCAGCTGCTCATATTTCGGGCAATATGTTGGAAGATGAGAAAATAATGGGTACAATTCATTTTGCAATCGGATCGAACTATGACGAAGATGCGCCAGCCCTTATTCACCTAGATGGACTTGTAAGATTCCCTACAGTGGTGCTCCTAATGCCTACTGGTGAAGAAATCGCTATCATGGAGCAAGGTGTTCTAGCCTTGTAAGCCCTGTTCATTGGAATATGAGCTCTACTAAGGCTTCGAATTGGCTTCCGCTATTCTACAAAAACGTAAATATAGTTATACTTCCACAATATGGAACAGAACAAATCTATTCACTGGGCTGATCAAACAGCTGAAAAAATTATGGATACATGGGGCGAAAAGGACCTATATACCTGCGCATCGGGAATTACTCCATCTGGAACTGTCCATGTTGGAAATTTTCGTGAAATGATATCGGTAGAGCTTGTAGTCCGAGCACTTAGAGATAGAGGCAAAAATGTCAGATTCATCTACAGCTGGGATGACTACGATGTCTTCCGCAAAGTACCTCTCAATATGCCAAATCCCGAATTATTAGAAAAATACCTAAGATTTCCGATAACCATGGTGCCAGACCCCTGGGGTCGCGATGAATCCTATGCTCGACACCATGAGGTCGATGTAGAGAAAGTACTACCCGAAGTAGGAATCTATCCTGAATTCATATACCAAGCTCAACGATATCGCTCGGGCGTATATGCATCCAGCATGCGCCGTGCTCTTGAGATGCGCGAACACCTAAAGACAATCCTAGACAAATATCGCGATGAAGATCATAAGATTCAGGGCGAATGGTGGCCTGTTTCAGTGTTCTGCTCGAACTGCAACCGCGATACCACCGAGATCGATGAATGGGACGGCGAATGGGGCTTGAGCTACCATTGTGAAACCTGCGGTTTCAAAGAAAAAGGCGACCTACGAACGCTAAAGGGAGCTAAGCTTGTGTGGCGCGTCGATTGGCCTATGCGTTGGGCTTACGAAAAGGTCGATTTTGAGCCTGCTGGCAAGGATCATCATTCTCAAGGAGGTTCTTTCGATACCTCGAAGCATGTGGTCGAAGAAGTCTATGGCAGAAAGCCACCGGTGACCTTCCGCTATGATTTTATCGGTATTAAGGGCTCGCCTGGCAAAATGTCCTCTTCAAAGGGCAAGGTTGTCGATCTTCAGGACCTATTGCGGGTATATCAGCCAGAAATAGTGCGCTATCTCTTTGCTGGAACTCGCCCAAATACAGAGTTTGTAATAAGTTTCGATCTCGATGTAATTAAGATCTACGAGGATTACGATAGAACAGAGCGCATTTATTGGGGAGTTGAAAAAGCGAAGAACAAAGAAGTCGAAGCGCTCGAACGCCGCATCTATGAGCTGTCTCAGGTAGGCAAAACTCCAGAAGAAATGCCCTATCAAGTACCATTTCGGCATCTATGCAATCTCTTGCAGATTCATCTAGGAAACATCGATGCTGTGCTATCGCTTCTTCCTGGATTAAAGCCTTCGCAAGAAGCACGCGTTAGACGAAGGGCTCAATGCGCTTGGTATTGGATAACCGAATGCGCACCTGAAGACTTCAGATTCTTCCTGCGCAAGCCTGGTGAACTCGCTTCTCTTCCCGAGGCAGAGACGAATGCATTGCGGTGCTTGCGGGACGAGGTTATAGAAAGGCTCGATGCCTATGATTCCGAAAACGAGATAGCTGAGGCAATTTATGCCGTGGCTCAAGCTAGCAATATAGAACCTAAAAAGCTGTTTATTGCAGCATATCAGGCTCTCATAGGCAAAGATCAAGGACCAAGGCTCGCAGGCTTCCTCAGAACCCTGGGAAAAGAAAAGGTTTTATCGATTCTAAAGCCCTATTGATAGTCTAGCGGAAGGCTATCTGTTACAGCTCTGAGCCTCGAGAAATTCCACTTCATGTTCAAATGCCTTCATAGCAGTCTGCCAGAATGCAGGTTTTTCGATATCGAAGCCTGCGCGCCTTGCTACTTCTGCTGCAGGCAATGAACCTGTCGACCGTAAAAGCTCACGGTACTGAGCTGCGAAGGATTGGCCTTCTTTCTTATAGATGCTATAGAGCCCCATACCAAATAGCTGACCAAAAGCGTATGGAAAGTTGTAGAAGGAAAGTCCAGGAATATAATAATGGCTTTTGACCGCCCACATATAAGGATGACGCTCGTCTTCTCGCAGAGGCTCTCCATAGGTTTTCGCTTGGGCTTGAAGCATCAGATCGCATAGGCGATCGGGCGTTATCTCGCCTTTTGCTCGCTCTTCGAATACATCATGCTCGAAATAATAACGAGAAAGAATATCGACTATAACCTGACAAGCATCCTGCAAATGGAGCTCTATCAGAGGTAATCTAGCGTCCTTTTCCATAGCAGCCATAGCGGCATTGGAGACCAAAGTTTCAGAAAAAATCGATGCGGTCTCGGCCAGTGTCATCGGATACTGAGAAAGCAAGGTTGGCAAATCCTTTATATTCTCGTAGTGCCAAGCATGGCCTAATTCGTGCGCTATGGTTATAAGAGAGGAATAAGAGCCATCGAAATTGCAGAGGACTCTTGGTTGTTTGGCTGCAGGGAAGTGTGTGCAATATGCACCGCCAACTTTCCCCTCGCGTGGCCGTGCGTCGATCCATCTGTTTTCGAAGGCCTTTTCAGCAAAGCGAGCCATTTCTTCATCAAAACTACCAAACTGTCTAACAATGAAGTCTTTGGCTTCTGGCCAGCTATAACTCTTAATCATGGCTCCTTGCTTCTGTAGAGGCGCAAAAAGATCGAAGAATGAAAGTCGCTCAAGACCCAAAAGTCGTGCTTTGGCGTGCAAATAACGCCGCCACATGGGAAGAGACTCCTCCATAGTGCCTATCAAGGCTTCTAGTGTCGCTCTAGATATCCTGGCTTGAGCAAGAGAAGCATCGATAGCGCTCTCCCAGCCTCTCCTTTTATTCAACGTCAACACCGTGCCCTTTACACCATTGAGAGCAGCTGCAACTGGTATTTCGTATGTTTTCCAAATAGAAAGCTCGAGCCGATAGGCTTTCTCTCTAATGGAGCGATCCGCATCATAAGCGAGGTTTCGGAGCTCAACCATTGTCTTGCGTTCCCCTGTTGCTTCATTCCATATAGCGCTAGCATTTGCAAGTATCGAATCCTGAAGCCTAGACCAAGCATCGGCCCCTGAGCGACCAAGATCCGCAGCCAGATCTTCAAGTTGAGGTAACATCTGATGCTTTTGGAACATTAGCGCCTCTTCCAGTACAAAAGCATAGTCTACGAATCTGCTGTCCTGTGATATGACTTTCTTAATCCTCTTTTCATAGCGAGCAAGCAGATTGCGGAAGAGCACTAGGATCTTTGTGGCGGGGACAAGAAGCTCCTCTACCTTTCCAAGCTCCTGAAGCACGAGCGCATCCCGTGTATCAGTGCTAAAACGTGCCTGGACATAAGCAGATAGTGTATCTGCAAGCGTCTCGAGCCGATCCAACTTGCCTAGAAGCTCGAATAGCCAGTTGGCCGTGCTTTTTATATCGGAAGGTGGTTTGGCATTCTCAAGCTCGATCCCCAGGTTTTCCAGTAGGGTTTTGAGCTCGTTTTTTGCCTTTTTGTATTCTTCGGATTCAAAGCCATGAAAAACATCATCAAGATTCCAGCACGGTATTTCAGCCGTCTTTGACATAAGACCCCCTTCTTTGATAGTCGCATCTTAAAGATATAATCATTCTTATAATTGACTTTCTCTTACCTTAGATCCATTTTTGATTGGCATCTTCCCAATCGATTATCTCTTCTGGTTTGAAAAAAAGGCCAATTTCCCGCGCAGCAGATTCCTTCGAATCTGAGGCATGGACGATATTGGTACTGGTGTGCAATGCATAATCTCCTCTGATAGTACCAGGAAGGGCTTGGTCGGGACTTGTCAAACCGCACAAAAGCCTGAAAAGCTTAATTGCTTGATCCGCTTCGAGAACCATTACCAAGACAGGTCCCGACGTAATATAGTCCAAAAGATCTAAATAAAAAGGCTTCCCCTTGTGTTCAGCATATTGTCTTTCAGCAAGGTCTCTAGTGACACTAATCATTTTCAAACCTATGATTTTAAAGCCCTTTCGTTCGATCTTCGAGATTATCTCTCCAACAACGCGCCGGGACAAGACACCAGGCTTGAGCATTGCAAATGTTCGCTCAGTGGCCATATTCCAAACCTCCATGTGCTATTTTACGAGCTAAAATATAGATTCAATATCCAAAATAACATGTTTTGAATCACAATGTCAGCACAAAGATACAGATATAGCTTAATTGATTCTAGCTTCAAACCATCGGGAGTTCGATAAATTAGTCGCTCCTCCATTTCCTTGCTCGCTATTCTAGAGGATTCCGTGATATATTCTGCTTAGCTTACCTAAAAAACAAGAAAGGAATTCAGTCTTTATGGGGTTTTTACCAAATAATAGAAAAGAGAAAAGAGCAAAAAATACACCGATTGCAAGTATTATTATCTTGGCAACAATTTGCATTTATATTGTCTCCTGCTCCTCTGTGCCCAAAGAGATAGCTATTGCAGGGATATTCGATCATTTTGAAAAAACTCCACAGGTTATTCTGCGTTCAGGAGATATTTTTCTTCGCGATATCGCCGCATCATTAGATGATTCGACAATCGAGGCTCTTGAAGCTATTGCTTCTGATAAACCGAATGAATCGGAAGAAATGAAAGAACCTTCAAAGCCAATCGATCGGGCTAAAATCGACAAACTTTTGACTAGAGCGCAAGTTGCAGGAATAGGAATCTCGCTCACCGATAAGGGCCAACCGGCTTTAGAAGCTGTATTTGCAGGGAATTTTCCAGATCTTTTGACTTCTCTCTCTTTTAGCCTTGATTCTAACTGGAAAAAGATCAATGGCGGTTATGCTCTAAAATCAGGAAGTCTATATGTCCGAAATCCAGACAGGGGCCAAGTTCACCTTGCAACATGGATGCCCCCTGTTTCTCCTCTCACTAATCCTGGAGCAACTGCACTAGCTACCAAGAGCGGAGTGCTCGCAAATGCCGTTGATTTTGCAATCTATATCGATGCAAAATCTACAATCGTCAGTCAGTTGCCTATTATGGAAGGGGTCACTTTGCCTTTTGAGGGTATTTTGATGAGTGCGACCCGGGAAGCAACAAGTCCTCCAAAAGGCAGTCCTTCTGCTATGTATCGTACCATTTTTAAGATACAAATGAAGGATGAGCAAGGTGCGCGCACATATAAGCCTATCGTTCGTTTTCTTTGGGTTATGCTTTCTTCCAAGTTAGGCTCTTACGGTATTCCAATTACTCCAGAGACCCCAATCGAGCAACAAGGATCGGTTTTCGTTAGCCAACCTGTTTGGATCAGTGCACAGCAACTTGTAGATGTTGCTCTTTCTATCTCGAGTTTCAACAATTAGTGTCATAATCGCCAGGGTACAAAGCCCTCAGGTGCTGGCTGAGCCTTGGCGAATGAAGCAAGCAGGTCTGCGAGGAGCGAAGGCACTTTGAAAGATGGGTCAGTGAAGGCGGCATAGTTTTCATCTTCGTTTTTAACTTCTTTGAGCACATAGTTCATCTCTGGTACAATTCGCACTGCAGCTTCGGGCCTCGCTTCAACAAGCATGGAGAACTCCTCCCGACTTATCTGAAGATCATTTTCTCCATAAATGAGCAGAATTGGAAGTTGGACTTGCTTGATCGTTTCGACAGGATCAAAGGCAAGCCAAGTTGCCAACCAATCTTTTCTACTCGGTGCAAAAAAATCGGCAAGCGCTACCGGGACATCGATCAGAATTCCCCTTTGGACTAGATTTCGCGCTGCTTCCAATGCTTTTGCTCGAAGCTCTTCATCTAGGCTTGCAATAGACTGTTTCAAGGTCTCTATTGGACTTTGACCGCTAGCATCTATTACAATAAAACCATCGACAAGTGAGGCAACCTTTTCGTCTTCCAAAGCTGACATGGCAATCCAGGCTCCCTCGTTCATGCCTGCAACTATCAGCCTTCCATGTCGAGGTAGAGCAGCAGCTGCAATAATGACAGAAGTTAGATCTCTGACATGCTCGGAAAAGCTAGTCATGCGACCAGGTTTTTCGAGCTTGTATGCTTCGCCCGTGCCTCGCTTGTCATAGCGAAGAGTTCCAACATTGCGCATTCTAAGCATATTAGATAGCTGTCTTAGAGAATCGATCTTTCCGGGAACATCGACATTGTTTCCATCTCTGTCTGCCCTACCAGCACCAGCTACAAGCAATATGAGAGGAAAATCAGGTGGAGAATTCGGATCGAGGAAAGGTAGCTCCCTCAAAGGAAAGACAAGAGTAGCAGGTAGTGCTCCACCCTCCACAGGGATGTCTAGACTAATCTGACCTGGATCCGTCGACGAATCTTGCTTCTGCACATAAAATGATCCATTCCAGGATCGGCCTCTGACTGAGCCAACGATAGCTCCTCTGTGAGTGCTCCCAGGAGGTAGAAAAGATGTTGAGTAATTACCCAAAAAGCGAAGCTCTTCATCACCCTCTATTGCGTCGAAAATGAAGCTTATCTGTTGGGCATCGAAGGTATATTCATCTATAGGATAAGAATATAAACCTTGTTCAGGAATATCTACCAATAATCCCCTCTCCTTAGAGAGAATCCTTAAATAAAACTCGAAACTAAATGGCGTTGATTGCTGATCCATAGAATACGAAGGAAGTTGTGCCGAAGATTGTTTCTGGCCGACCTCTCGCAATAACAATACGCCTTTCCAAACCCCTGGCACTATCTCTTCTGCACCTGCGATTCCATTAGGCAAGACCGAGACAATCGTCAAGATCATAAGCAAAAAAAAGAGACTCGGAAAAAATTCGACTTTTTTATGGAACAAAGCTCTCAAAACACTCATTTCTTCAAGAATCGCCCAATCTTTGAAATAAAAGTATCATAGACAGTTTCTGGATCAGGACTACCGTCAATAGTCATTAGAATTCCTTGCCTAGAATAATATTCGATCAAGGGTTCTGATTCTTCGTGATATGCTTTTAGTCGAATCTTGACGGTTTCTTCCCTATCATCGTTCCTTATATATAGCTCGCCTCCACATATATCACAAATCCCTTCAGTTGCTGGTGGTTTTGTTACTATATGATAGATTGCGCCACAACTCTTACACACTCGCCTTCCCGTAAGCCGAAAAAGAATTAAATCATCATCGACTTCAAAGTCCACCGCAGAATCTGGTTTTGAAAAAGAGGCTAGCGCTTCTGCTTGAGCAATAGTCCTTGGAAAGCCATCTAGGATATAGCTTTGCCTTACGTCCGGCCAAGATAGCCTTTCTTTTACTATGGCGATTGTCAGCTCATCGGGCACTAGAGCGCCGGCGGCAAGAATCGATTGTACCTTTAGACCTAGTTCGGTCTTTTCTTTTACCGCAGTACGAAATATATCGCCCGTGCTTATCTGAGGAATACCCAGCCTCTCCGAGGCCATTCTTGCAATCGTCCCCTTGCCTGCTCCTGGAGGCCCTAAAAAAATCAATTTCATAGACTGAATATTCATAAAATACTTATACACTACTTCGAAGGTCTAAAAAAGGGCTTGTGGCGCTTTTGGATATCTACATCTAAATCAAATAGAATCCTCTACATCTAATTGCGGTCTGAAGACCAAGTTTTGTGCATGTGATAGCGAAAGATTATTTCCATTTTTTCTCTTATGGAATTAGTCGGCAGTACTATCGTATATGCCTGTTTTGTACGAAAATCGCTGCTCGATGGGGCTTCCACGCTGAAAGGATCGATAACCACTTGGATACCTTCCTCTTCAAAGGCCTCTAAATAGGGGCGTATCTCTGGTACATCCCCTCGCTGAATAACATATAGAGAATGATGATAATCTACTTTTGATTCCTGAGCTTCTTTTCTCCATATTCGCATATCTTGCGATATCAAGCTTGCAGCTATCGGCAGCGAATCCGAACCTATTAGGTGCGTCAACTCGAGAGTGAATCCGCTATGCATTGCTATGAATCTTCTTATAATCTCGATTGTATCAGCTTGCGTACCTAAATCTAATACCTTAATAAAAGAATCGAAAATGCCCTCTATCTGCATCTTCGCTATCGAATAGCGAAAAGCATAATCGGTTTTAAGGGGCTTTGCTGTATCAGGCGAACCTTCGGGTACTATAATTACGAAATCTGAATTGCTTAGATCAGAGGCAAGAAAACGCATAGCAACGGTGAGATGGGTAAGCTGAAAAGGATCAAAGGAACCAATGTATATGCAGGCACGAATTTTGCCTTCGTCTGCATGAATGACCCTTGGATATTCCACAATATGGCTTGGCTTTAGCTTTCCTTTAGATATTTTTCGGTCCATGCCTTCAAGTTCTTGTAGCAGAAGCCTTTCGTAGTAGGAATAGTCGCGGATCTCATCGCTAGTGAAGTAGTCTGAACTGGCATTCTGATCGAAGATACGTTTCAATTTTCGACCGACGCAATCCACGCTCTGGTTAGTGAATTTGATTGGCCATTTGGGACGAGTAATAGAAATCTCTTCATTTTCTCGGTCATTCAAAGCCATATCTATACTATTGTATAAATTTAGCCTAGATGCAATACTCTTTTTATCGATATTTAACTATTTATTAAGATCTATTCGTTTTGATTCCGCTTTTGCTGCCTTTTTAATTAGGAATTTATAGATAAATTTTTCTTGACAAATATCCTAATCGATATAAAATAATAAAGATAGTTAAAGGAGGCAGCATGACAAAAACAATCTCCAATTCAGAACCCCTGAATGTCGAAAGCATCATCGATTCATGGAAAGGTAGAAATGGAAGCCTGCTTGGAGCCCTGGAACAGGCACAACAAAACGATCCTAAAAAATATCTCTCCGAGACAACTCTAAGGGAAATCTCGAAAAGGCTCGATATACCTCTCTCGAGAGTATATTCAGTTGCGACATTTTATTCTTTCTTCAGTTTGAAGCCGCAGGGCGAGCATTTATTAATTGTCTGCCGCGGTACAGCATGTCACACAAGAGGCTCGCTCGTGCTGTTAAACGAAGCCCTTTCTAGACTCAAAATTAAAGAATTCAATGAAAAAGAAGAAAATTCGGTTACGAGCAGTGATAATCTAATCACGATTCGCACAGTAGCGTGCTTCGGCCAATGTGCTCTTGCACCTGTTATAATGGTTGATGGCTTAGTGCTATCGCGAATGACTGTCAGTAAGCTCGTCTCTCTTCTGGATAAGCTTAAAAAGGGAGGGGAGCGATGATCAACAACACCGATCTAGGATTTCTAGGGCAAGAAGGCTCGAGCCATTTTCATGGAAATACTCCTTGGATTTCTGTGGGGATGGGAACCTGTGGCATAGGCTCGGGAGCAGATAAAGTTTGGGAAATTCTCTCTCAGAAGACAGAGAATACCAATATCCACCTGCGCCGTGTTGGTTGCTTTGGTTTCTGTGCAGCCGAACCCGTTGTAATGGCCTGGAGACCTGGCAAGCCAATTCTTTTCTTTACGGAAGTCAATACTCAAAAAGCATCACGCATCCTCGCTGGTCTTTCATCAGATGCTACATACGATAAAATCGCAAAGATTGCAGAAGCCAAAATCGAAGAATGGGACTTCAGAACATCTAAGGTAGATTTTGGCAGAGGCTATGATAACCTTCCTACATGGAAAGAACTCAACTTCTTCAGGGATCAAGAAAAGATTATTCTCCGCGATGCTGGAATGATAGATCCGGAAAGCATTGAAGAATATATCGCGGTGGGAGGATACGGAAGTCTTGTTCGAGCTCTAACTTCTATGCCACCAGAGGCGATCATCGAAGAAGTAAAAAAATCTGGACTACGTGGACGAGGCGGTGCAGGCTTTCCAACCTGGAAAAAGTGGTCGCTAATGCGTAAGTCGCTGATCGATAATCCTGGGGAAGCCTATCTGATCTGCAATGCCGATGAAGGAGATCCGGGCGCCTACATGAATAGAAATGAGATCGAATCCGATCCTCATATGCTATTGGAAGGGATGCTTCTCGGTGCTTATGCCATGAATGTAAACAAAGGAATTGTCTATGTCCGTGCGGAATATCCATTGGCTGTCTACAGGCTCAATTTGGCCATAGAATCTGCAAGACAGCATGGACTTCTTGGAAGAAACATTTTGGGAAGTAAGTTCTCGTTCGACATAGATATGGTGACTGGAGCAGGAGCCTTTGTATGCGGTGAAGAGACCGCCCTAATTGCCTCTATTGAAGGAAATGCCGGAAGGCCGAGACCAAGACCCCCATTCCCTGTAGAGAAAGGCCTCTATGGTCGCCCGACCTCGATCAACAATGTCGAAACATGGTGCAATATCCCAGTCATAATAGCTAGGGGAGGAGAATGGTTTGCTGGTTTTGGTACTCCTATGAGCACGGGAACAAAGGTGTTTTCCTTTGTCGGAAAGGTTCGTAATACTGGGCTTGTAGAACTTCCTCTTGGCAGCACGCTTGAAAGTGTAATCTATGGTATATGCGGAGGCATGGGTCCTAAGAGAAAAATAAAGGCCGTGCAATGCGGTGGACCATCGGGCGGCTGTGTGCCTGCAAGCCTCTTCAAGACCCCTATCGATTACGAACATCTTACTGAGCTGGGAGCCATTATGGGATCAGGCGGCATGGTGGTCATGGATCAAGATAATTGCATGGTCGATGTGGCTAGATATTTTACGGGCTTTGTAATGGGAGAATCCTGCGGGAAATGTACGCCATGCCGAGAAGGTACTTCCCAAATGCTGCATATTCTCGAAAAGGTATCCGATGGCGAAGCGAGTGAGGAAGATCTCGATACGCTCGAGGAAATCGCAACGATTGTCAAAGATTCTTCTCTCTGCGGTCTTGGGCAGACCTCTGCAAACCCCGTTATTACAACTCTGCGCTATTTCCGCGATGAATATATAGAGCATATAAAGGGAAAACGCTGTCCGGCTGGCGTTTGCGAAAACCTTTACATCGCTCTTTGCGAATCCTCCTGTCCTTTGCACATGAACATTCCAGGATACCTGCAGCTTCTAAAAGAAAACAGAATAGAAGATGCTTTCGAGCTCACTCTACGTGAAAATCCTCTACCTGGCACAATAGGCCGAATCTGCCACTTCCATTGCCGGATGCGCTGTCGACGTGACATGCTGGATGAACCGGTATCACAGGGAGAGATCCACCGCTATCTTGCCGACACAATGTACAAGATGGGCAGAGAAAAGCAGGTATATACAAAGCTTCTCAAAGAAAAACTGCCCCCAAGCGGCAAGAAAATTGCCATAATAGGCGCAGGACCGGCTGGCCTGACTGCAGCTTTCTACTTAGTGCGCCTTGGGCATGAAGTCACCATCTATGAATCCAGGCAGGAGGCTGGCGGTGTACTTCGCTGGGGTATTCCATCGTATAGATTGCCAAAAGACATCCTCAAAAAAGAAATCAATCTCATCGAAAAGCTGGGAACACGCTTCGTATACAATACGCGCATCACCGAACCGGAACAGTGGAAGAAGCTTGCCGATGAGAATGACGCAATAATAATAGCTGCTGGCGCTTCTTCCGAACTTTCCATGAACATACCGGGGGAGGACGCTCTAGGTGTCTACAAAGCCTGCGATTTCCTCAACGCGCTCGCAAAAAAAGAAAAAGTTCATACAGGCGGCGAAGTAGTGGTAATAGGCGGAGGAAATTCTGCAATAGATGCCGCTCGCTCCGCTCTCCGCCTTGGCGCGACGGTCAGAATCGTTTATCGAAGATCGAAAGCCGATATGCCAGCCAACCTGGATGAACTAAAGGGTGCCCTTGAGGAAGGCGTAGAGCTTATCTGTATGGCTTCGCCCCTTGAAATCGTAACGCAGGAGCAGCAAGGCAAGCGCGTTGCAAAAGCAGTCAGAATTCAGCGTATGAAAGCCGGTCCTATCGACCCTACAGGACGGCCAACACCTGTTCCTACAGATAAAATCGAGGATATTCCTTGCTCTATGGTGATTATGGCAATAGGCGAAAAAGTGGAGATACCTGGTATAGAAGCGCTAGGCATAGAACGTCTCAAGAATGGACGCATCAAGGCTGACCCCTTCTCTCATATAACATCTAACCCCAAGGTATATGCAATTGGAGACGCAATGCTCGGTCCAGCGACGGCAGCAGAGGCAATGGGACAGGCAAAAACCGTTGCCGAGATAATCGATCAGGCATTAAGCGGGAAAAAGCGCTTCGACAGTCTATTCCGACGCTTTGATTACAGAATGGAAATTCCTGCCAATATCAGTAAGGAAAAGATGACCCAACCAACGATGCTGCCGGTAAATGCACGTAAGAGCAATTTTATGGAGATAAATCTCGGCTACACTGGTGAGCAAGCGCGAATCGAGGCTTATCGTTGCCTTCGCTGCGATGTGAGGGAACATAGACGCGAACCTCGTGGCAGCCTTGTAGGCGAATAAAGGAGGCATATCAATGGAAAACTTGATAGATATAACGATCGATGGACAAACGATAAGGGTCGATTCAAACGAAAATATCGTAGAAGCTTGTGCGCGAGCCGGCGTAAAGATACCAACCCTCTGCTTTCTCAAGGATATTTCCCAAAATGCCTCCTGTGGTGTCTGTGTTGTCGAAGTAGAAGGAGCAAAATCCCTTCTGCGCTCTTGTGTACAAAAGCCCACACCAGGAATGAAGATTCGGACATCGAGCCCCCGTGTTATGAGAGCGCGAAAAGCAGCTGTCGAACTATTGCTTGCCAACCACCCAGATGAATGCCTCTCTTGTTTAAGAGCCGATACCTGCGAGCTTCACACTATGGCCAATTTGCTTGGAGTTCGTGCTGACAGATTCCCAGGCTATAAAAAATATCCGCCTGCCGACAATTCCTCTGAAGGCATAATACGCGACGATAGAAAATGCATACTCTGCGGACGCTGTGTATCTGTCTGTGAAGAAACCCAGGGTGTAAGTGCTATCGCCTTTACAGGACGCGGTACTCGAACTAGAGTTGCAACCTTTATGGATAGAGGATTGGCTCAAAGCGCTTGCGTACAGTGCGGCCAATGCTCTTTGGTATGCCCGACCGGAGCCATAACCGAAAAGGACGAATCGCAGGATGTCTATGGCGCGCTTGGAGATTCTAGGCTTTCAGTGGTAGTTCAGACCGCTCCTGCAATTCGCGCATCGCTTGGAGAAGCTCTTGGTCTTCCTGCTGGAAGCCTTGTAACTGGCCAAATGGTGGCGGCTCTTCGTAGGCTCGGATTCTCAAAAGTATTCGATACGCAGTTCGCAGCCGATCTCACTATAATCGAAGAAGGAAACGAACTGCTGGAACGGCTTTCCCATGGCGGAACTTTGCCCATGATAACTTCGTGCTCACCAGGATGGATAAATTTTATCGAAGGTTTCTATCCTGATCTGCTCGACCATGTTTCCACTTGCAAAAGCCCACAGCAGATGTTTGGCGCCGTCGCAAAGACATATTATGCAAAAAATGCCAACATTGCACCCAAGAATATGAGAGTGGTCTCCATAATGCCTTGTACAGCGAAGAAATATGAAGCTAGACGCAAAGAAATGATTTCTGCTTGGGATTGGTGGAAAGACAAAGATCCGGAAAGCACCGGCTTGCGACCATTCTTCGATGTCGATTGGGCTCTCACCACTAGAGAACTTGCACGCATGATAAGGCTTGCTGGTATAGATATCACAGCCTTACCGGAAGAGGATTTCGACGATCCCTTGGGCAAATCCACCGGTGCGGCCACTATTTTTGGAACGACCGGGGGTGTAATGGAAGCTGCTCTGCGCACTGTCTATGAGATTGTGGAAAAGAAACCTCTAGAGAGCTTGGATTTTATCCAAGTGCGTGGATTCGATTCGATAAAGAGTGCCGAAGTCTTGCTTGGAGGCTCTCCTGTTCGCGTAGCTGTTGCTCATGGCCTTTCCAATGCGCGTATTTTGCTGGATGAGATTCGAGCAGGAAAAAGTCGCTATCATTTCATCGAAATCATGTCATGTCCCGGAGGATGTGTTGGTGGAGGTGGACAGCCAGTACTTGCAGACATAGAAAAGAAAAAAGCTCGTAGCCTGTCGCTCTACGAAGAGGATCGCAGACTTCCAATTAGAAAATCTCACGAAAATCCTGCTATAACAACACTCTATGAGGAATTTCTGGGCAAGCCGCTTAGCCACCTTTCTCATGAACTATTGCATACTAGCTATAAGGCGAGGGTTTTCTGAGGTTTTTAAGGCATTCTATTATTTTCAAAAGCCACTGCGGTTGCCTTAGTGCTTGAATAGGCCATAGACAGCCCTCCTTTGCTTCATATATACAGTTGTTTATGGAAGGACGGTCTCGCCTGCGCGCAGTGGCATTCGATGTCGATGGTACTCTTTACCCGGAATCTTCAATCGCTCTGAGATGTGTTGACTTATTCTTTGGTCAACCTCGCATATTTATGGCCTTTTCAACTGTAAGAAAAGAAATCAGATTTCTGCAAGCGCAACCTAACTATATTCCTCGAAATATGGAGGAGCTTCATAGTTTGCAGGTCTCGCTTCTTGCAAAGCGTCTAAAAATGGACGAGTCGCACATCGAACAATCCATAGAGAAAATTTTCTATCATCTTGTGCCGGAGCGTTTCTCATCGATCCATCCTTATAGAGGGACAAGGCAAGCTATCGAGGCGATACGACAGAACGGATTGATAATAGCTGCTCTTTCCGATTTGCCTCCACAAGAGAAATTGCAATTCCTTGGTCTTCATGATCTATTCGACTACAAACTCTGCACAGAAGAATGGGGTGTGCTAAAACCCCACCAGCGCGCCTTCGATGGTATGGTTAAAACTATTCGTGTTCAGCCTTTCGAGACTCTCTATGTTGGAAATAATATAGAGTACGATATCCTTGGCGCTAAAAAAGCAGGCTTGCGAGCAGCCTTACGAGGGCGACAAAACTCAGCTGCAGATCTTTCATTTTCTAATTGGGAAGAACTTACGCAGTGGGTATTGGCTCATTCCTATTAAGAACTTAAAGATCCCTCTTGGAAATAGCTACTTAATGCAGTATTCTTCTCCAGGCTGGGCGAATCTAAGTTGTCCAACCCTATCCATCTTCCTGCTTAGATGAATTCCCAAGACGCGATCTATGTCATTTCCCACGCTCTGTCTTTGCTCTGAAAGAACCGCACATTCCTCGCTCCTACTCCTAATGTGACTCTTTGCTGCCATAAGTTCTCTCGGACTCATATGAACGCCATTTTCCTCTTCACCATTCGTGTCACAGAGGATAAGCTTTGCGCTTGAGTTTAATAGCTTATATATACCATCGAACATAGAAGTATCTGAGCTATATATAAATAGCGCTTTCTCAAGGTAATCGCAACAAGAAGGAAGCTCATTCTCATGCCCTGCTTTGCCAACTATAAGTGAAAAGGTAGGAACCGAATGCTTCGTACGCAAGAATCCAAACCAAAGACCTCCCTTTACAGGTAAGACAGTTTTTTCGTCGACTTCTATAAACCTTACTCTTTGGTCGAATTCGGACAAATATTGGTGTTCAGGCAGAATTGCAAGGCGCATGAGAGAGCCGAGATGTTCTTTTAGTCCTTTGGGCCCCATTATGACTAGCTCTGCCTGTTTTTCATTATGAGAATCTGAGCCTTCCGCATATAGCCAATTGAAAAAGAAAAATGGAAAGCCAAAACAGTGATCTCCGTGATTGTGGCTAATATAGACTGTATCTATCTGAGAAGGCTTCATTCCCTGGCTATGAAGAGATTGGAGAATGTCTGGAGGAGTCTCCACAAGCACATGGCCATCGATAGCGAGCGCATTATAAGCCAATCCCTCATTGTAGAAGCCGCCATTGCCAAGTATTTTTATGTTCATTCGCGCCATACCTCCGTCACTGCAGCTTGCCTTTCTATAAACGCCAAATCCTCATCACTCGCAGAGCACCTTGTACTAGCCCCAGCTTCGATTAGAGCCTCCCCTCCCCCCTTTAGAGGCACATGAAAGATTACCCGGCATTTTCCTTGTATAGAATATAGCGCATCCCTGAGTGGATAGAGAGCAGTTTCGTCGATAGCAGCATCCGTAAGCCTAATGTGCAATTCTCTCCAAGAATTGCTCTTAAGAGAAGTCGGATCCAGAACAGCTTGCACTTTGAACGAAAAACCTCTTCTGGAGTTGTCCAGTACTCCCTGAAGGCACAGGACACGATCTTTCACAAAGGACGCCTCATTTTTCTCAAACAGATCCGGGAACACGACTATTTCTATGGAACCATTGTAGTCCTCAAGCTTACCAAAGGCCATTCGACGTCCATTCTGGGTTGTATAGCTGCGAAACTCCTTGAGAAGCGCAACTACTACATATTCATGGTTTACACTTTCTTTCTCCAAATTTCCAAGATCAAGTGTCGATGATCTCTCCCAGATCATCTTGTATTCATCCATGGGATGTGCTGAAAAGAAAAATCCCAATAACTCCTTTTCTGCTCGCAACATTTCCTGATTCGGGAATTCTTCGAAGGGTAGAAAATCGAAATCTGGATAGATTCCCAGATCTTCCTCCTGGAAAAGCATACCTGAGCGCGAAGCTTCGAAACTCAATTTCTCATGTACATAATTCATAGCGCGCTCAAAGTTCTCCATAAGCTCATGTCGGCCCTTTCCAAAGGAATCGAAGCAGCCTGCCATAATGAGCGACTCCATCGTCTTGCGATTTATGCCCGCATCATTCATGCGCGTAAGAAAATCAAGAAAATCCTTGAATTTACCATGAGACTCCCTTTCTTTCTGAATATCCATGGCGATCCCCTCACCAACGCCTTTGATGCCAAGAAACCCATATATAATCTGCCCATTGTCGACAGTGAACTTGGCGTCTGAACGATTGATATCGGGAGGCAACACCGATAAACCCATCTGCCGAGCTTCACTTATGTACTCAGTTAGCTTATCGGTGTTGCTGATTTCGTTTGTAAGGTTCGCTGCCATAAACTCAGCAGAATAATTTGCTTTTAGATATGCTGTACGGTATGCAATTACAGAGTAGGCGGCAGCATGCGACTTATTGAAGCCATAGCCAGCGAAAGGTGTCAGAATATCGAAAATGCGCTTTGCTTCTTCTCTTGAATAGCCGCGAGCAAGAGCTCCTTCGATGAATGGTTCTTCTTCTTTTTGAAGTATTTCGGGCTTTTTCTTCCCCATGGCTCTTCTGAAAAGATCTGCGCGTCCCAACGAATATCCTGCTACTTCCCTTGCGACCTGCATCACCTGCTCTTGATAGACGATCACTCCATAGGTGCCTTTAAGGTATTTTTCGAGCGAAGGATGGGGATAACTGATAGCAATTTTACCGTTTTTTGAATCTATATACTGATCTATGAATTCCATAGGTCCGGGTCTATAGAGTGCATTGAGAGCGATAAGATCTTCAATACTAGAAGGCTTGGCTCGCTTTAGGATAGATTGCATTCCCTGCGATTCGAATTGAAAAATCGAAGTGCTCTTACCTTCGCTGAGCATCTTGAAGGTCTTGGAATCGTCCTCTGGGATATCTTCCTCTTTTAAGTATATGCCTCTTTTTCTCAAAAGCTCCATGGTATTGCGAATTAAAGTTAGGGTCTTGAGGCCAAGAAAATCCATCTTTACAAGGCCGCAGCCTTCGAGGTACTCCATTGTATATTGAGTCGCAATAAGCCCAGTCTTTGGATCCTTATATAAAGGAACATAGTCTATTAGGGCTGTCTTTCCGATCACTATACCAGCTGCATGGATCGAACTATGCCTATGAAGGTTTTCGAGCTTTGCGGCTATCGAAAAAAGCTCTGAATAAGAAGGATTATGTTCAAGAGCAGCAAGCTTTGGCTCCATCTTGATAGCCTTATGCAGAGTCATTTTTGGATCTTCTGGCACAAGTTTTGCAATCTGATTAGCTTCATCGAAGGGAATATCTAAGGCACGAGCTACGTCCTTAATAACAGCTTTTGCTTTGAGCGTACCGAATGTAATGATCTGGGCGACACGATCGCTACCATATTTCTGAGTAACATAATCGATCACCTCGCCGCGCCGTTCGAAGTCAAAGTCCACATCAAAGTCAGGCATAGACACTCGCTCTGGATTAAGGAAGCGCTCGAAAAGCAGATCATACTTCAAAGGATCAATATCGGTGATCCGCATCGAGTAAGCTACGATAGATCCGGCACCTGAACCACGACCCGGTCCTACGGGAATGCCATGCTCTTTGGCCCAATTGATAAAATCCCATACTATAAGAAAATAACCAGTAAATCCCATTTTTATAATTATATCGAGCTCGTATTCGAGTCTTTGGATTACCTCGGCATCCGGATTGGGATAACGACTCTGAAAACCTCGTCGAGCTATATGGCGCAGATACTCTTCGGGAGACGAGAATTCTTCGGGCACTTGATAGTCAGGCAGAAGCGGTCCTGGAAACTCTATCTTGAGAGCTGCCATCTCGTTTATTTTAAGCGTGTTGACAATGGCTTCGGGGACCTCGGCAAAAATCGATGCCATCTCCTCCGTACTTTTTAAATAAAACTGATCATTTGGGAAACGCATTCTCGATGAATCGTCGCGTTTTCGATTTGTACCGATGCAGAGAAGAATATCGTGGGCTATAGCGTCCCCTTCTTCAACATAATGTATATCATTGGTAGCAAGGAGGGGCAGATCAAGCTTTTTCGAAAGCCTAACTAGCTCTCTATTGACCACTTTTTGTTCATCTAAGCCATGATCCTGTAGTTCGAGGTAGAAATGATCTTCTCCGAATAATTCTTTGTAGAAACTAATTTTCTTTGTAGCTTGATCGAGCTTTCCTGAAAGAATAAGCGATGGGATCTCGCCTGCAAGACATGCGGTTGAAGCGATGAGCCCCTTTGCATTGGCAACGATAAGTTCATCATCTATTCGCGGTTTATAATAGAAGCCTTCGGTGTAAGAAGCTGAAGTCAATTTTAATAGATTTCTGTATCCAATACTGTTTTCAGCTATCAAGATGAGATGCGAGTATTTGTTACCATTCTCCATTCCGGTTTTTTCGAACCTAGAACCGCCTGCTACATAGAATTCGCAGCCAATGATAGGATTGAGGCCAAAATCTCTGCACTCTTTTTCGAAGGACATTGCGCCAAACATATTGCCATGATCGGTTATAGCAATGCCTGGCATTCCTAGAGACTTGGCTTTTCTTATTAGCTTCGGAATCGAAGCAGCGCCATCGAGAAGCGAATAGTCGGTATGATTGTGTAAGTGTACAAATTCAGCCATGCTCCTAGTATAGCCAAGCTTAGGCTCTTGCTGAACCGTCCCCTATCCCTAAGGGCTCAACAATTCATAGAATTTCGTAATTTGCCGATTCTCTAAACCTATGCTATGATAGAAAAATCAGGGGTTAATTGAATTATTCTTTCTTTCAAGGAGCTTACAGATGGAAATACGAGAGTATGCTCGCCCCAAGAGCATGGATGAAGCCATGCATCTCATACACGAAGAACACGGTACCGCGATTGGCGGTTCCGCTTGGCTTCGAACAAATACTAAAACTGTAATGCTTGGGGTGGACCTATCCGATCTAGGGCTGGAATACATCCGCGAATTCCAAGACCACATCGAAATTGGTGCAATGACAACTTATCGAGAATTGGAAACAAGCCTCTTGCTTGCCTCGCGATTCGGGAAGATCTTCAGCACAGCAGTCGGCCATATCGTCGGTATTCAGCTTCGGAGCATAATAACGGTCGGGGGAACAGTTGCTGGACGTTATGGATTCTCTGATCTCAACACCACACTCTGCGCGCTTGGAGCTCGTGTAGTTTTCTATCCAAATATAGAAGAAGATCTTGCTAGCTTCATCGAGAAAGGGTATGCCGGTCCTTTCTTAATAGAAAAGATAATTTTGCCATCCTCTGCAAGAGCTGCCTATCAACAGATGAGGATATCTGAGAATGATTTTCCTATAATCAATACCGCCGTTGCTTGGATGGGAACAGAATGGCGTGTTGCAGCCGGCTCTAGACCAGCAGCTGCTCGCCTTTGCAGAAACGCAATGAAAATATTGGCTGATTCCGCAAATCCGTCGAACGAACAGATAGAAGCAGCAGCCCAAGAGAGCAGTAAAGAACTACAGTTCGGTAGCGATATCAGAGCAAGCGCTACCTATCGACAAAAAATCCTTCCTGTACTTGTCAGACGTGCGCTTTTGGAGGTGCGGGGATGACCATAACAATATACATAAATGGCAAAAGAGAAATCCTTGAATGCCAGCCTGGCGATATGCTGACAGAAGTGCTCCGAAAAGCCGGATATGTGGAAGTAAAGAAAGGTTGTGATACGGCAAGTTGTGGTGCTTGTACTGTTCTGATCGAGGACAAGCCTGTACTCTCCTGCTCATATCTAGCTGTACGAGCTGATGGAAAGCGAATAACCACAATACAGGGTGTTGCAGAAGAAGCTAAGAAATTTGCGCAATTTTTGACTGCGGAAGGAGCAGATCAATGTGGCTTTTGTGCGCCTGGTTTCGCTCTCACCGTATTATCGATGAAAAAAGAGCTCAGAAATCCCAGTGAAGCGGAAATCCGTCATTATCTTTCGGGCAATCTATGCCGTTGCTCAGGCTATGAAGGACAGATCCGAGCGATAAAGAAATATCTGGAGGCAGTCCATGATTGATAATTTTGATTCAATACCGCCCGCGGATAGTAAAACGCTCAAAGCAACCCAAAAATTCAATGTTATCGCTCACGATATAGCAAAGATCGATGGGGAAGGTTTGGTGCTCGGTAGACCAGCCTTTGCCGATGATCTTGCCCCAGCCAATGCTCTCTATGTCAAGCTTGTTAGAAGCCCGCATGCTTTTGCTAGAATAATATCGATAGACCCTTCCGAAGCGCTTGCGTTGCCTGGCGTAGCCTGTGTCCTGACATGGAAGGATTGCCCACGTGTGCCTATCACGAGAGCTGGTCAGGGAAACCCAGAGCCCAGCCCTCATGACCGATTTATTCTCGATGAATATGTGCGCTATGTGGGAGATGAGGTTGCAGTGGTGGCAGCAGAAGACGAAGCTACAGCAGAAAAAGCTGCGATGCTCGTCAAAGTGCAATATGAGGTTTTGCAGCCTGTTTTGGATTTCGAAAAGGCTCTGGACAATCCTATCGTAATACATCCTGAACCCGAAATTCATGAGATGTTCCCCATAGGATTCGAACCTAAGAGGAATATCGCTGCAGCCTACAACATGGAGATAGGAAATGTAGAGCAAGAATTGGCCAAATCGCCCGTCCAAGTGGAGACTACGGTACACACTCAAGCTCAACAGCATGTAGCGCTCGAGCCTCATACAGCCTTTAGCTATATTGATATCCATGGAAGGCTCGTAATTGTCACCTCTACCCAAAACCCCTGGCATACACGAAGGCTACTCGCCTTAGCTCTTCAGATGCCTCTGCGACAGATTCGTATTATAAAACCCAGGATAGGCGGAGGCTTTGGAGGCAAACAGCATATTCACATCGAGCCTTATGTAGCCATGGTAACCTTGAAGACCGGAAAACCTGCGCGCCTCGCCCTCACGCGCCGCGAAGTCTTCGAGGCCACCTTTACCCGCCACGAAATGCGCGTCAAAGTGCGGCTCGGCGCTAATTCCGATGGAAAGCTCAATGCCATCGACATGCAAGTGCTCTCTAATACCGGTGCTTATGGCGAGCATGCGCTAACAGTCTTCATGGTCGCTGGCTCAAAAACCCTGCCACTCTATAACAAAGTAAATGCCGTTCGATTTGGTGGCCATGTCGTGTACACAAATAAGGTATCCGCAGGAGCCTTCAGGGGTTATGGAGCAATTCAAGGCCTTACAGGTCTCGAATCCGCTATGGATGAGCTTGCACATAAAATTGGCATTGACCCTGTGGAACTTCGCCGCAAGAACATGATTCACGAAGGCGAAACCAGCGATGTATTTCGTATCATGGGAGAGGGTACCGAAGGCGTCGCCATGACCATCGAATCCTGCAAGCTCGAGGAATGTATAGCTCGTGGGAAGGAACTCATCGGCTGGAACCCAGATCGACTCGTTTGGGAGGTCGCTCCAGGAAAAGTGCGAGCAATGGGTATGGCCATAGCCATGCAGGGATCGGGATTACCTCTCATCGATATGGGTTCTGCGAGAATAGAATTCCAAGATGGAGGATTCTTTAAGCTCCACGTAGGAGCCACGGATCTTGGCACGGGATCTGATACGATTCTTGCCCAGATCGCGGCTGAGGAGCTTGGCGTCGATGTAGAAAGCATTGTAGTTTACTCTTCCGACACCGACAATACACCCTTTGATGTAGGCGCTTATGCATCGAGCACCACCTATGTCTCAGGTTCCGCTGTAGTCAAAGCGGCTCGTAGCCTCAAGAAAAAACTCATAGAAGCAGTCGCTCAGAAGTTTGGCGTCGATCCTGCTTTTGTCATATTCGACAACAAGACCTTTAAGACTCTCAATGGCAGCAAATCGCTTTCGCTCTACGATTTTAGCTTCGACACCCTCTACCACGATGGAGAAAGAATGAAGACTATCGAAGCAACGGAATCCTTCACTGGTGCAAAATCCCCTCCTCCCTATCTAGCAGGCTTTGTCGAAATAGAGCTCGACAAGGAAACAGGCAAAGTCGAGGTCGTTCACTATGTATCGGTAGCAGATGTAGGTACTCCAATAAATCCCAATCTTGCAACCATTCAAATAGAAGGGGCTGCCCTTCAGGGAATTGGTCTTGCCCTTTATGAAGATGTGCGCTATTCGGAGAGAGGCCATATGCTTAGCCATAACCTTATGACTTATGCAATACCTTCAAGGGAAGATGTGGGAAGAATCACAGTCGAACTGGTAGATAGTTACGAGCCCTCTGGGCCCTTTGGTGCAAAATCCGCCGGCGAAATAGGAATAGATACACCTCCTGCAGCTATCAGTAACGCCATACGAAATGCCATCGGTATTCGTCTGACAGATTACCCCTTCACACCGGAGCGCGTGCTTATGGCAATCGATAAAGCAAAAACAGAAGGTGCCAATTAGATCTATGAACGAACTTAGATCCTGGATTATTGAACGCCTTAATAGCAATGATACTGTCGTTCTTGTGGCTGTGACTCATGCAAGCGGCTCGACAGCAAGAGGCACGGATGCTCTTATGGCCGTGGATATGAATGGCAGAATGGAGGGCACGGTTGGCGGCGGATATGTAGAAAACCAAGCCATTATTGCGATACGAAAACTACTTGAGATTGGCGGCGATCACCAAGATCTATTCTTCGATCTTTCGCCTGAGGCGCAGCAAAATCAGATGACCTGCGGAGGCAAAGTCTCTTTACATTTAGAAAGAGTTGATCCACAGAGCGAAGCATGCAATGCGCTCAAAGCCTGCTTTGAGCGCCTGGAATCTGGCAGTGCATGCTCTTTTCTTGTTGCAAGGGCCCCCGAGGAGAAGCATTGCTTTGCAATAGATGAGAAAGGAAATGTCCTCTATCCTCATCTGCAAACAGAAATCCAAGAGCTTATAGCCAAAAATATAGTGGAGGATATTAAAAAATTACAACCTGACTTAAATGGCTCTTCTGGTCTGAGTAGCTCTTCTAGTCTGTGTAGTGCCTCTTGTCGGAGCGACACTACTGGTCTAAAAAGCGCTCAAGCTTTCTGCGGTGCCTCTTGTTTCGAATTAGAATTACCTGAAGCTAGTAAAATCAATATGGCTCGAGTTTTCCAACTCGGATTCAGGCCAGATCCTGTCGCCTACATATTCGGGGCTGGCCATGTTGGCAAGGCCACAAGTGTAGCGGCAAGCCTAGTTGGTTTTCAGGTAGTCATAACCGACGACAGACCGGAACTTCTCACAAGAGAACGATTTCCTAAAGCCAGCATGCTCAGGATAATAGATAGCTTTGCAGACCCCCTTGCAGCATCTAGAGATGCACCGGCCATCGAAATTGGCCCTCAGGATTGCGCTATGATACTCACCCGAAAGCCCGATATCGACAAGGAAATGCTATCATGTCTTTTGCGAACAAAAGCAGGCTATATTGGTCTTATTGGTTCTAAGACCAAACGCGATGGCATCTTTGCGGCGCTTCGCGAAGAAGGCTTCTCAGACATCGATCTTTCGCGAGTGCATTCTCCCATTGGCCTTGGAATTGGAGCAGAAACGCCGGAAGAAATCGCAATAAGCATTATGGCTGAGGTAATTGCAGTTCGATCCGGTGTACTGACTCAGCTTAAGTGCTAAGCCGCATAAATTGGCTCCGTGCAAGAGGATTTTAATTCTATGCCAGACTTTAGGACAAGTAACCCTATTGCTATCATTCTAGCAGCGGGCTGCTCCTCCCGCATGGGGGCCACCAAACCTCTTGTGGAAATAGATGGAATTCCCATGCTTTTGCGTGCAGCAAACTGCTTTCAAGAGGCGGGGATAAGCGAAATAATCGTAGTTACGGGCTTCGATGCCGATAAAGTAGGCAAACTAGCTGGTTCACATGGAATGCGCCCCATTTTCAATAATGATTATCGAAAAGGAATGTTCACTTCGATCTGCGCAGGTTTAAGAGCTTCCTCTTCTATTTGCGATGCTGCTTTTATTCTGCCGGTCGATATTCCCTTCGTTTTGCCTAGCACTGTGGTCGAGCTCAAGAACACAATTATGGATAGACCCATAGTCATTCCTCGATATGGCAAAACCTCAGGCCATCCGCCAATCATTCATAGGGCATTGTTCTCGCTAGTGGAAAACTGGGATGGAGAGAATGGACTAAGGGGATTTTTTGACTATCGCAAGGCCGATATCGAATATTTGGAAGTCGACGACGCTAATATACTTCTCGACATAGATACCAAGGCCGACCTTAAAGAACTACTCCTGGAACGAGCTAGATTGCGCTCTTGAGCTCAGCCTCCCCCGCCTCGAGTACGCGAACCAAGGTAAGCCTCTTTTACAGCAGGATCCTGGGCAATGTCGCGAGATAGCCCTTGCTTTACAATTCTTCCCTGTTCGAGCACATAGGCTCGATCCGCAACTTGAAGTGCCTTGAATGCATTCTGCTCCACCAGAAGTATAGTCTTGCCAAGCCCTCGGAATTGCTCGATTATTTCGAAGACAGTCTGGACAAGAAGAGGGGCTAGGCCCAACGAGGGTTCATCCATAAGAATGAGCTCTCCATTAGTCATTAGAGCACGCCCCATGGAAAGCATCTGCTGTTCCCCACCAGAGAGCGTTCCTGCTCTTTGGGATTGACGCTCTTTTAACCTAGGGAATATCTCAAAGACTTTTTTGAGATCGGCATTGACAGCCTTCTTGTCGCTCCGTCGATATGCTCCAAGTAGAAGATTATCGAGTACACTCAAGTTAGCGAATATCAGGCGCCCTTCAGGCACTTGACAGATACCAGCCTTGACAATCAAGTCTGGGCGCCGAGGGAGAGGCCTACCCCTATACTGGATTGTCCCCTTTGCTGGCCTCAAAAATCCAGAAATAGTATTCAGCAAGGTCGATTTCCCCGCGCCATTAGCTCCGATAATTGTGACGATCTCACCTTCTTGCACAGAGAGCGAAACACCTTTTAGCGCTCGAATGCCGCCATAGGCAACATGCAAATTCTTTATCTCAAGCATTGGCAGCCTCCTCTGGGGTTCCAAGATAGGCTTCGATGACCAGAGGATTCTTCGATATTTCGTCCGCATTACCTTCGGCAATTTTCTCGCCGAAATTCAGAACGACTATATTTTCACAAACACCCATTACTAGGTCCATGTGATGCTCTATCACAAGGACCGAGAGCTTAAAATCATCTCGTATTCTGGCAATAAGGCCCATAAGCTGCTCGGTTTCATCGGGGTTCATACCTGCAGCTGGCTCATCTAATAACAGAAGTATTGGATTAAGCGCAAGCGCCCTTACAATTTCCAGCCTTCGCTGTAGGCCATAAGGCAAATTGTTTGCAATGAGATCTTTGTAGCATAGGAGCCCCATGATATCTAAGAGCTGCTCCGTTTTTTCCATGAGCTCTTTTTCCTGAGTGCGGAAACGAGGAAGGCGGAAAATTGCTTCCGCAAAATTGTAGTTAGCATTTCTATGGCAGGCTGTCAGTACATTGTCGAATACACTTAAGTTCTTGAAAAGCCTTATATTCTGAAATGTCCGTGTTATACCTTTCTCAGCAATTCGGAATGGCTCAAGGCCTAATAAGGAATTATTCTTAAACTCGATCGAACCAGAGGTTGGCTTATATATTCCCGTGATCAAGTTGAAAATGGTTGTCTTCCCTGCGCCATTAGGTCCTATTAGCCCTATAATGCCTCCTTCGGGAACATCGAAACTCACATTGTCTACTGCAATCAATCCACCAAATCTCTTTGTTAGATCTTTGATATGAAGAATAGGCGAGGCTGTCATTGTTCTTCTCCTTCTTGCGCCTCCGCAAGAAGCTTTGCTTTTGCCTCGCGCAAGGCGTTTCTTTCTGCCATTGCCTTGCGAATCCCCGATGGTGTAAGCTCCATACCACCCATCAAGCCTTTTGGCCTGCTCACCATAATTAAAATGACCGCCGCTCCATAGAATACGAGCCTCCATATCTCGAAAGCCCTTAAAATCTCAGGAAGAGCGGTGAGCACTAGAGCCCCCAAGACCGAGCCTGAAATAGAGCCGAGCCCTCCGAATATGACTATGATTGTGAGCTCGGTCGACTTGGTGAGAGAGAACATTTTGGGCTGAATAAAGGTCATATAATGAGCTAAAAACACCCCTGCAACCCCTGCATATATTGCGCTGATTACAAGAGAGATCATCTTGTAGCGAAATACATCTATGCCAGCGGTCTGTGCAGCGAGTTCCTCTTCTCGCACGGCAATCATATTCCTACCATGCTTAGAATTTACAATGTTTGCGAGGACAAGCACTGCAATGACATCCGCTATAAGAATGGCAAGAAAAGTGCTCTTTCCGGGAACCCCAGGCCAACCCCTAGCCCCGCCAAAACGATTAACATTGTTGAAAATGAGGCGGATGGCTTCGCCAAACCCAAGCGTTGCTATGCAGAAATAATCACCTTTGAGCTTAAGGGTTATTCTACCTATCAGATAGCTCACAAGGCCAGCGGCGATTCCCCCACCAAATATAGAAAAGATAAAAGGCCACCCAAGGCCAGCTGGCGTAGATGCTGGAGAAGCGCTGATCCAGGTTCCAATATAGGCTCCAATTGCCATGAATCCAGCATGCCCAAACGAAAACAGCCCTGTAAAACCTGTCAAAAGACTTAAGCCCAGAACTGTTATCATGTTTATTCCTGCGAGCATCAGAATTCCCTGAATATATGTCCAATCCATGCTCGCCCCCTAAGCCTTTTCCTCAGTAACCTTGCCCATTATACCCCTCGGTCTCAGCACAAGAACGCCTATTAGAATCACAAAGGCTATCAGATCTCGAAACTGTGATGAGATATATCCAGCTACAAAGGTTTCAATGACACCCAGAATTACCGAGCCGAGCACCGCTCCAGGCAAGCTCCCTAAGCCGCCAAATACAGCTGCGATAAAAGATTTGGTAGTAATATTGCCAATCTGCGGATAAACCGTATATTTCATCCCAAAAAATACACCCGCTATTCCTGCCAGGAACCCTCCAAGCCCAAATACTGTAAGAATAACTATATCGGTATTTATTCCCATTAGGGCGCAGGCCTTGATATTGTATGAGGCCGCTTGTATTGCCTTTCCTAGCTTTGTCTTATCTATGAAAATCATAAGGAGCGTAAGGCTCACAGCAGAGATAACGAAGATTATGAGATCTAGCCTTCCAATGGCGAGAGAACCAATTTCTATAGGAACTTTTGGGAATACTTCGGGATATGTACGAAAAGTTGGACCTATCGTCGCAATCACAAGGTTTTCAAGCATAATAGATGTGCCCATTGCTGAAATAATAAAGTATAGAAATGGGGCTTTGCGCTCACGCAGTGGCTTATAGGCTATCCGTTCTATAATTATAGCAACTACAAGAGTTCCCAACGAAGCGAGCAAGAATGCCAACGCAAATGGCAGCTTGAATAGCGTAAGACAGAAGAATCCAAAATAAGCCCCCAGCATTATTACGCCACCATGTGCAAAGTTCGAAAAATTCATTATCGAATAAACAAGCGAATATCCAACCGCCATGAGAGCGTAGACAGAGCCTATGGATAAGCCATTTATAAGTTGTTGAAGGAATTGGACCATTGCCCTTCCTTTGAACTACATTTTATGGATTGCCGACTTTCTTTATAAAAAAGAAAAAGGCAATCGGCAGTTGGCCGCCAATTGCCTTTTTGTCCAGTTCCTTACTGGGCTGCGTATTTCTCCTGGAATATATACTCTCCATTGACTATCTTCAGGATTGCAGCATCCTTGCCTTCCGGGTTGTGAGTTTCCGGACTTATGTGAATTCGGCCGGTAATACCTTGAACATCGATGCCCTCGAGCGCTTTTGCTAATGCCTCACCATTTGGCTTGCCAGCTTTTTTAAGCCCTTCCACCAAAAGCAGAACCGCATCATGGGCTAAGAAGCCATTGAGTTCAGCCTCTTTGCCATACTTCTCTCTGTACCGATTCTTGAAATCCTGGACTGCTGGATCTGCATAATCGAGGTGATTTACAAAATAGCTCCCTTCTACCGCTTTCCCGCCCATCGAGATTAGCTGATCTGAGGGCCATCCATCTCCACCGAGCAATGTTGCTTTAATGCCCAGTTCTCTAGCCTGATTGGCTGAAAGCGATACTTCTTTGAAGAAGTAAGGCATAAAGATGACATCTGGGTTTTGAGCCTTGATTTTCGATAGCTGAGGCCTGAAGTCCACATCGCCGGAGTTGAACGATTCGTCCGCAACGATTGTACCGCCCTTTTTCTCGAAATTAATTTTGAAGAATTCTCGAAGGCCTTGAGAATAATCATCGCTTACATCGTAGAGAACTGCAGCAGTCCGCGCTCCCAATCGATCATAGGCAAAACCAGCTGCTACAGCACCTTGGTATGGGTCAATAAAACAGACACGGAAATTGTATGGCTTTACCTTGCCATCCTGGACTGTGACCTTTGGATTGGTAGCGACTGTCGCTATATCAGGCACTTTTGCCTTTTCGAGGACTGGAGCTATAGGAATAGCACAGCCCGAAGCGTTGGGACCAATTATGCCAACTACTTTGTCCTGACCTGTTAGGCGCTTTGTAGCATTGACGGACTCTTGAGCATCACCTTTATTGTCATATCCTATCACTTCGAGCGTGTACTTTTTGCCTCCTACTTCGATGCCGCCTGCTGCATTATACTCTTCAAACAACATCTTTACGGTATTGAGCTCGCACTCGCCCCATACGGCCTGGTCTCCGGTCAGTGAACCAAGCCACCCAGCCTTTATAACAGACGATTTGCCTCCGCCTCCACAGCCGGCCATTAAGATAGCAATAGCCAAAGCCCCAAATAGAAATTTTTTCATACTCGAGTACCTCCTTTGGGTATGCACAGGAATTCTGCTAATTATACCCGCTGATTGGAGTACCTACAAGTATATAAATGCAAAATAGAAGCAATGTTCTGGGCTTATGCTTTCTGTTTTCGCGTCATTACATCGAAGATTACAGCCAATAGAAGAACCAAGCCACGGATAATATACTGCAAAGAAATATCTGTTCCGAGCAGATTCATGCCATTCATGAGCGACATATAGACAAGAGCACCAATTAAAGAACCACTTATAGAACCAACTCCCCCAGCTGCCGACACTCCTCCGATATATGCCGAAGCAATTGCATCCATTTCGAATAGCGTGCCTGCCTGTGGAGTCGCCGATTTGAGCCTTGCAGTAAATAGAATTCCGGAAAGAGCTGCTAAAAATCCCATTGATGCAAATACTACAAATGTTATGTTCTTTACGCGGATACCCGAAAGCTCAGCCGCCTCTGGATTTCCACCAACGGCATATATATGCCTCCCAAGCACTGTCCGTCGGGTAATAAAATCATATACCAGCACAACCGCCAGCATTATTACGATAGTCCAGGATAAGCCATTATACCCAGCTAGAATCCATGTTATGAAACCAATGATCACGGAAATAAAAATAAGCTGCGCCGCAAATAGACCAGAAGAGGAAACCTCAAATTTATACTGGATTTTGCGCTTTCGATCAGCAATCTGTCCAAAAATCGTAAACACAATGGCGATCGCTCCTAAAAGAAGCGTAGTCTTGTGAACTCCAGGCAAAAATGTCTCACTAGCTAGGATATCGGGAATATAGCCATTGCCTATGGCATTGAATGCCTCGTTTGGTATTATGATGGTTCCTGTAGCTGCAGTGACCAGCATCAATGCGCCTCGGTAAATAAGCCATCCGGCAAGAGATGCAACGAAGGCGGGAATACCAAGGCTCGCCACAGGGAGCGCAGTTAGAAGTCCTGCTACTACGCCCAATGCAAGCACGAACAGAATTGTTAGCCATAGCGGCCAATTCCATTGAGTCAAAGCTATGGCGGCAATGGCACCTAGAAATCCCGATAGGAAACCCACAGACAGGTCTATATGCCGAATTACAATAACCAAAGTCATGCCAACTGCCAATACGGCTATATATCCTGTTTGATTAAGGAGGTTAGCGATATTTCGCGATGATATGAATATACCCTTAGACAGAATAGTGAATACTGCCATTATCGCTGCCAGGGCGATATACATGCCGTATTCGCGAACATTCTTCTTTAGCACAGTCATTAACTCACTCATCTGCTTCCTCCTCAGTACTGTGTCGCAAGGCGCATGATCGCTTCTTGCGTTGCCGATTTTGCATCGAGCTCGCCAGTAATCGTCCCATTCGCTACGACATAGATACGATCGCTCATGCCCAGTATTTCAGGTAATTCGGACGATATCATTAAAATACTCATGCCTTTTGCTACCAAATCATTTATAATGTTATAGATTTCATATTTTGCGCCAACATCGATACCTCTAGTTGGTTCATCGAATATAAGCACATCGGGTTCAACAAATAGCCATTTCGCAACTGAGACTTTCTGCTGATTTCCGCCAGAGAGGTTCATCACAAGCTGGTGAATTCCCGGCGTTTTTATCGATAGGGAATCCACAAAGCCGAGAGCGGTCTGTTTATCGAGTTCTTCGTTTATAAGGCCGTTTTTTGATACCCCTTGCAGATTAGCAAGAGAGATATTTTCCTGGATTGACTTAATAAGAATAAGGCCATTGGCTTTTCGGTCTTCTGTTGCATAGGCTAGTCCTGCCTTTATTGCTTGGCTGGGATGAGAGAAGCGCTGCTTCTTTCCCTTTAGAATGAGGTCGCCAGAAATCTCATATTTGTCCGGATTTCCAAAGAGGCTCCTCGCTAATTCGGTTCTTCCCGAACCTACAAGACCGGAGAGTCCCACAACTTCCCCTTTGCGAACATAGAAATTGACATTATTCAGAACTTTTCTTCCAAGTTTTGGATCGAAAGCATTCCAATTCTTTACTTCGAGAGAAATTGTTTCTTCAGGTTTGGATATGCGGGGCGGATAGATGTTCTCTATTGAACGTCCAACCATATGCTTTATGAGAACTTGCTCATTGACCTCATCGTTGCGGCGATCAAGGGTGCATATAGTCTGACCATCACGGAGCACCGTTATCGTTTCGGCAATGGAGAGCACCTCTCTTAGTTTATGGGATATCATGATGGAAGTTACACCTTGCATTTTAAGCATTCTTATTATATCTAGCAGGTTTTCGCAGTCATCCTCATTTAATGTCGCGGTTGGTTCGTCGAGTATGAGAAGCGATACATTTCGACTCAGAGCTTTTGCAATCTCGACAAGCTGTTTCTTGCCAATACCTAGGTCTTTGATCTTGGCCGTCGGATTGATAGAAAGTCTGACCCTCTTAAGAAGCTCTTCTGCTTTTTTTATCATCTCATGTACATCGACGGTTATACCACGTCGGATTTCATGCCCCAACATGATGTTCTCATAGACAGTCATCTCGGGCACTAGAGCTAGCTCCTGATAGATAATGCCTACGCCCGCTTCCTCGCTATCGTGAATACCATCGAACGCTACTTTCTTTCCATTGAGGATAATCTCACCTTCGAATTCATTGTGCGGATATACGCCGCTCAAAACCTTCATAAGTGTCGATTTTCCAGCCCCATTTTCCCCTACCAAACAATGGATCTCTCCGCGGCGCACTGCAAAGTTGACATCATTCAATGCTCGAACACCTGGGAAGGTCTTTGTGATATGCCGCATTTCAAGAATATTGTCATTCATAATTTGTACCCGCCTGGATTGATCTTATTACAAGAGAGAGCCGCCCGTAATGAGCGGCTCTTCTGATCGTACTCAAATGGGCATGTTTACACACCCCAATGATCACTTGAGGCCGGTGAACTTGTCAGCAGGCCAATAGCCGGAATCTATGATCTCTTTCTTTACGTTCTCTTTGGTGACAGTGACAATGGCTGTTGGCTTAGCAGGTACATCTTTCTTGCCATTGTTGTAATAGGACGTAACGGGAGGTGTCTGTCCTTTCATGTAGGCGGTAGCTGCGTTTATTGCATCCTTTACGAGCGTACGCACATCCTTGAGGACAGTCATGGATTGCTTGCCATCGATGATGTACTGAATGGAAGCTATCTCGGCATCCTGGCCAGTTATGTAATAGGTCTTGACATCTTTATCGGCAGCAAAAGCATCGGCAATTGCACGAGCGGTGCCATCGTTGGGAGCGCAGATATACACGGTCCCTTTGGCTTCCTTAGGAGCTGCTGTTAAGTTGGCTTCGGCCTTGTTCTTGGCATCGCTGAAGTTCCAGTTGGTCGTTACTTGGCCAATGATCTGAGCCTCTTCATCGCGAGTGAGCTTAGCTTTCTTTGCAAGAGCTACGGCTTTGTCCGAATTCCTTACAATATATGTGCCATCAGCTATTTTAGGCTGAAGAGCGCTCCACGCTCCTTCAAAGAATATGAAAGAGTTATTGTCACTTGCTGCTCCTGCATACAGATATAGGTTGTTGCCTTTTGTGCCAGCGGGAACCTTGGAGTTGAGATAATCGCCCCAAGCTTTTCCAACCTCAAAGCTGTCGAAGGTTACATAGTAATCGACGCTAGTTGTGTCGCGAATCAGTCGGTCATAAGATATAACCTTGACACCTGCGCTATGGGCAAGATCGGCTGCGGACGCAGCGGCGGTTCCATCATGGGGACAAATAATGAGAACTTTAATGCCTTCGCTTACTAGGGCTTCGACATTGGCTTTTTCCTTTGCAGAATCTCCCTGGCTAAAAAGAACCTTTGCGCTGAATCCAGCAGTCTTTAGAGCATCTAGAAATTGAGTCTGGTCTTGAATCCAGCGAGGCTCATCCTTAGTGGGGAGCACGATGCCCACTTGTGTCTCAGCAAATACAAATCCTGCAACTACTGTAAACAACATTGCAATGAGTAATGTTCGTTTCATCAGATATCCTCCTTAGAAAACTATAAGCTCTAATCGCAATGCGACTAGTTTTGCGCTTTTAGTAAAATTAGGTAAGCGCCAACTATCATTTTCCGCTAGATTTTTTAATCACGCATTAGGAATTTTGTGACAAATCTAATGTATTTGCGCATATATAGCTTGCTCAATGTAGTATTAGGACTTTTAAGACAAAACAGCTTCAAAAATGTCCAGAATGAAAATCTTGGGATAAGACAGGCTTACTTATTCAGTGTTTTACATTGCGATATACATCGTCGCGGCTATGAAAACCATCCTCTATTACTGTTGACTCCAAAGTCTTTGCCGTCACGAGAACTGGCTCGAGTGCAATGTATGGAACCTTGTAGCTACCATCTTCTATCTTATTCTCATATCGTATTTTTTCGCCATTAGCCATCATCACCGCAAAGCCCGCTGCCTTGAGCGCTAAGCTATCAATAGGCTTATAGACAGTTGCAAATTGGCTTCCTTCGGCAATGCGTTGACAGGCCGAAAGTTCGGCATCTTGCCCAGTAACCTTCGTCTTTCCAACCATTCTATTCTCCGAGAGAACTGATATTACTGTCTCTGCAAGCATGTCATTACCGCAAAGCACTGCATCGATCTTCTCGCCTGGTTTTGCTAGGGCTTCAAATCGTGTTCTTACCTCGTCGCTCATCCAATCGCTTGGCCAAATCTCTTCAAGAAGATGAATCTTGCCAGATTCAATGAATGGATCGAGCACCGAATGAAAACCTTTGTTGATCATGAAAGCATTGTTATCCGTGGTAGCTCCATTAATGATTACATAATTCCCCTGTGGAACAGCTTCTACAAGCGCTTGAGCTTGCAGACTTCCCACTTTTTCGTTGTCGAAAGAAATATACAGATCGGCATTGGCCCTGTGGACAAGTCGATCGTAACTCAACACTTTTATGCCTTTTCTTTTTGCTTCACGGCATACTTCCGAAAGCCTTTCCGCATCATTTGGAATTATAACCAGAACATCTATGCCTTGACCTAACAGCTCTCGAACTTGCGCTATTTGAGTCTCAGCGTTCTGATTCGCCACTCGTAGCACGACCTCTGCCCCTAGGTCGTGTGCTGCTTTAGTAAAGCTATCTACATCTCGTCTCCATCTTTCCACTACCAGAGAATCCAGCGAAAATCCAATCAAAGGCGACTTGGTTTCGACTGTCTTTTCCGATTTACTGCATGAAAAATAACTGAGAGCTATAGTTGCTAAGATAATAGTCATCATAAAAAAAACATGACTATGGGCCTTATACATTGTTTTAGGCATCGCTATTTTCTCCCTTTGCCATACGCGCGGCATATTCGCGCGGCGTAAGTCCGGTAAGGCGACGAAACAGACGAGCAAAATAATTAGCGTCGGAATATCCGCAGCGTTGGCTCACTTCCCGGATTGAAATGTTTGGCATCTTAAGCAACTCTTTGGCTTTCTGAATCCTGTACCCTATCAAGGTCCGTGCGAAGCCTCTCTTTAGTTCGTCTGACATAAGCCGTGTAAGATGTCCTGCAGAAATACCTATTGCTGCGGCAGCACTTTCGAGCGTTATCGGTTCCTGATAATTGTTCTCTATATATTGCAAAGCCTTGACCACAAAGGGCGAATGAGTCCCTACCTCAGCTGCGTGCTTCTGTAGACTCTGGAACCTGCTTCTTACCGCTGATGCGAATAGCTGCCAAAAGCGCTCCTCCCATAATTTTTCGATATCGCTAAAATCCATAAAATCTCTATAGACATTATCGGAGAGCACTCCTCCTCCTGCAAGCTTAGAAGCCCAGAACGAAAGCGCTGCAATTATCCTAAAATATAGATCGCGCGGTTTAGCTTCTGCTTCTTCCACGGTTAGAATTAGCTTTTCAAGGAGCTGTCCGGCCATGGCATATTGACCTTCCATAATAGCATCATAGAACTGGGCATCGAATGCCGAAGCTGGTTCTTCTCGATCCTCTATTATGTCTTCTTCGAAGCGATGTCTGGAACTAATTATGTATTCGGAACTAAGCCCAAAGCTACGCACGGCGTTATCCCAAGAACAACCAATATTCTCAAGCAATTCTGGCTGACCACAAGCAAACCTCAATTCCCCTGTTGCAAGCTGTGATGAAAAGGATGAACTGAGCAATTCAAGGAAGGCTGTGACCTCAGCTTCGGCGGCAGTACCTTGATCCATTTTGGATTTCAACGGCAAGAACCATGCACAATAACGATTGTCTTCTAGTGGTCCTGCTAGAGCTATGGTTTTATATTGCAAAGCAGAACAAAAATACTCATAGAGCAAGTTTGCCAAGCCGTCTGCTGGTGAAAAACTCGCGATACCCATAACACCAGCTTCTCCTGAAATGTGTAGCACTTCCTTGTACAGATTGAGCTCGTCTCTCAATGCTTTTGTGCGTTTAGTCTCTCTTGGCTCTCTGTCTTTAGCTCCACGCTGCTGGCGTAGATATACAAAGAAAGCGGTTTTGACAAAGGGTAGCAGCTTTTGTTGGTGCTCTTTGAATTCGAGCTCTTTTTCTTCGAGTATATGAATACGATCGAGATAAGAAGATGCTGCTTGCAAAGCAATCTGGAGCCTTTCCTTGGAAACTGGCTTTAGAAGATAATCACAGACCCCCATAGAGAGAGCTTCGCGCGCAATATCGAATCGCTCATAAGCAGTCACGAGGATAAATGCCTTGGTTCCGCCCTGCTGGGAGAGTTCTCGTATTGCATCTAGTCCATTGATGCCAGGCATTTGAACATCCATAAGTACAATGTCTGGTGCAAGAGTTTTGCTTTTCTCGATAACCTCGCGGCCAGACTGAGCGGTTCCAACAACTAGATAGCCACTCTGGAAATAGCGCTTGAAAAGAAGCTGAAGTCCATTTACTATCGGAATCTCGTCGTCGGCTATGAGCACTCTCTTCATGATGTTTTTCCTGTCGGCAAGAGGATCGTAACACAAGTACCATGGCCAAGTTTGCTCTCGATTTCAACCCTGCCCAGACCTCCTGTAGCGAGAGCAACTCTCCTAACTACATTGTGTAAGCCAATACCATTTTGAGGTCTTGTATCATCTGGTCTGGCTGCCGCAAGAGCAAGTGTGATGTATTCACTGCTCATTCCACAACCTGAATCACTAACCGAGAAACGGATTGTTTCTCCTTCCAGTTTGGCTGATATTATTACTTTGCCTCCTTCTTCGACATCCTTTAAGCCGTGCACAATTGCATTTTCTACAAGGGGTTGAAGCACAAGCGCCGGCGTTTCATAGCCTAGGGCCTCATCCTGTATGTCCAGGCAGAATTCAAAGCGCTCGCCAAATCTCAGCCTCAAAAGCCAAATATATTGGCGAACGCATTCTATTTCTTCCGAGACAAGAACAAACCTAGTAGAAGGCTTCAACGAGTAACGTATGAATGCTGCAAGCTTTTCAAGGAATTCCGCGGTTTTCTCATTGCCTTCAGAGAGGGCAAGCTGCCAACCAGCCGCCAATGTATTATATAGAAAGTGTGGATTGATCTGCGTTTGAAGCGCCAGAAGTTCCGCATCCTTTAGCCGGTGCTGATATGTAAGAACGCGCATGCGCTCTTCCATCAGCGAATGCTCCAGCTCTGCCTTTCTCGTCAATTCGACAAAAGCCTTTTGGACACTATCCTTCATATTGACAAATGCATCATGAAGCGTTCTTATCTCATCCTCTCGTTCATATGGTGGTAGAGGATGGTCATACTCTCCTCTGCCCACCGCATCTGCAGCCACGGAAAGCCGCGCCAGTGGCTCAGTAATTGTATAAGAATACCTTCCAATTAGGGCTATCGAAAGTAAAAAGGCTGCAAGCAATAGCACTCCATTGGACATGATTGCAAGACTGATATTCGCTCGATACGAAGAAAATCCAGTTAATGACTGGCCCAAATAGATAGTATCCATTCTCGTACTCAAAAATTCTATGTAAGAAGCTCCACGCCTTGCTTCCTCATAGAGGCTTACATACTTTGTGACATCGCGGCCACGTTTAGCTTGGACAGCCCCCTCTGCACTCGCAAGATAGCTCTCTACAAGGCAAGCCAGATCCTTTTCGAGCAAAAAGACATCGTCATTTTTGTTTTCTTTATTGAGTTTATGTGCCATATTGGAAAGGAGAGTTGAATTGAGTATGAATTCTCTTAGCGATTCCGAATTCTTAGCACTTAGGTAGCCTGTAAGATTATCCTGTGTTTCTCTCAGGACTGTTCTGAGTTCTTCCATCGATACGGAATTATGGAATAGAAGCTCTACACTTCGCGCCAAATTAAAAGAAGTGGATGCTGTGTAGGATGTCGCTATGACTAAAACAAGAAGTATTACTGCGGAATTAGCGATTATGCGATCACGAAGGCCTTTCTCCTTGTGCCGTCTGGCTTTTAGAGGTCGAGAGATCAATGCAAAGTCGATCATAAACCTCCTCCTCTCGCAGGGATCACTCTGTATCCTACTGAGATTCTCTCCGGAGCCCGAATGCCGATCCGCTGGCCAATCGCGAGAGCCACGCCAGCTCTACCCATAGCCACGGCATCTCTAACGATGCTTGCCTGGACCACGCCTTTTTCGATTAGTCTATTGACCTCTGAGTTTTCATCAGCTCCTATGATGACAATCTGTCCCACCATACCACGATCTATGACAACCTGAGCAGCGCCAATTGTAGCCTTAGCGTCTATGCATAGGATCGCATTAATATTTGGGTGTTCAGCTAGCATGCGCGCACAAGCATCTTCTCCACCGAGAATACTCTCTTCTTCGCGCTCTGCAGCGACAATTGCGGCTCCTTGCTTGCTTTTGAGTGTCTCTTCTACTCCTCTGTAGAATGGTTCCTCATAGAAAGCATATCCTAAAGATGTGTCTGAAGAGAGAATAATACCAATACGGGCTGCGGCACCTAGCAAACTCAAAGCAAGGGTGCTCGCCTCCCTCCCCTGACTAGCAGAATCACCCGTTATTCCAGCATTTATCCATTGCTGGGAAACATCCATTGCCATTGGGACAAATGGTATCTGCGCATTTTCGGCTGCTTCTGCAAGCTTCTTCACATCGAGGCCAGCGGTTTGAAAAAGGATTATACCATCGGTCTTGCTGCGCAATGCAATCTCGAACCAGCGCAATACTTCTCCAGAAATGCTGCCACTATCGATGGCGCCAGTAGGCGAAAAATAAAATATTTGTAGTGCAGCATCTTGTTTTTCTGCTTCCTCGGACAGGCCCTCAATCAAGTGTGTAAAGAATGGATCAACTGTATCTGGAAGGATAGCGATAATATGAAAACGAGCGCTATGAATAGTGGATGGATTACGCAAAATAGTTGATGCGAGGGCATTGCGGCTTCTGCTAACTAGAGCGATGTTGAAAGCAAGTGCTCCTAAAAGAGCGACGGCGAATACTACAATTGGCAAGACACGCCATGCATCATGTTTCATTTCATCCCTTTTTGGATAACAGCGAATAATCCTAAAGCGATGATATCACAGCGATATGAACCTTCAAACTCCCCTAAGATTTCAAAGACACAAAGATTTTTGCCGTTCGATACTTAGATATCTAAATGGCTCTTGTCGCTAGATGGCAATTTCGATAGCCTTGAATATATGAAAAATAATTTGCGCTCATTCTTCTCGACCAAGCCATCCTCAATCAAGATTCTCTCCTATGCGAGCCTTGACTCGACTATGGATGAAGCACGCCGAATTATTCGAAACGGGCTAGATAATGATATTACAATAGTGCGGGCTGATACTCAGACCGCAGGCCGCGGGCGGATCGAAGGCCGAAAATGGACCGACACGCCAAAACACTGCCTTCTTATGACTATAATTCTACCAAAAAATTATAAGGGCATTGTTGCAATACCTCTCCGTGCGGGGCTTGGTGTAGTGCGGGCATTGGAGACAATTTTGGAAAATCAAGCTTTAGAAACTCGGGTGTCCTCAAGGCTTACGGCCAATCATGACCAATTTGAACGCAAACGAGAGCCATATTTTTTCTTGAAATGGCCTAATGATATTGTCGTCCTCCTTCCTTCTAATTCTTGTCACTTTGGAAAGCTTTGCGGAATCCTCTGCGAACAGATCATAGATAATGTCTTGATTGGTATCGGCCTCAATCTTCTGAAATCGAGCTACGATGGTCTGCAAACTGATCTCTCACCTTTCAGCCTAGAGGAAGCATTAGGGTTTATTCCGCAAGCCTTTTCCAATCTCGACAGCGCCGCTTGTTCCATAACCGAGCATGTCCTTCAAGCACTCCACGATCCTAATTGGCATTCGGAATACGAGTATAGACTTTGGGGGCTAGGCACTCCTATGCACTTTCTTATTGGACACCCCCAGCTTGCACAGGAAGCAGAAGGCATCTGTGAAGGTATCGATGAAAATGGAAGCCTCATTCTGAGCAATAATGGCGAGAAAAGAACTTTCGTCTCTGGAGAGATATCTCTACTGCGACTTGTATGAATCTTCGATAGCCCTAATAGCTTCGTATAAGATCGCATTTATAGGTACATCGAGACCAATAGCCTTGGCAAGACGCATCATTGCTCCCGCAAAAGCATCGACCTCGGTCTGCCTTCTTGCTTCTACATCTTGAAGCATTGATGTCTTGCCCTCAGGAGCAAGTGTCTGTAAGACAGCGATGGCACGATCGATATCTGTTTTATCGAGATTACCGTCGAAGTGACTAGATAATGCAATTACTTCCATCATTGTCTGCCTAAGAAGCTCCTGGCCATGGAGAGAGTTTTGAAAAAGGCGATATGGAGATCTTATCAGGGCAGACCATTGGTTAAGGCCAACATTGATCATGAATTTAAACCATATCTCCTTTACTATATCTTCTGGCACCACGAAAGTGATATCGCTCGTACTGAAGAACTCTTCGAGGAGAGCTAGCTTAGGAGCATTCTTTTGAGCCTTCTCTTTCTCGAAGCCACAAAATATCTTGCCCTTGGCTAGATATTGAACCCTATTCTCTTCGCGAAGTGCATCGATGCCGAGGATCATTGCATATGGTACCCTATCTTCGCCAAATTCTTTCCGAAGTCTGGGCACAGCATCAATTCCATTTAAGAGCGATAGAATAATAGTATTCGCGTTAATATACGGCCTCATCTCCTCTATGGCCTCTTCGAGACTGTAATTCTTCACTGCAACAATAATAAGGTCTACTGGAGCTGCCTCTTGCTGGTCTCTTACAGGCAGGAAATGTTGTTGGCCATTTACGACAAATCCTTGCTTTAGGTACCGATCTTTTCTCTCTCCATTGGCAGATATTATCACCTGTTTGCCCGCATCCTTGAGGCGCACAGCTATAGAAGCGCCAATCGCACCAGCTCCAACTACTGCCACAGAAACGATTTCCTTCATTATAAAAACATCCTTTCAAATTAGTTTAGGATTATGGCTTATTGGAATCCACTAGAGGGAAAGCCCCATTATAGGCGTATTCCTGAACAGCATTTATGAGTTTACGCGGAATGCGGCAACTAATCCAGGTAAATTCTTCATCATAGTGTTCATCGAGCACTGTAGCTTCGCGCAGAATGAGACTTACAATATGGTATTCATTATGCGGGATGCGAAGTATCAATGGCTCCATTTGCTTTGTCAAGGCTTCTTGGATTTCCTTTACAAGCTCTCCAAGCCCTTCTCCTGTTTTTGCGGAAACTGCAACGCTTCCAGGGTAGCGCGAAAGGAAAGCCTGCACCGTGTCCAGATCTACAAGATCGATCTTATTCAACACTAGGATATATGGTATTTCGCCCGCTCCAATATCGGAGAGAACCTTCATCGTGGTTTCGATATGTATATCGATGTTTTTGTCCGAGGCATCGGCTACATGAATGAGAACATCTGCAAGGCTAGCTTCTTCCAAGGTGCTGTGAAATGCCTCCACCAGCCCAGGTGGCAAATTACGGATAAAGCCAACGGTATCCGTAATGAGCAAGGTCTGCCCTCTGACGAATTGTATTCTTCTAGTAGTTGGATCTAGAGTAGCAAATAGTTTGTCTTCTGCAGGCACGCTTGCCGAAGTGAGCGCATTTAGAAGGCTTGATTTCCCTGTATTTGTATAACCTACAATGGCAGCCCTTGGGACACCGCTCCTCTCTCTGCGCTTGCGCTGGACGGCTCTTTCTTTGCGAACCGTCTCCAGTTCGCCTTTTATTTCATGAATTCTTCGTTCAATCTCTCTTCTATCGAGCTCTAGCTTTTGCTCGCCGGAACCCTTTGTGCCATAGCGTCCTCCGCGCTGCTGCATCAGGTCATTGTAGGAGTGGGCAAGACGCGGCAATGTATATTCGAGTTGAGCAAGTTCGACCTGTAAACTGGCCTCCTTAGTAAAAGCCCTCGATGCGAATATTTTGATTATAAGTTCTGCTCTATCATAAACTTTCTTGGAAGATAGCTTTTCCCAGTTTCGCTGCTGCACTGGGCTCAGCACATGATCGAAGATTATAGTATCAGCATCTGCTTTATTGGCAGCATCGACTATCTCCTGCGCTTTTCCAGTTCCTACCAGCAGAGATGATGTATATTCACGGAGGAGTATCAACATCTCTCCTACCACTTCCTGACCAAGCGTGTCGGTAAGCCTATGCAGCTCATCGAGCAGTTCTTTCGCTTCTGGCTTAGGCATCTCGCCCGATGCTACGCCAATGAGAAATACGCGGGAAGCCTCAGAGATTCTTTTTACTTCTGTCATGCTTATATTCATCGTTATATTTTACACAATTCATCCAGATTTGACATCGGCCTCGACTCCGCTGCTTTATAGATGCTAATATATGATAATTCCCAATCAATTTCAAAGGAGGAGTCCTCATGCCTCTTCAAAAATCGGATCTCAGCGATGCAGTAATCAATACTTACTATGCGGTACGAGGGCCAATTGTAGCTCGTGCACAACAACTTGAGAATACAGGAAAGGAAATAATCTATTGCAATATTGGAAACCCCCAAGCCCTTAAGCAAAAGCCGCTTACCTTTGTTCGAAACACGCTAGCGGCCTGTGAACAGCCTGAACTGCTAAAGAGCCCAAATATAGATCTTATGGAAGATGCCAAAGAAAAAGCACACTATATCCTCGAGCAATCGAAGCATGGACTAGGAGCATATTCTGAGTCTAAAGGACTTAGATTTGTGCGCAAGGCTATTGCAGACTTTATAATATCGCGCGATAGCTTTAACGGAGTGGAACAGAATGCAGATTTCGAGAATATCTATCTTACTGATGGCGCCTCCAAAGGCGTCCAAGCAGCGCTTACTCTTCTTATTGCAAAAAAGAATGATGGCATTCTCATTCCTATACCGCAGTATCCTCTCTATTCTGCGACAATCACTCTCTATGGTGGACAGCAGATAGGCTACTATCTCGATGAAGAATCAGGCTGGAGTCTCGATGAGCAGATGCTGGAAGATGCTATTCAACAAGCTCTAGCCAAAGGCATTCACGCTCGTGCAATAGTGGTAATAAATCCTGGCAATCCTACCGGAGGAGTACTCACCGAAAATAATATCCGCATGGTGATACATTTTGCAAAGAGGCATAATCTCACCATTCTCGCTGACGAGGTATACCAAGAAAATATATATAAGCCAGGAGCCAGATTTATTTCCTTTGCGCATGTCATGACATCTATGAAGGAGAAAGAAGTAAGTCTTTTCAGCTTCCATTCGGTATCAAAGGGATTCTTTGGCGAGTGCGGACATCGCGGCGGGTATATGGAAGTGCGAAATGTGCCACCAGAAGTTATTGATCAAATCACTAAGCTTCAATCGATTTCGCTCTGCGCCAATTTGCCAGGACAGATCCTTGCTTACCTAATGGTAAGCCCCCCAAAACCTCAGGATCCGAGTTTCCAGCAATTTGCCGATGAGCGAAGCGCAATCCTAACCGAATTGGCAAAGCGTGCAAAGATGCTCGAAGAAGGACTTAATAGCATTTCTGGCTACCACTGCCAGCCAATATATGGAGCCATGTATGCCTTTCCATCTATTACTTTGCCGCCTGGGAAAAGCGATGATGATTACTGTATGGCGCTTCTCGAGCAGACTGGAGTCTGTGTAGTAGCTGGCAGTGGCTTTGGACAGAAGCCAGGTACTGCTCATTTCCGCACCACTATTCTTCCGCCAACAGAACAGATCGAAAAAGTCATTGATGCTCTCGAGAGATTCCATAGAACATGGAAATGACTTTTTGCTAATTGCTATGCCCATCTTGTACGGACTTTACGTAGCTGAGCGAGAGTTGCTTTGAAATCGCGCGGGAACGGCGCCTCTATTATTAATCCTTCCTTGGTTTTTGGGTGCACAAAGCTCACTTTTGCAGAATGCAAAGCCGTTCGGTCGATAAGAGGCCTCTCTTCGTATGCATCTCCTTTCCAGCCAGCTTTTAGCATAGAAAGCAAAAGAGGAGCTCCATTGCCATATAAAGGGTCCGCAACAATAGCAAGCCCAGAAGCCGCAAGATGTACACGTATCTGATGCGTTCTGCCGGTTTCGGGAATAGCAAGTACAAGAGCAAAGCCCCGAAATCTCTCTATTACTTCAAAGCGAGTCTTGGCTTCTTTGCCTTTTGATGCATCTATAATTGTGCGATGAAGTCTATCGCCATCAGCCCGAAGCGGAAGTTCCACTTCCCATGTATCAGACTCTGGTTCACCTTGTACTATGGAAAAATATATCTTTTCTACTTTGCGAGTCGAAAAATCGTTGCTGATTATACGATGTGCTGCCTCATTTCGCGCATATAGTAAAACGCCCGTAGTGTCCTTGTCTATCCGATGAACTGGCATAAGCTTGCCAAATTGATTTTGAAGAAGTTGCTGTGCAACAGGAACATTTGTGTCCCAACGATCAGGTATTGCGAGCATGCCTGCAGGCTTGTCTATGGCCAGGAGATCTTGATCTTCATAAAGGATTTGGCATATTTCTTTCACGACTGCAAATGTATCATAGATTCTCTATTGTTTCTCTAGTATAGTGTCTCAAACCTCATGTATTGGAAATAGGCTAAACGGACTTCAAGCCTTTTACCATGATAATATTCGAAAAGCTACTTGTATTGGCATCCTCTTGCCGATTTTTATCATTTTTTATATCTTATTACAGGCTTATCAAAGCCGATCCAAGGAAAATATCCGGCTTCACAACATCGTTTTATCGATGTATGCGTATACGGCCGGTAAAAACACTGTCATTTCAGGAGAACAAGGTATGGCAAAACAATTGTTGTTCAGCGAAGATGCGCGCCGAAAACTTCTTGTCGGTGTAGAGACAATCTCTGAAGCAGTCAGAGTGACTCTTGGTCCTAAGGGCAGGAATGTGCTTCTAGACAAGAAATTTGGTGCTCCTACAGTGACCAAAGATGGTGTATCTGTAGCCAAGGAAATCGAGCTCGAAGATCCGTACGAGAATATGGGTGCCCAGCTTCTCAAAGAAGTCGCAACCAAGACAAATGACATTGCTGGCGATGGTACGACAACTGCTACAGTGCTTGCCTATTCCATTGTCAAGGAAGGATTAAAATCTGTCGCGGCTGGTATCGATCCAATGGCCTTGAAGCGCGGAATCGATCAGGCGGTGACCCTTTCTGTCCAGGAAATCCGAAAGATCTCCAAAGACATCAAGGAAAAAGAGGAGATTGCCCATGTCGCTTCAGTCTCCGCCAACAATGACATCGACATTGGAAACCAAATAGCCGATGCTATGGAAAAAGTCGGCAAAGATGGAGTAATCACAGTCGAAGAATCCAAAACCATGGAGACCACCATCGAGTATGTCGAAGGGATGCAGTTCGATCGTGGTTATACTTCACCATACTTCGTGACCAACCGCGATTCGATGACTACAGTCTTCGAGAACCCCCTTATTCTTATCCATGACAAGAAAATATCCAACATGAAAGATCTCCTCCCAATACTCGAGAAGATCGCTCAAACTGGTAAGCCACTTCTTATTATTGCAGAAGAAGTGGAAGGCGAAGCCCTTGCTACTCTCATTGTTAACCACCTCCGCGGAACACTCAATGTATGTGCAGTCAAAGCTCCTGGCTTTGGTGATCGCCGCAAGGCAATGCTCGAAGATATAGCCATACTCACTGGCGGTGAGGTCATATCCGATGAGCTTGGCCTAAAGCTTGAGAATACAAGCCTAAGCCAGCTTGGTACAGCCAAGACTGTCAAGGTAGACAAAGATAATACGACAATTATCAATGGCGGCGGCAAGCAGAAAGATATCCAAGATCGAATTGCCCAGATCAAGATGCAGATCGAAGAGACAACTAGCGATTATGATCGCGAAAAATTGCAGGAGCGCCTTGCAAAACTCGCAGGTGGTGTTGCTGTTATCAATGTTGGGGCGGCAACCGAGGTAGAAATGAAGGAGAAGAAGCATAGAGTCGAGGATGCTCTCTCTGCAACCCGCGCTGGAATCGAGGAAGGTATTGTGCCTGGTGGCGGCATAGCGCTTATTCAGGCAGCTATTGCTCTCGATAAGGCTGATACCTCTAAAATGACCGATGATGAGCGTGTTGGTTTCAAGATCGTAAAGCGAGCACTCGAGGAGCCCATCCGCCAGATTGCTGAAAACGCTGGTATCGATGGTTCCATCATCGCAGATAAGGCTAAGCAGGAAAAGAAAGGCATCGGATTCGACGCAGCAAAGCTGGAGTGGACAGATATGACAAAGGCGGGAATAATAGACCCAGCTAAAGTCACGCGCTATGCGCTTCAGAATGCGGCTTCGGTTGCGTCGCTTCTTTTGACGACAGAATGTGCCATAACCGACCTGCCTGAAAAGAATCCGCCTGCAATGCCGGCTCCAAATGCTGGAATGGGTGGAATGGAGTATTGAGAATAGTCAGAGAATCATCAGTCAAAGCAAAGAGAGGCGCCCCGAAAAGGGCGCCTCTCTTATTTATATTATATTATCCAATTCGATTAGGTAAACTAAAGGCTCCTAGAAGCTTGAAGCACTAATTGCAAGTCGGTCTTCGCCATTCTGGTCGAACTGGCTATTATAGAGCTCGGCATAGAAGCCGCCTTTATTGAGCAACTCTTCATGCGTACCTTGTTCTACGATATCTCCGTGATCCATAACAAGAATGAGATCAGCATCTCTAATCGTAGAGAGTCGGTGCGCAATCACAAAGCTTGTCCTGCCCTGCATCAGCAATCCCATAGCTCTCTGAATCAAGAGCTCGGTGTGAGTGTCCACATTGCTCGTCGCCTCGTCTAGAATAAGCATAGGAGGCTGTGCGAGCATGGCACGTGCAATGGTCAATAACTGCATTTGCCCTTGCGAAATATTGGTCGTCTCTTCATTTATCTCGAGATTATAGCCTTCTGGTAAAGCTCGTACAAAATGATCTACATGGGCAGCTTTGGCAGCTTCGACGATTTCGGCCTCGGTAGCATCGCGCTTGCCATAAGCGATGTTTTCTTTAACCGTTCCCGAAAAAAGCCAAGTATCTTGCAGTACCATACCAAACCAAGAACGCACCAAGGAGCGTGGCAAACTCCTAATCGGTATATCGTCGACTAGTATCTCTCCACTATCCGGATCATAGAATCGCATGAGGAGTTTGACCAATGTTGTCTTGCCAGCACCTGTTGGACCTACAATAGCAACTTTCTGGCCTGGCAAGATCGTTGCGCTGAAATCCTTGATTATAGGCTGATCAGGCAGATAGCCAAAGCAAACATGGCGGAACTCAACCTTGCCTTTGATACTCTCTGGTATTTCGACAAGAGCTCCCTTTTGTCCCATCTCAATCGATACATCCTTTTCTTCCTCCGAAGCCAGAAAATCAAAGATGCGTTCTGCTGCTGCAGCAGTCTGCTGCAAAACATTCGAGATATTCGCAATTTGGACGATTGGCTGTGTAAACTGCCGCACATACTGTAGAAAAGCCTGAATGTCCCCAACTGTCACCATTTTCTTTGCTGCAAGCCAGCCTCCGCTCACTGCAACCGCTACATACCCGATATTCCCAACAAAATTCATGAGCGGCATCATAATGCTCGAAAGAAAGTGACTTTTCCAAGCCGACTGATAGAGAGTTGAATTGAGCTCATTAAAAGTCTGTATAGCTCTTTCTTCTCCTCCATAGGCTTTGACAACTATATGGGAACTGAAAATCTCTTCGATATGACCATTCACATGCCCAAGGTATTCTTGCTGAATCCTGAAGTACTTTTGAGAGCGCTTTACTATGACTCGAACAACTATCAGCGAAAGAGGAATTGTCACCAATGCTACTATAGTCATCTGCCAGCTGATAGTGAGCATCATCACGAAAACACCAATGATGGTCATGATCGAGTGGATCATCTGGGAAATAGTCTGAGTAAGTGTCTGATTCACTACATCAACATCGTTCGTGATTCGTGAAAGAATTTCTCCATGATTAGTGTTGTCAAAAGCCTTGAAAGGCATTCGATTTATTTTTGCTAAGATGTCCTTGCGAAATGAATAGGTAATCTTGACCGCAATGCCAGATAGAACCCAGCCCTGTAAGTATTGAAGTATAGAGGAAGAAACATATAGAACCAATACCGTCAAAAGAATGGTCTTGATTTTTGCAAAGTCGATATCCCCAGTCCTTGTCAATTTCTTGACGACTCCCTCAAAGAGCGCTGTTGTAGCATTTCCAAGAACCTTTGGACCCAGTATTGCAAGAATAGTCGATACTATTGCGAGGATCATCACACAAAGAATTGGCCAGTGATAAGGACCTAGATAAGCAATGAGCTTCTTCATTGTGCCTTTGAAATCTCTCGACTTTTCACCAGCCATGAGCGCCCTGCGGCCAGGTCGAACTGGCTTTGCTCCTGGTCTTCTCTGCATTTGTGTTTCGTGGAAAGCGGATGAATTATTCAGTTGTTCTTGCCTTTCATTGTTATTCATACGAGTTCCTCTTGCTTGAGCTGGGAAAGCGCAATGTCTCTATACACCTCGCAGGTCTTCATAAGCTGTTCATGTATACCAATGCCAACTATCTGGCCTTCATATAGAACGATTATTTGCTCTGCATTACGAATAGGCGCAACACGCTGCGTAACAAGAAAAATCACGCTGTCTGCCGCATATTTCTTTAATGCTGAACGAATTGCTCGATCAGTCTTATAGTCGATAGCTGAGAAGCTATCGTCGAAGATATAGATGGGAGCTTTTCTCACCAGAGCACGGGCTATTGCAAGCCTTTGACGCTGCCCTCCAGAAACATTCATACCACCTTGAGAGATTGGCCGCTTAAGCCCTTCCGGGCTTTCTTCCACAAGATTCATGATCTGAGAAACCTCGAGAGCCTTCATGATCTCGCTTTCCAATGCATCTTCTTTCCCATACCGGATATTCTCTTCGATGTCGCCAGAAAAAAGCATGCTCTTCTGAGGAACGAAACCTATCTGAGATCTAAGCTCTGCAAGGGGGAGATTCCTTATATCTATTCCATCTAGAAGTATCTGACCTCCTGTTACGTCATAAAAGCGAGGAATTAGGCTGACTAGAGTAGATTTGCCAGATCCTGTCGTACCGATAATAGCCGTCATGGTTCCAGGTTTTGCAATAAAGTTGATGTCCTCCAGCACATTCTCTTGCGCCCCCGGATACTTGAAATCGACATGATGGAATTCGATCTCTCCTCTGACCGGCTTGGATAGATGAATGGGTTTCTCTGGGTCACGAATACTAACTTCCTTGTTTAGAACCTCTGCAATTCGTTCTGCAGAGACACTCGCTCTCGGGAAAAGGATAAACATAGCCGACATCATAAGGAACGCAAAGAAAATCTGCATTGAGTACTGCATAAAAGCCATCATGTCACCTACTCGAATGCTCCCTACGGCTACCTCATGGGAACCCACCCAAATAATGGATATTGAAACCACATTCATAATGATGGTCATGAGAGGCATAAGCACTACCATAGCTCTAGTGACATAGAGCATCATACTTGTCAGGTCCCGATTAGCCTTATCAAAGCGCTTTGCTTCATGATCTTGCATATTGAAGGCCCTGATGACCATCATGCCTGAGAGATTTTCGCGCACTACTAGGTTAAGCTTATCGACAAGCTTTTGGACTATTCGGAATTTAGGGACCACCAGCGCAAATACAAGACCAACTATGCCAAGAAGGACACCAACCGCCATCGCAATGATCCACCACATACCAGAAGCCTTGCTTAAAGCTCGAATTACACCCCCTATCCCAATAATTGGTGCATAGAAGAGCATACGTGTACTCATCATTATGAGCATCTGAATATGGTTTATGTCGTTAGTAGATCGCGTTATAAGCGATGCCGTAGAGAATGAATCGAATTCTGCAAGCGAAAATTCCTCGACTTTTGAAAACACCGCGTTCCTGAGATCTCGCGAAGTGCCTGCAGATAACCTCGAACCCAAGAAACCCACAAGCACAGCAGAACCAACAGCAATAAGCGTTATTAGTAACATCTGAATGCCCACTCGCAGAATATAGGAGCTCTGCATTGCATTGATGTCAGCTCCAAGCGCTGTGAATTCGCCTTGAAGTCCAAGGACTACAATCTGAGATTTTATAAGAGGATCTAAGGCTTCGATCTGTGCCGAAAGCTCTTGAGGGGTCATTGAAGAAAGGCCAGAAAGACCCGACTTCGACATCTGCGGCGAAGGCGATACCTTGCCTGCTGCCATTGAACTAAACTGTAAAAATGCCGCAAGTTTTGGATATTCCGAGAGAAAAATTGCTCGAGCTACATCGAGTTCAGCCTTATTCTTGCTTGAAAGCATCATAACTGGTTCTTTTTTTGCAAGAGGCCATTTTTTCGATAGCGATTGAGCTTGGGGGGAATCAGGCAACACTTCGACATATACCTTTTGCAGAGCTAAAAAATCCTCGGGCTTTGCTTCCATCTGGAATAGTCTCCCCAAGGCTTCAAAAGTGCTCTTTTGCATTACAGCAGGTAAATTAGCCTCAATACCATTCTGCTGAATACCCACATTTACAATCCTTGATAGGTAATCCGGCAAGGATAGATCGGCATTCGCCTGGATGAATAAGAGTACAACGATAAATACAATATCAAGCCAATAAGGTTTTAGATAACGAAGGACAGTCCGCATTTTGTGCTCCTATGAAAAGCTGATGGCTTGTTTTCAGAGTATTGTGAGAGAGGAAATTATCGGTGCTTTGTTGGCTTCAATGAACTCGAAGTATTGTGCATCTTCGAAATCCTGGAAATCTTTGAATCGCATTGAAACTTCAAAGCGCTGGATTCTCTCGGCATACTTGTTGAAAAAGCGAGAATTATGGATAGTAAAAAATCCTGACATATTTTTAATGCCTCGGAGGATAAGATACATAAATAATAAGAAAAGCTCATATTTTAGGCAAGGAAAAATCGGAAGCAAAATGATGGGGGGTTCTTTGGTCTAAGAGCTAAACTGATTCTAGAAGATCAATCTCTAAAAAAATCTTCCTTTATAATAAGACACATCTAGTGTATCTAGTCTATGTTCGTGTAGCCTTAAACGTTGACTAAAATCTTCGAAATTGCGCATCTCCTGAGGACTCCAAAATACTTCCGAAAGGGCGCATAAGCGAGGAAACAGCATATATTCAGCCTGTCTGCCAAAATATATTAGTTCAGTCCATAGATTGGCCTGCCCTCCTAAAATGTGATGCTTTTTCTCATCGCTCAATTTCTCTGACACTGGTTCGAATAGATACGAATCTTTTAGTGTACAGACTCCAAGATGCCCAGGCTCTTCTGGATCATCATTATGTTTATGGTCAAGGTAGCAAGCTCTTGTTTGAGGGCACATCACAACATCATAACCACACTGAGCTGCATGGATACCTGGCTCGATCCCTCTCCAAGACATTACGATGGTGTCTTTTCCAATACCGCCATCTACGACCTCGTCCCAGCCGATCATTCTTTTACCGTGGTTAACGAGTAAATTAGATATTCTTCCCATGAACCATGCTTGCAGCTTTTCGGGGAAATACCTACCATCTCCGCTCGCAAAGCCTAACGCCTGCATTCGCTCCCTGCATGCCGGGCATTCGAGCCATCGATCCTTCGGCGCTTCATCTCCACCCATGTGTATGTAGGGACCGGGGAACATTTTGTAGACTTCTTGAAGCATATTATCAAAAAAAGTAAACACATCATCGTTTCCAGCACATAGAATATCCTCAAAAATCCCATAACGGTCTTCAGGTTCAAAATGTACACTGGAATCCGCTCTTCCCCTACAGGAAAATTCTGGATGAGATGAAAAAAGAGCGATGCTGTGACCTGGCAATTCTATCTCTGGCACAACTAAAATATGCCTTGCCTGCGCATAATCTATCACACGTTTTACATCAGACTGGCTATAATAGCCGCCTTTTTTGCATTCGCCTTGATAGCGCTGATCTTTCCTAAAAGCCCCATACTCCACAAGCTCAGGTCTTGAAGGAATATCGAGCCTCCAGGCTTGATCGTCCGTGAGATGCCAATGAAACACATTTAGCTTGTGGAAAGCAGCAAGATCGAGCAGTTTTTCGATAAACTCCACTCTAAAAAAATTCCGCGCACAATCGAGCATCAAACCTCGCCAACCAAACCTTGGCTTATCCACAATTCTGCCAGCCTGAATCGACACTCTTTGTCCTTCTTCGCAGCTCTTCCCTAAAACAAGTTGCCATAGACTTGCGGCACCTCGGATAATACCAGCACCTTCTGCAGCCGTAATTTGAATACTGGAAGGCGTTATTTCCAGTACATAGGCTTCGGTGGTTTTCAAGCAGAGAGCTGACTCTAGAGATAGCCGTATTGTCGCAGTTTTATTACTTCCAGGCTCGCTTGGTATAGCCAAAGGCTTATGATTATCTGAATTTCCAGAGACAATTTTTACCCTTTCAATCCCTGGAACTCTAGAAAGCCAAGCTGCAAGTACCCCCGCTTCTTTTTCTAGTCCAGGTTCTGTAGCAATACATGTTTCTTGATTAAAGCGGAAACTGCCTTCTCCAGGCTCACAGGCGACAGGAGCAGGAATGATACTGCTTAGCTCCGACATTTCTCCCCCTCAAAGACCAAAGCCCGCAATGAGATCTCGATAATAATAAAAACTCAATTTTGGGCGCCTTTCCAGCGTATTAGAATCAACAGTTGCAATGCCAAAGGTTCGATTATAGCCAAATGACCACTCGAAATTGTCGATTAAGCTCCACAGAAAATACCCCTTTAGTGGAACACCTTGCTTTATTGCATCTCTGCAGGCATTGGCGTGGCTCCTTATGTAGTCTATTCGCTCATAATCTCGGACAATTCCATCTGGATCTGGCTTATCCAGGAATGCCGCGCCATTCTCGGTAACATACATCTTTTTGCAAGGCCAGAGCGTTGCGATATATGTCAATATTCTGTGCAAGCCTGATGGCTCTATCTCCCATCCCATTTCGGTCTTCTTTTGGTAGGTGGGGACAAATTCGAATCCATAGGGGTTCTCAGCATTAAAAGGAGCTGCGCGAACCGCTTCCTCGTTATAGTAGTTTACGCCAATAAAATCGAGTGGCTCTGCTATTATGTCCATGTCACCTGCCTCAATTGGCATATCGGAGCCAAATATGTCCATAAAAGCTTTGGGATAATCTCTGCCAAATACAGGATCGAGCCAAAGCGAGGTGCGCTCGATCGAAGCTCGCTCGGAAGCCTCGACATCCTCAGGTCGAAGAGTTGCTGGCCTTGGCTTCGAAGGATTGATGACAATGCCATATTCGCCTTTGATTCCGCTTCGCCTAAAGGCCCTTGTCGCAAGCCCGTGCGCTAAAAGAAGATGATGTACAGCCCTGTTTGCTGCTCTTCGATCTCTCAAACCTGGTGCATGTTCGCCTGTGAGATGGCCCAAGAAGGCAGCACACCATGGCTCATTCATGCTTGTCCAATGGCGAACTCTATCTCCGATATGAGCATACATAATGGCTGCATAGTCTTGGAAACGCATCGCTGTATCGCGATTGCGCCATCCACCTGCCTCTTCTAGTGCTTGCGGCAGATCCCAATGAAAAAGCTCGATCCAAGGCTCTACACCTGCTTCGTAGAGCTCATCGACAAGCCGCGAATAATAATCGAGCCCTCTCTGGTTTGTTGCGCCCTTCCCTTCTGGTTGGATGCGCGTCCAAGAAACCGAAAAGCGATAAGCTCCTGCATTGAGTTCCCTTAAAAGCGCAATGTCTTCTCGCCATCTATGATAGGAGTCGCAGGCTATGTCCCCCGTATGGCCGCCTGCTATCTTATCTGGCGTGTGAGAAAAAGTATCCCATATAGAAGGCCCTTTTCCATCTTCTTTTGCAGCACCTTCTATTTGATAGCACGATGTCGAACAACCCCACACAAAATCCTGAGGGAACCCATCCTCTCGCTTCATGCTCACTCCTTATTCTTGATTAGGGTTTTATCCCTTTATGGCACCAGCGGCCACACCTTTAGTAATTTGCTTTCTAAAAATTATATAGAACGCCAGCATCGGTACCATTCCGATGGTAAGCGCTGCGAACTGCTTGCCATAGTCAGAGGAAAGAGAACCAGAGAATTTATAGATACCTAGGGGAAGCGATTTGAGCTCGGTCTTGGATACCAAAATATTGATTAAAGCAAACTCATTCCATGTATTTGTAATATTTAGTATTGCAAGAGTAGTAGCAACTGGCACGCTCATCGGCACAATAATGCTCAAAAATATTCTAAAAAAACCGGCTCCATCGATGCGAGCCGATTCCACTACGGCACTTGGAATTGCTCTAATGTATTCAGTGGACAGATATATCCCAATTGGCAACCCAGCTCCAATATAGACAATAAGCACCGCAAAGCGCGTGTTATATATGCCTAACAAATTCACTTCGAGAAAAAGAGGGATCATCAGTGTCTGGGTTGTCAACAAAATTCCCATTATAAAACTGTTATAGATAGGCTTGGTTGCCTTGGACTTGAGTTTGGCAAATGCAAATCCTGCCAAAAGTGAAAGAAAGATGATGCCCACAGTCGCTCCAAGAGTATAAAGAATTGAATTAGGGAATAGAAGGCTAAAATCTCCTATTTGCCACGCGCCTACATAGTTCTGGAGTGTAGGAGACTTAGGCAGTGCAAGCTGGCTTACTTGAAATTCTCTCGTTGTCTTGAACGAATTCATGATGAGCCAGAAGATTGGATAGAGCGTCATAAAGGCAAAAATGCCCATAATGAGATAGACTGCGGCTTTACCGATTATGGATAGGATTTTCTTGGATTTTGATTCCTTGATCATCTCGGGCATTGCTCATTCCTCCTTTCCGCCGTAGCGCTTTTCTACTGCTTTTGTAAGAAGGATTAGCCCAAAACTGATCAAGACCATTATAAGCGAAATGGCATTGGCGAGCGGAAAGTTGGGCCTACCCAAAAACGCATTGTTATACATATAAATAGAGAGTATCTCAGTAACGCGTGAAGGTCCTCCGCCAGTCATTGCAAAGACAAGAGCAAAACTGGAAAGCGATCCTGAAATGGCCAAAATCGCTGCATTTACGATTGTCCCCGATAATGCAGGCAAAATGATATATCGCATAACCTGCCCTTCATTTGCTCCATCGATTCTAGCCGACTCTACGATTTGCACATCAATCTTCTGCATATTTGCTAAGAAAAGGATGAGATACATTCCTGTGTACATCCACAAAATAACAAAGAGAATTGGAAGCATGGCGATATTTGATTTTGTTAAGAAAGTGGGACTCCATTTCTGCACGAAGAGGTTACCCAGCGCATTATAAACCTCCTCAATTGGTTCGCCATGGAATGAAGATAATAAATCGCGAAGGTCAATCAGAGGATCAGAAAATATCGCTTGTCCAGAAGGCCCTACGAGATCCAGTATTTTCTGGATTACATCATCCGAGAGAGAAAAACCACCAGCAGCATTGAATATGCCTCTAACCTGGTTTTGAAATTCTCTGACCCTTATCGAATTTATCACCTCGGCGATCGGCCCATGCGGAGAAAAAATCGTTTGCCACAAAAGGCCAACCACAATGACAGAGATGATATTAGGCACATAAAGCACACCTTGCCAAAATTCAGGTGCCTTTACAATTCTAGCATAGATGAAATAAGCAAAGATGAATCCCAGCGGAAGCTGACCAAAGACAGAAACAAGCACTATATAGATATTATTCTTGAGAGCATTCCAAAACCATGGATCGCGGAATACGCGCAAATAGGCATCAAATCCAGCGAATCCCCATTTCTCGCCTCCAAACATCTTGCCGCCAGAATAATTCGATACCGATAACACGATAGAGAGAACAATAGGGAATGCCATGACCAAGAGATAGATAGTGAAGGCGGGCAGAATCATAGCCCAGTAAGCCCGTTTTTCTTCTATATAGGATTTGCTCGAATAGGTCATAAAGACTCCCCAAAAAGGAGCGGAAAGCGTAGAAGACACAGAGGCTCCTCCATGCCAAGGTATCTACGCTTCCCGACCCCTACTTTTTCGATAGTTCTACTTTGCGGAAGCTTTCCAGGTCTCGAAAGCCTTTTGAACATCCGCCGCTACTTTCTCCGGGGTTGCTGTTCCAAGGCCGATAGCAATGAGGCCATCGTTGAGAACATTATAGACAGCTGGATCGAACATGCCATCGAATACATAGCAAACCTTGGGATTATCGGCATAGAACTGCGGTACCTTTGCGACAAGGGGTTCGACATTCGCCTTTACATTTTTTCGCGTTGGCACATATGATCCTGTGCTATAGCGAATCGATTGTACTTCTTCAGAATAGAGGTATTTGAATAACTTGACCGCTGCTTTCTCCTTTGCTGAACCAGAAGGAATGGATGCTGAAATCGCCCAACCAGTGCCTGCAATTCCAGATAGAACGCCTGGATTTACTTCTCCAGGGATAGCTGGGAATGGGAGGAGCACAAAATCTTTCTCTTGTGCAGCTGGCGGAATTAGAGCCTTGCCTGAAGCCTTATCGGTAATGTAAGCGCCTGCTCTCCAGTCGCCATCGATATATATCGCTGCTTTTCCAGATACAAAGAGCCCAGGCCCCTCACCATAACCTACCTGATTGTCTTCGCGCGCCATGATCCCATCTTTATATAGATTATCGATGACCTTTAGCGAATCTACAAAGGGTTTGTCTGTGAATTTGGCTTTACCAGCGAGGATAGCATCGACAAAGTCATCGCCAGCCATACGCCCAAGCACAGTAGAGAATAGGCAGGATTGCATCGGCCAACCATCCTTGTTTGGCAGCATTATCACATTGATACCCTTGGCTTTGAGCTTCCATACCATCCTCTTGAGATCATCATAGGTCTTTGGCAAATCGAAGCCATTATCTGTGAGCAATTTTTTATTGACAAACATAACAGATGTATAGGTGAAAGCCTGTGGCAGCATGGCAAGATATTTACCAAGTTGGTTGTTGGGATCGGTGGCTGCACCGGAAAAATCCTTTAGGTAATCCGGGCCTAGTAGCTTGGATAAATCCTTGGCGAGCTTTTTCTCATGGATAATTGCACTTCGAGAAGTAGGCCAAACATAGAATACATCAGGAAGTGTGCCAGCGGCCGCATACACCTGTAGCTTCTGATGATATGGCTCGCTGAATAGAACCTCGATATTCAATTTAATATCCGGATTCTCCTTCTGGAATTTCTCCCAGATTGCCACATCTTCCTGATATCCTGCTTGGTCGGCTTGCTGGTAGTTGAGTACATTCAATGTGACCTTTTCCTGCGCTACGACCGCGCCTAGCACCATCATAAGTGTTAGGAACACGAGTAAGGCTTTTTTCATAAAAACCTCCTATAAAACATCAATCCCGGGATAAACTCCGGATAACATATTGCTACTCGGCAAAGCCGAGCTTATGCACTCTCACAGAGAGCCTCTTCGCGCATAGACTGAATGACACTATCCAGTTTCGTATCCACCATAAGGCTCGTCTTGAATTCTTCCTCTCTCATCAGCATGTACCAAACAATCTTCGACATCTTCCGCGCTGTCGCGATAATCGACTTCCCTGTACCCTTTTGGCGCTTCATCGACTCATACTGTACCATAAGCCGCCATGAAACTGTCGACCGACTGCGCCGTATCCCCATCACCAACTGCACAAAGGCAGTCCGCAGCTCTTCCGGCCCTCGCTTCGTGATCCTCCCATAGTGCTCTGTCTCATTCGAGCACTGCACCCATGGCACAAGCCCCGCATACGACGAATACTGCTTATAGCTTGCAAACCTCCGAATGTCGTCCGTATAGGCTCTGATTGTCCATGCCGTCACTGGCCCACAACCAGGAATCGTCTCTAAGAGTTTGACAGCCTTGTCCTCCGCCAGAAGCTTCTCAATCTGGGCTTCTATCGCCTTGATCTTTTCACCTAAAACTTCTATCGTTTCAAATAGCGGTTGGACTACGAGTCCGTTTCCCGCTCCTGCGAGGGTGTCCTGAATCTTCTGGCGCCCTCGCTTGCTTTGTAAGGACGCCCGTGTGTCTTCCATCCCTCGCGACACCAAAAGCCCATGAATTTGATTCTTGATGCTCACCCGCGTCCGCACGAGCATGCTACGTACCTTTAACAGCCGTCTCACCTCTTCGCTCTTCTCTGAACAAAGCTTTGATGCAGGCAGCATATCCTTCGATAGAAATTCCGCAATCGTACATGCATCATGCTTGTCCGTCTTCTTCACTGACTGCGTGATCACCTTGAACTTCATCGTGTTGATCACCACCACCGGATAGCCCCTCGTCTCAAGCCGATGCATGAAATACCGCGTGTTCCCTGTCGACTCAACTGCCACTCGCACATCGGCTCCCTTGCTTCGCCACTTCCCAAGAGCCTTCAGAAACTCCCGGTAGCCTTCCTCATCGGTCGCATACTCGCCCCCTTCCCCTTCATCTTTCCCTGTCCTCACATAGACTGTCATCTGCGTCTTGTGCAAATCCACTCCCACATCAATCCTCATATAAACTCCCCTTCCTCCGGAGTCTACTCTTTTCGGTGATTTGGACCATTCTCCTATCCGACCTCGCAGGTCATAGAATGATACGGCATAAAGCTCTTCATTCTCCTTCCCGGTCTCGCAGACCATTCAATATGACGAACTTTAGCCTTCCCCGCTCCGGATTCTCTCCAGAGCATCTTACCTCATCTCACCGTCTCTGAATTGATGGTTTATCACTCCTCCTTCATCATGAAGAAAATGGTCTCTTGATAAGGATCATCCCCTTGCTCCGTACGATTTGTTACAGCGCGATGAAACTCATCAAGTATTCGCAAGCCACTTAGTCTTGCAATTTCCGGATATAAA
>Ga0208461_1000173_pt1 | contig 63202 bp, 45 predicted proteins | sample AD_JPNTR4_MetaG_FD_184448 | JGI IMG/M metagenome (GOLD analysis project Ga0208461, IMG submission 184448) | Active sludge microbial communities of municipal wastewater-treating anaerobic digesters from Japan - AD_JPNTR4_MetaG (SPAdes) (version 2) | ecosystem: Engineered > Bioreactor > Anaerobic...
CCACAAGTTCCTGAGGAATTACTTCTCCACTAAGATAGTGTTTTGCGTATACTTTAAGAACTTGAGGTTCAAAAGCCCAATGTTCCATAATCTGTGAAGGAAGTTCAACAAAATCTCTTGTCATTCCACCCAAGCCACTATAATGAACATCCTTGAGAAGACCTGCAAGAGCATGTCCAAACTCATGAAACATGGTTTCTGTCTCATCAACGCTTAAAAGCGCCGGTTCATTTCCCATAGGTCTGGTGAAATTACCGACAATGATCATCAAAGGAGCAACTCTTTTTCCATCTTTATATGTTTGAGAGCGAAAACTACTACACCATGCTCCACCCTTTTTTTCTCCAGGTCTTGCAAACATGTCCATAAAAAGAACTCCAAGATGTGTACCATCTGCATCCTTACACTCATAAGCAGTTGTCTCATCATTAGGAAGTGGTACTGAATCAAGAGGTGTAAAAGTTATGCCGTATAGCTGATTTGCGACATAGAAAATGCCTTCTCTCACATTCTCCAGTTTAAAATAAGGACGAAGCAGCGAGTCACTGATATTATATTTCTTAGAAAGGCTTTTTTCAAAATAATATCTCCAATCCTCAGGTCCTATTTCTCCCTTATAACCTTCTGACTCTGCAACTGCTTTTATATCTTTTAACTCATTAGCAGCAACTTTAAGGGAAGGAGTCCATAGTTTATTAAGCAAATCATACACAGCTTCAGGTGTTTTAGCCATCCTGTCATCAAGCTGATACTGTGCAAAATTTTCGTAACCCAGTATCTTAGCCTTGTCAAGTCTTAATTTTATCAGTTTTTTGATAATCTCCTTGTTGTCATATTCATTGTTATTGTTGCATCTATTGAGGTATGCATCAAGAATTTGCTTTCTTTGTTCCTTATTTCTTGACTGTTGGAGGAATGGCATAATGCTGGGATTGTCAAGGCCAAATACCCACTTTCCTTCAAGACCTTCTTTTGCTGCCCTTTCTGCAGCAGCAGCTATTAAAGATGGCGACATACCTTCCAAGTCTGCCTTATTGTCAATTACAAGTTTGTAATTTTTTGTTTCAGTAAGTAAATTTTGAGAAAAAGTTAGCTGTAATGAAGCTATTTCCTGATTAATCTTTTTCAATTCCTCTTTTTTGTCTTCAGGAAGATTGGCGCCACTTCTTTCAAAATCTTTATAAATTTCTGTAACCAATCTCAATTGTTCCGGATTCAAACCTAGTGAATCTCTATTATCGTAAACGCTTTTAATTCTTTTAAAAAGTCCGGCGTTCATGATTATTTCGTTATAATGCTTGCTAACAAGAGGAGAAAGCTCTTTGGCAATAGACATAATACTATCGTTAGATTTTGTCCCCTGCACATTTGAAAAGACTGAAGAAACTCTGTCTAACAGCTCTCCAGATGCATCATAAGCTGCTATGGTGTTTTCAAATGTGGCCTCTTCCTTATTGTTCACAATAGCTTCAATCTCTTCATTATGCCTTTTCATGGCCTCAGTATAGGCAGGCATAAAATGATCAACCTTTATTTGATCAAAAGGAGGAATCTCGAATGGTGTTTTCCATTCATTCAAAAGAGGATTGTTATCTGCCTTGTTAGTGCACGAAATAACTGTCAATGAACACACTAACATCATAATAAGTGGAGTTTTTTTCATATGTATAAAGTTTGAGATTATTTTAAAATTAAAAAAAATATAATTATCCAAGATATGATTTAAGAAGTTTACTTCTTGCGCTATGTCTTAAACGTCTTATAGCTTTTTCCTTAATCTGTCTAACTCTCTCTCTTGTCAAACCAAAATGCTCACCAATCTCTTCGAGTGTCATCTCATTTGTTCCTATTCCAAAAAAGTACTTGATAATATCTCTCTCTCTTTCAGTAAGAGTAGACAAAGCACGTTCTATCTCCTTGTTAAGAGATTCGTTGACAAGACCTTTATCGGCATTTGGAGAATCATTGTTAACCAGCACATCAAGCAAATTGTTATCTTCTCCATCCACAAAAGGAGCATCTACAGACACGTGTCTCCCTGAAACTCTCAATGTATCTGCAATCTTTTCTTTAGGAATATCAAGAATTTCTGCAAGTTCTTCCGGTGACGGCATTCGTTCATTCTCCTGCTCAAACTTTGATAGAGCTTTATTAATTTTATTAAGCGAACCTACCTGATTGAGCGGTAAGCGAACAATTCTTGACTGTTCTGCAAGAGCTTGAAGAATAGATTGACGTATCCACCAGACTGCATATGAAATAAATTTAAAACCTCTAGTTTCATCAAACTTTTCTGCCGCTTTGATCAAGCCAAGGTTGCCCTCATTAATCAAATCAGGAAGACTTAAGCCTTGGTTTTGATACTGTTTAGCCACAGAAACGACAAAACGAAGATTTGCTCTAGTGAGTTTCTCAAGAGCTTCCTGATCGCCCTTTTTGATCCTTTGAGCCAATTCAACTTCGTCTTCAACCGTAATTAATTCTTCTCTTCCTATCTCTTGTAAATACTTGTCGAGAGAAGCGCTCTCTCTGTTGGTAATTGATTTGGTAATCTTAAGTTGTCTCATTCAAATATACTGTACTACAAAGTTAAAACAAATTAATCTAAGCCACAAAATTAAAGTCCCATACCATAGTAAACTACTCTGCCGTCAGGATAAACACCTTCAACAAGCAAAGACCTGCCACTTTTCTTAATAATTGCAAGTACTTCAGATGGTTCATTAACTTCTACCTGATTAATATATGTAATAATAAACCCAGGTTTGATACCTGCCTCTCTGAATTTTCCGCTGCCCACAGAAGTTACTTCAACTCCATTTCTAAGCGAAAGTTTTTTAAGAGTTTCTTTTGAAGCTTTTTGTAAAGTTGCTCCTATAGTGTTTTGCAATTCAGCATTAATACTTCCTTCATACAATAATTTACTATTTTCCTCCTGCAAAATAACTGAAATTAATTTAGGCTTACCATCTCGGAGAATTTCAACATTAATTTTATCATTCGGCCTGTATTTACTTATTTGTTCCTGAACTGCCGGTGATGAATTGACAGGCTGTCCATTGATTGAAAGAATGACGTCCGATGGTTTTATTCCAGATTTTTCTGCAGCTCCTCCCTTCATAACATCTGTGACAAGTACTCCTTTTATTTCTTTCATGTTCATACGTTTAGCCGCTTCGCTGTCAATCTCCTGCATGGAAACACCCAACATTGCCCTTTTTACCTCTCCGAAATTTATAAAGTCATTGACAACTTTTTTGGCGATAGAAGCTGGGACTGCAAAAGAGTAGCCTGTGAATGAGCCAGTTCTTGATGCAATAGCTGTGTTAATACCAACCAATTCTCCCTTTGCATTCACAAGTGCTCCACCACTGTTCCCTGGATTTACAGCTGCATCTGTCTGAATAAATGATTCTATTTTAAATTTACCATCACTAAAGTTACTGTCATAAGAAGACATGCTTCTTCTCTTGGCGCTGACAATGCCTGCTGTAATTGTATTCGTCAAATTGTATGGGTTGCCGATAGCTATTACCCATTCTCCCAACCTAAGAGAGTCAGAATCGCCAAATTCAAGATATGGTAACCCTGTAGCATCAATTTTAATAAGGGCTATGTCTGTTGCTTCATCTGCCCCAATTAACTTTGCCTTATATGTTTGATTGTTTTCAAGAGTTACAGAAATCTCATCAGCTCCTGACACAACATGACTATTTGTCACGATATATCCGTCAGGATGAATGATAACGCCCGAACCTGCAGTAAGCTGTTCTCTTTGCAAAGGTTGAGGATTACTGTATCCAAAGAAAAAATCAAATAAAGAATATACAGGCACTGTACTTTTTGAGATAACTTTGACATGGACAACAGCTTTAACACATTTCTCAGCAGCATATGTAAAATCAGGATAAGATTGAGTAGTAAGACTTACCCTGCTAAGTTGTGCAAACTGAGGGTCTGTTTGACTGACTGAACGTGAATTATCTACATGCTTAACAACTGCAACAGAGGTTAAAACACTTATAATCACCGATAAAAAAATAACAAGTATATTTCTTTTCATAACTTATTAATTTAATTCACTATTAATAATCAATTTTGCAACCAAAAAAGTTCAAAATATATGCCATAAAAAAATTTTTTTATCTTTGTAAAAATTAAAATTTTATGAAGTTTGTAGTATCAAGCACAGAATTATTATCACGTCTTCAATCCGTATCGAGAGTAATTTCATCTAAAAACACCATTACTATTCTCGATGATTTCCTTTTTGTGCTTAAGGACGGGTATCTGAATATCACTGCATCAGATCTTGAGACAAGTCTTAAAGCGTCGATGATTATCGATAATATCTCAGAAGAAGGAGAGATTACAATCCCTGCAAAACTTTTGGTAGATTCTCTAAAAGAATTTCCAGATCAACCACTTGAATTTAAAACAAATCCTGCCTCTACAGCTGTAGAGATAACTTGGGCGAGTGGCAATTATATTATACCCTGTAATTCGGCCGACGACTATCCAACTATTCCCGAATTAACGAATGATTTTACAGAAATACATATTCCTTCAACATTATTGTCAGAGGGTATTAACAGGACTCTGTATGCTACAGCCGAAGAAGAACTCAGACCTGTAATGAACGGGATTTTCTTTGATATTGATTCTGAACAAACTACTCTGGTTGCTTCTGATGCTCACAAACTTGTCTGTTTTACAAGAAAAGACATTAAGTCAGATAAGAAGTCTTCCTTCATTCTGCCCAAAAAACCGGCTTCAATCTTAAAAACAATTCTTACAAAATTCAATGAAGACGTAACTATACGATTCGACTCTAAGAACGCCTATTTTTCTTTTGATTCGTTTGTTCTTGTTTGTCGTATGGTTGAAGGTAACTATCCGGCATACAAATCTGTTATTCCAAAGAATAACCAGAATAAAATGGTTATCAATAGACTCGATTTTCTTAACAGCACCAGAAGAGTTGCTGTTTGTTCCAATCAGGCAAGCAGTCAAGTCAAACTAAAACTTTCTTACAATCAGCTTGTTATTTCAGCACAAGACCCAGATTTTTCTGTCTCTGCCAATGAAAGAATCAGTTGCCAGTATGAATCTGATCCCCTTGAGATTGGATTCAAGTCCACTTTTTTAATAGATATATTGAGCAACCTTCCTTACACAGACATTCTTATGGAGTTTTCAGATCCTACAAGGGCTGCATTAATCCTTCCGGCCGGAAATCATGACACAGATGAAGAGATTGTTGCACTATTAATGCCTATGATGATAACTGCCTAAATAGAGTTTGATCTCTTCAGATATGAAATTAAAATTAAAAAACCCAATACTTTTCTTTGATATTGAAAGTACAGGGTTAAATGTTGCTACAGACAGAATTGTTGAAATAAGTGTTTTGAAAGTTATGCCCAATGGCGACAGAGAAGTTAAAACAAGACGTATTAATCCTACAATTCCAATATCGCCGGAGGCTCAAAAAATACATGGTATTACAAATGCAGACGTAGCTGACTGCCCTACTTTTAAAGAGATTGCTAAAAGTCTTGCAAAATTTATGTCTGGATGCGATTTTGCCGGTTATAATTCCTCTAAATTTGACATCCCAATCCTCGCTGAAGAATTTTTGAGAGCTGGAGTTGCTTTTGATTTTAGAAAAAGAAAACTCATTGATGTACAGACAATTTTTCATAAAATGGAACAAAGGACATTAATTGCTGCCTACAAATTTTACTGCAATAAGGATCTCGAAAATGCTCATTCTGCAGAGGCCGACACTATTGCCACTCTTGAAGTTCTTGAAGCCCAACTTGAAAGATATTCTGATACTTTAATAAACGATATAGATTTCTTGGCTGAATTCTCAACAAAATCAAAATCTCTTGACTACGCAGGAAGAATTATTCTCAATGATAATGAAGTTCCCACATTTAATTTTGGAAAATATCGAGGCAAAAGCGTTGAATCTGTATTTAAGTCCGATCCAAGCTACTATTCGTGGATGATGAACGGAGATTTCACACTTGATACCAAGCAAGTTATTACTGAACTTAAAATCAAATTTGAAAAAAGTAATAATCCTCAATGAATATTGTAGTATTTTCAGTTAATAACACGGGATTTTATTTCAAGACTGACAATACTCTTGTAAAAGGATCAAAGGACTTTTTCGTTCCGGATATTGTAGAAAGACTTTATGTTTCCCCGTCATTTATTGTAAAAATCAACAAGTCCGCAAAATGTGTCAGTTTGAATTATGCTGAAAGATACTATAATGAGACAGGAGTGGGTTGCGTTCTTTATCCACTTAATCTAATAGAAAACTCCACTTTACTTTCCTCAGGTATAGCTCTCTCCCTCGATTATTCAGCATATACTTCCGAAAATTTCATGGACAAACATAAATTATCAGGAGACATAGTATTTAAATTTGGTAGTAATCAGTTTGTTTTCCCAACTGGAAATGATGTTTTACACAAAGTCAACCTTGCAATAGAAAGAATTACAAGATATTGCACTCTCAAAAGTGGAGATTTAGTTTTTATAGAACTTGGGGGAATGAATGAAATATCTATATCAGAAGAGATATCGATAATTTACTCTGAGCTTCCTCCTCTTTCTTTCTTTATCAGATAAGCAGCCTCTCGCCCTGCAGCATATCCAGTCGAAAATGCAATCTGAAGATTATAACCACCAGTATCTCCATCCAGGTCAAGAACCTCTCCTGCAAAAAAAAGATTTGGATACCTCTTTGAAGATAGTTTTTTGGCAATAATTTCATTAAGAGACACTCCTCCTGCTGTAACAACTGCCCTCTCGTATGAGGTATATCCTGTAATATTCATCTGCCAGCCCTTCATTTTTGAGGCAATCGAATTTATTTTATTTTCAATAGAATTGCCCTCTGATATTAACTTATTTGGAATAGAAGAAATAAATGTTTCAATTAACTGTCCGGGCATATAATTCCTTAGTACTTTGTTAACAGACTTTTCAGAATTAAAATCTTTAGTAAGCCTGTCTATTAATAAAGACTTATCTAAAGCAGGCTTCAGGTCAAGAACCAGATATACTTTGTCATGGTTTATCAGTGACTGAACTGCTTTTCTGCTCACTCTAAAACCTATGGATCCTTCAATTCCGTTGTCTGTAAACTCAAGCTCTCCCATCTCTTCCTGTACTAATTGTCCATTTACAAAAAGTGAAAGTGATACATTTTTTAGAATTAGCCACTTCAAAAGTGTATAATCAAAATCAGGTTTTAAAGCAGTAAGTGATGGAAAACATTTATTGACTTTAATTCCAAGATCATCTGCAAAGTTATATCCATCACCAGTTGACCCCGTTAAGGGATAAGACAAACCGCCCGTAGCTACAATAATTGCTTCAGCATTCTCTGTATAAAGTTTGTTGCCTTTTTCGTAAATGACACCTTTTACACGACCATCCTGATGAATAATATTTCTTACATTAGCATTGCAAATAACTTCAACACCTAAACTGTCAAGGTGTTTCATCAATGTGTCAACAACGTCAGAGGCAACACCGGAAGCTGGAAACACCCTGTCACCCCTTTCAACAACACAATGTAACCCTAATTTTTCAAAAAAATTAATGGTATCTATATTTGAAAAAGAAAAAAAGGATGGTTTTAAAAAATTGGGATTAGGATGAATATGAACAGAAAATTCTTGCCATGGCTTAGTATTAGTAATATTACACCTTCCCTTACCTGTTATACGAACTTTCCTGCCGGTCCTATCCATCTTTTCAAGTAAAAGGACAGAGATCCCGTTGCTAGCAGCTGAAGCGGCAGCAAACATTCCCGCAGCTCCTCCGCCTATTACAACAAGATCTCTGACTCTCATTTCAAAAAAGAGAAAAAAATGTTAACTATTAAATGTATGCCATAGATTTTGTTTTTCCTGTAAGCACAAAATATCCATTTTCTGCCAATGCAAACATCTCGTCTTCACCAGGATAAACCTTGACAGGTGCGATAAATTTAACCATCTCTTCAATTTGAGACATTAATCTGAGATTATTAGCAATTCCGCCTGTAAGAAGAATAGCATCTACCTCTCCTTTCAAAACTGCGGCACATGCACCTATTGCCTTAGCAACATTAAATACAAAAGCATCACTAAGAAGAATAGCTTTCTCATTACCTTCTTGAACCATTTTCTCTATAAGATTGAAAGAATTTGTACCAAGATGAGCCACCATTCCCCCTTCACCAACAATCATTTTTGTCACCTCCGAAAGATTATATTTACCCGAAAAGCAAAGTTCGGCAAGAGGTAAAGCGGGTAATGTACCAGATCTTTCAGGCGAAAATGGTCCTTCTCCATTCAAGGCATTATTAACCTCTATAACTACCCCTTTTCTATGTGCACCAACAGAAACACCTCCTCCAAGATGAGCTATTATCAGATTGATATCTTCATATCTTCTGTTTAGAGACGCAGCATGTCTTCTTCCAATTGCCTTGTGATTAAGAGCATGAAATATTGAAACTCTCTCAAAAAGTGGATGACCAGCAATTCGAGCTATTGGCATTAATTCATCTACAACAATAGGATCAGCAATATAGGCTTTACAATTAGGAATAGAACTTGCAATATCTGCGGCAATAATTGCCCCGAGATTGCTTGCGTGTTCACCACCTCCTTTCTTTAAATCTTCAAGCATAGCATCATTGACCTCATAGACTCCAGATTTTACAGGTTTCAACAGACCTCCTCTTCCCATAATAACTGAAATGGAATCTAAAGCAACACCATGACTTTCTAAAGCTGATAAAATGACTCTCTTTCTAAATTCAAATTGATCTGTAATTCTTTTATATGGCAAGAGTTCGTCTGTCGTGTGACGAAGGGTCTCTGTAAAAAGCTCATGTAAATCTTCGAATACTGCAATTTTAGTTGATGTAGAGCCTGGATTTATTACTAAAATCTTATATGCCATAACTGTATTAATTTGAAGTTAGCGCAGCTAAAGCTATTGAATTAAGTTTTGTGTCAATACTGTCCGATCTGCTGGAAAGAACACATGGTGCTTTAGCACCTGCAACCATTGCAGCAAGTCGTGTTCCTGAACAGAGTTGAGTATTTGTTTTGTAAAAGACATTCGCAGCCTCTAAATTTGGAAATACGAGACAGTCTGCATCTCCAGCAACAGGACTAACCAGATTTTTGACAGCTACAGCCTCTTGAGAAATAGCAACATCAAGTGCAAGTGGTCCATCAACATAACAAGCAGCTATCTGACCTCTCTCTGCCATTTTTGATATTATGGCAGCATCAATACAAGCAGGCATATTTGGAAGCATTTGCTCTGTTGCACACAATATTGCAACTTTCGGTTTTGCAATACCTAAAGCATGAGCAGTCTTAACGACGTAATTTGTCATTGCTATTTTTTGAGTAAGATCTGGTGCAGGAATTACTGCAATATCACTTAATACAAGCAATTTATGATAATTAGGATTGGACAGAACCGAAACATGACTTAAAACAGCTTTAGGGGGAAGCAATCCTTTTTCCTTGTTAAGAATAGCCCTCATATACTTGTCGGTAGAGCATAATCCCTTCATCAAGATATCCCCTTCTCCGGCATTAATCAAATCAACAGCCATTGAAACAGCTCTGAGTTCATCATCATTAGGAACAATTCTAAAAATTGAAGGATCGATATTCTCTTTAGAACATGCTTCCCGGATTCTTTTTTCATCACCGACAAGCGTTGCATCTACAATACCTGCTTCAATAGCAAGTTTAACCGCATTTATTGTATGATCATCCACACCCCATGCTGCTACAAGCCTTTTTTTAGGCCTGTTTCTCAAATTGTCAAAAATTTGCTCAAAAGAACTAATCATATTATAACTATTTTATTATTTAATTTATCATTAATTTCACATTATGACACAATAGCCATAGTATCCCTGGCTATAACGAGCTCTTCGTTGGTAGTAACTGCTGCCATTTTGACCTTGGAACCAGACTTAGAAATTATCACGTCTCTTCCTCTTGCATTTTTATTTGAATCAACGTCAAATTCAAGTCCCATATATTTAAGACGTAATCCAACCATCTCTCTAAGATGTGGGTCATTTTCTCCGATGCCTCCAGTAAAAACAATTAAATCTACACCATTCATAACTGCAGTATAAGCTCCAATATATTTTAAAACTCTGTAATACAATATATTAAGAGCAAGATTGGCTCTTTCATCTCCTTTGGCCGCAGCATCTTCTATATCCCTCGCATCAGAAGATTTTCCAAATACTCCTAAAAAGCCACTTTTTTTATTTAAAATTTTATTCATTTCACTAGCACTTAGCCCTTCCCTTTCCTGAATAAAAGTGATAATTCCAGGATCGATATCACCACATCTGGTACCCATGATTACCCCTTCAAGAGGAGTAAAACCCATTGAAGTATCAATGGATTTGCCGTTTTTTATAGAAGTTATCGAACCCCCGTTACCAAGATGACAAGTTATAATTTTTGATGTATTATAGTCCAAACCTGTCAACAAACAACCTTTTTTTGCCACAAACTGATGACTTGTACCATGAAATCCATACCTTCTAATTTTATACTTTGTATAATACTCATAAGGAAGTGGATACATATATGCATAATTAGGCATGGTTTGATGAAATGAAGTGTCAAAAACAGCAACTTGCTTCATGCCTGGAAGGAGTGTTTCTATAGCGCGTATCCCCAGTAAGTTGGCAGGATTGTGCAGAGGAGCCAGTTCACAAAGTTTTTCAATCTTTTCAATAACATCAGAATCTATTAATCTGCTTTCGCTAAAAAATTCACCTCCATGTGCAACACGGTGTCCTACAGCTTGAATATCTTGAAGAGAATTCAAGACTCCCTGTATGGGATCTACCAGAATATTTAAAACCTGTTTAATGCCAACAGTGTGATTTTCAATGAGCATTTCAACTTCATAATTGGGCCTCCCATTAACTTTATGGGTAAGTGTTCCTTTGTCAAGACCAATTCTTTCTACAATTCCCTTTGCCATTAAAGAATAGTCAGAATCACTCTTCATGTCAAGAACCTGATACTTGATTGAAGAACTTCCGCAGTTTAGAACCAATAAAATCATATGTTATCAAAATTAAAAAAATCAGTAAAAATCTGAAATTAGAATTTACAAAGTTATTAATAATTGCTCATTTAAAGCCAATATTTGTAAAAATTAATCTATTTTTACCCAAAATGAGGACGATGGAAAGTGGGAAGGTAGATATCACTTCTGACATTGAGGCCATAAGCAAAGCTCCTGCATTTACATTTATACTGTTTTATCTTGCAGGGATTCTTACAGGAAGCAGATTTTTCATTCAATCAACAATTTTGGTAAAGATTATAGTGCCTCTTGTTGTATTAGTTTTTTTAATTATATCAATTGGCTTTAAAAGAAGAAGCATGATCACAGAGTTTCTTCTTCCTGTTTTACTTTACCTGTCCATGTTTACAGCAGGTTGGATCAATATTGAATATTCAAACCTTTTAAATAATAGTGCTAAGTTTTCAAAAGTTGCAAATATTCAGGTGCTTAATGCTCAGTGTAAAATTACAGGAAAAATCTTGGAAAAAGAGAGAAGTTATCAAACAGAAGCACGTCTTATCGATTATAACGAAAAAATAATTCTTTATATCGATAAAAATGTCGATCGAAAATCTTTTGATATTGGCGACACTCTTGAATGCATTATAAGACCAAACAGAATTAACAACTATTTAAATTCAACTTTTGATTATGCAAGGTACATGGAAAAACAGGGGTTCTTTACAACATCTTATGTTAAAGCTAGTCAAGTTGCTGTTCGTAAGGCATCTAAGCTATCCCTCAAAGAGAAAATTATTAAGATAAGAGAGAATTACATTGATTATTTATTGAAGAATAAACATTATGTTCATGAAAAGGCTGTTCTTATTGCACTCACTATTGGAGATAAATCTTTTATTGACGGTAATACAAAAAAAGCATTTTCAAATTCAGGAACTATGCATCTGATGGCTGTCTCAGGACTGCATGTCAGCTTTATTTATTCTCTTCTTTCGTCCATATTGGGATTTATGGGGATGAGCAGGTTTGCCAAAATTATAAGATTTATAATTGTATCACTGACTGTCTGGACTTATACTGCTTTGGTTGGATTTACACCTTCAATAATGAGAGCAGCCTTGATGGCAACTATTTATGAACTGTCATCAATAATAGAGAGAGAAGGCAGCAGCTTAAATACTCTTTCTGTCAGCGCTCTTATAATAACGATAGCTCAACCTGAATCCCTTTTTGAACTTGGTTTTCAGCTCTCATTTGCCTCTCTTCTTGCAATTATATTTATTCACCCAATCATTGTTAAATTAAATCCCTCACAAAATATCATAGTTAAATATCTATGGAATACCATTTCAATGTCTCTTGCATGCCAAATAGGGACATCTATTATAACTATTTATAATTTTCGTTTTGTGCCAACTTATTTTTTAATTACAAACCTGATTGCTATTCCTATTTCTGGTCTTATTCTTTATCTTGCTGCAATGCACTTATTTGCTTTATGGGTTGGGCTATTTCATGAACAAATTATGAATATAATTATTCATTTAACCAGAATACTTATCTATACAGTGAACCGGATTGAATCCCTCCCTTTAGCCATAATAGACTGTAGAGTGAACAACGGTCAAGCTGTAATATTGTCTGCTTTATTATTTATATCTGTATTAGGTATTCCAAAAGATAAGTATATGAGAAGACTGTCTATCAAAGCTCTGATTATCACATTTATAATATCTCTTTTAAAATAATAAACTGCTAAAATTATTTTATTGAAAAATTATTAGAATAAAAATTTTGTATTTCAGTTTTTTATTTAACTTTGTGACGTTAACTAAACATTTACTTATTAATTATTTACTACCGTTTCCATGAACATTTTTGTTTCAAGTTTAAGTTTCCGTGCTAAGAAGGAAGATTTAGCCGAACTATTTACACCTTATGGCGAAGTTACTTCTGCCAGGATTATCTTCAACAGAGAAACCCGTCGATCAAAAGGATATGGCTTCGTTGAAATGCCAAATGAGCAAGAAGGCAATGCAGCTATTTCAGCACTTAACGGTTCAGAACATATGGGACGTACAATCAACGTTGCCGTAGCTAATGACCGTCCTTCAAAAGAAGAGGCAGAATAGAGATATTCGATGTGTCAGAAAAAAGAGGGTTCTTTGAAACAAAGATCCCTCTTTTTTTTAAATGTTGTCAGTCAACTTTTGCACAAGTTTGAGATTTGAAAAAAATTCTCGTGCGAAAACTCTTATAACAGTATAAGCAGGAATGGCTACTAACATGCCGATTATCCCTCCAATACTCCCTGCAATAAGTATTACAAGAAAAATTTCAAGAGGATGCGCCTTTACACTATTAGAATATATGAATGGTTGAAAAACAAATACATCTATTTGATGGGCAATTAAAAAAATCAATGCTACCATAAGAATAAATTTTCCTCCTCCAGGCGTTGTAACTCCACGTTCCACAAATGCCATTATGGTTCCAAAAGCACCCCCTGTTAGAGGTCCTATATAAGGTATTACATTCAAAACCCCGGCAAGAAAAGAGACGGCTACTGACAAAGACCAGCTCACACCTGCAATATAATGCAGTGAAAGAGAATTAATAATAGTTATTAAAATGGCTTCAATGCTGATTCCGATAAAATACCTGGCCAAAAGTTTATTAATAGAATCCAAAGCTCTAGAGACATTTTCGACGTATTTGTCAGGAAAAAGAGCAAGCACCATGTCATTAAACATATTTTCTTCCTTAATAAAAAAATACGAAATAAAAATAATAACAAATACAGCTAAACCAAATTGAATAATTATTGTAGTCAATGAGTTAAAAATATTAGTTATTACTCCAACATCCACAAGACCATCAAACTGATTTATAACAACATCTTCGACTTTGAATGCTGGGTCCAAAGCAGGAAACCATTTATGAAGCAAAGCATTAAATTGATCCAACATAGGAGAAAGATCTTTACCTAATGACTGAAAATCAATATTACTAATATTTGACATAAGCTGCCCAACTAAAGGTGTTATCAAAAAGAAAAGGCTAAAAAATACAGCAACAAGCAACATTAATGTCAATCCAGCAGCCAGACTGTTTGGCATAAAATGTTTACCTAATCTAATTTTAAGTAACAGATTTTTTAATGGCTTCCCTATTATTGAAAGGACTGCCGAAACCAGAATATAAATCAGAATATTACTGAAATACCATGCTAAGAAACAGATAATCAGGGCAATTGAGATACCCATAATATATTTTGCCAACTGATTCATCCTAAATGGCTTTATTGACAAAAGTAAGAAATTTTTATATTTTTGTGACACAGACTTAAATACTTATTTAATTTATTCACATGAAAAAGCTTTTAATAACTTTATTCTTATTAGTTAATATCTCTTTACTTTCTGCTAATGAAGGAATGTGGCTTCCTTCCCTGATTAAAGACAGAATTCCTGAAATGAAAAAAATGGGTTTTAAACTTTCTTCAGAAGATATCTACAGTATTAATAAAGCTTCTATGAAAGATGCAATTGTTCATTTTGGAGGAGGTTGCACAGGAGAATTAATTTCTGAAAAAGGGCTTTTAATCACAAATCATCACTGTGGATTCAGTTACATACAGTCTCACAGTACAGTAGAACACGATTACCTGAAAGACGGATTCTGGGCAATGAACATGGAAGAAGAACTGCCAAATGATAATCTTACAGTAAGTTTTCTTGTAAAAATGGAGGATGTTACTGATGCTGTTCTGAAATCATATCTTCCTTCAATGTCTGAATCTGAAAGACAAAAAATAGTTGCTGAGAATTCGGCAAGAATCATCGAAAATGCAACAAAAGGAACTACTTACAAAGGCAGCATAGAATCTTTGTATTATGGTAACCAGTATTTTCTTTTTATATATGAAACATTTTATGATGTTAGACTTGTTGGTGCACCACCATCTTCTATCGGGAAATTTGGGGGTGATACAGATAATTGGATGTGGCCAAGACACACCGGAGACTTTTCTATTTTTAGGATATACGCCGACAAGAATAATAGACCTGCAAAATATTCAAAAAATAATGTTCCTTACAGACCTAAAAAATATTTCTCTATATCTACAACCGGTATAAATGAAGGAGATTTTACTCTTGTATATGGCTTCCCCGGCAAAACTCAGGAATACTTAATGAGCAGCGCAGTTAAATACATCTCTGAAGTTTCAAATCCTCACAAGATTAAACTTCGGACACTAAGGTTGGATGTCCAAAAAGAGTATATGTCGCAAAATCAAGAAATAAGAATAATGTATGCGGCCAAAAATGCTAACGTTGCCAATTCATGGAAAAAATGGCAGGGAGAGATGAATGGAATTAAAAGAATGAATATCGTCGAGAAGAAAACTGAGTATGAAAAACGTTTCAATGAATGGGCAAAGAACAGAGATGAATATAAAAATATTGTATCGAGTCTGGATTCTTTATATAAAATGCTTGAGCCATATTCTTTTGCTAACGACTATAATAACGAAGCAATTAATTCAAATGAGATATTGAAGTTTACCGGTTCACTGTTAACCTGTTTTAAGGGTAAAGACGGAAATATTAAAAATGAAGATAAGGATTCAGTAAAAAACATAATTGAACTTTTTTTTAAAGACTATCATCTGCCGATAGACAAAAAATGCTTTGTTTTGTTAATTGATGAATATAGAAAAAATATACCTTTAAAATTTCAACCCGAATACTTTATATCAAAGATGCGTGAATATGAAGGAGATATATATAAATTTGCCGATTATGTATTTGATAATTCAATATTTGCCAATCAATCTCAATGCATGAAAATATTGCAAGATTCTGTCACAATCTCCACAATTCTTAAAGATCCTGCTGTTGAAATGTACTTCGCCTTTAAACAAAAATTTGATGATGACATAAAGCCTGAATACAACAGGTTAAACAATCAAATCACACTTCTGTACAGAAAGTACATGAAAGGTCAGATGGAATTTGACAAAAAGAAAGATTTTTATCCCGATGCAAACTCAACTCTCAGAGTTGCATACGGTAAAGTGTCTGGTTATAGGCCTGCTGATGGAATATACTACAAACCTTATTCTACCTTGGAAGGTATAATAGAAAAAGACAATCCACAAATTTATGATTACAATATTCCACAAACATTGAGAGATATTCACAAAAATAAAGACTATGGCAAATGGAATATAAATGGTACAGTACCTGTCTGTTTTATTGCCAATAACCATACATCAGGCGGAAATTCCGGAAGTCCTGTCATTAACGGGAAGGGTGAATTAATAGGAATTAATTTTGACCGAGTATGGGAAGGAACCATGAGCGATATTGCCTTCGATCCTGATATGTGCAGGAATATCTGTCTCGATATAAGATATGTCCTTTTTTTAATTGATAAGTATGCAAATGCTCAATGGATTTTAAAAGAGATATCTATCAATAATTAAAGAAGGCAGCCTCTGTTTTTATATATTATTCAACCATAGAAATGGGAAGCTCACCAATAAGCACTGCTGTTTTTTAACTTTTGTGTCTGTAGGTGAGCTTCCCAAATCAGAAAATAAAAAAGAGGGACCAAAAATTGCTTTTTGAACACCCTCTTTAATTTCAAACAAAATTATTTAATTTACTTCTTGTTTTCGTTCAGGTAGTTTGTGTATTTTTCAAGTTTTGCTTTGTAGTCGTCTCCCTTCTCTCTGAAACGGAAATATATATTTTTGAGATACTCTGCAACAACAAGTTTTACTTCCTTATCCGATGTAGATGCAAAACAATTCTCAAAAGGTTCTATGGCAGCCATTAGATTCTCTTCAAGTTGTTTAACAAGTTCTTCGTATTTATTGTCATCAACCTCTTCAGTAGCTGCGGCCTGTATCTCTACAGCTCTGTCATAATAGGCTGCTCCAATGGCGAATGAGCCAAAATAGTACGACTTGTCAATCTCTACAGACTTTTTGTAACATTCAATAGCCTTGTCAATGTTTTTCAGATTTTTCCACACATTACCCTCGGCATAGTACAGACTTGCATTATTAGGTTCGTTTTTTTGAGCCTGGGATATAAGAGTTAAAACCTTGTTTGGATCGTCATTTGACTCAAGATAACTGTTAATAAGCATAACAAGTATGCTCTGATTTGTAGGATATTTTGTAAAACCTGCTTGAAGCACTTCTTTTGCCTTTTCTACGTTTCCTGAAGATTTATATGCTTCTGCGAGAGAAGAGTATATATCACCCTTTGCGTCATAACCATTTTCAATGGACATTTGTAAAAATTTCACAGCTCTATCGTATTCTTTGGCCATTAAGGCTGTCAGACCTGTATAGTACATCATAACTGTATCAGGCTGATTAATAAGCGGATTTGAACTAATGTTTACACAACCTTCAAAATTGTAAGACGCTTTCTTAAAATCACCAAGTGTATAAGCTGTCATTGCTTCAGTCTGATAACGATTCTTCATTGCTAACAGTCTGTCTGTAATATCCTTGGCTTTAGCTTTTTTAACATCGAGTTCAGCTGCTTTTAAAAGAGCTGCTACTCCATCGTCAATAGGATTACCGGTAATATAGTTCTTAGTCTGAACAAAACAGGCCAGTGTGCCATCTTGATTGTAATACAGTTCCTTATCATCATAAATGTCGACTGTATATTTGACATCTAAAACTGTTCTGTCTTCAGTTGAAATAATCCTCTGATCTTTAAGAAGAAGTTTAATTTCATTTCTTGAAGCCCCGTTCCAAATGGACTTAACAGGTGTGTCATAGACTGCAGCACAAGCGTCTGCAAGCTTTATCCAAGTTGCAGGATTAGTACTTTTCTTGGCATCAGCTGACTCTTTAAGTGCCTTTTCATAATTTTTTATGGCATCTGCTACCTCTTTGGTTTGGGCAGCCAATTGCAGTGAAAAAAGCAATGTCAATGCTAATAATATTTTTTTCATTGTAATATTTTGGTATTGATTGTTGTTAATAAATTTAATTATTGATTTCTATAGCTTTATGTTCATTCAAGTTCTTCTGTTTCAACAGGTTTTTCTTCGCTCTTGTTAACGCGACAAACAGCGGCAATGCTATCTCCCTCTTTGATGTTAATCAATTTAACGCCTTGAGTTGCTCTTCCTGAAACTCTTATTGAAGATACTTCAAGCCTGATTGTAAGACCAGATTTGGTAATAATCATTAAATCATTATCATCAGAAACATCTTTAATGGCAATCAATTTACCTGTTTTTTCAGTAATACTCAGTGTTTTAACACCCTTTCCGCCTCTGTTCACCACTCTGTAGTCATCAAGTAATGATCTCTTGCCATAGCCGTTTTCACTCACAACAAGCACATGTTTTGTTTCACCACTGCCTTTAGTATCTGTGTCAACACAAATCATACCAATAACTTCATTGTCTTCACTAATATTTATACCCTTGACCCCAGCACCGGTTCTTCCTATAGCTCTGACGCAACTTTCATTAAACCTCACACATTTACCTTCCCTTGATGCGAGAAGAATCTCATTTTTTCCATTTGTGAGAGTTGCCTCGAGTAGTTCATCATTTTCTTTGATAGTGATAGCATTAACTCCATTGGCTCTTGGTCTTGAATATGCCTCAAGAGAGGTTTTTTTGACTATTCCCCTTTTTGTACAAAGTACTATATAGTTATTGTTAACATATTCCTTGTCTGAAAGATTGTGAACATTAATAAAGGCACACGCTTTGTCATCAGGTTCAATATTAAGAACATTCTGTATCGCACGTCCTTTTGATATCTTGGAGCCTTCAGGAAGATCAAAAACTTTAAGCCAGTAACACTTACCTTTTTTTGTAAAGAAAAGCATAGTGCTGTGCATGTTGGCCACATAGATGTTTTCGATAAAATCCTCATCCCTGGTCGCTCCCCCCTTAACACCAACACCTCCCCTGTTCTGAGTCCTATATTCATTGAGAGGCGTCCTCTTTATGTATCCCAGATGTGAAATAGTAATGATAACATCTTCATCTGCATAAAAATCTTCGGGATTAAACTCATCTTCAGAAAGTTCTATCATTGTTCTCCTTGGATCTGCATATTTGGTTTTTAGTTCCTGAAGCTCATCCTTGATTATCTGCATCTGGAGAGATACTTGTGAAAGAATTTGATTTAAATATGCAATTTGTTTCTCAAGTTCTTCATATTCACTTTGCAATTTTTCTCTTTCAAGACCTGTCAGTTGACGCAGTCTCATCTCCACAATGGCAGATGCCTGTTGTTCGGTAAAAGAGAACCTATCCATAAGAGAGTTCCTTGCATCTTCTACTCTTTTTGAGCCTCTAATGATGGCAATAACTTCATCAATAAAATCAAGAGCCTTTAACAGGCCTTCAAGTATGTGAGCTCTTTTTTCTGCCTGTTCAAGTTCAAATCTTGAACGACGAAGAATAACATCATGTCTGTGTCTGACATAATATTTGATAATTTGCTTTACACTTAAAATCCTTGGACGTCCATCTACAAGAGCAATATTATTGACAGAAAAACTTGACTGCATTTGAGTGTACTTGAAGAGCATGTTTAAAACAACGTTTGCGACCGCTCCCATTTTCAGTTTTATCACAATCCTCATCCCCTTTCTGTCACTCTCGTCATTTATATAAGCAATGCCTTCAATTTTTTTATTCTCTACAAGTTCTGCAATTTTCTCTATCATTTCACGTTTATTGACCATATATGGTATCTCAGTAACCACAATAGTCTCTCTCCCGCTATCATTTACCTCAATTTCTGTTTTAGCACGAACAATAATTCTACCCCTTCCTGTTTCAAAATAGTCCTTTATTCCTTGAGTCCCCTGGATAATGCCACCAGTAGGAAAATCAGGACCCTTAAGATATTTGAGCAGTTCTTCGGTGGTTATTTCATTATTGTCGATATAAGCACAAATAGCATCCACTACTTCACCCAAATTGTGAGGTGGCATGTTTGTAGCCATACCTACAGCTATTCCTGATGCTCCATTGAGTAAAAGAAGAGGAGCTTTTGAAGGCATAACTGTTGGTTCAAGAAGTGATTCATCGAAATTTGGCTTCATATCGACAGTGTTTTTGTCAAGATCAGCCATCACCTCTTCTGCAATTTTTCGGAATTTAGCCTCTGTATACCTCATAGCGGCTGCAGAGTCTCCATCTATTGAACCAAAGTTCCCCTGACCATCCACCAACATATATCTCATACTCCAATCCTGAGCCATTCTGACCATTGCGTCATAGACGCTAGAATCACCGTGAGGATGGTACTTTCCAAGAACTTCTCCTACAATACGTGCAGATTTCTTATATCCACTACCTGAAGTAAGTCCAAGTTCCGACATACCATATAAAACTCTCCTGTGCACCGGTTTGAGACCATCTCTCACATCCGGTAAAGCTCTTGACACTATCACTGACATAGAATAATCTATGTAAGCGCTCTTCATCTCATCCTCAATATTAATCTTGATAATTCTTGGATTGCTATCAGATTCTTCAATCATTTTTAATTCTCTTTCAGCTTAAAAAAAGTCTGCTAAAGTACTAATAAAATATCATCTGAACAAATTGTATTGCTGATTGTCTTTAATTAGATTTGCAATAAATTTTTATAGTAATGGACTTACATCTTTCGAACGAACTTAATGAAATTCTTTCGTATAGCAAAGAGGAAGCAATGAGACTTGGCAGCTATACTATTGACAACGACCATATACTTTTAGGTATCCTCCGTCACCAGGATAATTCAGCATTTGAAATACTCATCAGATCAGGAGTAGATTACAAAGAGTTAAAACAACGAATAGAAGAAGGTATTAGAGCAGGAGAAATTGTCCCATTTGAACAATCTGACAAACTTAATCTTTCAAAAGGCGCTGATAATTCTCTTAAACTAATGTACCTTGAAGCAAAATCACTTAACGAGGCACAGCCAGGCCCTATTCATCTTCTCCTGGCAATTCTACGGAGTAATGATGCATATGCTATACCAATACTTAAAGAATTCAATGTCACATATGACACTATAAGATCTTTACTCAAGGGAAAGGAAAACGTTATCCCAGAAACAGGCATGGAAGCAGCCGGAGAAATAAACAACCCTGCTTCATCTGAAAGCGGATCAAAAATTTCAAAAAGTTCAAAGTTAACAAGTGATACTCCTGTAATAGATAGTTTTGGGTTTGACATGACAGCTGCTGCACTTGAAGGAAAGCTTGATCCTGTAGTTGGAAGAGAAAAAGAGATTGAAAGACTGGCACAAATACTTGGACGTAGAAAAAAAAATAATCCAGTTATAATTGGAGAACCTGGAGTAGGCAAATCTGCTATAGCTGAAGGTCTTGCACTCAGAATTGCTCATAGAAATGTCTCGAGAGTGTTACTTAACAAAAGACTTGTATCACTCGATATAGGCTCTATAGTTGCCGGAACAAAATACAGAGGACAATTTGAAGAGAGAATGAAGGCAATTCTTAATGAGTTATCCAAAAATCCCAATATTATCTTGTTTATTGACGAACTCCATACTCTTGTAGGTGCTGGAGGAGCCTCCGGTTCACTTGATGCCGCAAATATGATGAAACCTGCTCTTGCAAGAGGAGAAATTCAATGTATCGGTGCTACCACACTTGATGAATATCGTGAATATATCGAAAAAGATGGCGCATTAGAGAGACGTTTTCAGAAAATAATGGTTGAACCAACCACCTATGACGAAACTCTCAATATTCTGAGAAATATTAAGGAGAGATACGAGAAACATCATAATGTAATCTATACTGATGATGCCCTTGTTGCTTGTATTAAGCTTTCACAAAGGTATATTACTGACAGGTGCCTTCCTGACAAGGCTATTGATGCGATGGACGAAGCTGGATCAAGGGTTCACTTGAAACATTTACAAGTTCCTGACTCGATTGTCAAAATAGAAAGTGAAATAGAACCAATCCGCAAACAAAAAAAACTTGCTGCAAACAATCAGCAGTTTGAGAAAGCAGCAGAGTTAAGAATGATTGAAAAACAAATGATGGATGAACTTGAGGCCGCTCAGAACAGCTGGAATGAAGAACAGACTAAAAATCCTCCTGTTGTTAATTCAAACGATGTGGCAGAAGTACTTTCAATGATAACATCAGTCCCTATCCACAGACTGGCAGAAAAAGAGGGAGACAGACTTGCCAGAATGAGTGAAGCAATTAAAAGAAAAATAATTGGTCAGGATGAAGCTGTCGAAAAGGTAGTAAGAGCCATCCAAAGAAATCGGGCTGGTTTGAAAGATCCAAACAAGCCTATTGGAACTTTTCTATTTCTTGGCCCTACAGGTGTTGGAAAAACTCAGCTGGCAAAAACCCTTACAGAATTTCTGTTTGATTCTGTTGACAATCTGATAAGAATCGACATGAGTGAATATATGGAAAAGTTTGCTGTCAGTAGATTGATAGGAGCGCCTCCGGGTTATGTCGGATATGAAGAGGGTGGCCAATTAAGCGAAAAAGTCAGAAGGAAACCTTATTCAGTTGTATTACTTGATGAAGTAGAAAAGGCTCATCCTGATATTTTCAACCTTTTGTTGCAGGTTCTTGATGAGGGAAGACTGACCGACAGTAACGGCAGACGAATTGATTTCAGAAATACTCTTCTCATTATGACTTCTAACATAGGGAGCAGAGAGGTTAAAGATTTTGGGGCAGGACTTGGATTTTCCAATACCACTAAACGAAACGTTAATGATAATACCAGGCAAATTATCGAAAAAGCATTAAAAAAGACATTTTCTCCAGAATTTTTGAACAGACTGGATGAATATATACTATTTAATCCACTCTCAAAAGAAGACATTTGTAAAATCATTGATATAGAGCTAGATGATCTTTTCAAAAGAATTGATAATGTAGGATACAAATTATCTATTGATGACAAGGCTAAAATGTTTGTGGCCGATATGGGATATGATCCTCAGTTAGGAGCAAGACCATTAAAACGAGCCATTCAAAAATATATTGAGGACCCACTTGCGGAAGCTATAATAACAGGAAGATTCAAGCTTGGAGATGAATTACATATAGAACTCGACACTAATCTTGAGGATCCCTCAAAATCTCCTGATAAACTTAAAGTCACTCTTGTGTCTCACTAAAAGTTCAGTCTTATCAATTTTAGACAGTAATCTCTTGGGAACTCTCTCAAGAGATTTTCTGTCCAAATAATAAGTTATATTACAGGTCGTTTCCAATAATTTAAACCCTAGTTTAACATAAGCGTTGCCATTACCCCAGCTTCTGTCTGCATATGACATTATTTCTTGGGGAAACTCTTTTTGAATAAAAAAATCAAGCAGCTTCCCCATTCCTCCTACAACCCTGAAGTCCGAATAATTTGCATACCTCACCCACTCATAAGACTTGACATTAGTACCTTCTCTATTGATAATTTTTGGCCCCGAAAATGTTGCTACTGCAACCAGCGACTCACTTTTAACTGTCTCTGAATCTTCAGTTGCAAAGAGGCCATATCGGTAATTACTTCTAGTATAGCCTAACAAATGATTGGCATTTAAAAATTGAATGGCATCGGCAACAGATATTTCTCTTGCCACACATTTTCTGGCATAAATTGTTTTTTGCAACCCAAGATTGGCTTTCAAACGGTTTATAACAATCTCTTTTTTGTTAATCCACTCCTCTTCAAAAATGTTTATATCAACATCTGCACTAAAGCCATCCTGAGACTTTGATTGGCGACATATCGGAATAAGTCGGATGGATAACTGCTCATTTGAATGGAGACTTCCACATTTCTGAACGATGAAAATCATATTAATTCTTGTAAAAGCCAAAGAGTAGTCTCTTAAAAATTCCAAAAATTCATATAAAAAGTCTTTGTCCACTATTATTAATAAATATCGTTATGCCTATTTGCAAATTTAGCCTAATTAATATAATAAAGGAAAGTAAAATTTGGAAATAAAACCAATAAGCAATATCTTTGCGCTCCCAATCAAAGATTCAGTAGCTCAGCAGGTAGAGCACAACACTTTTAATGTTGGGGTCCTGGGTTCGAATCCCAGCTGGATCACAAAAAATGTCCGAAATAATGGACAATAACTAGACAAAACCTACAATATCAAATGATTGTAGGTTTTTTATTTTCAATTTGTTTGTCCTGAATAATAGTCAAAAAATGGTCATAATTGGACACACTTCGGTGACTGAACTATCCTTGGTGTTATGCGTTTGCTAAAAATTCCTTATATGCGCTATCTTTTATTATCTCGACAGCCTTCAGATAATCATTTTTATTTACTTTAATAATAATGTTCTCTATCGGATTAAATCCCGAATAGATATTTAATACAGAAGATGCTGGATTATCTGAGACCAGTACCGAATACACCTGAGAGGCTTCTAATAAAACCTGAATATCTTCAGCTATTACCTTATCACATGTCTCTAGCAAAATTGTTAAATCGTTGTCCATTGTATATATGTTTTTTAAATTGTCAACTTCCCTTTTTCGGACGGTCTTGATTTAGATTGTTAAATTAGTAATTTATTCTTTAACATATGAAAAACTTTTCGGAGTTTACTTGAACAACTGGGGCAGACAGCCCCAAAAAGTGAATCATATATATTTTATCCAACCCTTTTCATTTCCTTGTATTCTAATCCAGAGCCAGATTGGCATACATCTGTTTCAACTTGCGATTATCTTCCTCCAGTTCCTTTATGGCACAGACCATTTATTTCGGTTTTTCTTATAAATCGAAATTGTATCTTGATAAAAAAGAATTAATTTTAATTTTTTAATCAACTTTAAAATAAAATTTATCATGAAAGATCTTGTCTCTAAAATTATTTCAGGAGATGAGGAGGCTTTCGAATACATTAAAAATAAATGGAATTTGCGGTTAAAGATTTTCGCCCGCTCATATGTCCGTTCAGACGATGTGTCTGAAGACCTAATTCAAGATACATATATAAAATTCTGGGAATCCCGTGCGGTTGTGAATAATGAGAAAATGATAGGCCCATACCTCTTTACCATTCTCAAAAATAAATGCCTCGATTATTTAAAACATAAGATAATTGAACAAAAATATAACAACGTAACTTCCGAGAGATATTATTTGAAAGCTAATATTTATGCTCTCGAAGACAGATCAATAAATATAATTACAGAAGAGCAGATTAAAAAAGCACTGTTGAAAGCTATAGATAAACTTCCTCAACCAAGAAAAGATATTTTTATTATGAGCAGGTTCAAGGAAATGAAAAATGCTGAAATCGCCAATAGAATGTCACTCTCAGTTAAAACCATTGAATATCACATCACTAAAGCCATTTCTTTTTTGAGAAGTAAATTAGAAGATTATTATAATTATATAATTTTTTTCTAATTCATTAGGGTTTGTTCTATTATAGTCGTTATACAAAAAGAAAGTTTAATAACGACAAACGAAGAACCACTTAACTAATAACTTTGAACATGAGAATAAACTTTTGTAAAAATGCATTAAAGCAAATTTCTTTGCTTTTATGTTGCCTGATTTTTTTATCAGGCAACTTGTCTGCTCAGGATTTAAACAATCTAAAAATTTCTGTTTCAGCTGAAAATTCTCCTATTAAAAAAATTTTGGAGATGATTGAAAGAGATTACAAAATCAGATTTTTTTATGACGAAAAAACGATTGATGTAAACTCTATTAAGAGCATATCCTTGAAAAACATCACGATCAACGAACTTGTTAACGCATTGTTTGAAGGTTCTGCTTCGTGTAAAATTTCTGAAAACGGACTTGTTACACTTGTAAAATCCGAACTTAATGAAAAAGCACGCGAAAATGACAAGGTTACTGTTACAGGACTTATTACGGACGAGTCAAAAAATCCTTTGGTAAATGTCTACGTATACATTAAAGGCACAAACCTTGGCACTTATAGTGATCAAAATGGAAGATTTACTTTAAAAAATGTTCCACTTCATTCAGTAATAAATTTCGACTACATAGGCATGAAATCCAAAACATTACAAGTACTCCAAGAAAATGAACGTTTTATAGTTACTCTTGAAGAGGATGTTTCTATCTTAGAAGACGTTATCATTACAGGATATGGCATGCTTAAAAAATCAGCATATGCGGGATCGGCCTCAGTAGTCAAAACAGAAAATATTAAAGATGTGCCTACCATGGACCTTTCTGCCATGTTGCAAGGAAGTGCACCAGGAATTCAGGTTACAGGAAGTTCTGGCCAACCAGGTGCTGTTCCAACAGTAAGAATAAGAGGAATAGGATCTTTCAATGCATCTAATTCTCCACTTTATGTAATTGATGGCGTTCCTGTAATCTCCGGCGATATTAATAATAGTGGAAGTGATGCCGGAACTAACATAATGGCAACCATCAATACAAATGACATTGAAAATATCACAGTAATCAAGGATGCAGCAGCGGCCTCACTCTATGGTTCACGAGCCGCCAATGGGGTAATTCTTATAACTACAAAAACCGGGAAAAAGGGAAAGGCACAGTTTAATTTTAAAACTAGTTACGGGTTTACAGATTTTGCTTATAGATACAGACCGGTGATGTTCGGAGATGAAAGACGTAATTTCATATATAATTCGATGATCAGAAGAGCTTTATACCAAGATGGAAAGTCAGAAACAGAAGCAATTGCATATGCAGAGGCCAATATTAACTCGGTTGCTGCAAAACCATGGTGTGGATGGGTTAACTGGGAAGATGTTCTATTAAGAAAAGGCTCTCAAATGGATTATGAATTTTCCGTTTCTGGTGGAGAAGAAAAAATTTCATATTTTTCTTCTCTCTCTTACTCTAATCAGGAAGGCATTCAATATCAACAAGGCCTTGAACGAATAAGTGGAAGACTGAATGTAAAGTACGATGCAAACAAATGGTTACAGCTCGGCTCAAATATAGTTTTTTCTGATATGGACCAAGATGTTGGTTATGATGGAATGGAATACGTTTCACCCATTTATTCATCAAAACACAAACTGACATGTTCAGATGCAGTTTATAATCCAGATGGAACATATAATGAAAATTTACAGTCAAATGGAGCTAGAAATCCAAAGGCTGCACTTGATCTTAATTATGACAAACAAAGAGTTACAAGGTCTTTCAATACTTTGTTTGCTCAAGTAGCATTCAGTGAAGACTTGAAACTTAAGACAACTTTGAGCTATGACTACACTGTAACCAAAGCCAGGTCATGGACAGACACAAGAACTTCTAGTGGAGCAGCTACAAATGGAAGCGCTTATAAATCTTACTATGATTACAATCAGATGGTATGGTCAACTAATCTGAACTATATAAAAACATTTGGGAATAGTCATCATATCGACGCACTGATTGCCTATGAAATTTCAGATTTAAAAAGTGACTATTTGTCAGGTACTCAAGTTAATTTTATTAATCCTGAATACAATGCGATAGGTAATGGGACTCAGCCAAGATCTATAGGTGGTTATCCAAGACAAAACAGACTTGTATCATATATTTCTAAAATCAATTATGACTGGAATGGAACTTATTATGCAGGAGTGAGCTATCGACTGGATGGTACATCCAGATTGCATCCAGACAAAAGGTGGGGAGATTTCTGGTCAATATCAGGTGCTTGGAGATTCTCAAATGAAGATTTTTTTAAACCTTTAAAGGAATGGATTAGCGATGCAAAATTTAGAGCTTCTTATGGAGTTAATGGCAATTTACCATCATCTTACTATGCATATATGAGTTTAACGGATGTAGATGCTTCCTATAATGAACAACCGGGAATAGCTGAAGGTAATATTGCAAACAATAATCTGCTATGGGAAACTAATTATACAACCAATTTTGGACTTGATTTTTCTGTAAAACGAATACTGGATTTTTCTCTTGAATACTATATAAGAAAAACGAAAAACCTTCTCATGGACATGCCAACATCTTTAACTTCGGGTTTTTCGTCGTATACCACCAATATAGGTAACGTAAAAAACAAGGGCATTGAATTGCAAATTAATACAGTCAATATAAAAAACAATAACCTCACATGGACATCCACATTTAATTTAGGCCATAATAGAAATAAAATTTTGGTTCTTGATGGCATACAAACCGAGATAATAAGCGGTACACAAATTAGAAGAGTCGGACTTCCATACTATACTTATTATATGATTGAATTTGCAGGAATAAATCCAGATAACGGGAAACCACAATTCTATACTAATACAAAGGATGAAAACGGTAAATATGTTAAAGACATCACTGAAAACAGTTCCGAAGCCAAACCTATTGCAAACAAATCTCCTTTCCCTGATGTAACTATGGGACTTACCAACACCCTGAAATATAAAATAATAGATTTCAGTTTTACACTAACATCTACATTTGGAGGATGGTCATATGACAGTGCTGCACAAAAGTCTCAAACAAGTGGCTCCGGAGATGGTGCAATAAACCAAATTCCATTATACTACAAAAATAGTTGGCAAAAACCAGGTGACATAACCAAATACGAAGCATGGATATATGGAAATTCCTTTAAAATGTCTTCGCCTGCAAACAGTAGAAGATTGCATTCAACAGACCATGTAAGGATAAAGAATCTTACTTTTGGAATAAGTGCACCTAAATTAATAACAAATAAACTTGGATTAAATAGTGCCAGAATTTTCTTCTCAGCATATAATTTATGGACATTTGCAGCATTCCGTGAATATGACCCCGAAGTTCCAATAGATGGATCCGTAGCTTACAATACCCCTCCTCTTAAAACTCTAACTTTTGGCCTTGATATTAACTTTTAATTGCAATTAACATGAGAAAAGCATATAATATTTTAACAATCTGTTCTTTATTATTAACATTGAACTCTTGTGGAAATGATTGGCTTAACTTGGAGCCATCAGACAGAATTGAGACCTCCAGATCAATTTCAACTCTTAATGACGTTCAGGCAGCAGTTGTAGGAATATACAACCAACTTCAAAATTATGAGTATTATGGAGCAAGAATGACTTATTATGGAGATGTTACGGGTGATGACATGCAGTCTAACGGAGACACAAAAAGATGTGCCAGTTTTTATCGATATGCATACACTGCTGAAAATGCACCTCGTTCTTTATGGGAACAACCATATAAGGTTATACGTCTTGCAAATAATATACTTGCAGTAATTGATAATATTAAAGTTACAGATGCACAAAAGGCTACTTTAAATGATTTAAAAGGTCAGGCTCTTTTTTTTAGAGCACTTGCACATTTTGACATCACAAGAGTCTATGGGTATCCCTATGCAAAAGACAATGGAGCTTCATGGGGAGCTGCAATAATTACTCAATCCAATGGTCCTGAAGTAAAACCTCCACGAAATACTGTCGCCGAATGTTACAACAATTTAATTATACCTGATCTTATTCAAGCTTCTAATTTAATGATAGGCACAAAAAATAATACAACTGGACGAGTAAACAAATGGGGTGCTAAACTGTTGCTTAGTAGAGTATATTTATACAAGGGAGACAACATAAATGCTCTAAAAGAAGCCGAAGAATGCATTGCTGGAGCAGAGGCTGCATCTTATTCATTATGGACCAATTCAGGATATTTAACAGGATGGACCACAAAATTCTCTTCTGAAAGCCTTTTTGAACTTGTAAATTTAATAACCGATCGTACGGGAAATGAGGGAATAGGTTATTTATGCTGGGATAGAGGATATGACGACATAATACTGACCAGATCTTTCTGGGATCTTCTGAGTTCAGATCCAAATGATGTGAGGGTTAAACTAACAACCAAAGGAACCAAGAACCCTTCTTCCAAATCATATAATGTATATATTTTGAAATATGCAGACGATCCTGACGTTCAAAACGCTGACGTTATGATTTTAAGACTCTCTGAAGCATACCTGAACGCCGCTGAAGCTGCAGTTAAACTTAACAACAATGACAAGGCAATAAGATACTTGAATCCAATAGTGACAAGAGCCAATCCAACTAAATCAGTTTCAGGCACAGTTACTCTTGACAGAGTATTGCTTGAAAGACGACTCGAATTGTTTGGAGAAGGCCACAGAGCTTTTGATCTTTTGAGAAACAATAAAACGATTGAGAGAATTGGAAACAGTCACAGCAAAGTTTTGCCCGATTATGCAAAATCACTGGACTGGAACAATTTCAGAATTGTTCTTCCTATACCTAAATACGAAACAGATGCTAATCCTTCAATCAAAGCCCAGCAAAATCCGGAATGGTAGATGAAAAAAAAATTATTCTTCCTTCTTTTCTTTCTTGGAAACATATTATCACTTTATGGAACAGAAAATAAGCCATTAACAGATGGTCCATACGTCTTTTATAAAGATAATCTTGTCCAAGTGTACAACTTCGATGTATCCGGACAAATATCAAAAAATACTTTTTTTCTTAATTCAATAAACAAACTTAAAGTATCGTCAGAAGATAATAAATACAGCTTTTATGTACAGCTACATCCTAACAAACGAGAATCAAGCAAGATAATAGCACCTGAAAAAATCTTTGCTATATCAGATCCACATGGAAATCTAACAGCATTTATAAAGATTCTTCAACAAGGAGGGGTTATTGATAATTCATTATCATGGAAATTTGGCAAAAATCATTTGGCTATTCTTGGAGATGTAGCAGATAGAGGTCGTGATGTAACTGCAATTTATTGGTTAATATACAAACTTGAACAAGAAGCAGAAATTAGTGGAGGTAAAGTTCACTTTATATTGGGGAATCACGAAGTTATGTTGCTGCAAAATGATTTAAGATACACCAATAGGAAATATATAACTAATGCTTCATCACTCTCAATGTCATTACCTGAATTGTATGGGCATGATACAGAACTTGGAAGATGGTTGAGAAACAAAAATACAATACAAATAATTGGCAATACTCTTTTTGTTCATGGAGGAATCAGCAAAGAGTTTGCAGAAAGATACAAAGATATATCTATTGTAAATCAACTTGTTTCTAACAACATTGGTAAAGCAAAACGCGACATGAATGAAGAAGAACTCTTTATATTAGTATGAAAGGCCCCGTATGGTATAGAGGTTTAATTTATAAAGAAGATAAATATTTTCCTGCAACAAAAGAAGATGTTGATATGATTCTTGAAACCTACAAAGTTTCCAGAATAGTAATAGGACACACAACACTAAATGATATTACAAGTACCTATTCAGGGAAAGTGATAGCAATAGATTGTGAATCAAAACAATATAAACATCTTTCAAAAGGTTTGCTTATTAACGGAAATAATATAATCATAGTCGAAATTAAATAGTAGCTCAGATAGTTATTGATTAAATAATAATACGTTATGTTTTTTTATATTTGTCAGGAATATTTATAAATGGAAGAGGATTTATTATTAAAGTTTATTGAAGGCAAGGCCTCTCCAAAAGAGCAGCGTGAGATTGTTGAATGGATAGAACAAAATGAGGAGAATAAAAAAATCTTTGCTCAGTTGAAAAATCTGAGTGTTGCCTCAGAAATTCTCTCAGAAGAACAGAGAGAACGTGATTTAATTCAAAGGCAAAGATTAAGAATGATATACTCATGGAGTCTAAAAATTGCATCAATACTCATTATTGCTTTCTCTTGCTTTTATTTTGGAAAAAAACATGAGTATACAAACTGGATTGAAACATCAGAACTGAAAAATAGTGTAATTTCTGTACCACTTGGAGAATCTGTTTGCCTAACTCTTCCAGATGGCTCTACAGTAAGTTTAAACAGTGGTTCTACTCTTAAATATACCGGATTATATGGCATAAACGAGCGAGAAGTTTATCTGGATGGCGAAGGATATTTCAAAATAAAAAAGGGGGAAAAAAAGTTTATTGTCAAAACTGATATCATAAATGTCGAAGTTGTAGGTACCGAATTTAACTTATCTGCATATAATGAAGACAGGCAGATCTCTACCTCTCTATTTAGTGGAAAGGTAGAGATAAAAAATCTCACAAAATCAGAAGATATAATACTTGAACCCAATTACTGTTATACATTTGATAAGATTACCAAAAAAACAATTGTCAAAAATATTACTCGAAGACAAACCTGGACAGAAAACTATTTTGTGGCAGAAAGTGATGACATTATTTCCTTTGTTAAAAAAATTGAAAGAAAATATAAAGTTAAAATTATTGTAAGCCCTGAACTATCAGAAAAATGTATTTATACAGGAACTTTCAAAGGAGAATCTCTAATTGACATTCTGAATAATATGTCCTTAGCTTCTCCAATTTCCTATGAGATCAAAAATGACAGCACTGTCATTATAAATCCAAGAAAATAATATCAGACTGGTAGCCCCACCGCGACTCGAACGCGAATTTGAAGTTTAGGAAACTTCCGTTCTATCCCTTGAACTATGAGGCCTTGCAAAGGTTTGCAAAGATATAAACTTTAACAGAACAAAACCAATATTTGTGCTGCGAGGACTCTCAAAAACATTGTAAGAGGATAGACTGTAGCATAACTTACCGCAGGTAAATCGTTATCAGAAGCTGAATTTGCATAAGCAAGCGCGGGTGGATCGGTTGTGCTTCCTGCTATAAGACCCATAAGCGTAAAATAGTCAAGTTTATAAACAACCCTGCCAATGATTCCAACAATCAAAATTGGTATGACTGTAATAAAGAAACCATATAAAATCCACATAGCACCACCGCCATTTACAATTGTTTCAACAAAATTTTCACCTGCATCAAGTCCGACACATGCCAAAAAAAGAGAAATACCCACCTCTCTCAACATTAAATTGGCACTCACAGTGGTGTATGTAACTATTTTGAACTTAGGTCCAAACTTGCCAATTAAAATTGCAACTATCAGTGGACCTCCGGCAAGACCTAGTTTAATGGGTTGTGGTACGCCTGGAATCATGATTGGAATCGAACCCAAAAATATTCCGAGAACAATACCCAGAAATATTGCAATAAGATTAGGCTCACGAAGCTTCTTCATGGAATTGCCAAGAAGTTTAGCGGCACCATCAATTGACTCTTGAGTACCTACAATTGTAAGTCTGTCACCTATCTGTAAAGCTGTATTGGGTTTTGCAAGAAGATCCACGCCTGCTCTGTTTATCCTTGTCACAGTAATTCCAAAAGCCTTTCCCAATTTTAGCTCTGCAAGAGTTTTTCCGTTTACTTTATTGTTTGTGACTAAAACTCTCCTTGGCACAATATCAACGTTAAAGATACCCCATTCTTCCTCGGTCATTTGAATCTCCCTACCAAAAAAATTAATAATTTTTTCTGTGTCTCTTTTCTGAGCAATTACCAAAATTCTGTCTCCCTCATTAATAAGTGTATCCGCCTTGGCAATAACAATTTTGTCATCCCTTCCTTTTACTCTCGATATTACATAATCGGCATCAAGGAGAGGTTTTATTTCCTCTATTGTTTTACCAACTAATCTGCTGTTTTCTATAACAATAGAACACCTGACTGTCTCAATCGGGTTATTTTTTTGCTGCTCCATAATCCGCTCATTTTCCGATTTAGGTGTAATGGAAAAGATTCTTTTTATTGCTATCATTGAAAGAATTATGCCTACTACACCCAACGGGTAAGCAAGAGCATATCCTGTGGCTATAGAGGGATCCGATGAACCGTAAATTTCAGTATACGTCTGTTGGGCAGCACCGAGCCCAGGTGTATTTGTTATAGCACCAGACATGATACCGGTTATTGTAGAGACAGGTAATCCTGAAATATATTTAATAACTAACGTTACAACTACACCCAGTATAACAATCAGTACTGCAAGCATATTAAGTTTCAAACCCCCTCTTTTGAGTGAGGCAAAAAAACCTGGCCCTACCTGTAAGCCAATGCTATAAACAAATAGAATTAATCCAAATTCTTTAACAAAATGAAGTGTTTCGGTATTAATATTCAAACCAAAATGACTGAAAGCAATTCCGGCAAACAAAATCCAGGTAACACCAAAAGAGATGCCGGCAACTTTGATTTTTGACAAAATCAGTCCAAGAGTTATAACAATTGAAAGAATAATTACAGATTGAGCCACGTTAGCTCCCAAAAAAAGATTGTGAAACCACTCCATTACTATATTTTTTACAAAATTAGCCAATTAATTTTAAAATATTTGTATCTTTGCAAACCTAAAAAATGGTTCTGTAGCTCAGTTGGTAGAGCACGACACTCTTAATGTTGGGGTCGTGGGTTCGAGACCCACCGGGACCACAAAAATGTAAACTGTAATCAAATGTTGATTGCAGTTTTTTATTTAATTTTACAACAATAAATAAGTAATAAAAATTTTTAAAAATGAATAATTTTGTTTTTCAAAATCCCACTAAACTGATTTTTGGGAAAGGGACTATTGAACATCTTAGTACTGAAATACCTGCCAATAAAAAAGTTTTTGTGACTTTTGGCGGAGGCAGTGTTAAAACCAACGGTGTATATCAACAGGTTAAAAGAGCATTAACTGGAAAAGATCACATAGAATTCTGGGGAATTGAGCCTAATCCTACAGTTGAAACACTTAGAAAAGCCATTGCCATAGTTAAAGAAGAGAATTGCGACTTTATTCTTGCTGTAGGTGGAGGATCTGTAATTGATGGATCAAAACTAATCGCAGCAGCAGCCATGATCGAAGAGGATGCATGGGAACTAGTCAAAAGACCTTCATTATACAAGGGATCACTTCCACTGGCAAGCGTATTGACAATACCTGCAACCGGATCTGAAATGAATCCTGGTGCCGTTATTACCAACAGTGCTCTTAAAGAAAAATTCTCATTTTACAGTACTTTCCCTGTTTTTTCAATTCTCGATCCCCAGGTTGCATTTTCACTTCCAAAATATCAAATAGCCTGTGGACTGACTGATACTTTTGTACATGTTTTGGAGCAATATCTTACTACCACAAATCAATCCCCGCTTATGGACAGATGGTCTGAAGGGATTCTTCAGACAATTATCGAGGTGGCTCCCAAAGTTTACGGAGACAAACCCACTTACGATGACATGGCAACTTTCATGCTTTCTGCAACTATGGCTCTGAATGGATTCATTTCAATGGGCGTATCTCAGGATTGGTCTACTCATATGATAGGGCATGAATTAAGTGCACTTCATAATCTGACACATGGCCATACTTTGGCTATAGTGCTTAAAGGCACAATGTGGGTAATGAAAGAAGAAAAAGGTGATAAAATAGTTCAAATGGGTAAAAGAGTTTGGAACATAGAAGAGTCAGACAGAGAAAAAATAATTGAAAAGACAATTGATAAATGTGATGCATTTTTCCGTTCTTTAGGACTTAAAACAAGATTATCCGAAAACGGGATTGGTAAGGAGACCATTGACGAGATTGTAAGAAGATTTGAGAAGAGAAACGTTCACTTTGGTGAAAATAAAACAATTGACTCTTCTGTAACACGCAAGATACTTGAATATGTCTTATAAATTCAAGTTAGGAATAGCACTTTCAGGAGGAGGAGTCAAAGGTTTCGCACATGCCGGAGCTCTAAAGGCCATTGAAGAGTTTGGTATTCGTCCTGAAATAATATCTGGCACAAGTGCAGGTGCAATTGTTGGCGCTATGTATGCTTCAGGCCTTCCTCCTGAAAAGATAATTGAAATTTTCAGAAACAGATATATTAACAATTTTATTGAGTTCACATTACCTAAGGCCGGATTGTTTGGAACTGCAGGTTTCATAAAGTTCCTCGATGAAAATATTCCTGCAAAGACTTTTGAAGAATTAAAAATCCCCCTTTTAGTAGTAGCAACTGATTTTGACCATGGTAAAAGCGTTGTTTTCAGTTCGGGAGAACTGATAAATAAAGTTATGGCATCGGCATGTGTTCCTGTTTTTTTTAAACCAATTACCATTGACGGAATTAATTATGTAGATGGAGGATTATTTATGAATTTTCCTGTCTCTGTCATAAGAAAAGATTGTGAAAAAGTAATAGGCATAAATGTTAGTCCACTTATAGCTGATAAATATTCAAAAAGCATCATAGGAGTAGTTGAAAGAACATATCACTATATTTTCAGAGCCAACACAATACTTGAAAAGAGGCTTTGTGACGTTCTTGTTGAAGTTGAAGAGGCCATGCAATTTAAAGTATTTGACCTTGACAAAGTAGACAAAATATTTGAACTCGGATATCAAGTAATGAAATCTAAACTTGAACAAAAAACAGATATTTTGAAGAATTATCTTATTTGTTGATTACCTGTCCCAAAATATTTTAATATCTGCTCTTTTTGTAAGTAAATAGGAAGCAGGATATATACATTCATTACCAGAAGAGTTCAATATCTTTTCCATTATTAAACTTTTAGCTTCTCCATAAAGATAAAATACCGCTTTTTCAGAGTTAAGGATTAAAGGTGCAGTCATTGTTACCCTCTTAACACCATCATATGGATTGACTGATGGCGCATATGGGTCCATACAACTCAAAAGATGTGTTTGACCGGGAAAAATTGACGCTGTATGTCCGTCATCTCCAATACCAAGTATTATCATGTCAAATTTGGGCAATAAATTATATTTAGGAACAATGTTACAGACCTCTTCAGAATATCTGACCGCCTCTTTACGATTGTCATTTTCACCATAAATCCTGTGGATCCGGTTGGGATTAATATCTACTTTACTAAAGAAATCTCTAACAGCATTGCCATAATTGCTTTCTATATGATCCGGAGGCACACAACGTTCATCAACCCAGAAAAAATCTATATTTTCCCATTGAATAATATTTTGATACATTCCACTCCACAATTTAAACAAAATTGAAGCACCAGTTCCTCCGGAAATAGCCAAATAAAAGGAAGACTTCTTTGACCTGACTTCAATGTTTAAATTTTCAGTCAGTTCCTTCGCGTACAAATAATTAGAGTTCACAATACAAATCTGTATTTATCAAGTTTTTACATGGATTTGTCCAATTGCCGTTGCCCGAGAAAATAGTTTCGCTCTCAGGTGGTCCCCATGTTCCTGCTGGATAACCATATAAAGGAACATCATTTTCTTTCCAAAATCGAATGATTTTGTCAAAGAATTTCCAACTTTCTATCACTGCATCACTTCTTGTAAAAAGCGTTGAATCGCCGTTAAGGCAATCTTCAATAAGCCTTGTATATGCATCTTCAGTTGGAAGAATGCCCAACTTATCATAAGTAAAATCCATACTTACTTGTTTAAGTTTAAAACCAGGACCAGGTACTTTCATGTCTAATTTCAAAATCGCTCCCTCATTTGGTTGTATTCTAATTACCAATTGATTAGCTTCGGGGATTGTCTTGCCTCCCAAAAAAGGAAAATATGGTGTTTTCTTAAAATGAATAACTATCTCGGTCACCTTTGTTGGCATCTCCTTGCCTGTTCTGATATAAAATGGCACACCTTCCCAACGCCAATTGTCAATAAAGATTTTCATGGCAAGAAATGTTTCCGTATGTGATTTTGGGTCAACACCTTTTTCCTCCCTATAAGCTCTTTTACCAATAATTGGTGATGAAATATATTGACCTCTGATTACACTTTTTTCTATATCTTCATTTGTAAGCTGCCTGAATGACTTATAAACCTTTACTGTTTCATCTCTAAATTCCTTTTCGTTAAAAGCTCTTGGTGGCTCCATAGCAATAAGTGAAAGTAGTTGGACAAGGTGATTTTGCACCATATCCCTTAAAGCCCCTGCTCCATCATAATATCCTCCCCTGTTACCTACACCCATGTTTTCAACAGCAGTGATTTCAACCCTGTCAACATAATTTCTATTCCAGATCGGCTCAAAAATACTGTTGGCAAAACGAAGAACAAGAATATTCTGAACTGTCTCCTTGCCAAGAAAGTGATCTATTCGGTAAATACTATCTTCATCAAATACTTTTTTGAATATTATGTCAAGCTTTAACGCCGACTCAAGATCATATCCAAAAGGTTTTTCAACAACTACTCTTCTTATTCCGCTTTTGTCTGAATTACTAATCAAACCGGAGGATTTTAGGAATAAAGGTATCTTTTCATATAAAACAGGAGGAGTAGCCAAATAGAAAATAAAATTATTGCAAGCAGGAAAAAGATTCTGAATATTGGAATTGAGTATCAGGTAATCAGATTCTTGAGTTTGATCCATAATAACATAATGAACTCCTAAGAAAAAACTATCTACACTCATTTCATCCCATTCATCTTCTCTTATCTGTTTCGCCAAAAAATCTTTTAAATAATCTCGATAACTTTGACAAGAATACTGTGTTCGTCCAACACCAATGATTCCGACATTATAAGAATATCTTTTCTCTCTGTAAAGATTATATAGAGCAGGGATAAGTTTTCTTCTGGTTAAATCTCCTGACCCACCAAATATCACAAATACAATTTCTTCCATTCCAATAATAATCACTGATTACGCTTCCACTCTTCATGAAAAAACTCGCCCCTTGGCCTGTCGACACGTTCAAATGTATGAGCTCCAAAAAAATCTCTTTGAGCCTGTATCAAATTGGCAGGCAAGTTTTTTGAAGTTGTTGACAAAAAATAGTTTAACGACGCTGACATTACAGGAATTGATTCACCGGCAGACAAGATTTCAGAAACAACATTTTTCCATACATCCTGAAGTTTTATGATATCATCGGCAAACGAAGAAGTCATTAATAACTTATTAGAAGACTCTTCTTGTCTGAAAACAGCAGATATATCATCCAAAAAAGCCGAACGAATGATGCATCCGTTTCTCCAAATCTCTGCCACAGAACTTAAATTAAGATCCCATTCAAATTTTTTTGATGCCATATCTAAAAGCTCAAATCCCTGTGAATATAAAGCCACTCTTGAACAATACATAGCTTTAAAAATATCTTCAACTGTACTATTTACAACTTTATGTATTTGATGACCATATACTTGTTCACCTTTTTCTCTGTCATCTATCTGTGTTGATAGTATTCTTTCAAATACAGATGTTGCAATAATATTAAAAGGTACTCCAAGTTCCATGGCACTTTCAACACTCCATCTTCCTGTCCCTTTTTGTCCTGCCGAATCAAGAATTTTATCCACTAAATAGCCTCCAGAATTATCTCTGTGAGTTAAAATTTCAGCAGTAATTTCCATTAAAAAACTTTTTAACTTTCCTTTATTATATAATGTAAAATATTTAGCAATTTGTTCATTATCAAAATTAAACACCACTTTTAAAACGTGATAAACCTCTGCAATAAGCTGCATGTCTGCGTATTCTATACCATTGTGGACCATCTTTACAAAATGACCCGAACCACCCGGACCAATCCACCGACAACATGGAGAACCATCATCTGCCTTCGCTGCAATTTTCATTAATATTGATTCAACTAAAGGCCATGCCTCTTTGGAACCTCCAGGCATAATTGAAGGACCATTAAGTGCCCCTTCTTCACCACCGGAAATTCCCGCTCCTATATAAAATACTCCTTTTGACTCTACTATTTTAATTCTTCTTTCTGTATCCTTGTAGAAAGAGTTACCTCCATCTATAATAATATCTCCCGGAGTTAGAAGCGGCAATATCTGTTCTACTACGGCATCAACCGCCTCTCCCGCCTTTACCATTATAATTATCTTCCTCGGAAGAGAGATAGAATTTATGAATTCAAATAAAGTATAATAAGAAAAAATACTTTTCCCGATAGCCCTATTTCTAATAAAACCATCTGTCACCGCTTTTGTGCGATTATAGACTGACACACTGTAACCTTTACTTTCAAGGTTCAATACCAGATTTTCACCCATCACGGCAAGCCCAATCAGTCCAATATCTGTTTTTCTCATGGAAATATCATTTTAATTTATTATTAACAATTAAAAACATTACAAGTTTATAAATTTGTAATTGAACATATAAATTTAATATTGATGACTGAATTTAAAAAAAGACTTATTATACTATCGGGGATTCTTTTAGTTCTTTCTTCCTGTAAAAATGTGAATAATAATGAACAAAACGCTCTTAAAGGCGAACTTAAAATGATTGAAGTTCCTTCAATTATTACTGATAATTACGAAAGAAATCTTTATATAGTTAAACACTTCTGGGATGGTGTTAATTTCAGTGACACTTCCTATCTTGTAAATCAACAAGGACTAAATACACATTTCAGCGCCTATCTTGAATATCTTACAACTGTACCACACGACATGGCTCTTGCATCTGTTAAAGCTTTGGCTAACAGAGCCATATTGGGTCATCCGAAAATGATGATGGCGCTCCAGGAGATGTTTGAAAAAGGCTTTTATCACCCTAATTCAATTTTCAAAAACGAAGAGCTTTATATAGGAGTTCTTGAAGAATATATCAAGTCAGACAAATTAGATTCTGCCATTAAGGAAAAACTGACAAAACAACTTGAATTAGCAATGAGAAATAGAGTTGGAACAAAAGCTATAGATTTTTCATTCATCTATCCAGATGGACAAAGAGGTTCTCTTTATAACATTCCTGCAGAATATCTTATTTTGATTTTTTTTGACCCTGACTGCCCAAGTTGCAAATCAACAATGGAAAACATGGAAAAATCTCAGGTTATAGCTTCTTTCGGAGGAAAGGTCAAAGTTTTAACAATGTATGCCGGAGTAGATTTCGAGAATTGGAAATCTTTTGCACCACTTCTAAATAAAAAATGGCTGAACGGTTGCGACAAAGATCTGGTAATCATGAACAATTCTCTTTATGACCTCAGGCCCACTCCTTCTCTTTATCTTCTTGACAAGTCAAAAACAGTAATTTTAAAAGACGCACCGTTTGAGGCAATTGAAAGTTATTTGAAAAACAACACTACTATTTGACCTCAACTATATCATTATCCTCTAAATACCAGATATATCCCTCTGAGGATTTTCCTGTTATCTTTTCAATCAATTTTTTATAATTTGCAACCTGTTTTATGTAAGAAGAATCCTTAACATTTCCGAACTTAAAATCTATAACAATTGCTTTATCATCTCCAATCAAAACTCTGTCAGGACGACTTATTCTTCCTCCGGGGCTAAGAATCTCAAGTTCATTATAAATAGTATAAGAAGAGTCAAACCAATGTCTTTCTTCTACACTCTCCATTATTCTGGTCAGATAATCAAGAATCTTTATCTCTTCGTCTGCGCTTATTTCACCGGCTGCAACAGCTTTTTTAACACAAGGCAGCAAATCTTTTTCAGTATAAACTCCAGAAAGAATATCGTGCATTATCAAACCATAATTTCGTTTGCTTTGCTTGTCAAAGAATTCTCCCGCTCTCAGCGAAAGATGTAGTCTATCACCCGGCGGCACAGAGTTATAATTGTCATAATAAGTTGTAGTTCTACTATTTTCAGGTGTGCTTTCGTGACACCATTCACCCAAATTACATTCTAAATCAGGATTTAATTCCTCTTTAAGTAAATTATAAAGAATATTGGCAAGTGAAGCGTTTGTCCCTTTCTCCGATGGCAGTGGCGCATAGACGACAAGTTCTTCTCTTGCCCTTGTAAATGCCACATATGCAAGATTCAAATTGTCTATATAACTTCTCTGCTTCTCCATCTTATAATCTGCCGAGAAAATGGTGTCTTCCAATTCCTTCTTGTAAGAGACAGGAAGAAATGGAATAGAATTAAATGGAGCCCTATCAGGTTTGCACCAGATAATTGGATTTCCGGTATGATCTAATTCAAGATCAAAAAACGGGACAATAACTGCTTTAATTCCCAACCCCTTGGACTTGTGAATTGTCATAACTCTGATAGCATTCTGCTCCTCAGGAGAAGAAATGGACAATTTATACCATTGTTTATCAAACCATTCCAAAAAAAGATTTAAGTCAGGACTGTTATTTGCCAAAAAATCCAGAACCGCATCCATAAAACCTTGAATATAAGGATGGTCTGTCTCCTGAATTTCATCTTCAAGTGATTCAACAACTCTTTCACAAATTTCATATATAGGAAGTCGTAAAATGTCATCATCATAATCTGGTTTAAGCCCTTCCAATTCAGCTATTGCCTTGCTGAATAAATCATTTTTGTTTACCAAACCTCTTAGGATTGAAATTACTTTTCTTACTCCTCGTGAAGATGTGATTAGAAGAGACTCATTGGAAATAACAGGCAATCCTTTTTCCACAAGCTTATTAACTACACTTACACCATCTTTGTTCGTTCTAACAAGACAAGCTATATCTTTGAACTGATAACCATTCTCTCGGAATTTCAAAACTATCAATGGTAATTCATTCAAAACATTTTCTTTCCACTTTTTTTCTTCTTTTTGAATAAATTTAATTTTCACATGTCCACTATTGCCAATATTCTGTTTACAAACTTTCTGCTCACAATCAGAATAAATTTTCTGAGCAATGATACTGTCCCCTATCAGAATATCACATTGATTTGCAGCGTATTTAAAAAACTTATTATTGAAATTAACAATGTTTTCGTATGATCTCCAATTTTCTTCCAAAACACTTTCTTCAATATCATCTCTTCCAAAATCGTTGTATATTTCGGCATTAAGCAATGACCAGTCTGATCCTCTCCATCTATAGATACTTTGCTTAACATCTCCAACGACAAGATTACTGTTACCTGATGCAAGACTGTTTTTAATTAAGGGTTTGAAATTGTTCCACTGCATCAAAGAAGTATCTTGAAATTCATCCAGCATAAAGTGATCTATACGACTGCCAATTTTCTCATAAATAAAAGGAGAGTCACTGCCATCTATAATATTGTTGAGAATTTCCGTAGTGTCTGAAAGAAGCATAATATTATGTTCTTTAGAGTATCTCTGTATGTTTTTGTTTATATCTATCAAAATACCAAGTATATATATTCTGCTTCGCACAAGAATGGCCGAGTGTGCTTCTATCCAGTCATTCTGGAGTGAAACAGTCTGTTCCACCAGTTCTCTTAAAGATTCATTGTATGCATTACTGATTGAATCAAATAAAACAGGGTTGCTTTTAATAACTGACTTAGCAAACCAATTGTCAAAATCCTCTGTAAAAGCCATTAAAGAATTAGGTGATACAGAATAGTAATCTCCTGATGCTGTCTTGTCATAAAACTTAAACTTTGATCTGGTTCCCCCCTTAAAACTTTCACAGCTGAGAGAATATCTTTCCATAACTCTAAAGACCTCTTCTGTAATATTTAATATCTCATCTTCATATTTCTTAATTACACCATCAAGATTTGAGATAAATTCCTGCAGAGTTATTTTGTTGTTAACAGAATCCTTAAAATCACTTTTAATTGCTCGAAAAGCTTCCTTAAACATCTGTTGAGCAAATGGAATAATTCCCTTTTTTATATCCCATGACTTTCCATCCTCAATAGCATCAATTGAAAATTTTACCAGCCAGTCGAGCAATTGTTCGTTCTCTTCAATGTCCAGATCTTGAAGCATCATTTCAACAGCCTCAACTAAAATGAGATTATCGTCAAGCTCCACATTATAAGAACCACTTTTACCTATCTCACGGGCAAATGATCTCATTATTTGTTGAAAAAACCTGTCTATTGTGCTAATATTAAAATTAGAATAATTATGTAAAATTTCTATTAATCTCTCTTTTGCAACAGGATAAGATAAGGACTTTTTATGCAACTCCTTTATTACTCTGTGCTTCATCTCTTCAGTTGCCTTATTTGTAAAAGTCACTGCAAGAATATGTGAAAATATCTCTCTTTCTTTCTCTATAAGATTAAGATATTCTTTGGTAAGATTATATGTCTTACCAGATCCAGCAGAGGCTTTTAAAATTTTAAGATTTCCCATATCGGTGGCAAATTTTACTGTATGGGCAATACTCACAGTTTTGCTCTCTGGAAGTTTGCCTGAAAGGAACAGTTATGTCAAAAAGTTCAGAAAGTTTATACCCGAGCTGATAGCTGAAAGAAAGCAACATATCTTCATTAACATTCTGCAGATATCGATCTTTTTTAAACAGGTTTCTGAGCAGATATGGTTCAAAAAAAGAAACATCCTTATCATTAATGATCAGCATGTAGAACAACAGTTGAAAAACGACCTCGTCTCCTTTATCATGATTTTCAGAAAAAAGTTTTGCCAGATCAATATTTTTTGGAATTTTTCCATATCCCGTCTTATAGTCAACTATTCTCTTGCCCTCCTCAATCCTGTCAAGTCTGTCCATTACCCCTTTTAAATGCAGTGAAAAGCCATCTTTTAATTCGACTTCTCTATTAACAACCATTTCAGAATCAATATATTCAAAAGGTGCTACAGCAGTATCAAAAATAAAAACCTGTTTAACGTATTTCAATATCAGTTTTTTTGTAAGTAAATTTCGACCTCTGACCTCTTTTAGATTCATGAATTTCAAAAATGAATCGTCAATAGCTTTCTCAATTTTGACACTATCTCTGCTTAACTCTTTCAACATCTCCGAAGTTACTCTTCTCCCCTTGAAAATTTTGTACAAATCAGCTATTGTATTATGAAAAATAGACCCAAAAGTATCTGCTTCAACCCCTTCAGCAACATTTTCATTCTCTTTAAAACCCTTAATATAACGATAATAAAACTTAAGAGAGCATGTAATATATGTGTTGATAGCACTTGCAGAAAGAGCTGATTCTCCTAAAGGAAAATAAAGTTTTTTAAGCTGCAAAATAGTCCCTTCATCCTTATTAATTACTACCTCTCTGATAGAAGGTAATTCAACTCTTTGCACAGCAATACTCTCCTGTAATTGAAGTCCGAAATGATACTTCAACTGATATACATATCTGCTTACCTCACCACTTTTAAGTCCCTCACTTCTTGTATCATACAACATATAAACTTTTTTTGCTCTTGAAATCAATCTATAAAACAAATAAGCGGATACTCTGTCACTGTAATCAAAATCCGGAAGTGAAAAGCCTCTTCTAAGAGTCACTGGAATAAACGAATTGTTAAATGATCTCTTGGGAAAAATTCCTTCATTCATTGAACAGATAATTACATTTTCAAAATCCAGACACCTTGTTTCAAGTACTCCCATTATTTGCAAACCACTCAATGGCTCTCCCTTGAAAGGTATTGTTGATGTAGCTATAATCTGACTGAGTATTTTAGCATAAGTATCTGCAGATACTTCAGGTAAAAGATCCTTTAGCCTCATAACTGAAGTATAAATTGAAAAAATAAACTCCTTTTCAATTTTGGTCAATTGAACTGATCTATTTAAGAATTCAAGAATATCAAGAAGATAAGATGATATATCATTTGTCTCTTTGAATATCAAACGAAAAAGTGGATGAACATTAAATTCCTCAGCACCAACATATATCACGTTGCCTTGATATATTCTTTCAATTAATGAATTAGCCTCGTTACCGGCAATTACTTGAATATAATTGTGCTGGAGAACCTGCAAAACTCTTCTGTAATAATAAACACCTTTCTGAAGTTCAAGAATATTCCCAACAAGCGATACTATTCCTCCCTCTTTCAAAGGATATCCCATGGTAACATTGACATCCTTCACTTCTTCAGGTATTGAATACAGAACAGGCATTAAAAGTGATTCATCAGGTAAAACTACTGCCGTATTAATATCTCCTCCCACCTCTTTAAGAATATTCATCACTCTCTTCGCCTGACCAATGGTCGAAGGTACTCCAATAACTTCAAATGAGCACTTGCCGCATGAATATGGTGCTATCTCTATTTCTGATGGATAGCGTTTTATATTATCTTTTATAAAAAAAGAAGAAAGATTGTCTGAATTACTTATCATTTCTCCCGCATAATCCCAGTAAAAATCTGCCATTCCTCTTCTTTTAAGAAGATCCATCAAAGTCTTTTCACATGGATTAAGAGCATTGAATCCAATAAAAACTATCTTTCTATATGAAAAGAGTTTTTTAAACGATGAATTTTCAGAATATCTTTCTGACAGAATTTCAGAAGCAACTTTTCTATAGATCATTCCCTCATATCCTATAGATCTCATAGATAACTTTTCTGTAAACCGATAATAAAGAGGAGCCAGAATTTCCCAAATCTCCTTGAATTTCAGTTTGTTTTCACTGCTTCCTGCAGGAAAGAAATTATACCAAAACTGATGAATGGCGTCCAACTGTCTTTGAGTCAAAAACGAATAGTCACTTTCAATCTCTTTTAGGTCTTGAATGTTTGCAAAAAGTTTCCCTGCATCGACTAAATATTTATCAACATCATCAAAATCTGAAAGAATTATATCCCCCCAATAAATAAATTCGTCAAAGCTCTCTTTTTTGGTCGAAATAGAGTTGTAGAGAGTCCATAATTCAGTAAGCGCCTCTATTCTGTCAACCTGTTTAAGCGATGATAGTTGTTCAAAAAGATCGTTAATTGTAACAATAACAGGAGAAAATACCGGTTCCCTTATAATAGATGCTAAAGCACGCTGAAAAAAAAGCGAAGCTCTTCGATTTGGAAAAACAAAACAGTACTCAGAAATCAAACCTTTTTCTCTTTCATAAAAGGCAGTTGCTATGGAATTAAGAAAATCCATCAGACTCTTCTTCTGAGCTTTTCGGCAATCTCCTCATACCCAGGTTTCCCCAGCAAGGCAAACATGTTATTTTTGTAATCTTCAACACCTGGTTGATCAAATGGATTGATTCCCATCATGTATGCACTAATTCCACATGCAAATTCAAAAAAATAGAAAAGAGCTCCAAGTGAATATTCCGATATGTTTCCAATTATAATCCGAATGTTTGGAACTCCACCGTCGACATGGGCTATGCGAGTTCCGGCCTCTGCCATTTTGTTACATTCATCTATTCTTTTACCAGCTATAAAATTCAAGCCATCCATATTCCTGGCATCTTCAGGAATTACTGCACATCTTGAGGGATTTTCCACACTGAGGACACTTTCAAAAAGAATTCTCTCACCACTCTGGATATATTGACCCATTGAGTGAAGATCGGTAGTATAATTTACTGATGCAGGATAAATCCCCTTACCATCTTTCCCTTCACTCTCGCCAAAAAGCTGTTTCCACCATTCGGCAAAATATTGTAATTTGGGATTGTAATTTGCTAATATCTCTATTTTCCATCCCTTGTTATAAAGTGCATTTCTTATAGCGGCATATTCAATGGCAGGATTGTTATCATCTCTCAAATGACATATTTTCTGCATCAAACAAGCTCCGCGCAACAGAGACCGAATATCAAATCCCGCAAGAGCAATTGGAAGCAAACCTACAGGAGTTAATACTGAATAGCGTCCTCCAACATCGTCAGGTATAATAAATGTTTCATATCCCTCACTGTCGGCGAGTTCCTTGAGAGCACCACGACTTTTATCAGTAATTGCAACAATCCTATTAGCAGCTTCCACCTTTCCATACCTTTCTTCCAGAGATTTTCTTATCATTCTAAAAGCCACTGCCGGTTCTGTTGTTGTCCCTGACTTGGATATAACCACACAGGCTACACTCTTTTTATCGATAATATCAAACAACTCCGCCATATAATCTTCTGATAGATTCTGACCTGCAAAAAGAATTACAGGAAAACTTCGCTTGCCCAAATAGGCACCAAAAGAATGAGACAAAGCATCTATAGCCGCCTTGGCTCCTAAATAGGAACCACCTATACCAATTACAACAACAACTTCTATCTTATTTTTCCATAGTGCAACTATCTGATCTATTCTTTGCAAAACAGCTTCATCAGTATTGGTTGGCAAGTCAAGCCATCCAAGGTAATCATTACCTCTTCCAGAACGATTGATAAGCGTGTCAAATGAAGCTAATGCACGTTTTTTTGCATCAATAATTTCTTCTCTTGTTAAAAAACCATTAATTGCTTCCAAATTAATTTTTACTGCCTTTTCCATAGAAACAATTTATTTAATTTTACTATTATTCCAGCTTGGACGTAAGCTCTTTCATAACAGAAGCAGCATTCTCCCTCCCATATAAAATTCTGTACATAGCATCAGCAACTGGCATATCCACATTAAATTTCTGATTCAACTCCCAGATGCACTTAGTACCATAATAACCCTCCGCAACCATTTTAGTCTCAAGTAATGCGCTTCTTACTGAATACCCTTTGCCTATCATTGTGCCAAATGTTCTGTTTCTGCTAAATTTAGAATAACATGTCACAAGAAGATCTCCCAAATAGGCACTTTTAGTGGTAGATCTTTCGGAGTCAGGATGAGCAACATGCAAAAAACGTCTCATCTCGTGAAACGAGTTTGTTACAAGCACTGCCATAAAATTATCCCCATATCCAAGAGTAGTTGCAACTCCGGCAGCAACGGCATATATATTCTTAAGAACAGCAGCGTATTCAACCCCAAAAATATCAGTGCCTGGAATTGTTTTTATATAGTTGCACGAAAAGAGATTGCAAAGCCTTAAAGCAGTTTCTCTGTATTTGCTTGAAAGCGTAAGATAAGAAAGTCTCTCCAAAGCTATTTCCTCAGCGTGGCAAGGCCCACTAATTACTCCGATTCTGCTGAATGGAATTTTATGAACCCTGTGAAAATATTCAGCAATAGTAATATTATCTCCCGGAATAATGCCCTTGATTGCAGATATAATGAATTTATCCTTTAAATTTTGAATTTTAGCAACTTCAGGCAAAAAATAGGCAGAAGGAATACAAAAAAGCAAGACATCAGCGCCATCTACAATTTTATTAATATCGTTACTGATTTTCAGTTTTGATGTGTCAAAGTGTACATCTTCAAGATAGAGTGGGTTGTGCCCGGTTGTTTTAATAGATTCCAGTACCCTTTTGTTTCTGATGTACCAGGAGATTTCTCCACAATTGTTGAGAAGTAATTTAGCCAAAGCCGTAGCCCAGCTTCCAGCACCAATGACAGCCAAATTCGAATTTTTTCTTTCTATATATTTTTCCATAACAGAACAAATATACCCAATTTGAGCCATAAACGAAATAATTAAATACTTTTGCTAAGCATTATACAAATCATTATGGAGCTGGACAACCTGTATACTAAAGCATTAAATCTTGAGCCACTAAATTGCAGTGAAGGCATGGAACTTTTTCAAAGGGCTCCTGTCAATGAATTATTTTCACTTGCAAAAAGACTTCGCTATATTCATAATCCTGAGTCAAAAGTTAGTTGGCAGATCGATAGAAATGTCAATTATACAAACGTATGTATATCAGGTTGTATCTTTTGCAATTTTCACTGCAACATTTCACAAAAAGAGAAGAGCTTTACAATTACTGAAAGTCAACTTGAAGAAAAAATAACTGAGCTTCGTAAACTTGGCGGAGACCAACTGCTTCTGCAAGGAGGATTACACCCTGAATACGACATTTCATATTATGAAGAACTATTTAGAAAAATCAAGGCAATTGATCCTCTTATAAAACTAAATGCTTTAGGCCCTCCGGAAATTGCACATATTGCAAAGTTGAGCAATCTCTCCATCAAAGAAACACTTGTTCGTCTCTCACTTGCAGGACTGGATACTCTTCCAGGTGCAGGTGCTGAAATTCTTTCAAACAGAGTTAGGAAGATAATTTCTCCTGCCAAACCCGGAGTTGAAAGCTGGATAGAAGTTATGGAAGAAGCACACAAACTTCATATTGGCACTACAGCTACTATGGTTTATGGGCATATAGAAACTCTCGAGGAAAGAATTGAACATTTGATTTTGCTAAGAGATATTCAAAACAGAAAACCTGCTGAAGCACCGGGTTTCAGAGCTTTTATCAGTTGGCCGATGCAGACAGCAGACACAAAACTGGCTGAAAAATTTAAGCTAAGACAACTTTCTCTTATTGAACATCTAAAAATGGTAGCAATTTCCAGAATTATTCTCAACAATGTTGATCATATCCAAGTGTCATGGCTCACTATCGGCAAACAAGCCGGAATGATTGCACTTCATTGTGGTGCTGATGATATGGGCTCCATTATGATTGAAGAAAATGTCGTCTCGTCAGCAGGTGCAAATAACTCCATGAATGCAGAAGAGATGCAGAAAGCTATCAGAGAAGCCGGTTTTAATCCTTGGTTGAGGAATCAGGATTACACTCCGGTAAACAAGTATAACCAGTGTCTACAGGAAGATCTGGATTCATAGATGCCTCCACTGCCAACCTGTCACATCGCTCATTCTCCGGATGACCTGCATGTCCTTTTATCCATATAAACTTGACATTATGTTTTCTGTAAAGAGGAAGAAATTGTTTCCAAAGATCTGCATTCATTTTTTTTTCAAAATTTTTCTTCTCCCACTTAAAAAGCCATCCCTGGTTGATTGCGTTACAAATGTATGATGAGTCAGTATAAACGCAAATATCTGCCTTTTGTACCTTGATTGCTTCCAAACCTTTAATAACAGCCATCAACTCCATTCGATTGTTTGTAGTATATGCAAATCCGCCAGAAAGTTCCTTATAATGCTTTCCTGATTTAAGAATTACACCATATCCACCAGGACCAGGATTACCCCTGGAAGCACCATCAGTAAAAATTTCAATCATTACTGTTTCTCAGAAATATATTGATCTGAAGAAAGAACGTTGGAGCGCAACTCGTCATAATATTTTCTATTTTTGAAAATATCACATGCCCAATATATTGCAGAAAGCATCGAAGCTGGATTAGCTTTATTTTTTCCTGCAATATCATATGCTGTCCCATGATCGGGTGATGTCCTCACAACAGGCAAACCTGCAGTAAAGTTTACACCGTTTTCAAAAGCAATTGTTTTGAAAGGGATTAAACCTTGATCATGATACATTGCTAACACAGCATCAAATTTGCAGAGCATCTCACTTCCAAAAAAACCATCAGGAGAATAAGGCCCAAAAGACAGAATACCTTCATCAAAGGCCTGATGAATAGCAGGTTTAATAATATCAGACTCTTCATTCCCTATTAATCCCTGATCACCACAATGTGGATTTAAGCCCAAAACAGCAATCTTTGGAGATGAAATTGCAAAATCCCTTTTCAATGAAGCCGACATAATTCTAAGCTTCTCAACGATTAGTCCGCTGTTTATAGAGGATGATACCTGGGCTATAGGTATATGATTTGTTACCAAGCCGACTTTGATTCTGTCGGAAATCATGAACATAAGTGGATTACTGACAGCAAATACATTGGCAAGATACTCGGTATGACCTGTGAAATTAAAGCCACTACGTTTTGCTTCAAACTTATTAAAAGGACCGGTAACAAGTACATCTATATTTTTATTTTTAAGATCATTGACAGACTTCTCAAGAGCAATCATGGCAGCTTTTGCTCCCTCTTCGCTCGGCCTACCAGGCTCAAATGGGTAATTATCTGGTATACAATTAATTATGTTAATTCTTTTAGCGTGAGCATCTTTTGAAGAATTTATTACATTCACGGAAAAATTTTCAGTATCGGGACTATGCTTCTTATAAATTCCTATTACCCTTGAGGAACCATAAATTACTGGTATGCATGTATCGAGCAATCGAGAATCGGAAAGAGCTTTTATAATTATTTCTGAAGAAATACTATTGATATCTCCTTGAGAAATACCAACAACTATTTTATTGTTTATCATTTCAACTTGTTTCTGTAAATTTATTGCAAGATACGAAAAATCGATAAGATTCTTAAATTTGTGAATATGTCAAATCTCCTCGACAGCGATATAAAGTATCTGCCAGGTATTGGCCCTAAAAGAGCAGAACTTCTTGCCTCTGAATTGAACATTAGAACTTTCAGAGAAATGCTCTATTTTTTTCCATTTCGATATCTTGACAGAACAAAAATATACTCCATATCGGAAATTGATCCTGATATGAGCCATATACAACTTCGAGGAAGAATTGTCAGAATAAATCTGATCGGAGAAGGTGGTAAGAAGAAAAGACTTGTGGCTACGCTGGCTGATGCTACAGGCGTAGTTGACTTGGTATTTTTTCACGGAATCAGATGGATTAAGGATAAAATTAAAATTAACTCAGAATATATTGTATTTGGTAAACCAACAGTTTTCAATCAAACCATCAATTTTATTCACCCTGAAATAGATCCTCCAAATGAAGAGAATTCTATTTACAGCGGCAATATGATTGGTATATATTCTTCTACTGAAAGGCTCAAGTCAAGTGGTATCACAAACAAACAAATTGCTAAATACCAGTCTCTCCTTATAAAGATGACAAGTGATGCTATAAAAGAAACACTCCCTTCTTACTTGATTGAGAATAAAAAACTTCTTCCCCTCCGACATGCCCTAAAAATGATACACTTTCCTGAGAACCAGGCATCATTGAATCAGGCGGTTTTCAGAATCAAGTTAGAAGAGTTGCTTTATCTTCAACTTTCTCTTCTACGTCAAAAAAAATTAAGAGAGAGATATGCGACAGGATTTATGATGCCTCGAATAGGAAAATATTTTAATGCCTGTTACCATAACATCCCATTTGAACTAACAAATGCTCAAAAAAAAGTTATAAAAGAGATCCGGTCTGACATGGTAAGCGGCAAACAGATGAACAGATTACTTCAAGGAGATGTCGGCAGTGGGAAAACCATGGTTGCTGTTCTTTGCGCTTTGCTTGCTGCAGACAACGGATTTCAGTCCTGCATTATGGCCCCTACAGAAGTACTTGCAAATCAACATTATAAAAGTGCATTAAAAATTGTTGAGGGATCAGGGATTGAAGTCGCCTTGCTTACCGGAAGCACAAAGCCGTTTGAAAGAAATAAGATTTTAGAAGAACTGTCTCAAGGCAAAATCCATATACTTTTCGGCACACATGCACTTATTGAAGATAGAGTTAAATTCAACAATCTCGGATTCGCCGTAATAGATGAGCAACATAGGTTTGGAGTTGAACAAAGAGCGCGACTGTGGACAAAATCAGAAGAATACCCGCATATTCTTGTAATGACAGCAACTCCTATCCCTCGCACCCTTGCCATGACTCTTTATGGAGATCTTGATGTCTCAGTCATAGATGAACTTCCGCCTGGCAGAAAACCGGTAAGAACAATCCATGCTACTGAAGCTCAAAGAAGCAGGATTTATGAATTCATGAAAAAACAGATTAAGGCCGGCAAACAGATTTTTGTAGTTTATCCTCTTATTAAGGAAAGTGAAAAACTGGACTATAAAAACCTGCAGGAAGGATATGAACAGATTATTCAATATTTTCCTGCACCTGAATATGTTACTGCCGTTGTACATGGACAGCAGAAGAATGACGATAAAGCATATGACATGTCACTTTTTTCAGAAGGCAAAGCAAACATTCTGGTATCCACATCTGTTATTGAAGTTGGCGTAGATGTTCCTAATGCTACAGTTATGTTGATTGAAAGTGCAGAAAGATTTGGTCTGTCTCAGTTGCACCAGTTGAGAGGACGGGTGGGAAGAGGCAGTGATGAATCATACTGTATTTTGATGACCGGATACAAATTAAGTAAGGAATCAAGAAAAAGAATTGAACTCCTTTGTACAACACAAGACGGGTTTGAACTCGCTGAGGCTGATTTGAGAATGAGAGGTCCTGGAGACATTGAAGGCACTCAACAAAGTGGACTTGCAATTGATTTGCACCTTTCGGATTTATCTAAAGATTCTCAAATTCTTGAAGAAGCAAGAAGATTGGCCACTGCAATTTTAGCAGAAGATCCATTTCTTGAAGACAATGACAATAAAATTTTTGGCGAAGTATTAGAAAGTCTGAGAAAAGAGGTAAAAGATTACTCAAAAATAAGTTAAACTATTATGAAATTTATAGGAGCACATGTAAGTGCAGCCGGAGGAGTTGAAAATGCTCCTTTTAATGCACATCAGATAGAAGCAACAGCTTTCGCTCTCTTTACAAAAAACCAGAGGCAATGGTATTCAGCTCCTCTGACAAAAAACAGTATTGAACTTTTCAAACAGAGATGCATCGAATATGGATACAAACCAAATCAGATACTTCCACATGACAGTTATCTGATAAATCTGGGACATCCAGAAAAAGAGGGACTTGAAAAATCCAGAAACTCTTTTATTCATGAACTGCAGCGATGTGAACAGCTCGGTCTTGACAGGCTGAACTTCCATCCCGGAAGCCATTTGAACAAAATTGACATAGACACTTGTCTGCGAATAATTTCTGATTCAATTAATATTGCACTCGAACGAACAAAAGGAGTAATTGCTGTTATAGAAAATACAGCCGGACAAGGCAGCAACCTTGGCCACACATTTGAACAGATTGCTCAAATATTGTACTACGTTGAAGATAAAAGCAGAGTCGGAGTTTGTATTGACACATGCCATTCATTTGCAGCTGGGTATGATTTGTCTACTCCGGAAGGTTTTACAGACACTTTCAACAAATTTGAAAAAACAATCGGTCTGGAATATTTGAAAGGCATGCATCTCAATGGAGCCAGGAAAGGCCTTAACTCTCATATAGACAGACATGAGCCCATAAAGGAGGGAGTGCTTGGAACTGATGTTTTTAAATTAATAATGCGTGATACACGATTTGACAATATGCCACTTATACTCGAAACCCCTAATGAATCTCTCTGGAAAGAAGAGATTGCTCTTCTCAAAAGTTGGGTATAAAATAAATTACCATGCCGACTTAAGAGTCACAGTCCTGTTAAAAATCACCTTATCCGCTGTTGAATCATTATCCTTAATAAAATAGCCTATCCTTTCAAATTGGACAGCTATTCCGGATTTGTCTTCAAAAAGGTTCGGCTCACAATAGGCTACGGTTAGTTCCAAAGAATGCGGATTAAGGTAGTCTGTGTATTGTTCCCCCTCTGGGACAGTATCCATATCTGCAAGTGTAAAAAGTCTGTCAAACAGACGTACTTCAGCACATTGAGAATGTTTAATGGATACCCAGTGGATGGTACCTTTTACAGAACGCCATTCTCCTGCTCCAGGACGACTTGAAGGATCATATGAACATCTTATCTCAACAACATTACCTTCAGAATCCTTAATAACTTCCTGACATTTAATTATATAAGAATATTTCAATCTGACCTCGCCTCCAGGTTGCAATCTGAAATATTTTTTTGGAGGGTTCTCCATAAAATCATCCCTTTCAATATAGAGCTCCTTTGAAAAAGGAATCTTTCTTGAGGGGCCATCAGGATGATCAGGATTTAATGGAGCAGTCATGGTTTCAACCATATCCTCTGGATAGTTAACTATTACCAGTTTTACAGGATTTAGTACTGCCATGTAACGATTGGATCGTTTGTTCAAATCCTCCCTGACACACCATTCGAGAAGAGAAAGATCTATCACATTATCTCGTTTTGCAACACCAACCTTGTCTGAAAACAATCTTATACTCTCAGGTGTAAAACCTCTTTTTCTCAATCCACAAATAGTCGGCATTCTGGGGTCGTCCCATCCTGACACCACACCAGATTTAACCAGTTCGAGCAGTTTTCTCTTGCTCATAACTGTATATGTCAGATTCAACCTGGCAAATTCATATTGATGAGAAGGAAAAATTTCAAGTTTTTCAATGAACCAGTCATAAAGAGGACGATGCACGTCGAACTCTAAAGTGCAGATGGAATGTGTAATTTGCTCTATAGAATCACATTGTCCATGTGCATAATCATACATTGGGTATATGCACCATTTGTCACCAGTACGATGATGAGTAGCATGAATTATCCTGTACAGAATAGGATCCCTCATCAGCATATTTGGGTGAGCCATATCAATTTTTGCTCTAAGGACCTTTTCTCCATCTCCATATTTACCTTCGCGCATTTCGGAAAAGAGTCTTATATTCTCCTCAACGCTTCTATCTCTAAATGGACTCGGAATACCAGGCTGGTTTACAGTACCTCTATTGATTCTAATCTGTTCTTGTGTCTGATCATCGACATATGCGAGACCTTTCCTAATCAGCTTTTGAGCCCAAATATAAAGTTGCTCGAAATAATCGGAAGCATAGAGTTCTCTAGCCCATTTAAAACCCAACCATAAAATATCCTCCTTAATAGAATCCACGTACTCAATATCTTCCTTGGCAGGATTGGTATCATCAAACCTGAGATTAGTTTCACCGCCATAGCGTTGAGCAAGACCAAAATTAAGACATATACTCTTGGCATGACCTATATGGAGATACCCGTTAGGTTCCGGAGGAAAACGAGTACGAATAACTTTACATTTGCCTGAAGCAAGATCATTTTCAATTATTTCCTCCAAAAAATTCAATGAACGTTCGTTTTTTTCCGGTTCTTTTTCTGTCTCTTTCATACATCGTTCTTAAATTGCGGCAAATATAAGATTCTTTACGTAAATTTGCAGTCAAAATATTCAAAATATGGTACAATCAATGACCGGCTATGGTCGGGCTGAATGTCTAACTGGCAAAAATAGAATTATCGTCGAGATACGCTCTGTAAATGGTAAAAATTCTGACATAAATTTCAAGACCTCAATAATACCAAGAGATAAGGAGACAGAATTAAGACAATTGATTATTAAATATCTCCAGCGCGGCACTATTGATCTTTTTCTCACTTTAGAATCACAAGGAGCAGATAAAGGAAAAAAGATAAATAAGGAACTGTTTATATCATACTACAATCAAATAAAAGAAATCAACAGTCAGTTAGAAGAAAAACTCGATTTTACAGGTTTGGTAAACACAATTTTAAGGCTTCCAGAAGTTGTTGATAATCAAAAAGAAGAGCCTGAAGACAATTGGGAAGCTATAAAGTCTTGTATTGAAAAGGCACTTCATATGCTTTGTGATTTCAGAATGACTGAAGGTACAAGACTGGCAGAAGATATAAAATTAAGAGTCAATTTGATAACTGACCTTATTACAGATTTGGAGAAATATGAAGTTCAAAGAATAGAGGTCATCAAGGAAAAGCTTAAATCAAGAATTAATGAACTTGATTGTTCTCCTGACCTTAATAGACTTGAACAAGAGATAATTTACTATGTAGAAAAATTAGACATTACAGAAGAAAAAGTACGTCTTAGACAACATTGCAAATATTTTCTGGAATGCATGGAAAATGAACAATTTCCCGGCAAGAAACTTGGCTTTATTGCTCAAGAGATGGGGCGTGAAATCAATACAATCGGTTCAAAGGCCAATCATGCTGAAATTCAAAAAATAGTTGTAATGATGAAAGATGAACTCGAGAAGATAAAAGAGCAAATTCTCAACGTCTTATAATCAACACAAGACACTACTGGCCAAGAAGTGTTCTGTGCCAGAACATTAACTCTTCATTGTTGGCGTGATCATTCTGATAGCCTCTGTAACCATGCATTCCACCTGGATATAGCATCATTTCAAAATGCTTTCCTTCTTTCTGCAGCGCATCAATAAGTTGCATAGTATTCTGCATATGCACATTATCATCAGCAGTACCATGAGTAAGATAAAGAATTGATCCCTCCTTATCCTGATATAAGGAAACTTTACCAATTACTGCCGAGTGCCCGTATCCATCAGGATTACTCTGCGGTGTGTCCATGTACCTCTCAACATAGTGTGAATCATAAAGAGCCCAGTCATATACACCGCCTCCTGCCAATCCAAATCTGAAATAATCGGCTCCCTCTGTCAATGCAAGTGCAGTAATGGTGCCACCAAAACTGAATCCTGTAATGCCAAATCTTGTACCATCTATAAAAGGAAATGCCTTTAAATATTTTGCCCAAAGTATATAGTCCTGAATTTCATAATTGCCCAGATCTCTGAAAACATAATTGATACCTTGTTTACCACAATGTCCTGAAGCTCTGTTATCCACAGCAATCTGTATAACTCCATCCCTGGCTAACTGCAAAACATTGCCGTAAGGTGTTTTCCATGTATCCATAACAGAACTTGAATTTGGTCCGCCATAAATATAAAAAAGAACAGGGTATCTTTTATTTCTATTATTTCTATCCATGTTTAGAGGCCATATTATTGAAGCCGGCAATTTAAAACCTTCAGGTGTATTAAGAAATATTAAATCAGATTTAGGAAGGGCATTAAATAAAGAATCTTCGCCCTTGCTACTCTCAATCTGCCTTATCATGCCTGAATTTACCACTACAGAAGCAGACGGTGTTTTCAAATTAGATATAATAGCTGCAAACTGGCTCTTATCAGGCGAAAATACAACTGAAGTATAATTATAATCTCCAATAGATGCTTTTTTAACGCTTTCAGTTTGATAATTTCTTTTCCACTTAAGGAAATACACGTCATTTCTCACTGAAGTTTCACCCCTAGATGTAAAATAAATTGAACATAAAGCCTCATTCAGCTCCAGCAATTTGGTCCCCCAAAAATTACCATTCGTCAACTTATAAAGAGTTCCCCCATTATAATCAACATAATAGATTTGCTCCCACAAATCAAAATCTCTAACAAAATATAATCCGTTTTCCCCTGTCTTATATTCTTCAATCCATTCTATCCATGTCAGCTGATTCTCCTTGTATATCTCTGTCTTACTTCCATTTGAAGGAGAAAAGGAATAGAGACGAAAATCATTTTGATCACGATTCATCCACTGTATTAACAAAGCCTCCGAATCGGGTCTCCAAATAGGCATGCCAAAATATTGATCTTCCTTACTGTCAAAATCTGCCCATAAAGTTTCCCCTGAATTAATATCTATTACACCAACTTTCACCTCTGGGTTTGGATCTCCAGCCTTTGGATATCGAGTTTCTACAAGAGAACCATGCTGACCGGTAAAATTGAAAATCGGAAATACAGGCACATTAGTATCGTCAAATCTGTAAAATGCAAGCTTTTTGCTGTCAGGTGACCACCAGAAAGCTCTGTATTCACTGAGACGGCCAAAAATTTCTTCGTAATATACCCATGATGCATATCCGTTTTTTATAAGCGACGATCCATCAAATGTGTAGCGTTTTTCAATACCTGAAGCTATTTCAATCACATAAAGATCATTATTGCGTGTAAAAGCTATCATCTTACCATCAGGAGAGATAGTTGGGTTTTTATCCCCCTTTTTAATCAATTTATAAGGCTCAAGATCTTTGCCTGCAGCAGTATCATCCTTAACCTCTATCTCACGTAATTGAGCAGTTTTGGTATCATATTCATAACTTATCCGTTTCATGTTTCTCATTCCTGAGAGCAAAACAGTATTGTTATCTTTCCAACCTACAGGTCTTGCAATGTTTTTAACCGCCTGTCCATAGATAACTGAAGTGGTAAAAATGGCAATAGTTATAAGTGCCAACTTCCTTGCATTATTAATTATAAGCATAATTAATTATTAAAAAATTTGTTATTAAAATTCACAAGATAAACATGTTCAAATCCTCTCGTAATAGCAGTATAAAGCCATTTAAGATCGTCAAGTGTCAAATAATCCCTCCAAAAAGGATTGTCAATAAAAACACATTTCCATTGGCCTCCTTGTGATTTATGACATGTGACTGCTGCTGCAAACTTTATCTGCATGGCGTTGAAATAGTTGTCTTCCCTCACTGCTGCAAGTCTCTTTCTCTTAGTCCCAATTTCTGAATAATCAGAAAAAACACCGTCAAAAAGACTTTTTTGCTGCTCTAAAGACAAAGATGCACTTTCACTTCCCAGTGTATCCAATATTACTTTAGCACTAATCTCTATATCATTATAGTCTGAAAATCTCAAAACAGCATCAGCAAAGTGAAAACCATACCGTTCTTCAAAATGAAATATCTTAATCAACTCTGCGACATCGCCATTAGCAATAAAATCAAGTTCCTCAACATCATTGCCGGCAAACTGGTAACAATTCTTGACAACCATCACCTTGTCACCTCTATTGATAGACTCCTCCCTGCAAAGTATTCGTGATCTTATCTCTCTATTATACAAATTAGCTCTTTTATTTGATCTGCAAAGGACAAGAGTTTCTTCATTTCCATACCTGTCATATGCCTCTCCTATTTTTTCAAGTAATTCATTTCCTCCGATATGCTCAATGTCATCAAATCCGTTTAGCTCAAATTCCGGAAATGCAGTCTCTCTTCTCTCTATCATATGTCTGAGCAACGTAGCATTATGTAAGATGCCTGATAACTGTGCCTGCCTGACAACATCTGTCATGGTGCAATATGTTACCCCTCCCCATTTTGAAAAATACTCTGAGTCGAGTGCCCTTGAAATATCCGCCCCTATTGGAGGTAACTGGGCAGAATCACCTATTAAAATGAGTTTATTATTTTCTCTGGAAAAAACATATTTCATTAAATCTTCAAGCAAGTCTCCGGAACCAAACATGGAAATGTCCGAACTGCCTGAAGAGATTAAAGAAGCTTCATCAACGATAAATATTGTATTTCTGTGTTTATTAATATCCAGAACAAATTGTCCAAATCCATCACCAAGAGATTTTTGTCTATATATTTGCTTATGAATTGTCAAAGCCCGGGCATTTGTATAGTTAGACAACACTTTTGCTGCCCTGCCGGTAGGTGCCATTAAAATAAAAGGCTGTTCCATTTCTGAAATAGTAGTAACGAGCGATGCAATGGCTGAGGTTTTCCCCGTGCCTGCATATCCATTAATAACCATTATTGCATTACTGTCAGAACAATTAATGAAACATGAAAGAGAACGAAAAAGTAAATCCTGAGACTGGGTTGCTTCAAATCCCAGACAAAAAAGCATTTTTTTATACAAGAAATCGTCAACCGGCATATTCTCTATCTCCAACGTCTTATTGAAAAAACAAGAATGAGAGGATAGATCTCGAGACGACCCAGAAGCATTTCAACGCCAAGCAAAATTTTTCCAGCATTAGGAATAGAAGAATAATTGCCCAACGAACCTACAGCGCCAAATCCTGGACCACAATTAGCCATATTTGCTATCGAGCCTGAAACTGCTTCAGTGACACCGACTCCCATAAGTGTAAGCAACATGGCTACAATCAATACAATAAACAAATACAAGGCAATGAAAAGTGAAACTGAATGAGCAATATCCGATTCAAGAATATTTTTGCCAACCTTAACCGAAACAACGGCATTGGGATGAAGTTGTTTTATAATTTGAGCCTTAACAGATTTGAAAAATATCCAAATTCGATCAACTTTAATTCCTCCTGTAGTAGAACCGGAACAAGCACAGGAAAGAGTGAAATATGTTATAACAAGCATGGAAAAACCAGGCCAAATAGATGAATTTCCAGAAGCAAAACCCGTCGCAGTGCCACAAGAAACTACTTGAAAATATCCATGTCTCAAACAAGTTGCAAGATTGTCATATATGCCTGAAAAGAAAAGATTAAACCCAACTACTGCACCTCCAATTAAAAGCGATCCTATATAAAATTTGACTATCGGAGATTTGAACAGTTTATTGGATTTGCCAGAGACGGCACCAAAGAGTAATCCAAAATGCAAACCCGAAAGTATCATGAATATCATGATGATAAGTTCTATGGGAAATGAATTGAAAGCTTTGATCGATAGGTTTCTTGTGCTAAAACCACCTGTTGCAACAGTACTGAACGAATGAACAACAGCCTCAAAAAAAGACATGCCCGCAAACATCAGTAAAATTGTTTCAATTACTGTAAGACCAACATACACAATAGCAATTATAGTTATTGTCTGACGTGCCTTATACCTGAAATTTTCCCTTGAAAGATCAGATATTTCCATTTTACTCACCCTCGTCCTAAAAGAACTTACGGCAGGTAAAATCAACAACATAAAGAGAACAACTCCCATGCCTCCCAGCCAATGTGTTGAAGCTCGCCAGAAGTGAAGCCCTTTAGGAATTCCTTCGACATTTGTCAAAATAGAAGCTCCTGTGGTTGTATAACCAGAGACACTTTCATACCATGCATTTACGATTGAAAACTCACCTCCATATAGAATGTATGGTAACATACCGAAAACACATGAAAAGATCCATGCCAGTACAACAATAACAAATCCTTCTTTATTGTTAATATCAGGTTTTTTTTTCACAAATATCATAGGAAAAACACCACATACAAAAGTAATTATTGCACTCATTATAAGTGGTGAAAATGAAGAATCATAGCCATTACCGGCTGATACTAATGCCGAAATCAGCATGAAGACAGCATTCATAAAGAGAGCCATGCCGACATATCTGCTTATAATACTATAATTCATGTTGCTGCTTCTCCCTTTTTAAATTTCTATTTTCATCAATAATACTCTTAACATCAGAATTCAAATCCTGAAGTTCGTCATCGTTTTCCAACTGTACACTATAGCTTTTATTATATTCTCTGTAATTCTTAATTCCTTTGGAAATTAAAATAATAGGAGATATAAAATAGATATTCAGAAAATAGTTAAAAAGCAGCACAAGCATTAACCCTGCTCCTACAGCTATAATACCCGGCATAATACTTCTGTAGTAACCTTCCTGAAGCTCCTTTGCATTTTCTGCAAGTGTAGCCTGAGTCATCAACCCTAATTGTTTTTTATATTTATTGAGATTATTGTAAACAGGCCTAAGCTCCTCCTCATACCACTTTGTTCTTTCACCCAAACTTTTAAGCATTATATCAGAAGTACTGTTAATGACAGAAATGTAATCCAAATATGCTTTAGAAAGAGAGTCCACCACAACTCTCTCCTCATGTGATATAAATCCTCTCCTTATATTGCCGAGATACTTGTGTAAACGATCATCAGGAACAATCTCAACACTTTTTATAGACGAGTCTTTAATAACACGACTAAGAAGATCAAAATTATATTCGTCCGTAAGTTCGAGAAGTAATCTGGAAGTATTGATACTGTTTATATTATCCTTCATAAGATGTGTCACAGTCTGTCTCATGCGGCTAAATTCAAAAACAGATATTACGCTTGATATAAAAAGGACAACTCCTATTATGACAAAACCAAGCGAGATTTTTCTACGAATTCCCATAATTTAAGTTTTATATGCAAATATAAAGATACGGTTTATAAAAAGATAACCTTCCGGAAATTATCCGAAAGGTTAA